>ERZ1066115.160-NODE-160-length-23209-cov-19.399974_pt1 | contig 23209 bp, 22 predicted proteins | sample MGYA00382762_ERZ1066115 | MGnify/ENA primary metagenome ERZ1066115 (study PRJEB33369, sample SAMEA5778345) | biofilm metagenome | biome: Industrial cooling water; feature: Water cooling tower basin; material: Biofilm | place: United Arab Emirates | collected... | reverse complement strand
CGCAATACCAAGGCGCCGTTTTCGCGCGACCTCAGCCCGCTGGTGCGGCCAGCCAGCGGCAGCAATTCGGCGAGCAACCCGGATCGTGGCGGCAACGGCAATCTCGAAGCCGAACGCCTGCGCAGCATCGAATTGGGCATCGAGCACTTTCTGCCCGAACGCGCCGGCACGCTGGGCTTCTCGGTCTTCGACCGCGAGATCGACAACTACATCCAGCGCCTGATCGCCGACGAGGGCGGGCGCTGGATCGAGCGCCCCTATAACGTCGGCCGCGCCCAGTTGCGCGGCGCGCTGTTCGACTACAAGGCCAATTTGCTGGCCTGGGGGCTGCCGCAGCTGACGCTGCGCGGCAATCTGGCCTACAGCCGCACGCAGATGCTCGACCAGGTGCCTGGCCTGGGCGCCGGCGAAGGTCCGCGCAAGAGCGCCAACTTCGGCTGGGATTACGACTGGAGCGCGCAGCGGCTGACCCTGGGCGGCACCTTTACCTACGTCTCGGCGATTGACCGCGAAAGCAGTGCGCTGATCCGCCAGGTCCAGGGCGCCCGCCGCCAGCTTGACCTCTATGCGCTGTACAAACTCGACCGCCAGATGAACTTGCGCTTCTCGGCGCAAAACGTGACCCGTGAGGATCGCACCGGCAGTCTCTACCAGATCGACGGCAGCGGCACTCCGCTGCGCCAGGAAGACGACCGGATCAAGGGCTTCGCCAGCTATTTCGTGACCCTCGAAGCCAAGTGGTAAAGCGCTTTTTGCGTGTAATTCACGGTCGACCGTGAATTACACGCAAAATCACACGCAAAACCGCCGCACTGGGACGGCGCCGACGTAAATCAATTTTTCCTGCTCCGCAAACTGCGACAATCCGCCGCAATCGGAATATTGGAGCAATGCGCATGGCTTTACGTAAATGGCAGGGATGGCTGGCGGTTGCCGGGCTGGTGGCGCTGCCGCTGGGCGCGGTCGAGCTTGACGGCGGCAAGGCGGCCGGCAAGGACATCAACGGCACCTGTGCTGCCTGCCACGGTGAATTTGGCGCCGGCGGCAAGAAGGGCGAGTACCCGCGCATCGCCGGGCAGCAGGTCAAATACATCGAAAGTCAGTTGCGCAGCTTCCGCGCCCGGACCCGGGTCAATATCCCGATGTTCCCCTACACCCAGGAGCGCGAACTCTCCGACGAGGATATCAAGGAGGTTTCGGCCTACCTCGCCCAGATCGAACTGCCGACCAAGATGCCGACCTTTACCGGTAACGAGGACGCGCTGACCCGGCTGCTGGCAGTTGAAAAGGTGATGATCGTGCCCCGTGCCGAAGGTGATGTCGAGGCCGGCGGTGCGCTTTACCAGAAGAAGTGCGCGTCCTGCCACGGCAAGGCCGGCAAGGGGCGCGGGATGTTCCCGATGCTGGTCGGGCAATACACCAACTACCTCAAGCGCCAGGTCGACCTCTACCTGAAGGGCGACCGGCCGCATGACGACGACGGCACCACCGGCGTACTCAATACGCTGCAGGAAAAGGACGTGAACGACATCCTTGCCTATCTGACCACCTTGCAGGAGCCCCAGGAATGAAAGCCACCGCTGCCCTGATTTTTGCCGCACTCTCCGTTATCAGCACCGGTGCCGCCGCTCATGCGCACGCCGGCAAGATCGACGACGGCATGCCCGATGCGCAGAAAATCCGTTTCTGCGAACGCGTCCGCGACTTTGCGCTGCAGGCTTATTACGACCGCGACAGGGGCCGCCCGATGAAGCATTTTGCCGAAGACGGCAGCCCCGGCCCACGCATCACCAACCACATCATCCGGCGGATTTACGAAGAGCCGCAAATCTCCAGCCCGAAAAAGGCCGAGGCCTTCGGCCGCGCGACCTGCAACGAGATGATGGGGACCAAGGAAATGCCGCAGTAAGCGCTCCTCGCCGGCAGCGCTGGCCAAGGCTGGCGGGCTTCCGGGCGCTGGATGAAAAAAAGCCTGTGTTCACGGTCGACCGTGAGCACAGGCTTTTTTGCTGTACTGGCTGCGGCTTACTCGTCTTCGCCTTGCGGCGCGGTCGGCGATTCGGCCAGTGCCGGGGCTGCCCAGCGGTCACGCCGCCATTTTTCGCGTTCGCCGTTGCCGCAGAAGGTCCACGCCAGGACCCGGCTCTTCTTCTGGCCCTGGTTCATTTCGAGAATCCGCGATTCGACGACCTTGGCCTTTTTCAGGGCGGCTTCGAGGTGCACCAGGTTGTCGGCCTTGGAGACCAGGCTGGTGAACCACAGCACCCGCTTGGGGATCTGCGCGCTCTGTTCGATCATCGACTTGACGAAGGCGCGTTCGCCGCCGTTGCACCACAGTTCGGTGCCGCCGCCGCCGAAGTTGAGGCGCGGCTGCGCCGTGCCCTTCTTGGCGCCGGGTTTGCCGAGGTTGTTCCACTTGCGCTGGCTGACCGCCAGCACTTCGTCGGGCGAATTGTGGAAGGGCGGGTTGCACAGGGTGGCTTCAAAGCTTTCGCCGGAGCGCAGCAGGCCGGTGAAGATGTTGTCCCAGACCGGCTGGTGGCGCAACTCGATGAATTCGCCGAGGCCAGGGTTCTTGCCGATGATCTTGCCGGCGTTGGCCAGCGCCGCTTCGTCGATGTCGCTGCCAAGGAAGGACCAGCCGTATTCGGCGTGGCCGATCAGCGGATAGACCAGGTTGGCGCCGGTGCCGATGTCGAGCAGGCGGACGCCGGGGCCGCTGGGAATGGTCTTGCGGTTGCAGGTGGCGAGCAGGTCGGCGAGGGCGTGCAGGTAGTCGGCGCGGCCGGGAATCGGCGGGCACAGGTAGCCGGTCGGCAGTTCCCAGCCCTGGACGCCGTAGTGATGCATCAGGATGGCACGGTTGAGCGCCTTGACCGCCGCCGGGTTGGCGAAGTCGATGCTCGGCGTGCCGGCCGGGGTGGTGATCAGGTATTTCGCCAGTGCGGCGGAGGTGGTGCTGAGTGCAGCCAGGTCGTAGCCGGCGGCGTTTTTATTGCGTGGGTGCATGGGGGTGTCCTGTCTTCAGGGCGCCAGTATCCCACGGCCGGGCGCCGCCGTGGGGATGAGTCCGCTGGCGGCGGCGCCGGCGCCGGCCGTCTGGCGCGGCCGGGGTTGGCGACGGGGCGATTGCGGGGTTCAGTGTTCGCGGCCGTCGATCCGCGCTTGCCACAGCATCGGGATGCAGCGCCAGCCGAGCAGGCCGAAGGCCAGCAGCCAGCACAGCGCCGCCGCGTCCAGCCAGCGCAGGTAGGCGGCTGGCGCCAGTTGCGGTCCGAGCAGACGCAGGATCAGCGCCAGCAGCATCAGCCAGAGCACGGCACGGTCGGCTGGCGCGAAGACGACCTTGCGCCCGGTGTGGCCGTTGCTGATGCGGACGATCATCGCCGGGATCACGCAGCCCATCGCGCCGAAGGTGAACAAGTGGGTGGCGACGCTGCCGGTCAGCGCCAGCGGGGTCAGCGCCTGCAGCGCGGCGAGCAGCAGTTGCCCGGCGATCGCCAGGTAACCGACGTACATAATGCCGATGTCGATGCGGGTGAAGGCCTTGGCCGGGTGCCAGAAAAAGAAGCGGACCAGCAGCAGCGCCGCCAGCAGCAGGCTGATGGTCACGGTCAACGCGCTGGGCAGCAAGAATTCAAAGACCAGGAGCAGGCCGAGCAGCTTGATCGGCAGGTCGAGCTTGGGCGTGCGCAGGATCTGGACCTGGAAGCCGGCCTTCATGAACTGGCTCAGGGTGCGTTCCAGCATCACCAGGAAGGCGACCCGGTAGAGCGCCAGCGCCATGCTGTAGCCGGCTGCCGGCTGTTCGCCGAGGAGCAGGTTCTTGGCCACCAGAAAGGCCGGCAGCATGACCAGGAAGATTGCGTTGTCGCGGTAGCTGTCGCTGTCGCGATGGCGGATCAGCGTCCACATCAGCATCGCGACGATGCTGCCGAGGAAGAGGTGGTTGGCGAGCAGGAACAGCGGCAGCGGCCAGTCACCGCCCAGACTCATCGCCAGCCGTTCGAGCAGCCAGCAGGCGGTCAGCCAGGCGAGTGCGGCGCCGTGGTAGCCGCGAATGTTCACCCAGTTCTTGGTCGAGGTCAGCAGGAAGCCGCCGAGCACCGCCCAGCCGAAGCCGAAGAACATTTCATGGGCGTGCCACTGCAGCGGGCTGAAACGCGCCGGCGGCGGCAGCGCGCCACGATAGACGAGTACCCAGAGCAGCGGCAGCAGCGCGCCGGCGACGCAGGCGAGGGTGAAAAAGGGGCGGAAGCCGACCAGCCACAAGGGGTGCCGGAGGAAGTTCATTGCAAAGCCTTTCGTGTATCGGAAACACCGACGGCGGCACGCAGGCGTGTCGCGTGCTCGGTCGGGGCGTTGCAAGTTTAACGATTGTGTCAATCGGCCAACTTGATTTATCCCGGAGAGGCAAGCAAGGCCGGTCACAATCGCGTAAAATTCCCGCCTCTGCCGGGGCTCGCGGATGCGAGGGGGGCCGGCCAGTTTTCCCGAGGATGATATGAAGCGTGTGGACGATTTCCGCTTGCGTTTGGGCAAGCACGAGCTGGTGCCGATCATGATTGGTGGCATGGGGGTCGACATCTCGACGGCCGACCTGGCGCTGGAGGCGGCCCGCCTCGGTGGCGTCGGTCACATCTCGGACGCGATGATCAATACCGTGTCCGACCGTCGCTACGACACCAAGCACGTCAAGGAAAAACTCGCGCTCTACAAGTACAACGTCAACAACGAGGACAAGTCGCCGGTCAAATTCGACCTTGGCCGCGTTGAAGAGGCGACCCGCCTGCACGTCGAGGCGACGATGACCCGCAAGCGCGGTGATGGCCTGGTCCTGATCAACTGCATGGAAAAGCTGACCATGAACGCGCCGCGCGAGACGCTCAAGGTGCGCATGGAGGCTGCGCTTGACGCCGGCATCGACGGGATCACGCTGGCCGCCGGCCTGCACCTCGGTTCCTTCGGCCTGATCGAGGAGCATCCGCGCTTCCGCGACGCCAAGCTGGGGATCATCGTTTCCTCGGTACGTGCGCTGCAGCTGTTCCTGAAGAAATCGGCCCGTACCAACCGTCTCCCCGATTATGTCGTCGTCGAAGGCCCGCTCGCTGGCGGCCACCTCGGCTTCGGCATGGACTGGGCGCAATACGATCTGGCGACCATCGTTGCCGAAGTCCTGCAGTATCTGCGCGACGAACATCTCGACATCCCGGTGATCCCGGCGGGTGGCATCTTCACCGGCACCGATGCGGCCCAGTTCCTGGAAATGGGTGCGGCCGGCGTCCAGGTGGCAACCCGCTTCACCGTCGCCGAAGAGTGCGGCCTGCCGGCTCATGCCAAGCAGGAATACTTCAAGGCGACCGAGGACGACATCGAGGTCAACCAGCTGTCGCCGACCGGCTATCCGATGCGGATGATCAAGAGCAGCCCCGGGATCGGTTCCGGCATCCGCCCGAACTGCGAAGCCTACGGCTACCTGCTCGACGCCAGCGGCAAGTGCTCCTACGTCGCCGCCTACAACCGTGAAGTCGCGGCGCATCCCGAAGCGCGCAAGATCAAGGTGATGGACAAGACCTGTTTGTGCACCCACATGCGCAACTTCGACATCTGGACTTGCGGCCAGTTGACCTGGCGCTTGAAGGACACGACCAACGTCCTCGCCGACGGCAGCTATCAGGTGCCTTCCGCCGAACACATCTTCAAGGATTACCAGTTCAGCACCGACCAGCAGGTCGCGCTGCCGGCGACGGCCGCCTGAAGCACGGCAGCCCCGGCTCGGCCGGGGCTTGAGCGAGGTCAAGGCAAGCCCCTCGCTGCTGGTTAGACTGTCCGCTTTTCTTGCGAGGAGCGGCGCAATGCGCAAAACCGGTTTTCTTGCGGCGCTGTTGTTGAGCGCCGCTTTTGCTGCCTCGGCCGAGGCGCCGATTGGTGCCAACGAGCATCCGATACACGATCTGGCCCGGCTCGATAACGGGCGAGCGATCAGCGCGCTGCTGCAAAAAGAACCGGCGGCGCGCGACCAGCGGACGGCGCAAGGCTCGACGCCGCTGCACCTGGCCGCCGCCAACCCTGATCCTTCGGCCCTGCAGGCCTTGCTCGCCGCTGGCGCCGATCCCAACTTGCGCGACGGCGAAGGCGCAACCCCGCTGCATATCGCCGCTTACGCCCAGAACGCCAGGCACGCGCGTTATTTGCTGGAAGCCGGTGCTGACCCCATGGCCAAAACCAATGCCGGGCGCGATCCCACCTCGATGGCGCGCAAGGCGATGGCGCACGAAGTTTCCGGCATCATTTCATTGTGGATACTCAAGGGCTGCCAGGCCGGGAAGCCTTGCTGAACGGCTGCTATCATGGGCGGTCTTGCTTCTGGAATAGTGCCTGATGCCTGTTGCCCACTTTCTTTCCCGGTGCCTGAGCCGGCTGCTTGCCGGTGGACTGTTGGCCGTGCTGGCCGGGCCGCTGGTCGCCGAGGACCCAGCGTTCAGCATCCAGGGCTTTGCCACCCTGGGGGCAACCCGCAGCGATAGCCGTGAACTGGAGTTCGTGCGCGACCTGAGTCAGCCGCGCGGCGCGCGCCTGGAGTGGACGCCGAGCGTCGATAGCGTCGCCGGCGTGCAGGCCGACTGGCGTCTGACGCCGGCGCTGACGGCAACGGTTCAGGCAGTCAGTCGCTATCGCCACGACCGTAGCTATGCGCCGGAGTTGGCCTGGGCTTTCCTGCGCTATGAAGCAACGCCGGAACTGAGCTGGCGGGCCGGGCGTCTGGGAACCGATTTTTTCATGCTGGCCGACTCGCGTTTGATTGGGTATTCCTATCTGACCGTCAGGCCGGTGGGCGATTTTTTCTGGCATTTGCCGTTCTCGTCGATTGACGGGGTCGATCTGCTTGCCAGTCGTGTGTTCGGTGATGGCGTGCTGCGTGGCAAGCTGTTTTACGGCGCGCCATCGGCGCATTTGCCTCTGGCGCAGGAGCAGTGGAAGATTGACGACTCACCGATGGCTGGTGGCTATCTCGACTGGCAGCAGGGAAGCTGGCAATGGCGGGCCGGCTACGCTGCCTTGCGCTTCAATCACGATCTGCCACTTGCCGGGACGCTGGCGCGGCTGCTGCCCGAGCCCTGGCTGGCAGAATCCTTGGCGCATCTCAAGACGGCTGGCCGGCGCTCCGATTACTACTCATTGGGCGCGGTCTATGACGATGGTCCCTGGCAGGTCCAGTTGATGGTGAACCGGATCGAGCAGCAGAGTGCCGCGTTCGAAAGTTCGCATGCCGCGTCCTTGCTGCTGGGGCGTCGTTTCGGGGGGGTTACCCCGTATCTCGGTTACAGCCTGGCGCGCTCATCGCCGAAACGGGAGCGCTTGAACCCGGTGGTGGACCGGGTCATGGCCGACAGCCATGTGCAGCAGAGTACGAGTACTGCCGGGGTGCGCTGGGACGTGGCTCGGCACACTGCGCTGAAGTTCCAGTGGGATGGGATTCGGGCGGCTTCGACTTCCTTGTTTCCCTTCCGCGATGATCCGGCGGGTGGGCGTTGGTCGGGGCGGATGAACGTCTATTCGCTGACCCTGGACTACGTTTTCCGATGAAACGCCGCAAGCTCCTGCTGATCTTGTTCGGGATTGCCTGTCTGCTGCCGGGCGGCGCCCCGCTGGCCGAACTGGTGGTGGTGGTGAATGTCCGCAGTGGTGTGTCGGCGATGACCCGGGGCGAGGTGGTCAATCTCTTTTTTGGCCGCAGCCGGCAATTGTTCAACGGGATCGAGGCACAGGTTGCCGACCTGCAGGATACCCACCCCGACCGCGAGCATTTTTATCGGGCGCTGGTCGGCAAGGAGCTGGCCGACATCAATGCCTATTGGGCGCGCCAGCTGTTTAGCGGTCACCTGCGGCCGCCGCCGCAACTGAAAACCAGCGAGGAGATGCTGCGCTGGGTCGCCGAGCGGCCGGGTGGAGTGGGGTACGTTGATCTGCGCCAGGCCGATGCGCGGGTGCGCGTCGTTTATGAATTGAAACCTTGAAGGGGCGGGATGGCTTATATCGAGTTGATTGGGCTGGTCGTGATCTTTGTCGGGATTGCGGTGGCGGTGATCCGGTCACAATAAATTCGCACTTTTGGCGGCGGCTTTATGCCAGACTACTAGTGCATATTCAACCAATGATCTAGGAGACAAAGCATGCCGAGAAGAATGATCAGTCAAGTGATTGCCGGCCAGACCCTGGTCACTGCCGAGCCGCAAACCACGGTGCGCGCGGCGGCCAGGATGATGGCGGAGAAACGGGTTGGTGCGGTGCTGGTGCTGGAAAGTGGCCGCTTGGCCGGGATTTTCACCGAGCGCGATGCACTCAACAAGGTCCTCGCCGTCGGTCTCGATGCTGATGTGACGCCGCTGGCGCAGGTGATGGTCCGCAATTTGCAGACCATCGGCCCGGACAAACCGCTGGCCTACGCCTTGCACATGATGGCCGAAGGCGGCTTCCGGCATGTGCCGGTGGTCGATGCTGCAGGCGCGCCGTTGGGGATGGTCTCGGCCCGCGATGCACTGGGGCAGGACATGGTTGACCTGGAACGCGACCTGGAACGCCTGAGCGAACTGGAAAATTCGATCGGCTACTGAATCGCCAAAGGCGGGACGGAGGCTTCGACTGCTTCCGTCCAGTTGAAACGCGCCAGCAAGGCGGCAAAATCGCCGCTGACTGGCGCGTTGATTTTTATGCGTCGCCCATCCACCGGATGGTCGAAGGCGAGCTGGGTCGAGGCCAGCAGCAGGCGCCGGCAGGCCAGTTGCTCGGCAAAGTAGCGATTGTGCCGGCCCTTGCCGTAGGTTGCATCACCAATGATCGGGTGGGCCAGGTGCTTGAGGTGGCGACGCAACTGGTGACGGCGACCGGTGACCGGTTCCAGTTCCAGTAGGGCATAGCGGCTGCTGGGATAGCGGTCGATGGCGACTGGCAGTTCGATGCTGGCCAGCGTTCGGTAGCGGGTCAGCGCCGGCTGGGCTTCCTGACTCGAACGTTCGCCCTGGAATTCATAGTCGTCGCGCTGCCGCGTCAGCGGGTGGTCGATTTCGCCGCTTGCCGGCGGGTGGCCACGCACCACGGCCAGGTAGCGTTTGTCCACCGTGCCGGCTTCAAACTGGCGGCCGAGCTGGCTGGCGATTTCCGGGGTCAGCGCGAATAGCAGGGTTCCCGAAGTGCCCCGGTCGAGCCGGTGTGCCGGCCAGACCCGCTGGCCGATCTGGTCGCGCAGGAGCTGGATCGCAAAGCGGGTTTCGTGGCGGTCGATTTCCGAACGGTGCACGAGCAGGTTGGGCGGCTTGTCGATGACGACCAGCCAGCGGTCGCGGTAGAGGATGCTGAGTTCCGCTTCCACGGTGCCGCTGGTGGCTTGTTCACGGTCGACGGCCGAATCAGGCAAAAAAGCGCTCCCGGGCGGCGGCCGGAATCTCCATGCCGGTGATCTGGGCGCGATCAAGCAGTTCCCAGTAGTAGCGGTAGGAGGCGCGGTCGTGCAGTTTTCCGGCGTGCTGGATCGGTCCCCAGTCCTTGTCCTGGGCGGCGATCAGGATTTCGGTCGCCGCCTGCACTTCCGAGAAGTCGGGGCGCATCGCCTCGACGATGGGCTGAATCTGGTTGGGGTGGATGCTCCACATCCGCAGGTAGCCGAACTCGCTGCGCGCGCGCCGGGCATCGTTGCGGATGGTGTCGAGGTCCTTGAGTTCGGTGGTCACGTTGTGCGCAGGCACGACACCATTGGCCAGCGCGGCGGCGGTGATTTCGCACTTGGCGCGGGCGATCAGCGGGTGTTCGAACTGTCCGGGGCTCTTCATTGCGCTGCCGGGAATCGCGCCGTGGTGGCCGGAAACGAAGTCCATTAGGCCGAAGTCGAGCGACTCGACGCCGGGCAGGGCGGCAATCTGCCAGACCTCGCGCAGCGCGCCGTGGGTTTCGATCAAAACGTGTACCGGAATCCGGCGGTCGATGCCATGTTTGCGTTCGATGTCGCGCAGGGCTTCGAGCTGGATTTCGACATCTTCGGCCGAGCAGGGCTTGGGCAGGGTGATGAAGGGCAGGCGGTTGCCAGCGCGACCGACCAGGATTTCGAGGTCCTGTTGCCAGTGCGGGTGGGTGACGTCGTGAATCCGCACGCCGACCCGGTTGAAGCGGTTGTCGGCACTGTTGATCACGGCGGCGACCATTTCCGCGTGCTCACGCTCGGCACCGGCGTGGGCGCCATCCTCGCAGTCGCAGGTGATGTCGAAGATCGGGCCGAGCTGGTTCTGCAGCTGCAAGGCCTTTTGCATCAGCTTTTCCGAGCCCGCGTAGTGATCGACCGCAGGCAGGACCGGGAAGGGCTTTTCGCCCGCGAACAGAACCTCTTTGGGATGGCGCATGCTAGTTGTCAGGATCGAGTTGTTGGTTGTTGGTAAAAACAAAAGGCCGCAGTATTTTACTGCGGCCTCGGGCTTTGCTAACTACCAAGAGCTAGTAGCTAATCGCTCGCTCTTACAGCATGTCCTTGACGGCTTCAGCTTCGTCGGTCAATTCCTTGAGCGTGATGTTCATCTTCTCGCGGCTGTACTCGTCGATTTCCAGGCCCTGGATGATTTCGTACTTGCCACCCACGCACTTGCAGGGGAAGCCGTAGACGATGCCTTCCGGGATGCCGTAGGAGCCATCGGACGGAACACCCATGGTGACCCATTCGTCGGAACCGAGGACCCAGTCACGGACGTGGTCGATGGCGGCGTTGGCAGCGGAAGCAGCCGAGGACAGGCCACGGGCTTCGATGATCGCGGCGCCGCGCTTGCCGACGGTCGGCAGGAAAACGTCGTTGTTCCAGGCGTGATCGTTGATCAGGGCCTTGACGTTGTCGCCGTTGGAGGTGCAGAAGCGGTAGTCGGCGTACATCGTGGGCGAGTGGTTGCCCCAGACGACCAGTTGCTTGAACGAGGCAACCGGACGGCCGGTCTTCTCGGCCAGTTGCGACAGGGCGCGGTTGTGGTCGAGGCGCAGCATGCCGTGGTAGTTGGCCGGGTTGGTGCGGCCAACCTTCTTGGCGGCGGCGGCGGCGATGTAGGCGTTGGTGTTGCACGGGTTGCCGACAACCAGAACCTTGACGTCTTCCTTGGCGTTCTCGGCAATGGCCTTGCCCTGAACGGTGAAGATGGCGCCGTTGGCGGTCAGCAGGTCGGCACGTTCCATGCCCTTGGTGCGGGGGCGGGCGCCAACCAGCAGGCAGACGTCGGCGTCCTTGAAGGCGACGTTCGGGTCATCGGTGGCGACCATGCCGGCGAGCAGCGGGAAAGCGCAGTCGTCCAGCTCCATCATCACGCCCTTGACGGCTTGCTGGGCTTGCGGCAGATCCAGCAACTGCAGAATAACCGGCTGATCCTTGCCGAGCATTTCGCCAGAGGCGATGCGGAACAGCAGGCTATAACCGATCTGGCCGGCGGCGCCGGTGACGGCAACGCGCATGGGGGCTTTGGACATATGTCGCTCCTGTATCAAACAGCGTGGTGGAAATGATTCTATCGACTCGCCTGACAGGAATCGCGGGCAATTCCCCTTGCTTTGCGGGCGAGAATTCGATGTTAGAAGTTAGTGCCCGGCCTGTCAATTCATCATGTGTCTTATATAAGACAACTTTTCGTGGACGCATGGCTGGAAATGTGCTGAAATTGTTTGCATGACTCGTGATTCACAGCGCCCGGCCGGCCGCGCAGCGGCGCCGACTTTCAGCCCGCTTTATCGTCAGATAAAGGACTATCTCATTCGTTGTCTGCAGGATGGCGAATGGGGGCCAGGCGATGCAATTCCCAGCGAAGGCGAGCTGGCAGTCCGTTTTAGTGTCAGCCAGGGTACGGTCCGCAAGGCGATCGACGAGATGGCGGCGGAGAACCTGCTGGTGCGACGCCAGGGCAAGGGGACCTTCGTCGCGACGCACGATGATCCGCGTTCCTTCTACCGTTTCCTGCGCCTGGTGCCCGACGATGGCGGGGTGGCGCAATCAGTCAGTGATCCACTTTCCTGTTCGTTGATCGAGGCTGATGCAGATGTCGCCCTGGCCTTGGGTTTGTCCGTTGGTGACCCGGTGGTGCATGTCGAGCGCTTGCTGCGGTTCGATGGCGAGGCGGTGGTTCATGACCGCATCTATCTGCTGGCTGACCTGTTTTCCGGTTTGACGCTGGACGCACTGCGCAGCGGTGAGCGTTCTCTTTACAGTTTGTTTGAGGCGGATTACGGCGTGCGCATGATTCGCGCCGAGGAGCGCTTGCGCGCGGTCGCCGCCGGCGAGCGGACGGCGCAGCTTCTGCAGCTGGAGCTTGGGGCGCCGTTGTTGCTGGTTGAGCGCACGGCCTATACCTACGGGAATCGGCCGGTTGAGTGGCGGCGAGGCCTGTATTGCACGCATCGCCACTATTATCGCAACGATCTGGGCTAGCTTAGATCGCTGTGACTAGTCCTGAAAACGCCCGCCAGGGGAAGTCAAAGGGGCGATATTGATTGTATAATTACGGTTCCTTTCAAACCACGTACAAGCGGTAAAACCGCACATTTACGCGAGGGATGACGTTCATGGCAGAAATGACCATCAAGAAGCGTCCAAAAAATTTGGACCTGACAACCATACGGTTGCCTCTACCGGGCAAAGTGTCGATCCTGCATCGTGTCAGCGGTGCCGGTCTCTTCCTTTGCTTTCCGCTGCTCCTCTGGCTGTTTTCGGCAAGCCTGAATTCGGCAGAAACCTTCGCAGTTTTCAAGGGTGTCTTCTCGACGCTGCCGGCCAAGGTGATTCTTGCCGGTCTGATCTGGGCCTACATTCATCACTTCTGCGCCGGTATCCGCTTCCTGCTGCTTGATCTGCATGTCGGGATCGAGAAGGAGGCCGCACGCAAGTCCGCAGCCGTCGTGTTCGCCGTCAGCATCCCGCTGACGCTGATCTTCTGGGGGGTGTTGCTGTGATCAATCGCAACGTTGTCGGGGCGCATTACGGTCTCAAGGACTGGATTGCCCAGCGTGCCACCGCCATCATCATGGCGCTGTACACGGTGATCATGGGGGCTGTGCTGCTGATCGTTCAGCCGTCCACCTTCGAGGCTTGGCGTGGTGTTTTTGCCAATGGCTTCATCAAGTTCGTTACCTTCATCTTCTTCGTCAGCCTGTTCTACCACGTCTGGATCGGCGTGCGTGACATCTGGATGGACTATGTCAAGCCGACGGGTCTGCGTCTGACCCTGCACGTGCTGACCATCGCCGCGCTGGTGGGTTACACCGCGTGGGCTGCTGCGATTCTCTGGAGGCTGTAAGCGTGAGTATTCCTGTTCTGAAGTTTGACGCGGTCATCGTCGGTGCCGGTGGTGCCGGTCTGCGTTCCGCGATCCAATTGTCCGAGGCTGGTCTCAAGACTGCCGTCCTCTCCAAGGTTTTTCCGACCCGTTCGCATACCGTCGCTGCTCAAGGCGGGGTTGCTGCGTCCTTGGGTAACTCCGAGGAAGACCACTGGACGTGGCACATGTACGATACCGTCAAGGGTTCCGACTGGCTCGGCGACCAGGACGCGATCGAATTCATGTGCAAGAAGGCCAACGAAGTCGTTGTCGAGCTTGAGCATTACGGCATGCCGTTTGACCGTACCGATAACGGCAAGATCTATCAGCGTCCGTTCGGCGGCCACATGTCCAACTTTGGCGAAAAGCCGGTGCGTCGTTCCTGTGCCGCTGCTGACCGTACCGGCCACGCCATGCTGCACGCGATGTATCAGCGCAACGTCAAGGCCAATACCCAGTTCTTCGTTGAGTGGATGGCCTTGGACCTGATTCGTGACGTCGATGGTGCTGTCATCGGTGTTACTGCAATGGAAATGGAAACCGGTCAGATCGTGATCTTCCACGCTCGCGCCGTGATTTTCGCAACTGGCGGTGCCGGTCGCATCTATCACTCCTCGACCAATGCCTTCATCAATACCGGTGACGGCCTGGGCATGGCGGCACGTGCCGGCATCCCGCTCGAAGACATGGAGTTCTGGCAGTTCCACCCGACCGGCGTCGCCGGTGCCGGGGTGTTGATTACCGAAGGCGTCCGTGGTGAAGGCGGTATCCTGCGTAATTCCAGCAAGGAACGCTTCATGGAGCGCTATGCGCCGAACGCCAAGGATCTGGCGTCGCGTGACGTGGTTGCCCGTGCGATGGCGACCGAAATCAAGGAAGGTCGCGGCTGTGGCGTCAACAAGGACTACGTCCTGCTCGACATCACCCACCTCGATCCGGCGACGATCATGAAGCGTCTGCCCGGTATCCGCGAAATTTCGATCCAGTTTGCTGGCGTCGATCCGATCAAGGAACCGATCCCGGTTGTGCCGACCTGCCATTACCAGATGGGCGGCATCCCGACCAACTATTTCGGTCGCGTCGTCGTGCCCCAGGGCGACAGCATGTCGGTCGAGATTCCCGGCTTCTACGCTGCCGGCGAGTGCGCCTGTGCTTCCGTGCATGGCGCCAACCGTCTGGGCACCAACTCGCTGCTCGACCTGCTGGTCTTCGGCAAGTCTGCCGGTGATTCGGCTGTGGCCGACCTCAAGTCCGGTCTTGCCCATCGCGATCTGCCGAAGAATGCGGCCGACTTCTCGCTGGCCCGTGTTGATGCAATCAACAACCGCAAGGGCGGCGCCAGCGTCTTCGAGGCCCGTCAGGCCATCGCCCGCACGATGCAGGATCACGCTGGCGTGTTCCGTTTCGGCGACATGCTGAAGAAGGGCGCAGCCCAGATTCTCGAAGTCGAAAAGCAGGCCAAGTCGCTGGAAATCAAGGACAAGTCGCAGGTCTGGAACACGGCACGGATCGAGGCGCTGGAAACCGAAAACCTGATCGAAGTCGCCAAGGCCACGATGATCTCCGCCGAGGCCCGCAAGGAGTCCCGTGGTGCGCACGTCCGCGACGACGCTCCGGATACCCCTGAATTCCCGAACGGTCGTAACGACAAGGAATGGCTGAAGCACACGCTGTTCTATTCTGCCGACAACAGCATCAAGTACAAGGGTGTGAACCTGCAGCCGTTGTCTGTCGAAACCGTTGCGCTGAAGACGCGTTCGTACTAATCGGAGGGGAATATGAGCAAACGTATGGTTCAATTCAGCATCTACCGCTACGATCCGGACAAGGACGATGCGCCCTACATGCAGGACATCACGGTCGAGCTCGAGCCGACCGACCGCAAGCTGCTGGATGCGCTGACCCGCCTGAAGGCCAAGGACGAGACCCTGTCCTATCGTCGTTCCTGCCGTGAAGGCGTCTGCGGTTCCGACGCAATGAACATCAACGGCAAGAATGGTCTCGCCTGCCTGCAGGATATCGATGATCTGAAGCAGCCGGTCGTGCTGCGTCCGCTGCCGGGTCTGCCGGTCATCCGCGACCTGATCGTCGATATGACCCAGTTCTTCAAGCAGTATCACTCGATCAAGCCGTATCTGATCAACAACGATCCGGCGCCGGAGCGCGAGCGCTTGCAGTCGCCCGAGGATCGCGAAGAACTGAACGGTCTTTACGAGTGCATCCTGTGTGCCTGCTGTTCGACCTCCTGTCCGTCGTTCTGGTGGAACCCGGACAAGTTCGTCGGTCCGGCTGGCCTGCTGGCAGCTTACCGCTTCATCGCCGATACCCGTGATCAGGCAACCAACGAGCGTCTCGACGATCTCGAAGACCCGTATCGCCTGTTCCGTTGCCACACCATCATGAACTGTGTCGATGTCTGTCCGAAGGGTCTCAATCCGACCCAGGCGATTGGCAAGATCAAGGACATGATGGTCCGTCGTGCCGTCTGATGGAACGAGCTGAATACGAACGCCTGCGCTGGCGCTGCATTCGGCGCGCACTGCTCGAACTCGATATTGCGCTGACGCGCTTTCTCGACGAGCAGTTCGATCAGCTGAATGCAGAGCAGCAGCAGGTGTTTGCGGAGCTCGCAGACATGGAGGATCACGACCTCTGGTACCTGATCAGTGGTCAGGCCGAGTGCGATGATCCCCGTTATGCGCCGATTGTGGCGCTGCTTCGTAAGAGTTGAGTAAGGTTGGCGGGCTAATTTCAGCCCGTTAACCGCTTTTTTAGCAGTGTAGTGACAACCAAAACCTGTAAAGGGAAGAGACTATGACAACCGAACGCAAGGCAACTTTGACAATCGATGGACAGGCTCCCGTCGATTTCCCGATCATGTCCCCCACGCATGGCAACGACTGCGTTGACATCCGCTCCTTGGGTGGCAAGACCGGTCTGTTTACCTACGACTCCGGTTTCCTTTCCACTGCCAGCTGCAAATCCAGGATCACCTTCATTGACGGTGACAAGGGCGAGCTGCTGTATCGTGGCTACCCGATCGAGCAACTGGCTGAAAACTGCAACTTCCTGGAAGTCGCTTACCTGCTGAAGAACGGTGAACTGCCGAATGCCGGCCAGAAGTCCGACTTCGAAAACACCATCAAGCGCCACACGATGGTGCACGAGCAACTCGCCAAGTTCTACTCCGGTTTCCGTCGCGACGCCCACCCGATGGCCGTCATGACCGGTGTTGTCGGTGCCCTGTCCGCGTTCTACCACGACGCCATGGACTTCTCCGATGCCGAGCACCGCAATGTCAGCTTCAACCGCCTGATCGCCAAGATGCCGACCATCGTTGCGATGGCTTACAAATACAGCACCGGCATGCCGTTCATCTATCCGGACAACGATCTGGATTATGCGTCCAATTTCATGCGCATGATGTTCGGCAATCCGTGCGAAAAATACGTTGCCAATCCGGTTCTGGCTCGCGCGCTGGACGTGATTTTCACCCTGCACGCTGATCACGAACAAAACGCCTCGACCTCCACCGTCCGTCTGGCTGGCTCGTCTGGTGCCAACCCGTTCGCCTGTATCGCCGCCGGTATCGCCTGTCTGTGGGGCCCGGCGCACGGTGGTGCGAACGAAGCCTGTCTGCAGATGCTGGAACAGATCGGTGACGTCTCCAAGGTTGGCGAATACATCAATCGCGCCAAGGACAAGAACGACTCCTTCAAGCTGATGGGCTTCGGTCACCGCGTCTACAAGAACTTCGACCCGCGCGCCAAGCTGATGCGCAAGGTCTGTAACGAAGTTCTGACCGAACTCGGCCTGGAAAATGATCGCCTGTTCAAGCTGGCCATGGAACTGGAAAAGATTGCGCTGGAAGACGACTACTTCGTCGAGAAGAAGCTCTACCCGAACGTGGACTTCTACTCCGGTATCGTCCAGAAGGCCATCGGTATCCCGACCGAGATGTTCACCTGCATCTTCGCGCTGGCTCGTACCGTTGGCTGGATGACCCAGTGGGAAGAAATGATCACCGATCCCGAGTACAAGATCGGTCGTCCGCGTCAGCTGTACATCGGCGCCGCCAAGCGCGACGTTGTACCGCTCGCCCAACGCGGCTGATAGAAATTGGGCGGCCATTCGGCCGCCCTTTTTTACTTGCAGGCGTGCAAGGTCCTGCAACCCGCAGCTACAGAGAAAGACAACACCCTCAAGGGGACGCCTATGACTACAATGAACCAACTGTTCGACAGCACGATGTTTTTTGGTGGTAACGCGCCATTTGTCGAAGAGCTGTACGAAAACTTCCTGAACGACCCGACCTCCGTGCCCGCCGAGTGGCGCGACTACTTTGACCGCCTGGCGCAGATGCCGGGCTTTGTTGCTCGTGACGTGGCGCATGCCCCTGTCATTGCCGCCTTTGCCGAACTCGGCAAGAACGGTGGCTTCCGTCCGGCAGCGCCCGCTGCCGCTGGCGTCGAGAACAAGAAGCAGTCGGCTGTCGGCCAACTGGTCACTGCCTATCGTTCGCTTGGTACCCGTTGGGCCGATCTCGACCCGCTCAAGCGGCTGGCCCGTCCCAAGATCGACGAGCTGGAGCCTTCCTTCTATGGCTTCTCCGACGCCGATCTGAACCAGACTTTCAGCGTCGGTTCGCTCAAGGGCCTGCCGGAGACCGCCAAGCTCGGCGACATCCTGGAAACCCTGAAGCAGACCTACTGCGGCACCATCGGTGTCGAGTACATGTACATGACGGACTACAACGAGAAGCGCTGGCTGCAAGAGCGCCTCGAAAGCATGCGCGCCCGTCCGTCGTACAACGCCGACCAGAAAAAACGCATTCTCGAGCGGTTGACCGCAGCCGAAACGCTGGAACGCTACCTGCATACCAAGTACGTCGGCCAGAAGCGCTTCTCGCTCGAAGGCGGCGAATCGCTGATCGTTGCCATGGACGAGGCGATCCGTACCGGTGGCGCCAACGGCGTTGACGAAGTGGTTGTCGGCATGGCCCACCGTGGTCGCCTGAACGTGCTGGTCAATACGCTGGGCAAGGCGCCGTCGATGCTCTTCGCCGAATTCGAAGGCAAGAAGAAGAGCGACCTGTCGGCCGGTGACGTGAAGTACCACATGGGCTTCTCGTCCGACGTCTCGACCCCGGGCGGCGCTTGCCACCTGACCCTGGCCTTCAACCCGTCGCACCTGGAAATCGTGAACCCGGTCGTCGCCGGCTCGGTCTATGCCCGTCAGGTCCGCCGTGGTGAAGGCAGCAAGCAGAAGGTGATGCCGATTCTGGTGCACGGCGATGCCGCCGTCGCTGGTCAGGGTGTCAACCAGGAAATGCTCAACTTCGCCCAGACCCGTGGTTACGGTGTCGGCGGCGTGCTGCACATCGTGGTTAACAACCAGGTTGGCTTCACCACCTCCGATCCCCGCGACTATCGCTCCGGCCATTACTGCACCGACATCTTCAAGATGGTCGATGCCCCGATCTTCCACGTCAATGGCGACGATCCGGAAGCCGTCGCGCTGGTTACCCAGCTCGCCGTCGAATACCGTCAAAAGTATGCCAAGGACGTCGTGATCGACATCATCTGCTTCCGCAAGCTCGGCCACAACGAGCAGGACGAGCCGATGGTCACCCAGCCGCTGATGTACAAGATCATCAGCAAGCACCCGGGTACCCGCAAACTTTACGGCGACAAGCTGATCGCCGAAGGCGTGCTGCCGGCCGATGGCCCGGATGCGATGATTGCCGAGTACCGCGCTCACCTCGACAAAGGCGAATTGCTGTACAACCCGGTTCTTGCCGGCTACAAGCATCCAAACACCATCGACTGGACCCCGTACCTGACCAAGTCCTACATCGAGACCTGCGACACCACCGTCCCGATGCCCGAACTGCAGCGTCTGGCCCAGCGCCTGACCACGCTGCCGGAAGGCTTCACCCTGCACTCGCGGGTCAAGAAGATCGTCGAAGATCGCGCCGCGATGGGCGAGGGCAAGCTGCCGGTCGACTGGGGCATGGCCGAGAACCTGGCCTACGCTTCGCTGCTGGTTTCCGGTTACGGCGTGCGCATTTCCGGCGAGGACGTCGGTCGTGGCACTTTCTTCCACCGCCATGCGGCTTTCCATGACCAGAACCGCACCAGCTGGGACGTCGGTACCTATCATCCGCTGAAGAACCTGCAGGAAAAGCAGGCCGGCTTCCAGTGCTATGACTCGGTGCTCTCCGAAGAAGCCGTGCTCGCCTTCGATTACGGTTACGCCTCGGCCAACCCGTACGAACTGGTGGTCTGGGAAGGCCAGTTCGGCGACTTCGCCAACGGTGCCCAGGTCGTGATCGACCAGTTCATCGCTTCCGGCGAAGCCAAGTGGGGCCGCGCCTGCGGTCTGGTGATGCTGCTGCCGCACGGCTACGAAGGCCAGGGCCCGGAACACTCTTCCGCCCGCCTGGAGCGCTTCATGCAGCTCTGCGCCGAGATGAACATGGAAGTCTGCGTGCCGACCACCGCCGCTCAGGTCTTCCACATGCTCCGCCGCCAGGCTGTCCGCAACCAGCGCAAGCCGCTGATCGTGATGTCGCCCAAGTCGCTGCTGCGCCACAAGGACGCCGCCTGTTCGCTGGAAGATCTGGCCAACGGCGAGTTCAAGCGCGTGATCGGCGAAACCGACGATCTCGATCCGAAGAAGGTCAAGCGTGTCATCCTGTGCTGCGGCAAGGTCTATTACGACCTGGTCAATGCCCGTCGCGAGAAGGGTATCAACGACATCGCCATCGTCCGCCTGGAACAGTTGTATCCGTTCCCGAAGGAGTCGCTGGAGAAGGAACTGTCCAAGTACCCGAAGGCCACCGAAATCGTCTGGGCTCAGGAAGAACCGCGCAACCAGGGCGCCTGGTACTGGATCGCCTCGCGTCACCATCTGGATACCCAGATCAGCGGCAAGCAAAAGCTGCTGCTGGTGTCGCGTCCGGCCTCCTCGTCCCCGGCCGTCGGCTATCTGGCCAAGCACAACGAACAAACCAAGGCACTGATCGAGTCCGCACTGGGCAAGATCGAGTACTAAGAACCAGAGCAGAGTGGAGTAACCCATGAGCATTATCGAAGTCCAAGTTCCCCAACTTTCCGAGTCCGTTGCCGAAGGCACGCTCGCTTCGTGGAAGAAGAAGATCGGCGAAGCCGTCGCCCGCGACGAAGTCCTGATCGATATCGAAACCGACAAGGTGGTTCTCGAAGTGCCGTCGCCGGCTGCCGGCGTCCTCGTCGAAATCATCAAGGCTGACGGCGAGACCGTGGTCTCCGGCGAACTGATCGCCAAGATCGACACCGCCGCCACCGCCGGTGCCGTCGCCCCGGCCGCCGAAGCGCCGAAGGCAGCAGCACCCGCTGCCGCTCCGGCCGCTGCTGCCGCCGCGCCGGCTGGCACCGCCAGCCCGGCAGCGCGCAAGATCCTCGACGAGAAGGGCATTGCTGCCGCCGACGTCGCCGGTTCCGGTCGTGGTGGTCGCGTCACCAAGGAAGATGCCGTGGCTGCCCAGAAGGCCATCCCGGCAGCTGCCCCGAGCGTCGCTGCAGTCAATATCGCCGCGCCGAACACCGGTGTTGCCCTCAATGAGCGCACCGAGCAGCGCGTCCCGATGTCCCGTCTGCGTGCCCGTATCGCCGAGCGTCTGCTGCAGTCGCAGTCGACCAACGCGATCCTGACCACCTTCAACGAAGTCAACATGGGTCCGGTGATGGCGCTGCGCAAGCAGTACGCCGAGAAGTTCGAGAAGACCCACGGCGTTCGCCTCGGCTTCATGGGCTTCTTCGTCAAGGCCGCCTGTGCCGCGCTGCAGAAGTTCCCGATCCTGAACGCCTCGGTTGACGGCAACGACATCGTCTACCACGGCTACATCGACATCGGTATCGCCGTCGGTTCGCCGCGCGGCCTGGTTGTGCCCATCCTGCGCAACGCCGACCAGATGAGCATTGCCGACATCGAGAAGAAGATCGCCGAATTCGGCGCCAAGGCCAAGGACGGCAAGCTGTCGATCGAAGAACTGACCGGCGGCACCTTCTCCATCTCCAACGGTGGCGTCTTCGGTTCCATGCTGTCGACCCCGATCATCAACCCGCCGCAGTCCGCGATTCTCGGCATTCACGCCACCAAGGACCGGGCCGTGGTTGAAAACGGTCAGGTCGTCGTGCGTCCGATCAACTACCTGGCGATGTCCTACGATCACCGCATCATCGACGGCCGCGAAGCCGTCCTCGGTCTGGTGACCATGAAGGAAGCGCTGGAAGATCCGTCCCGCCTGCTGCTCGGCGTGTAATCAGGATCGAGTTGCCTAGTTACCTGGGATCGAGCGAGCCTCCGGGTTTGCTCGATCCTTGATCCTGATATCTCGATCCTGAAACGGAGTTTTTACATGTCCAAGCAATTCGACGTGCTCGTTATCGGTGGTGGCCCCGGCGGCTACGTGGCTGCGATCCGCGCCTCCCAGCTGGGTTTCTCCGCCGCCTGCTGCGAATCCAATCCCTACGCTGACCCCAAGGGTGAGCCGCGTCTCGGCGGCACCTGCCTGAACGTCGGCTGCATCCCGTCCAAGGCGCTGCTGCACACCTCGCACCTGTTCGAAGAAGCCAACCACAGCTTTGAAGCCCAGGGCATCAAGGTCGGCAAGGCCAGCATCGACGTGCCGACGATGAAGGCGCGCAAGGACGGCGTGGTCAATCAGCTGACCGCCGGCATCAAGGGCCTGCTCAAGAAGAACAAGGTCACCTTCCTCGCCGGTCACGGTTCCTTCGTCGCCAAGGAAGGCGAGTTCTGGAAGGTCAAGGTCGGTGGCGAAGAAGTGCTGGCCAAACAGGTCATCGTCGCCACCGGTTCCAAGGCCCGTCACCTGCCCAACCTGCCGGTCGACAACAAGATCGTCATGGACAACGAAGGCGCGCTCAACCAGGAATCGGTGCCCAAGAAGCTGGCCATCATCGGCGCCGGCGTCATCGGCCTCGAAATGGGCTCGGTCTGGCGTCGTGTCGGTGCCGAAGTCACCGTCCTCGAAGCCATGCCCGACTTCCTCGCGGCGGCCGACCAGGATGTCGCCAAGGAAGCGCTCAAGCTGTTCACCAAGCAGGGCCTGAACATCCAGATGGGCGTCAAGATCGGCGAGATCAAGGCCGGCAAGAAGGACGTCTCGATTGCCTACACCGACAAGGACGGCAAGGAGCAGAAGCTCGAAGCCGACCGCCTGATCGTCTCGATCGGTCGTGTGCCCAACACCGATGGCCTCAATGCCGAAGCCGTCGGCCTCAAGCTCGACGCTCGTGGTTTCGTCGAAGTCGACGGCCACTGCGCGACCAACCTGCCGGGCGTCTGGGCCATCGGCGACGTGGTGCGCGGCCCGATGCTGGCGCACAAGGCCTCCGAAGAAGGCGTGATGGTTGCCGAGCTGATGGCCGGCCAAGCCGGTCACTGCAATTTCGACACCATCCCCTGGGTGATCTACACCGCCCCGGAAATCGCCTGGGTCGGCAAGACCGAGCAGGCGCTCAAGGCCGAAGGCGTTGCCTACAAGGTCGGCAAGATGCCGTTCATGGCCAACGGCCGCGCGCTGGGCATGGGTGAGCCGAACGGCTTCATCAAGATGCTGGCCTGCGCCCAGACCGACCGCATCCTCGGCGTGCACATCATCGGCGTCAATGCCTCGGAACTGATCTCCGAAGCCGTCGTCGCGATGGAGTTCGGCGGTGCTTCCGAAGACCTGGCCCGCATCTGCCACGCTCACCCGACCCTGTCGGAAGCGATGCACGAAGCGGCCCTGGCCTGCGACAAGCGCGCACTGCACTTCTAAAGCACTGCCTCGGCAGCAAAACGGCGGGCGCCCTCAGCGGCGCCCGTTTTTTTGG
>ERZ1066115.159-NODE-159-length-23290-cov-16.932128_pt1 | contig 23290 bp, 19 predicted proteins | sample MGYA00382762_ERZ1066115 | MGnify/ENA primary metagenome ERZ1066115 (study PRJEB33369, sample SAMEA5778345) | biofilm metagenome | biome: Industrial cooling water; feature: Water cooling tower basin; material: Biofilm | place: United Arab Emirates | collected... | reverse complement strand
CGGCGCACGCTGCCGGCCGTGCTCAGCAGCGTCAGCAGCACCCCTGCCAGCGCCGCCAGCGGAATCAACAACCAAGACCCGCCACCGGCGATCCGCAGCACCTGTTCGGCAACCAGCAGGCCCAGCAGCGTCGCCGCAGCCCCCGCCAGGGCTCCGGCCAGCGCCCCTACTGCCGCCAGTTCGACCAGCACGGCCTGACGCAACTGACGGCGGGTCGCCCCCAGCGCACGCAATAGCGCCAGTTCCTGCCGACGCTCGGCAAAGCCGGCAAGCAAGGCCGCGTGCAGAACCAGAATGCCGGCCAGCAGCGCAAAGACGAAAACCACCCGGATCGTCGCCGCCAGCTGGCTGACGATCCGTTCAAACTGGCCAAGCATGGCTTCGACATCAATCAGGGTCAGATTGGGAAATTCAGCCAGCAGCGCGTTGACCGTGGCCACCTGTTCTGGCCGCAGATGAAAGCTGGTGATGTCGCTGGCCGGAGCAGACTCAAGCACGCCAGGTGGCGTCAACACGAAGAAATTGACCCGCAGCGAGTCCCAGGCCAGCTGGCGCAGGCCTATCACCTGCAAACAACGATCCTGCCCGTCGATGCTGAAACAAAGCGAGTCGCCGACTTCGATCCCCAGGGTTTTGGCCAGCCCGGCTTCAACCGAGGCCACCGGCTGGCCAAGATCGGCCGGAGCAAACCAGCGGCCGGCGGTAATCCGGTTGCCAGCCGGCAATTCCGCCCGCCAGGAAAGGTTGAATTCGCGCTCGACCAGTCGCTGCGCCCGCTCGTCGTCGGGATAGGCCAGCGCACTCACCGGGCGTTCACCAATCCGCAGCAGCCGGGCACGAATCATCGGCGCCAGTTCGGCAACCACGCCCGCGCGCGCCAGCGCCGCCTGGACGGCGACGCGCTGCTCGGGCTGGATATTGATCAGGAAGCGGTTGGGGGCATCCGCCGGCGTCGCCTGCTGCCACGCCGCGAGCAACTGCTGGCTGGTCACACTGAGCAGCAGCAAGGCCGTCATGCCCAGGCCAAGGGCAAGGATTTGCACAAGATTGGCACGGCGATGCCGGACGAGATTGGCCAAGCCCTGACGCCAGCCAACCGCCCCCAGCAACACCCCGGAAGCCCCCCGCAGCCTTGCGGCCAGCGCGATCCCAACCCGCGCCAGCAGCCAGAACACCACCACCGCGACGATGAAACCGCCGAGGACCAGCCCACCGAGCCGGAGATCGCCGGCAAAGTAGAGCACCAGGCCGGCCAGCGCACCCGCGCCACTCAATCCGCTCAATAGTGCCGAGCGGGAAGCCTCCCCCAGCTCCCGCCGCAAGACCCGTAACGCAGGCACCTGCGCCAACTGCACCAGCATCGGCCAAACCAAACCGAACAACAACACTCCGGCCACCAGCCCGCCCTTGAGCAACACCCCTGGCAACCATCTGCCCAGCCCAGGCAAAGGCGGCAAATCGAGCGCCAAGGCCTGCCCGATACCCGCCAGCAAAACGCGGTAACCGAGATAGCCCAAGCCGACCCCGAGGCCGGTCGCCACCACAATCACCAACAGCAACTGCAGGGCATGCACCAGCAACAATTGCCGCTGCGTCATTCCCAGGCAACGCAGTACGGCACAGGCATCGAGGTGACGCTGGGTATAGCGGTGCGCAGCAAACACCACTGCCACCGCCGCCAGAACCACGGTCAACATCGCCGCGAGGCCCAAAAAGCGCTCCACCCGGTCGAGCGCATTGCGGATTTCGGGCCGGGCATTTTCCAGGTTTTCGAGGCGTTGACCACGGGCCAGGCGGGGCTTCGCCCAGGCAGCAAAAGCGGCCACCGCCGACGCATCACCGGCCACCAGCAAGCGATGCCGGATCCGGGCACCAAAGCCGCCGAGACCGGTGCCCGGCAGATCTTCCTCGGCCAGCATCAAACGCGGTGCCAGGCTGAAAAATCCGAAACCACGATCCGGCTCACGGGTCAGAATGCCCCCCAGCCGAAAATGCTGGCGCCCCACCTGGACCTGGTCGCCGACGCTGACCTGCAAACCCACCGCCAGCCGCTCATCGAGCCACACCACCCCGGCCGGGGGCGCTCCCGCCACCTGGCCGCTGACCGTCAAATCGCCCAGCAAGGGGTAAGCCGCACTCACTGCCTTGATTTCGGCCAGCTGACTGCGGCCGCCGGCCAGCACCATGCTGGGAAAAACCTGGGTGGTTGCGGTCCGCAGACCGTGCTGCGCGGCTTGCTGATGGAACTCCGCCGGCCACGCCTGATCGCCGACCAGCAGCAAATCAGCCCCCAGCAAACGGGCGCTTTCGCTGACCAGCGCCTGCCTGACCCGCTGCTCAAGCAGACCGACGGCGGCGACCGCAGCCACCGCGAGAGCCAGCGCCAGCAACAGCAGGCGCAGTTCGCTGGTACGCAATTCTCGCTGGAAGAAGCGCCAGGCCAGCCGCAGCATGCTTCAGTCCAGTTCGCGGATGCGCATCACCGCTTCGTCAATCCGGCGCACGGCAATCACCTCGATCCCGGGGATAGGCTGGCGCGGCAGATTGGCCTCGGGCACCAGGGCACGGGTGAAGCCAAGCTTGGCCGCCTCCTTCAAGCGCTCCTGACCGCGCGGCGCCGGCCGGATTTCCCCGGCCAGGCCGACCTCGCCAAAAACCACCAGCTTACTCGGCAAGGGCTTGTTCTTCAGCGACGAGGCAATCGACATCAGCACCGCCAGGTCGGCCGCTGGTTCACTGATTTTGACCCCGCCCACTGCGTTGACGAACACATCCTGGTCAAAACAGCCGATCCCGGCGTGGCGGTGGAGCACCGCCAGCAACATCGCCAGCCGCTGTGCATCAAGGCCGACGGTCAGCCGGCGCGGATTGCCGTGCGCACTATCGACCAGCGCCTGGATCTCGACCAGCAGCGGCCGGGTGCCTTCCTGGGTCACCATCACGCAAGAGCCGGCAACTTCCTGGCCGTGCTGGGACAGGAACAGTGCCGACGGGTTATTCACCCCCTTCAGCCCGGTTTCGGTCATCGCAAAGACCCCCAGCTCATTGACCGCGCCAAAACGGTTCTTGAAGGCGCGGATCAGGCGGAAGCTCGAATGCGTGTCGCCCTCGAAATAAAGCACGGTATCGACAATGTGCTCAAGCACGCGCGGCCCGGCCAGCGCCCCCTCCTTGGTCACGTGGCCGACCAGAATTACCGTCGTTCCCGACTGTTTGGCCAGCCGCGTCAGCTGCGCCGCGCACTCGCGCACCTGCGCCACTGAACCCGGCGCGCTCGACAGCTGGTCCGACCACAGGGTCTGGATCGAGTCGATCACCGCCACCTGCGGCTTTTCGCTCTGCAAGGCGGAGACGATGCGTTCGAGGTTGATTTCGGCCATCAGCCGCACCCGCTCGGCGTCGAGGGTCAGCCGCCGCGCCCGTAGCGCGACCTGCTCGCCCGACTCCTCGCCGCTGACGTAGAGCACCGGATGCGCCTGCGACAATCTGGCCAAGGCCTGCAGCAGCAAGGTGCTCTTGCCGATCCCGGGGTCACCGCCGATCAGCACCACGCCGCCAGCGACCAGGCCGCCACCGAGGGCACGGTCAAACTCGCCGATCCCGGTGGGAAGCCGCTCGGCCTCACGGGCCTCGATCTCGGACAGATTTTGCAGGCGCGCCGACGGCGCCAGCGAGTCGAAGCGATGGTTGCTGGCCGGTTTTTCGGCAAGGCCCTCGACCAGGGTGTTCCAGGCGCCGCAGGCCGGACACTGGCCCTGCCACTTGGGACTGCTGGCGCCACATTCGCCGCAGTGATAGACGGTTTTGCTTTTAGCCATGATCGGCGGGAGGATACACTAGCGGCCGTTCCCGGCAAGCACCGCCGGAGATCCGGAAAGCCCCTGCAGACCGGCCACCATCGACCCCGCCCTACTGAAAATGAATCACTGGACCAAGGAAAAACTCGATTTCAACGATATTCAGCGACTGATGGCGCGCTTGATTGAAAAGGTCAGCTTTTTCCAGGGGCTAACCCACAAGGAGGTCCAGAAACTGCTCGAAAGTGCTGAAAAATGCACCTTCGAAGCCGGCGAAGCCATCGTTCGCCAAGGCAGTACCGGCGCCTTTCTCTACGTCCTGATCGAGGGGGCAGTGACCGTGCTCAAGGCCCCGACCCCGTCCGACGGCAAACGCCCGCCGAAAGAACTGGCCCGGCTGAATGCGGGCGACTGTTTTGGCGAAATGTCGCTGGTCGACCGTGACAGCCGCTCGGCCTCGGTGCTTGCGCTCTCTCCCTGCGTGCTGATCCGGATCAACGAAATGGCGTGCTGGAACGAGCCGGTCACCAGCGCCAAGATCTTTCACAACATCGCCCGCACCCTCAGCCGCCGCCTGCGGGCGATGGACGAGGCTTTCGTGGTCGGCCGTTACGGCGACTGAACGCCTCAGCCGAGCGTCAGCGGCACCCTCGGCGCCAGAGCGCAGAAGAGTTCGTAAGAAATGGTGCCAGCCGCCGCCGCCACTTCGTCGGCCGGCACCATGCCGGCCCGCCCCGGCCCCCACAGGGTGACCGGAGCGTCGATCCCGGCTTCGGGAATGTCGCTCAGGTCGCAGGCCAGCATGTCCATCGACACCCGCCCGACCGTCCGTGTCCGCCGCCCGGCGACGGCTATCGGTGTCCCGCTCGGTGCATGCCGGGGATAGCCGTCGGCGTAACCGCAGGCAACGATGCCGATGCGCATCGGCCGCTCGGCGACAAAAGTCCCCCCGTAGCCAACCCGCTCGCCCGGCTGCAGTTGCTGCACGCCGATGATCGCGCTTTCCAGCGCCATCGCCGGCTGCAGGCCGAGCTGCTCGGCACTGCGGTCGGCAAACGGGCTGCCGCCGTAGAGCATGATCCCCGGCCGCACCCAGTCGCCGTGCGTCTGCGGGTGAGCGAGCAGCGCCGCCGAATTGGCCAGCGTCAGCGGCCCCGACCAGTCCGGCACCAAGTCGTGCAAGCGCTGCAATTGCCCGCCCACCCCGCGCTCGCCATCGGCCTCGGCAAAATGGGTCATCAGCGTGACGCTGACTTCCGGCCGTGCCGCCAGCGCTGCCCACACCGCCGGCAGGTCGGCAGCGACCAGGCCCAGGCGGTTCATTCCGGTGTTCAATTTCAGGCAGATCGCCAGCGGCTGCCCGGCCGGCAGCGCGGCCAGCAGCATTTCCAGCTGTTCGCGGCAGTGGACCGTGGACACGATGTCATGCGCCACCACCGCCCGCGCATCACGGCTGCCGAAGATGCCTTCGAGCAAGAGCAAGGGCTGGCGAATCCCGGCTTCGCGCAGCGCCAGCGCATTCTCGCATTCGAGCAGCGCGAAACCGTCGGCTTCGTCGCGCAAGGCTTCGACCGTCCGCCACTGGCCGTGCCCGTAGGCATTCGCCTTGATCACCGCCCAGGCCTTGCTGCGCGGCGCCCGTGCCTTGGCCAGGCGGTAATTGTGAAGGATGGCAGCCGGCAGGATGCGGGCACGGATCGGGCGCGAAGTATTCATGAATCAGCAAGAAAAAGGAGGAAACCGGAAAACCCGCCACTGGCGGCAACGGACGGGGGACGGATGCGGATTGTATTCGCTCCGCCGGCACCGGTGCGCAACGACTGGCCCGAGTCGCCGCTGTTCCGGGCCGGGGCGAGCCGGCATCACCCCGCATCGCGCAGCTGGCGGGCCGCGAAATCGATGAACGAGCCCACCACCCGCGACTGGAAACGCTCCTGCGGATGCACCAGATAAAATTCGCGACACAGCGGCGGCTGCAGCGGCAGGGCTCGCAACACCCCGTCCTGGCACTCCCGCTCAACCGCCAGACGGGAGAGGATGGCGAATCCCAGCCCCCCGGCAACAACGGCTTTCAAGGCCTCGGGGCTGCCCAGTTCCATCAGGGTCTTGAGTTCCCTGGCGTCAATCCCGTGCCCGGTAAAATAATGTTCGACCGCCTGCCGCGTTCCCGAACCGGTCTCGCGACCGATGTATTCATAATCCACCAGTTCGCGGGCACACACCGTCGCCTGTCCGGCCAGCGGATGGTCCGGCGCACACACCACCACCAGCTCGTCGGCGCAGCAACTGCGCCCGGCCAGCCCCGGCAAGCGGGGCGCAAGTTCGATCAGGCCGAGGTCGATGCTGCGCTCGGCCACCCGTTGCTCGATGCTTTCGGAATTGGCGACCATCAGCGTCACCCGCACCCGGGGATAGAGGGCATTGAACTCGCCCAGCAGACGCGGCAACAGACACTCGGCAATGGTCGCACTGGCACCGAGCAACAGCGGCCCCTGCATCTCGTCGGTCATTTCGGCAAGGCGGGCCTCCAGTTCGTCGCCGAGGGCGAGTATCCTTTCCGCGTACGAGAGCACGATCTCGCCTGCCGGGGTCAGCGAAATGCCACCGTGGCGGCGCTCGAACAGGCGGGTCCGGTACTGTTCTTCAAGCTGCCGGATCTGGAAGGTGACCGCCGGCTGGGTCATGAACAAGGCATCGGCGGCACGGGTAAAGCTGAGATGCCTTGCCACCGCATGAAATACCTGCAAACGCCGATCCGCCATTACTTTCCTCCACGATCCCCGGAACCGGCATTATTCAATCATATCCACAGCCAGACCGGGCACAATTCAGGCTTCGTCGCAAGCCTTGCGCCCGACTGCAAGCGCGGGTATAAACCCAGCCCGGAGTCTGGAGTTCTATAAGACACAACACTTCCGCGAGAATCTATCAAGTGCCCTTCGGCTTTTACATCATCATGGCCGCGCAGTTTTTTTCCGCGCTGGCCGACAACGCCTTGCTGATTGCCGCGATTGCGGCGCTGCGTGAAATGCAGGCGCCGCCGGAGTACGAGCCGCTGCTGAAGACCTTCTTCACCGTCTCCTACGTCGCCCTTGCCGCCTTTGTCGGCGCCTTTGCCGACTCGATGCCGAAAGGCCGGGTGATGTTCATCAGCAACGGGATCAAGATTTTCGGCTGCAGCCTGATGTTCTTCGGCGTACACCCCCTGCTCGCCTATGCCGTGGTCGGCCTTGGCGCGGCGGCCTACTCGCCGGCCAAATACGGCATCCTCACCGAATACCTGCCGCACCGCCTGCTGGTGGTGGCCAACGGCTGGATCGAAGGCCTCACCGTCGGCGCCATCATTCTCGGCGTGGTCATCGGCGGGCTGCTGATCCGCCCGGATATCGGCGGCAGCTTGCTGACCTTCGACCTGCCGCTGCTCGACACCCCGATCGACAGCATCGGCGAAATGGCGCTGACCGTGGTTGGCCTGCTCTATTTGTTGGCCGCCATCTTCAACTTGTACGTACCCGATACCGGGGTCGATCACAAACCGCTGAAAAAGAATCCGCTGTACCTGATACACGAATTCAACCACTGCCTGATGCTGCTCTGGCGCGACAAGCTGGGCCAGATTTCGCTGGCAGTGACCACGCTGTTCTGGGGCGCCGGTGCCACCCTGCAGTTCATCGTGATCAAGTGGGCCGAGGTTTCGCTCCAGCTCGATCTGTCCAAATCGTCGATGCTGCAGGGGGTGGTCGCCATCGGCGTCGCCATCGGCGCCATCGTCGCTGCCCGGATGATCACGCTGCGCAAGTCGGTACGGGTGATTCCACTCGGGATTGCGATGGGCCTGATCGTGCTGGTGATGAACTTCGTGCACCAGATGTGGCTGGCAGTGCCGCTGCTGATCCTGATCGGCGGACTCTCCGGTTTCTTCGTGGTGCCGATGAACGCCCTGCTGCAACATCGCGGCCACATCCTGATGGGCGCGGGCCATTCGATTGCGGTGCAGAACTTCAACGAAAACCTGTCAATCCTGATGATGACCGGCATTTACTACCTGCTGATCAAGCTTGACGTTTCGATCTACATCGTCGTCACCTTGTTCGGTTTGTTCGTCAGCAGCCTGATGTACCTGATCCGCGAGCGCCACCTCGCCAACCAGCGAATCCAGGACGACGTCTGCCACCTCGACGACAGCGCCCATCACTGAACGACCAGCGAGCAGAACCGCCGCCAGCAATGAAAAATCCCCGGCCTGACCGGGGATTTTTCATTGCCTGCCTCCACCTCGGCGGCGACGGCAGCGACAGCCTCAGCGGCCGGCGGCGAGCATCCGCTGCACGGCGTCGAGATGTTCGGCTTCGTTGTGGCTGATGCCCTGAAAGACCGCGCACAGATCGAGAAAATCCTTCAATTCCATCCGCTGCGCCATCTTCATCAGCCGCTTGGTCAGGCGCAGCGCCTTCGGCGGTTGCGCGGCAAAGCGCTGCGCCAGTTCGGCCGCACGGTCCGCCAGCTGCTCGGGCGCGACCACCTCAAGGACCAGGCCGAGTTCACGGGCCTCGGCGGCATCGACGATGCGCCCGCTGAGAGTCAATTCAAAGGCCCGCTGGTAGCCGATCAGGCGCTGCATGAACCAGGCGCCGCCATCACCGGGAATGATCCCGAGATTGAGGAAGGTTTCGCCGAACTTGGCACGGGTCGAGGCGAGGCGGATGTCCGCCATATTGGCCAGATCGAAGCCGGCGCCGATGGCCGGGCCGTTGACCGCCGCAATGATCGGCACCTCGACCTGCTGCAGCGCCAGCGGGATGCGCTGGATGCCGCGCCGGTAGCGGCTGGCCACCTCGGCCACATCACCGGCAAAATCGCCGCCGCGCTGGGCCATGTCCTTGATGTTGCCGCCGGCAGAAAAGGCCGAACCGAGGCCGGTCAGGACCAGCACCGAAATCTCGTCGCAGGCATTGATCCATTCGGCGACATTGACGATGTCGTCGATCAGCGTGGTGCCGGTCAAGGCATTGCGAACGTCGTCGCGGTTGAAACTGAGGGTGGCAACGCGGCCGTCGACACGCAGCAGCGCGTCAGTGGTTTGCGGCAGATTCATGCAGGTCTCCTGGTTGGTTGTCAGCTGCTGGCTATTAGCTGCCAGCTATTGGTTGAGAATCAAAGCCCGGGGGGTTTTCACGCCCCTGCTCAAAACATCGGCCGGGTAAGCTCTTCACTTTGCGCTTGTTGCCTTAGCGTACGGCGGGCCAAGAGCAAGTCTTCCCAGGCCTTGGCCTTGTCCGGCAGGTTACGCAGCAAATAGGCGGGGTGATAGGTGACGATCACCGGAATCCCCTGGTAGTCGCGGACCTGGCCACGCAGCGACGCCAGCGACTTGTCTTCGTGCAGCACGCTATGCACCGCTGCCTTGCCGAGCAGAACGATGATCCTGGGCTTGAGCAGCGCGATCTGGCGTTCGAGGAATGGCCGGCAGCTCGCCATTTCGCCGGCTTCCGGCGTGCGGTTGCCCGGCGGTCGGCACTTGACGGCATTGGCGATATAAACCTTTTCACCGCGCTTGAGCTCAAGCGCCGCCAGCATGTTGTCGAGCAGCTTGCCGGCCTGACCGACAAAAGGTTCGCCACGTGCATCCTCCTCGGCACCCGGCCCCTCGCCGACAAACAGCCAGTCCGGGTTGAGATCGCCGACGCCAGCCACCGCCTGCTGGCGCTGCTGGCACAGGCCGCAGGCACGACAGGCCGCGATCTGTTGCAGCAACTCGGGCCAGGCCACCGGGCCGGAGTCGCCCACCTGGATTACAGATGTCGTCACTGGCGCCACCGGCAGCGACTGGCTGGCGACGGCAGCGGCCGGCCTCGCGGAAATATCCGCCGAACGCAAGTCGACCGTAGTTTCGGGCGCCGGGAAAGGGGTCAGCGCGGGGGGCGACACGGGGATTACCGCAGGAGCTGCGGCAGAAGCATCAGGAGCGCTCTCAAGCACCGCCATGGCCGGCACCTCTTCCGCCTGCGGCTGGCGCAGGACCCAGAGCGGACCGATCCCCATCTCCTGCAGCATTTGCTCGCGGCTCAGGCTCATGCCAGATCCTTGTCGAAAATCAGCGCATCCTCGCGGCCGTCGGCGGCTGGGTAATAGCCCTTGCGCAAGCCGATCTGGCGAAAGCCGAAATGCCGGTACAACTCGACGGCCCGGGCATTGCTCGGACGTACTTCAAGAAACAGGCGGACGGCGCCGTTCAGGCGGGCCTGCTCCATTACCCCGCGCAACAACCGGGCACCACAGCCGAGACCCTGATGGCTTTGCGCAACGCCGATATTGAGCAGATGGGCCTCGTCGATCACCAGCATCGCCACCGAAAAGCCGACCAGTTCGCCGCCCAGCAGGCAGACCCAGACGCTGTGCCCGACTTTCAGAGAATCGCGAAAATTACCGCGCGACCAGGGAAAGGCCTGCAACTCGGCCTCCAGCGCGGCAACCCGATCAAGGTCCTGCTCGACCATCGGCCGGAACTCGGCTTGCAAGGACAGCAGGCTCACGCCTTTCCTCCTTCGGCGAGGCGCTCGGCCACCGTTTTGGCAACCTTGTCGCGGATATACAGCGGTGCCGCCAGCGCCGCATCAATGCCCTCCCCGGCGGCCACCCGGGGAGCGGCCAGCGCCGCGAGCACCGTCGCCCGAGGGAGAACACCGGCTTCCACGGTCAACCCGGCCGCCAGCAGTTTTTCCTGCAAGGCCGGATAAGCGGTGATGGCGTTGCCGCAGGCGTGCCAGCCGGTCAGGCCGGCGAGTTCGATCACTTCCGGAGGCTGAACGCGGATGTCCCCGAGCAATTGCGGACTTCCGGCCTGGGTTTGCCCGTAGGCGCCAAGATAAACCTCGCCCATCCGCGCATCGAGCAAGGCCAGGACCGGCTGGCCGGTGGCTGGATGCGAGGCGGCCACCATCGCCTCCAGGCTGACCACTGGCAGCAGCGGCGTACCCGCCACCACGGCGAGTCCCTGGGCAGCGCCGCAAGCCACCCGCAAGCCGGTAAACGCACCGGGACCGCAGCCAAAGGCGATGGCATCGAGATCGCGGACACCGACTGCGGCGCTGGCGAGCAAGTCGCGCACCAGCGGCAACAAGGTTTCGGAGTGCGGCCGCCCCGGCGGGCAGACACGTTCGGCCACCTCGCCGTCGCGCCACAGCGCACAGGTCGCAAAGTCGGTGGAAGTTTCCAGGGCAAGGATCAGCATGCCCGGCATTTTACCGGAGTCCCGGGGCTCCCGCCGTTGCCGGCAACCATTTGAGCAAGATGCAGCTTAGCTGCAGCGGCTGGACCGGTTTGCCGACATGGTCGTTCATCCCGGCGGCCAGGCAGGTTTCCCGGTCTTCGGCAAAGGCATTCGCGGTCAGTGCAATGATCGGCGTGGTCGCCTGCCCGGGCAGGCGACGGATGGCACGGGTGGCGTCGAGCCCGTTCAGGCGCGGCATCTGCATATCCATCAGGATCAGGTCGTAGCTCTGGCTACCGGCCATGCGCACGGCCTCCTCGCCGTCGCCGGCACAATCCACCGTAAAGCCATAATCGACCAGCAGGCAGCTGGCGACCTCGCGGTTGATCGGTTCATCCTCGACCAGGAGCAGGCGCCGGCCGGCAGCCAGTTCGCGCAAGCGCTGCTCGTCGGCGACCGGCTCGGCAGTCATCCCCACGCTGGCGGCAGGCAGCGACTGCACGGGCAACGGAATGCTGAAGCTGAACACGCTACCGCCTCCGGGCTGGCTGGAAAAATCGATTTCACCGCCCATCAGCCCGACCAGGCGTTTGCAGATAGCCAAGCCAAGGCCGGTGCCGCCATATTTCCGGGTCATCGAACCATCAGCCTGCTCAAAAGCCGAAAACAGCCGCACGGCATCCTCGGGAGCGATCCCGATGCCGGTATCGCTGACCACGAAGCGGAGTTGCCAGAGCCCATCCTGAGCCGCCCCGACCGGCTCGACGCGCAAGGTCACCGAGCCGTGCTCGGTGAATTTGATGGCATTGCCGAGCAGGTTGATCAGGATCTGCTCCAGCCGGAAGGGATCACCCAACAGCCACTGCCCTCGCAATCCGGGCGCCACCTCCTGGCGCAACTGCAACTGCTTGTCTGCGGCCCGCCCGGCGACCAGGCCGCAGACGCTATCGCACAACTCTTCGAGCGCGAACGGACGTTGCTCCAGCCGCAAATGCTCGGCCTCGATCTTGGTCAGATCGAGAATATCGTTGATCACCCCGAGCAAATGCTGCGAAGCGCGGTCGATCTTGCCCAGCTGTTCGCGCAGGGCCGGGTCTTCGGTACGCCGTAGCACCATCCCGGTCAGCCCCATGATCGCATTCATCGGCGTCCGCAATTCGTGGCTCATGTTGGCCAGAAAGGTGGTCTTGGCCTGGCTGGCCGACTCGGCCTGTTCCTTGGCCACCGATAAATCGGCAGTGCGGGCAGCGACCAGGGTTTCCAGATGTTCCCGGTAACGTGCGAGTTCGGCTTCGGCCGCCTTGCGCCCGCTGATGTCGCGGACGATCCCCAGCGCCTGCCGCCGGCCGCCGAGGCTGACCATCGAGACCGACAGCTCGATCGGAAACAATTCTCCGTTCTGGCGCCGGGCCAGGCTTTCGAAAGTGCGCCCGAGCAACGGCCCCTCGCCACTCTCGGCGAAACGGAGCAAGCCCTGGCGAGCCGCCGGCAGTTGCTCCTCGGGTGCCAGCAGCAAATGCATTTCGCGCCCGATAACCTCCTCTGCCGCATAACCGAAGACCTTGCTCGCGGCCGGATTCCAGAAGGTCAGCAAGCCGCTGGCGTCGATCATCAGCATCGGATCCTGCGCCGAAGTCGTGATCAGGCGGAATTTTTCCTCGCTCTCGGCCAGTTCGCGCGTCCGTTCCTCGATCATCTCGTGCAGGTGGGTCTGGTGCTGCACCAATTCCTGAGTCGTCGCCCGCAGACGGCCGATCACCGAACGCACGTGGCGGATGAAGGGGTGAAAAATCAGCAGGGCTTCGAGCAGCAGCAAGAACAGGGTGAGCAGCCAGAATGCCGTCTCCGCCTGCTGCAGCTCGGCAATCGCCGCCTCGCCCTCACTCTGGTACTGGCGAACCATGGCGTCCAACTGGCGCAGCAACTGGTTCGGCGCCAGCTCGGTGATGAAGCGCAAGGCAGGGAGATCCGCTTCGAGCGCGCTGTCCGGCTGGCGCAGCAATTCGTCAACCGCCGTCAGGTAAGTCCGGACCAGCGCATCCAGCCCGTGCTCAGGCGAAAAATAGAGTTCCCTGACGGTCGCCGACATGGTTGCCGGCAAACCCAGACTGGCATCCCCCTGGGTCAGCCCCCGATGGGAATGGGCCATCAAGTCGGCGGCTTCGCGCAAGCGAGTCCGCAGGACGGGGCGCTGCTCCAGAGGCGCCGCCACCAGCAGGTTGGCAAACAAGGCCGTGCGCTGGCTGAGCATGCGCTGGCGACCGCTGACGTTAACCACGGCGGCCGTACTCTGCTGGCTTTCGATCACCAGATGCAGGCTGAACCAGGCTGCGGTCGACAGAGAGGCCACCAATACCAGCGCAATGATGTAGCGCCAGGTCAGCGCCCGGGCCACGCCCAGCTCACGCCCCCCGTCATCGGCCATGATCCCTCCCTGCTCGCAGCAAAAACCCGGTTCTCTGAATACTAAACTCTGCCGATTCTACTACTAAAGTAGGGGGTATCCGCATCCAGCCAGCCATCCAGCCTTGCAGGCACCACTTTGCTGGACCGCTCGCACAATTGACAAAGGCATGGCAATTACCAATCATCGGCAGGATGCAGAACTCCCGGCACCTGCTGATCCCGTCGCCACCCCGCCGCCGCTTGCTGGCCGCCGGGGCCACTTCCTTGCTGCTCCACCTGCTCTGCTTGCGCCCGCCATCAACCCCGGCGGCAGCAGTCCCCGGCCCCCGCCTGGCCGCCACCCTGCAGCCACCCCGCCCGGCCTCCCCACAAACCCCGGCAGCTGCGCCCCGCCCGCAGCAACGCCCGGAATCAAGGCGCCTGCCGCAGCGCCAACCGGCACCCCGCAGCCAGCCTGCGGCGACTGACGCCGCCAGCGGAGGACCCGCAATCCTCAGCGACCTGCAACTCGCCGCCTATCGCCTGGCCCTGTACCGGGCCTTGCCCGAGACCCGCCCGCAGCTTGCCGGCGCCATCGGCGACTGGCACGGCGAAGCTGCGCTGACCCTGCGCGCCGGCCCGAATGGCCAAGCGACGCTCGTCCCGGGCGCGGAGGTGCCGCCGGCACTGGCCGCCCACCTGCGGCACCTGACCCTGGCGGCGGTGCAAGCTTGCCCACAGCCACCGCCGCTCTCGGCAGGCCAGCCGACGATCTCGCTGGCCTACCTGATCACCGCCTGAGCTTCCCCCGGACCGGCACCGCCACTAAAATCGCAGCTCCTTGGCTTACGGACCGCGCATGCGCCTTCTTCACACCTCCGACTGGCATTTCGGCCAGCACTTCATGGGCAAAAGCCGGCAGGCCGAGCACGCGGCGCTGATCGCCTGGCTGCTGGCGCAAGTGGCAGCCGAAAGCATCGACGCAGTGATCGTCGCCGGCGACATCTTCGATACCGGCACGCCACCTTCCTACGCTCGCGAGCTCTACCACCGGCTGGCGCTGGGTCTGGCCGATGCCGGCATCGGCCTGCTGCTGCTCGGTGGCAACCATGATTCCCCGGCAGTGCTCGGCGAAAGCCGCGAACTGCTTGCACGCCTCGGGGTGATCAGCCTGCCCGCCCTCGCTGAAGACGCCCCGCCGGAACAGGCAGTTCAGGTCCTGCACCGGCGTGACGGCCAGCCCGGCTGCGTGGTCTGTGCCCTCCCCCATCTGCGCCCGCGCGACCTGCTCAGCAGCCAGGCCGGAGAGAGCGCGGCCGACAAGCAACAAGCCTTGCAACAGGCCATCGCCGAACGCTATGCCACGGTCTACGCCGCCGCCCGGCAAAAAGCCGGGCAACTCGCCGCCGAACTCGGCAGCGCGCTGCCGCTGGTGGCGACCGGCCACCTGACCACCGTCGGCGCCAGCCGCAGCGAGTCGGTCCGGGAAATCTATGTCGGCAGCCTCGAAGCCTTTCCGACGGCGGCTTTCCCGCCGGTCGATTACATCGCACTCGGCCACATCCACCGGCCACAACGGGTCGGTGGGCTCGAACATATCCGCTACAGCGGCTCGCCGCTGCCGCTCAGTTTCGACGAAGCCGGACAACAGAAAGAAATGCTCTGCGTGGACCTCGACGCCAGCGGCCTGCAGACGGTCCGGCCGCTGCCGGTGCCACGCTTCCAGCCCTTGCAGGCACTGCGCTGCAGCCTCGCCGAATTGCCCAAGGCGCTGGCGACGGCGGTGGGCCAGGCCGACGCTGCCGGCCGCCTCGAACTGCCCGGCCCGCCGCCCCTGTGGCTGGAAATCGCGATCAGCGGTGAAAGCGGCCTGGCCGACCTGCCGGCACGCGTCCAGGCCGCCTGTGCCGAATGGCCGGTCGAAGTGCTGCGCATCCGGCGTCTACGCGAGACGGTCGCCGGCATCGAAAATCCGGCCCGGGAAACCCTGGAGGAACTGACCCCGGACGAAGTCCTGAAGCGGCGACTGGCCCAGGAAACGCTGGCCCCGGAGCAACTCGCCGAACTCCAGGCACGTCACCGCCGGGTACTCGACGAACTGAGCGCCGAGCCCACCGAAACGGCAGGCGCTTAGCCGGCGCTCAAGCGCTGCTCAGCCGCCCGGCCAGAATCTCGACCCAGGCGGCACCGGGCGCCCCCGCCGCCGGCCCCGCCTCGGCCAGCAGACGTGCTCGCGGCAGCGGCGGCAAGGCCCGCCCGGCACAGTCGCTGACCGCCACCAGCCCGGCACCGAGCAAGCTGGCCGGCAGCAGGCCGAGCCCGAGACCGTGGTGCAAGGCATGGCGCAAACCAGTCAGGCTGCTCCCCTGATAAACCCCCTGCCAGCGCCATCCGGCCTGCGCCAGTGCCGCCGAGGCCGCCAGCCGGAAAACGCAGTTCTCGCCAAACAGCGCCAGAGGCAAAACACCGTCAAGCAGCGCCAGGCTGTCGCGGTAAGCCTCACCGGCGACCCAGCACAGCGGCTCATCACGCAGCACCCTGACACCTGCCGGCAAGCTGTCGGCGCAGTCCTTGTACACCGCGAGGTCCAGCCGTCCATCGCCCAGTGCGGCGCGCACCTGCGCCGCCGGATCGGCCTGAATGCTCAAGCGGAGCAAGGGATAACGACGGCGAAAATCGCTCAGGCAGGCAGGAAAGACCGACTCCATCAATTCTTCCGGCAGGCCAATGCGCAAACTCCCTGCCTGGTCCTGACAAGCCAGCGCCGACCAGGCCTCATCGTTGAGCCGCAACAATTGCCGGGCATAGGCGAGCAAGGCCAGTCCCTCGGCCGTCGGCCCATCGACCCGCCCCTGGACCCGCTGCACCAGGGTCTGCCCCAGACTTTGTTCGAGCCGCTTGAGTTGCAGGCTGAGTGCCGACTGGGTCCGTCCCAGGGCTTCGGCGGCGAGCGAAAAGCTGCCGTGCTCGACTATCGCCACCAGGGCACGCAAGCCGTCCAGATCGAGAGTGCGCGGACGCATGGCAATCAACTCCACAAACAAAATTAACAATTAAAATTAATAACCAATATTAATCAATTTTTAAAATATTACCAGCGAACTTACAGTAGGGCTCCCATCATTCAGGAGCTCACTCATGCCCTACCTGCAAATCAGCCTCAACCGCCCGCTCGCCGCCCCGCAACAACAGGCGTTGGCGGCCGCCGCCACCCGCTTGCTGGTCGAACTGCTCGGCAAACGCGGCGAAGTCACCGCCGTCCGCATCGAAACCCAGGCCGCCGGCTGGTTCATTAGCGGCACGGCCGTCAGCGCCGCGCTCCAGCCCTGCCATGCCGAGGTCTGCATCACCGCCGGCACCAACAGTGCGGAGGAAAAGGCTAGCTTCATCAGCGCACTGCATGCCTTGCTCGATAGTGAATGCGGCCCGCTGCCAGAAGCCAGCTATCTGGTGATCCGCGAAATCCCGGCCGAGAACTGGGGCTACGCCGGACTCACCCAGGCCGCGCGAAAACAGGCCCGGAACCCCGGCTAAGCCGCCGCGAGCAGCGCAATGAACCTGACCGCCCTCGGCTTCGCCCTGCTCTCGGGCAGCGGCTTTGTCGGCGCCCGCCTCGGCCTGCCGCATGCCAGCCCCTACGCCTTTCTCGCCTTGCGTTTTGCGCTGGCCGCCCTGCTCCTCGCCGCCCTGGCCCGCCTGGTCGGCGCCCCGTGGCCGGCGCGCGGGCAGCCCGCAAGGCAGGTGATGCTGGCCGGCCTGCTTGGCGTCGGGCTGTTTTCGCTGGGGGTTTTTCAAAGCATCGCCGGCGGCGTCCCGGCGGCGATTTCGGCCTTGATCATTGCCCTGCAACCGCTGCTGGTCGCGCTGCTGGCGCCCCGCCTGCTCGGCGAGCAGATCAGCCGCCGGCAATGGCAAGGCCTGCTGCTCGGGCTGGCCGGCGTTACCCTCGTCCTGCTCCCCGGGCAAGGCCAGCGGGCCTTGCCGGCGGGCGCCCTGCTCGCCTCGGTACTCGGCCTGGTCGCGCTGACTGCCGGCAATCTCTACCAGAAAGCCCGTTGCGCCACGATGCATCCATTTTCCGGCGGCAGTCTGCAATGCCTGGGCAGCGCCGCGATCTGCCTGGCCGGCTGGGGGTTAGAGGGAGCCACAGCGGTGCACTGGCATGGCGAATTCGTCTTCGCGCTGGGCTGGATGAGCATCGTCGTCTCGACCGGCGCGGTCAGCCTGCTGGTCATCCTGATCCGCCAGCAGCAAATCAGCCAGGTCGCCGGCTGGTTTTACCTGCTGCCGCTGAGCGCCGCCCTGCTGGACTGGCTGCTCTTCGCGCGCGGACTGGCGACACCGCAATGGCTGGGCATGCTGCTCGCCGGCAGCGGCGTGTACTTGAGCACGCGGCGCTGAGCTTTTTGGGGAATTTTCACGGTCGACCGTGTCGCCGGCACTTTTTTGCCGGTGGGCCGACTTCAGTCCACTTCGGCCGGACTGCGCCGGCCGCCGATGGCGCTGACCGGGACATGCAGGATCGCGTGCTGTTTCGGCGACAACAGATCGGCCAGGGTTTGCTGGTCGAGACTGGCGAGGAAGGCATCGAGCGCGTTGCCAAGCACCGCCCGCAAGCGGCAGCTGCCGGTCAGCAAGCAGCGGCTGCCGGTATCGAAACACTCGACCAGCGCCAGATCACTCTCCATGTCGCGCACCACCCGACCGATCCCGATCTGGGTTGCCGGCCGCGCCAGACGCAGGCCACCGCCCTTGCCGCGCTGGCCTTCGACATAGCCGCTGCGGATCAGCTGGTTGACCACTTTCATCATGTGGCTGCGCGACACCTCGAAGCGCTCCGAGATTTCCTGAATGGTCGCCAGACGATGCTGATTGGCGCCGAGGTAGATCAGCACGCGCAAGGCATAGTCAGTGTGCAGGGTGATATGCATCGCCATCGGCAGTAGTCGAGAGTCGGACAGTATATACGCTGCCGCGACCAAAGATTGATGCAGCCTACCTCTTTATGCCGAGGAAAACCGCGAATCAGGTTGCCTGTGCTGCCGGTGCAAGCTACCATAAAGAGGAATTTTACATTCATATTTAAGACTTTACTTATCCTCGCCCGGCGAGGATTCATTCCCGAGCCCGCATGTCCGCCACCCCGTCCCCGCGCAAAGTCATCGAGATCAAGCCCGCCGGCGACCCTGAAGCCAAGGTTTACCCGCGCTCGGTCGATGGTCCCTTCACCCGCTGGCGCTGGTTCTTCGTCTGGCTGACGCAAATCGTCTTTTACGGCGTCTGCTGGATACCCTGGGATGGCCGCCAGGCAGTGCTGTTCGACATCGACGCGCGCAAGTTCTACCTCTTCGACCTGGTGCTGTGGCCGCAGGACACGATCTACCTGGTGATCCTGATGATCATCGGTGCGCTGGCGCTATTCCTGTTCACCGCCGTCGCCGGCCGCATCTGGTGCGGCTACAGTTGCCCGCAGACGGTCTATACCGAAATCTTCCTGTGGATGGAAAAGAAAATCGAGGGCGACCGCTCGCAACGGATCAAGCTCGATGCCCAGCCATGGAGCGCCCGCAAGCTGACGCTCAAGGGCGGCAAGCACCTCGCCTGGTCGCTGTTCGCGCTGTGGACCGGGATCACCTTCGTCGGCTACTTCGTGCCGATTCGCGAACTGCTCGGCGAACTGGCCAGCTTCAGCGCCGGCGCCTGGTCGGTCTTCTGGGTCTTGTTTTACGGCTTCATGACCTACGGCAACGCCGGCTTCCTGCGCGAACAGATGTGCCGCCAGATCTGCCCCTACGCCCGCTTCCAGTTCGTGATGCTCGACCCGGATACGCTGATCATCGCCTACGACGACAAACGCGGTGACCCGCGCGGCGCCCGCCCCAAGGGCACCGACCCGAAGGCCGCCGGCCTCGGCGACTGCGTCGATTGCGGCATCTGCGTCCAGGTCTGCCCGACCGGGATCGACATCCGCGAAGGCCTGCAGAACGAGTGCATCGGCTGCGCCGCCTGCATCGACGCCTGCGACCAGGTGATGGACAAGCTCAACTACCCGCGCGGCCTGATCCGCTACTCGACCGAGAACGCGATCAGCCAGCGCTATACGCTGAACACCGTGCTGCGCCGGGCGCTGCGGCCGCGCGTGCTGGTCTACGCGCTGCTGCTCTGCGCCCTGACCGTTGCCACCGCCTGGTCGCTGGCGACCCGCCCGGTGCTGCGCGTCGAAATCCAGAAGGACGACCGCACCGCGCTCGCCCGCGAGGCCGACGACGGTCTGATCGAAAACACCTTCCGTCTGCGCATCCTCAACGCCAGCCACGTTTCGCGCCAACTCAGCGTCGACCTGGTCGAGGCCAAGGGCCTGCAAATTGCTGGCGAAACCACGCTGACCATCCAGGCCGGCGAATACGGCGGCCTGACCCTGACCGTCCGTGGCGAACCCGGCAGCCTGCCGCAAGGTCCGAACCGCATCGACTTCCAGGTCAGCGACCGGGACGATGCCAAGGTCCGCGCCAGCGAAAAATCGAAGTTCTGGATGCCGTGAAGCCCGCCGCCGGGAGCGCTTTCCCGGCAGCGCGCGGACTTTCACGGTCGACGCGACAAAACGCGGTTTTTCACCGCCCTTCGGCGCCTCCCGCCGCCGGCATACCGGCCCGCTCGGCCCACTGGATCAGCACGATGCTGGCCAGGACCACGGCCATCCCCAACCAGGCGATGGCGCCCAGCGCCTGACCGAGCACCAGCCAGCCAAGCAGGCTGGCGCTCGCCGGGCTGAGCAGGCCAAGGCCGGAAACCGCCAGCGGCGACAGCCGGGCCAGACCGCGAAACCACAGGCTATAAGCCAGCAGCGAACCGGCCAGCGACAGATAGGCGTAGGCCGCGACCTGCGTCCCGCTCAGGGCCGGCAGCGGCGCTTCCGACGCCAGAGCCAGCGGCAGCAGCAACCCGCCGCCGAGCAACAACTGCCAGCCGGTGGTCGCCAGCACCGGCAAATTCCCGCCCCAGCGCCGCGTCAGCCAGGTCCCGAGCGCCATGCCGGCAGCCCCGCCGAGCGCCGCCAGGACCCCGCCAGCATCCCAGGCCACCGCCGGCCCGAGCAGCAGGATCGCCAGCCCGGCCAGGCCGCCGCAACCACCCAGCCAGGCCAGACGCGGCGGCCGCCGGGCATCGAGAACGCGGGTCAGCGCCAGCAGCAGCAAGGGCTGCACCGCGCCGAGCACCGCCGCGACGCCGCCGGGCAGGCGCGCTGCGGCGACGAACAGCAAGGACTGGAAGAGCGCGATGTTGAGCACCGCAAGGACGCCGAGCCGCCACCATTCGCGGCCCTGCGGCCAGCGCCGGCAGTAGAGCAGCAACAGCAGCCCGGCCGGCAGCACGCGCAGCGCCGCCGTGGTCAGCGGCCGCTCCGGCGGCAGGATTTCGCTGCTGAGCAGATAGGTGGTTCCCCACAGCAGCGGCGCCAGCGCCGTCAGCAGGGTGTCGCGGCCAAGCTGCGGCGACGACTGGAAAGGGGAATGCGGCGGATGGGCCATCGGAAATTTATCTCGAATTCAAGATATTTAGCCTAGCATATAATCTCGAAATCGAGATAAATTCACCCGCCATGAACCCAAGCCGCCCCGCCGACGCCGTCGACCAGATCCTCGCCCAGTGGCAACAACACCGCCCCGATCTCGATACCCGGGCGATGGGGCCGCTCGGCCGCCTGAAACGGGTGGCGGCGCTGCTCGACCGCGAACTGCGAGCCACCTTCGCCACTTTCGACCTCAGCCCTTGGGAATTCGACGTGCTCGCGACGCTGCGCCGCAGCGGCCCGCCCTACCGGCTGGCACCGACCGCGCTGTTCTCGGCGCTGATGGTCAGCTCCGGGACCATGACCCACCGCCTGCAAGGCCTCGAAAGCCAGGGCTGGGTCAAGCGCAGCGCCAACCCCGACGACGCCCGCAGCCTGATGGTCGAACTCAGTCCGGCCGGGCTGGAGCGGATCGACGCCGCCCTCGCCGCCCACGTCGCCAATCTCGAACGCCTGCTCGCGCCGCTGCCGCCCGCCGAGCGCGCAGCCCTCGACCACGCCCTGTCCCTGCTGCTGACCCGCCTCGAAGCATGAAAATCCTCCGCCTGCGCCTGAAAAACCTGAATTCGCTGAAGGGCGAATGGGCCATCGACTTCACCCGGCCGCCGTTTGCCGACAACGGCCTGTTCGCCATCGTCGGCCCGACCGGCGCCGGCAAGTCGACGCTGCTCGACGCGATCTGCCTCGCCCTCTACCACCAGACACCACGGCTGAAGACCATTTCGGCCGGCGACAACGACCTGATGACGCGGCACACCGCCGACTGCCTGGCCGAGGTCGAATTCGAGGTCAAGGGCGCCCATTACCGCGCCTTCTGGAGCCAGCGCCGCTCGCGCGACAAGGCCGACGGCGCGCTGCAAGCGCCCAAGGTCGAGCTGTGCACCGGCAGCGGCGAAATCCTCGCCAGCCAGAGCAAGGAAAAACTCGAACGGATCGCCCGCATCACCGGCCTCGACTTCCCCCGCTTCACCAAGTCGATGCTGCTCGCGCAAGGCGGTTTTGCCGCCTTCCTCAACGCCAGTGCCAACGAGCGCGCCGAACTGCTGGAAGAACTCACCGGCAGCGAAATCTACGGCCAGATCTCGCAACGGGTGTTCGAGCACGCCCGCAGCGCCCGCGAACACCTTGCCCAGCTGCAGGCCCGTGCCGACGGCGTCGAACTGCTCAGTGGCGAAGCCAGCCAGGCCGCCGAACAGGAGCTGACCGGGCTCGACCAGCGCCAGCAGCAACTGCTCAAGGCCATGCAAATCCTGCAGGCCCAGCGCCAGTGGCGACTCGACCTGGCCAAGGCCGAACAGGCGCAGCAAGCCGCTGGCGAACGGCTGCAGGCGGCACAGGCGGCGCTGACCGCCGCCGCCCCCCACCTCGCGCGGCTGGCGGCCGGCGAGCCGGCGGCCAGCCTGCAACCGCTGCATGCCGCCTGGCTCGCCGCCGAACAAGGCCTGGCCGAGAACCAGCGGCAAACCGCCGAGATCGCTGACCAGCGGACGCAGCTAAGCCAACAGCAACACGCAGCGGCAAGCACCGCCGCCAGCGCGGCCGACGCGCTGGCCAGGCTCGCCGGCGAGCGCGTCGGCCAACTCGAGGACGAGCGCCAGGCACTCGAGCGGTTTTTCAGCGAACAAGCCGGCCGAGCCCGGCTCGGCGAACAGATTGAAGGCTGGCAACGCGATTTTGCCAGCCGCGACAAACTCCAGACCCAGGCCACCCAACTCGCGAACGAGGCCCGGCAGCTGGCCAGCCAGCGCCAGCAGCAGCAACAGGCCGGCGAACAGCAACAAGCCACGGTCAACCGCGCCGAACAGGCAAAAACCGCCGCCAGCCAACACCTGACCAATTGCGAACAACAACAGCAGCAGCGACTGAATGGCCGCCCCCTGAGCGAATGGCGACAAGCCGCCGAACAGGCCCGGCTGGCGCTCGGCCTCTGGCAGCAACTCGGCGAACTCGCCCGCCAGCGCCAGGAACTCGCCGCCAGCGCCCGCCAGTTGCTGACGCAAGGCCAAAGCGGCGAACAGGCCAAAACGGCGCTCGAAGCCGAACTCAACAGCCTGCGCCAGCGCTACAAGCTGCAAGCCGATGCCGTCGCCGACAAGAAAAAACTGCTGGCGCAGGAACAGCGGATCAAGGACCTCGAAGCCTGGCGGCGCGAACTGCAGGCAGACAGCCCCTGCCCGCTCTGCGGCGCGACCGAGCACCCAGCCATCGCCGCCTACGCCGCGCTCGACCCCGGCGCCACCGCCAACGCCCTGCAGGCAGCCGAAACCGCGCTCGACCAGACCCGCGAAGCCGGCAACCGGGCCAAGGAAAAACTCGCTGCCCTGCGAG
>ERZ1066115.158-NODE-158-length-23318-cov-18.940506_pt1 | contig 23318 bp, 17 predicted proteins | sample MGYA00382762_ERZ1066115 | MGnify/ENA primary metagenome ERZ1066115 (study PRJEB33369, sample SAMEA5778345) | biofilm metagenome | biome: Industrial cooling water; feature: Water cooling tower basin; material: Biofilm | place: United Arab Emirates | collected... | reverse complement strand
ACCGGCCCGCTCGATGCGTCGTGCTCCTGCTACACCTGCCAGAACTTCAGCCGCGCCTACCTGCACCATCTGTTCCGTGCCGGCGAAATCCTCGGCAGCATGCTCAACACCATCCACAACCTGCACTTCTACCAGACCATCATGGCGGAAATGCGCAGCGCCATCGAGAACGGTACGCTGGCCAGCTGGTCGCGGCAATTCGCCAGCGACCGGATGCAGGAAGGACGCCAGGTCAGCTGAGCCGAGCATCCGGTCAGCGACAAGGCCGGTTGATCGCCGCAACTACGGTCAACCGGGCCTGACAGCAAAAAACCAGCGGCCAATCCCTGGCCGCTCGTTGCGGCGCCGGCAAGCGCGTTAGCCGATCAGGCTGCCATCGTCGTTGACGATCGTCCGCATCGCCGTCAGCTTGACCACACCGTCACCAAACGAACCGCCGACGGGATTGCTGATATCGAGATAAAAGGTTTCATCGACCTCAGCCTGATTGTCACCGATGATTTCAACCGGGATCACCGCCTGGCTCTCTCCGGGATAAAGCTTCAGGGTTCCGCTGACCGCCAGGTAATCACTCCCCGCCTTGGCAGTACCGTCACGGGTCGCGTAATCGACACTCAGGACCTGGTCGCTTTTGCTCCGCGTGCCGGTGAATTCAAGCAGGAAATAGGCGCGCGTGAGCGTACCGGCCGCCCCCTCAGCAACCGTTTTCTGGACTTGCGATACCTTGCTTGGCGCCGCCGTGTCGGCGGCACGGACGGTCTGATCGATCCACTGCTGGTAGTAGCTGATGCGCTGCCAGGCGGCGACCTCACCGTAACTGCTGTTGCCAACACCGTCGATATCCGGCTTGGCATAGCTAGTGGCGAGCGCCGACGAATAGCTGGCAATCCCGGCCAGTTGATGGCCGAGCAGGGCCGGGCCACCACTGTCGCCGGGCGCGATCAAGCCCTCGCTGGTTCCCAGGCCGAGATCAGCAATCCCGACCAGGCGCGCCAGCGCATCATGCCCGCTGGTGCCGTCGTCAAAATCGGCAACCAGCTGCGTCCCGGCCACCGGACTCCATGCCATCGCCGCACCCAGCCCCCCTTTCAAGGCGCCGATCTCGCTATCGAAGCGATTATTGGCCTTGAGCCGGAAATAAGCGCCGGCGCTGTAGTTGGTCAATACGCCTCCGGCCCCGCTACCCGGTGTCCCATAACCGACCAGGGTCGCAATCTGCCCGATTTCGTCGCTCTTGCGGTATAGCTCGTAGCGTTCGGCCGCCACTGGTGCCGGTGCGCTCAACCAGACAACGGCCAGGTCATGATTACCGTTGACTGCATCGTAGTTCGGATGCACGAACACCTGGCTCGCAGCCAAACTCTGACCACCGCTCACGGTTTCGAAATGCACCGTCGCAACCTCGTTGCCCTTGAACAGATGCGCAGCAGTAACGACTGCCCGCCCCCCTTCGATCAAGGCCCCAGTCCCGTAATACCCGGCGACCGACACCCGGACCACGCCATCGTAGCCCTCCCCCACTCCGGCCCGGTTGCGACTATCGGTATAGGAGGTAACGGTGGTAACCATGCGGGCTCCAAAGGCAAAAAATCAAGCTGCGCATTATAGATTCAGCAACCAGAAAAAACCTGGTTCAAAACTCATGCTGGACCTGTTTCATGTATGCCCCCACATCACCCGCAGATCATGGGCTGATCCATTGTCATCCGTGAATCCGCATTGCTCGCCACTGAGGTGATCATTGGTCAACAGCCCCGGGCACTCAGTTCGCTCGCCTCAAAACTGCCGCTCGAGCCACCGCAGCCTGTCGACCTGGTAGCCTCGCGCGGACACAGCGAAAACCCCGGCCTAACGATGACCGAGATGGTCTACTGGTCCAACACCATCGGGATTCAGGTCTCGATCCCGACCTTTTCCGCCCGCGAGGAGCACGGGGCAGTGCTCACTAGCCTCGACATCCACAACGCACAGCGACTACTGTTTCGGCTAAACGCGATCTACCCAGGGCCCGGCTGCAGCCAGCCCCTGGCTTGCCTACGTCAGCACCACAGCCAACCTCCTCGGCCCGGACGACCTTGCCCCGGTAGCAAGATAGTCATCCCTAGCCCCCTGCAGCCGACCGGAGGGCCACCGTACTGCCGTGCCGATCTAGCGGAAGCCGCTGAGGTTCAGCGTATCACCGGCAATCAGCGTCTCCACCCCGGCAATCGGCGCCGCCGAAACTTGCGCAGCGATCGCCTTGGCCTGTGCGTCGGCCAACTGCCCGAGCACCGGCAGATGTTGCAGCGACAGCAACTGGCAATAAGCCGCCACCAACCCACCGACATTGCGCACCGCTACCAGATCGTCCGGAGACAGCGCATTCAGCGCCTCTTCGTCCAGCTGGAACAGGCCTGCTACCGCCTGTTCTCCGGCCTCGCTGCGCAGCACCAGCGGCAGCGGCTTGAGCAATTGCTTTTCCTTCAAGGCCGCAACGGCCGCAGCAGTTTGGGCCCGGCTCTGCTCAGTCGCGAGCAGAAAATCGATCACTTGCTGCAAGCCGGTAGCTGGTTTGCCATCCTCGGCAAAAAAAGCTTCGCCATCGGGCGCCTCGACCAGCAAGCCGGAGTCCTCGTCGATGCAAAGTACCTGCCCGCCCTCCGGAGTATGGCCGATGCGAAAAGGATAACCACGGCAGGCTGCGGGAACATAGCCATGCACCCAGCGGCCATCCGGTGCAACAAACAGATTCTGCGCCGGCTGTAGCCCCATCACCGCCACGGGCTGAAAGCCCCCTGCCTGCTCGATAAAGGCAATCGGCAACGACATCATCGCCTTGGGCAACTCCGCCAGGGTCAGCGGCAGGACCGTTTCCTTCATTGCAAAGGCGTAGCTGGTATAACGCAACCAGCCTTGGTGACCGTGGCGCTCGCGGGAAACAACCTGGAAATTCGGCATCATCAACTCCATTCGAAACCAGGCCCACCCAAGGCGGGCCAAATGCTGGTTTGGCAAAGCAGCGATTCTAGCAGGGGGCAGCCCCCTTTCAGGGCGACGAACCGCTCTCAACTCCTGGGAGAAGGCTTTTCGAATCGGACAAAGAACGTCTTTGCCCGATTTCCACGGTCAACCGCAAAAATCGGGCTTTTCCGTTCAGCAGTCGATTTGTTCGGGCGCCAGATAGCGCTCGGCATAGCTGCGATAGACCTTGCTTTCGACGAATACCGCAAACAGATCCGGGTCAATATGCCCGTTATCGCGGAAGTTCTGCATGATTTTGAGCGCCTGCGACAAGGGCATCGGCTGCTTGTAGGGGCGATCCTTCGCAGTCAGCGCCTCGAAAATGTCGGCTATGCCCATCATCCGTGCCTGCCAGCTCATCTGTTCGCGCTTGAGCCCACGCGGGTAGCCCTTGCCATCCATGCGTTCATGGTGACCACCGGCATACTCCGGGACATTGCGCAGATGCTTCGGCCACGGCAGTTGTTCCAGCATGCGGATGGTCGCAACGATATGGTTATTGATGATTTCACGCTCGGCAGCAGTCAGCGTACCGGCCCGGATGCACAGGTTTTCAACTTCATCGGCGCTGAGGAAGGACATCGGCTGCCCCTGTTCATCCTGCCACGGATAATGCGCGGCAATCGCCTGCACTCGTGCAATGTCCTCGTCGCTCATCCGTTCGCCACCGATATTCGCCTTGCGGAGAAAGTCACGGTCAACATCGCAACGGCGGCAAAATTCGGCGCACTCCGCTTCTGCCGTGGCCGGCGCCCCACCTTCTGCAATCTGCCGCCATTTGCGAACCTCGGCTTCACGCTTGAGCACCTCGAAACGCAGATCGAGGAGACGGATACGGTCATTGATTGATTCAAGCTTGGTCGATTTATCGACCACATGGACTGGCGTCGTGATCTTGCCGCAATCGTGCATCAATGCCGCAATCCGCAATTCGTAGCGATCGACATCGGTCAGGGTGAACTCGGCCAGCGGCCCCTCGCGCGTCGCATCGACTGCATCAGCCAGCAACATGGTCAATTCGGGAACACGCTGGCAATGCCCTGCGGTATAGGGCGACTTTTCGTCAATCGCAACGTTGATCAGGCGGATCAGCGCTTCGAACAATTCTTCCAGCTGCAGCATCAGTTGCCGGTTGGTCAAGGCGACCGCCGCCTGTGAGGCCAGGGACTCCGCAAGATGCTGGTCTGCGGCAGAAAACTCGCACACTTCGCCGCTCTGCGGGTCGATGGCATTGATCAATTGCAGCACCCCGATCACTTCCTTCTCGTGCGTGCTGCGCATCGGCACGGTCAGGAAGGAGCGCGAGCGATAACCGGTGCCGGCATCAAATTTGCGCGTCCCGGAAAAATCAAAGCCGTGCGCCGTATAAGCATCCCCGATATTGACCGTGACCCCGGTCAATGCGGCATATGCTGCAACCATGCTGGTATTCGGGGTGCCGTCGTCATGGTACAGCGGCAAGTTGGGAAACTTGCCGGATGTCGGCTGCCCCGAAGTCCCTCCGAAAGCAATGTTCAGGGAATCGGTACGGACAATCTCGAAATGCAGATGACGCTTGTCTTCGGCCACCAGGTAAAGCGTCCCGCCATCGGCATGAGTAATGCGCTTGGCCGCAAGCAGAATCTTCTCCAGCAGACGATTGATGTCGCGCTCGCTCGACAGCGCTGTCCCGATCTCGTTCAACTGCTCGAAGCGCTGGAACAATTGGGTTTGCGTATCCATATCCTTATCCTATTTGATGCAGACAGCACGCACCTGCTTGATGTCGGTAATCCCTTGCAGAATTTTCTCTATGCCATCCATTTTAAGGGTACGCATTCCTTCGTTGAGCGCAAGGGCCAGCACCTCGGCCACCCGGGCCTTTTCCTGAATCAGCTTTTTCACTCGATCGGAGCCGACCAGCAATTCGTGCAGACCGACCCGGCCGCGATACCCGGTATCGTTGCACGCCGCACAGCCCTTGGCCCGATACAGGGTGAACCGCCCGTCCTTGGCAAACTGGGTTTCCCATTCCTGGCGAACTGCCGCCAGCGCCGCCTGCGGGTCCTCCTGCCAGCGCCTAGTGTGCTCCAGTTCGCTGGTGTATTCACGCAGCAACTGGATTATTTCTTCTTCATCAGGCTGATAAGCCTCGCGACAATCCTTGCACAAGCGCTTGCCCAGACGCTGGGCCAGGATGCCCAACAGGGCATCGGCAAAATTGAACGGGTCCATCCCCATGTCGAGCAGACGGATGATCGACTCGGGCGCCGAGTTGGTGTGCAGGGTGGCAAAGACCAGGTGCCCGGTTAACGATGCCTCGATCCCGATGCCGGTCGTCTCCGCATCGCGCATTTCACCAACCATGATGATGTCGGGATCGGCCCGCAGAAATGCCTTCATCACGGTCGGAAAGTCGAGCCCGGCCTTTTTGTTGACCTGAACCTGACGCAAGCCCTTCTGGGTGATTTCAACCGGATCCTCGGCCGTCCAGATCTTGGTCTCCGGCCGATTCAGGTAGCCAAGCACCGAATGCAGGGTTGTGGTCTTGCCGGAACCGGTCGGACCGCAGACAAAAAACAGGCCATAAGGTTTTTCGACACAGGACAGCAAGTTGCGCCGATTCCATTCCGACAGGCCGAGTTGATCCAGCTTGATCGGCTCGCCGGCCGCCAGAATGCGCATCACCACATCCTCCACCCCCCCGGCCGTAGGAATGGTGGCGACCCGCAACTCGATGTCGAGCGGGCCAAAGCGCTTGAACTTGATCTTTCCGTCCTGAGGCTTGCGCTTCTCGGAAATATCGAGATCGCACATGATCTTCAGGCGGGTCACCAGCGGCGAGCGATAAGCTGCGGGCACCTCGATGTAATTGACCAGGGAACCGTCCTTGCGGAAACGGATGATGGTTTTGTCCTTCCCGGGCCGTGGCTCGATATGAATATCGGAAGCCCCTTGCTGATAAGCATCGACAATCACCTTGTTGACCAGGCGAACCAGTTCATTGTCTGCCGCCGCAGAAGCATCATCGCTGGTCTCGGCGCCCCCATCCTCGCCCTCGTTCATTCCCGAGAGCAGTTCGCTGACCGATCCCAGTTCGCCGACGGCGCCAAAAAACCGGTCCACGGTTTCGTTGAACTCACGCTCGGTGGTGACCCGATAGATCGGCCGGGCTTTCGGAAAGATACTGCCGACCACCCGCGACTGGCGAATCCGTTCCGGGTCCAGCGTCAGCACCACCAGGCCTTCCTGGCCATCCTCCAGCGGCAACCACTGGTTTTCATCAACATACTCACGCTTGATGTTGCGCAGCAGGTCGCCAGGCTTGACCCGCTCGGCCTGAGCCGGTTCATAACTGACGCCGAAAAAGCGTGCGAGGGCGGCACCGATCTGCGCAGTTTTTACGTGCATTTCGCCGAGCAGCACCTCCTCGACGCTCAGCCCCTTGTCGCGTGCATGCTGCTGGGCCTGCTCCAACTGCTCCGGCGCCAGCACACCGTCGGCGATCAGGTAGTCGTAGCGACCACGAATCACCAGCGCCGGCTTGCGCCGCTGGACAAAGGCAATCGCCAGGGTCTGCGCCAGTTCCCCGGCCCCCTCTTCTTCCAGCGCGCTGAAGGGCCTCCCCTGGCGGCTGTTGATCAGTTGCAGAACGCCAAGCAGCTTGTCATGGACATCGATGATCGGCACCACCAGCATCTGCTTCGAGCGATAGCCGGTACGCCGATCCACCTCGCGCAGGAAATGCATGCGCGGGCTATAGACCCGCATCTGCTTTTCATCGTACACATCGGCGATATTGACCACCTGGCCGGTCGCCGCAACAAAGCCGGCAATGCTCTGATCATTGATCGGCAAGCGGATATCCTTGAACGAATTCAAGCCGGTTTTCACCTTCGAAACGATGCTCTGACCATCCTCGGCCAGCACATAGATGGTCAGCCGGTCGGCATCGAAGAGGTTGCAGATATCTTGCGACAACTCAAGCATGATTTCGTCAAGATTGTTGGTCGCATGAATCTTGTTGGTGACTTTCTGCAGGTTTTTCAGAAAAACCAGACGCCCTGTGACATCGCTCATGACTCAACCTTTTTACCCATGCCGCCGCTCAGGCGACAGGCCTTGAAACCGTTACGCGCCAGCAGAAAGGCGGCTGCGGCACTGCGCCGGCCGCTGTGGCAGTAAGTGATGTACTCGACTTCATGATCGAGCAGGGAAAATGCAGAGCGGATTTCGTTGAGGGGAACATTCACCGCGCCGGGGAATCCATCCTGCGCAAACTCGGCCGGATAGCGAACGTCCAACCACCGCGCCAGCCCGGCCGCCACCCGCTGGGCCGCTTCACTCGGCGAGATCTCCTGCAGCAGCGGGGCCTTCAGCAAGCGGATGAAATCCGGCTTCGACAAGCGCAGCAAAACCCCGTCGGTCCGCATTTTTACCGAGGCGTTCCGGGGCGCGTCTGAAACCAGCGCTTCCTCGCCAAAAGCATCGCCAGCACACAACTCGGCAACCACGACCTCGCTCCCCCCGACCTGCCGCAAGACGCTGCAACGCCCGCTTTCGAGCAGATAGTAAAAATCGCCGAGTTCTCCCTCACGAATGACGTACTGCCCTGTCCGGACAAAAACCCGCTCAAAGGCATCGAGCAACTCATGGATATGTGCCGGCGGCAATTGCGCCAGCGCACCGGAAACCAGGCGTTGCACACTGAACGCACCGGTCATGGTGGTCCAGGGTGGCGGCTCATCCCCCTGCCCCTCCTTGCGCTCCGCAACGGAGGCCAACTCATCCCAGGTCATCATGATATCGAGCAGGTCAAAATCCAGGCGCAGCATCTGGACATCGGTAATCGCCCGGGCCGAAACCGGCATCGAAGTCTTGTAGCCCAGCGGCCAGCAGGCAATCTCGCAGCCGCCCACGATCACCTTGACTGTTCCGTCGGGGAGGACGATTTTCAACTCTCCCGTCAGCAGATAGACAAAGCGCATCGCATCCCCGGCCTGACGCAAGGGATTGCTACCGGCAACACATTCCTCCAGGCGACACCACTGCACCAGTTCATTCAGCCGCGCCGATGACAAGCCGCGAATCGGCTCCAGGCGCTGCAACAATTCGACCGTCAGCTTCATCTCAGAACTCGATTACCTGATTATTCTGCAACATGCGCGGCTTGAAATCGCCCAGGCAGGTTTCGATTTCCTCCATGGTCAGTTCAATCTGGCCAGGCTTCAAATGGGTGATGTGGATTTCGCACGGGCGCTCAAGCTTTTGCAACTCGGCCGCCAGCAAATCCGGGCAAAGGTGGCGGGACAGCATCGCCAGCTTGCGCTCACGATTGGAAAATGCACACTCGATGATCAGGTGGCGCAGATTGCCGATCCGGTTCACTGCCCGCCAGAAGCCATCGCAGGGCCCGGTATCGCCGGAAAAAACGAGGCTGCCGCTACCGGAGTCGATACGGTAGGCCACCGCCGGGACCGTGTGATCCACCGGCAAGGCAGTGATGACCCGCCCCTGGATTTCGACCTCCTCGCCGGGAACAATCGTCCGGTACACCATGAACGGCTTTTCCAGAGTCGGCACCTCGGAAAAATCCGGCCAGATCGCCCAGTTGAAGATGTGATTGCGCAAGATGGTCAGCACTGCCTCGGTGCCATAAACAACCAGCGGCTTGCTGCGCCGGTCGGCAACCGTATCCAGCAGCAGCGGCAAAGCCAGAATATGGTCGAGGTGGGTATGGGTGATGAACACGTGGTCGATGACCGCCAGTTCGGGAATGGCCAAATCACCGACCCCGGTTCCAGCATCAATCAAGATATCGTGATCAAGCAGCAAGGCGGTCGTACGTTGAGCTCGCCCGCCAATGCCCCCACTGCACCCGAGAACGCGGAGTTTCATGCTTATTTGGTCTTGAACACGGTGACCCCATCCCAGGGGAGAGCGGGAGGCGCCAGACGCAATGCGGCAATCCGCTCCCGATAAAGGTGGTAAAGGTGGCTGCCCGGCTGCTCCTGCAACAGCGTCTGCAGCAGGCTGTCGGCCTGGTCCCAGCGGCAGGCGCGGTAAGCTTCAAGGGCGGCCCCCCAGGTTGTCAGTTCGGCCTGTCGTTCGCCGGAAAGTTCTGCCTGCAAGCCCCAGGGTTCGTAGATCGAGACCGGCTCGTCCTTGCCCTTGACCCGAACCCGGTCCAGTTCGCGGCAGGCAAAATCCGGCAGCAGCGCCCGGGTGCGCTCGCCGACGACAATCCCGACACCGTATTCCTTGGTGATTCCCTCCAGGCGGGAGGCAAGGTTAACCGCATCGCCCATCACCGTGTAAGCCTTGCGAACGGGCGACCCCATGTCACCCACGGTCATCAGGCCGGTATTGACCCCTACACCGATATGCAACTCCGGCCAGCCACGCGCCTTGAACGGGGCCGACAGGGCAGCCACCGCCTGCTGCATTTCGAGGGCGGCGAGAACCGCGTTGCGGGCGTGCGCCGAATCGGCGACCGGTGCCCCCCAAAATGCCATGATCGCATCGCCGATGTATTTGTCGAGTGTACCTCGCCGATGGCGGATGACCTCGGTCATGGCGCCCAGATATTCGTTCATCAGCTGGGTCAGTTCCTTCGGATTCATTCCTTCGGAAATGGAAGTAAAGCTGCGGATATCGGAAAAAAGCACCGACAATTCCTCATTACGCCCTTCCATACTGTAACTCTCGGGGTTTCTCGCCATTTCATCGACCAGTTCCGGGGGCACGTACTGCCCGAACAGTTCGGTAAATTGCCGTTTGCTGCGCGATTCGACAAAGAACCCCCAGGACATGTTGAAGGCGAACAGCAACAGCGCCATTACCCCGGCTGCCGCCAGCGGCAGCACCAGCGAGGCGCTATTCCACAGCCAGACATTGAGCGCCAGCAAGCCGGCCAGCGAGGAGAGAGCCAACAAGGTTGCCCGCACCGGAGAGAGCAGCGGCAGCAAAATCGTCAGCAGAGCGCCAAAGAACAGCAACTGGACAAAATCGATCGCCAGCACGAACCCCGGCTTCTCGCGAATACTGCCATCGAGCATCCCGGCAATCAGATTGGCATGGACCTCGACCCCAGGGTAAGCGCCGCCCACCGGGGTTGCCCGCAGATCCATCAGGCCGGGCGCGGTGGTGCCGACCAAAACGATGCGGTCGCGCAAGAGTTCGGGGGCAACCCGCCCCTTGATCACATCGACCGCCGGGACATAGGGGAAACTGCGCTCATAGCCGCGATACGGCACGAGCGCGGCCAGTTCTTCATCGACTGGCACGTGCAGGTGCCCGCCTTCGCCGCGAATTTCAAGCCACTCGACGGTATTTGCACCGTCGGGCACGCCGGGGTGGAGTTCTGCCTTGCCCAACACATGGCGCACCATGGCCAGCGACAAGGACTCGTAATAGGCGCCCTGGAATTCGAGAATCAGCGGAACACGCCGGGTATTGCCGTCAAAATCGACCAGCGGGTTGAAATGGCCGCCACTTGCCGCCGCCTTTTGCAGCGGGGCCAAATTGGCTCCGAAGCCCTCCCAGGACAGGATGCGGGTGGCCAGACCGGCAAAGCTGCCGGGCGGGAAAACCGGCTCCGGCAAGCCCCCCGTGCGCTGCGCCCCCTCCTTGTTCGAAAAGTAATAGCCAAGAACCACCGGGCGACCGCGCAGGGTTTCGGCAAATACCGCATCGTAATCCAGGGTCTTGCGGAACCCGGCCAGCGCCTTCTGGTAGCCGGGCTCATCGCGTAATGCTCCACGGCCGATTTTTTCCAGCACCGGCAGCCCCGAACTATCGTCCGGTTCGGCAAACACCACGTCAAACCCGACCACGGCAACCCGATAGTCGTCGGTCAGCCGCCGCACCATGTCGGCCACCGTATTCCGGCTCCACGGCCAGCGACCAAGCTCGGCCAGGCTTTTTTCGTCGATATCGACGACCACGATTCGCGGATCAGTCGTTCCGGGCATGAAGGTGCGCACCCGCACGTCGTACAGATAGGCGTCCAGCGCCGTGATGAACGGAATCTGCCACAGCTTCCCGGCATGCCCGAGAAACGCCAGAACACACAGAGTGCCAAACAAATAGCGAGCCAGATGCTTTTTCATGCGACGACCTTCCCGACCTGTCAGGTCTTGAAAAAGAATTCCATTTTGATGCCGGCAATTTCGATCACGTCGTGATCCGCCAGCGGATGTGCCTGCGCATCCAGGGTTCGACCATTGAGCACCGGGTACTGCCCGCCTTCGACATGCGTGATGAAGTAGCCGTGCGGCCGCCGGGCAATCACCGCCACCTGGACACCGGGCTTGCCCAGGGTCGTCAGCGACTTGGTCAATTCCAGTTCGCGCCCGGCCTGGGCACCGCTGAGCAGCTGGATCGCGGCAGCAGCCGGTTGCTGCACCGGCGGTGCCGGCGTCGCCACCGGGGCCGGAGGCGCGCTGGGGCGCGTCATTCCCGGGCGCAGGATCATCGTCTTCTCGAAATCGGCGGCAACCGGTGTGGCCGCTTCGGCCAGATATTTCAAGCGGTACTTGCCGAGTTCGATCAGGTCGCCGTCGCACAGGGCATGGCGCTTGACCGGCTGACCATTGACCAGGGTGCCGTTGGTGCTGTTCAGATCCTCGAGAAAGGAGTCGTTCAGCAGGGTGGTGATCGCCGCGTGCTCGCCGGAGATTGCCAGGTTATCAATCTGAATGTCGTTATGCGGTTTGCGCCCGATCGTCAACCGCTCCTTGCTCAAGGGGATTTCCTTGAGCACCACGCCATCCATCGACAGTATCAGTTTCGCCATCGTGTCTGCCCTTCACTCACTATCGGTATCACCGCCCCACCACTGCGGAGTCAGCTGAAAATTCCCTTCAGTTTTTGCCACCAGGAGCGGTCGACCGTGAAATCGCCCTTGACCCGCAGCAGAATCACCGAAACGTTGTCGCGCCCACCATGATCGTTTGCGATCTGGATCAACTGCTCCGCCGCAAGCGGCAGATTGGCCCCCAGGGCTTGCAGCGTCAGCGCGATTTCCTCGTCCTCAACCATGTCGTTGAGCCCGTCCGAACAGAGCAGCAGGAGATCGCCCGACGCAACCGGAAAATCCCTGACCTCGACCTCGACCTCGGGATCGACCCCCAGCGCCCGCGTGACCAGATTGCGGTTCTGTGAATGACGGGCCTCCTCGGCGCTGATCAAGCCGCTGTCGATCTGCTCCTGGAGGAAGGAATGGTCTCGGGTCAACTGTGCCAGTTGCCCGGCCCGCCAGCGATACAAGCGTGAATCACCGACATGCGCAACGCTCAGATGATTGTCGTACAACCAGGCCAGCACCAGCGTGGTTCCCATCCCTGCGTACTGGGGCTGGCTTTGCGCGGCGTGGTAGATCGCACTGTTGGCGGCGCCCACTTCGCTGCGCAGATAATCGCCGGCCACCGCCGGATCGGCAAAGCCGGGAACCCCGGGACGCCAGGTCGGCAAGAACCGGCCAAAACTGTTGGCCAGCACCGCCGTCGCCATGCCGCTGGCGATTTCGCCGGCATTGTAGCCGCCCATCCCGTCGGCCAGCACCGCCAGGCCCAGATTTGCATCAGCAAAAACCGCATCCTCGTTATGCGGCCTGACCATGCCGGGATCGGAACGGACCACCACTTCGAGCGCATCGGCTAATTTCATTCACTTTCCTTTCGCCAGCAAGGCCTGGCAAGCCTTGAGATCGTTCGCCATCTGCCCGCCACGCTGATAGCGCTGGACCAGATCCTTGTGCAGGGCGCGATTGATCACGGCCACCACCGCCCCGGGAATCTGCGGATTGACTGTGCGGATATCCGGATGATGCTCGTTGGCAATCCGGTACATCAATTGCGCCAGAGAATCGCCAGTAAACGGCAGTTGACCGCAGCAAAGCTGATACAAGGTCACGCCCAGCGAGAACAGGTCCGAACGGCCATCAATCTTCTTCCCGGCAATCTGTTCGGGCGACATGTACGACGGCGTGCCCAGCACCATGCCGGTTTTCGTCCGCGAGGCATCGGTGATCCGGGCGATCCCGAAATCGGTCACCTTGACCACATCGTCTTCCGGCTCGTACATGATGTTGGCGGGCTTGATGTCGCGGTGCACGACGCCGTTCCCGTGCGCATAATCGAGCGCCTCGGCCACCCGCTGCACGATAGACAGGACGCGCGGCAAAGGCAGCAGGCCGCCGGGCTTGGCACAGGGAACCAGGTCGTGCCCCTTGAGGAATTCCATCGCGATATAAGCCAGGTCATGCTCCTCCCCGGCATCGTACATGGTGACGATATGCGGATGGGTCAACCGGCCGGCAGTTTCCGCCTCGCGGAAAAAGCGCGCCTTGACGTCGGCCAGTTCATCCTCGTCAAACTCCTGCGACAAGGCCATGGTCTTGATCGCCACCACCCGGTTGATTTTCGGGTCACGGCCCAGGTAGACCACGCCCATCGCGCCTTTGCCCAGTTCCTTTTCGACCTGGTAACGCCCGAGCATCGGCTTCTCGACCTGGCCACCGGCAACGATCAGGGTCCCGCCAGCCGCAGCACTCCTGGCGCCACCGAGCAGTACCGTTTCTGACATTTGCTGGGCCAGCTTGAGGCGCTGCGGGAGATCGCGAAAGTCGGGGCGATGTTCGGCCATGTAGCGGAAAACCGCTTCGGCCTTGTTGAACTGCCGCTTGCGTTCGTAATCGAGCGCCAGGTTGTAGAGATTTTCGAGCAGGTGATCATCGACCGGGCATTTGCGGAATTTGTCGAAGGCCATGTCGAGCTGCCCCTGCCCCTGAAAGGCCAGGCCGAGCATCCGGTTCGATTCGGCGGATTCCAGATCGGAGCGCTCCTTGCCCCGCTCGGTCGCAAAGAAGCGACGCGAGGTCAGCAGCAGATGGCCGGTCAGCAACAACACCGCCGCCCCCATCCACTGCACCCAGAGACCGGCGCCGAGCAGCAGGCCAAAATGCGCGGCGACGATCAGCAGCAGCAAGCCCCCCGTCGCCAGCGCCCCAACCGCAGCCGACAGTCGCGGCAGGCCAAGGGCCAGGTACAAACCAACCAGCAGCATCGCCGCCAGGCTGAGCCACTGGCCCCAGGCGGGCACCACAAAAAAATGTTCCTGGAGGATGCTGGAGACGCTGTGCGCCAGCGTCAACACCGGTGCCATCGCCGGCGACACTGGCGTTACCTGGGTGGTGCCGACACCGGCTGCAGTTGCGCCGAGCAGGACGATCTTGCCGGCGTACTTGCTGGCCGGAATCTTGCCGCTCAGCACGTCATAAAAGGAATCGACGGCAAACGCCGGACGCTCGTCACGCCCCTTGTAGAAGAAGGTGTGCATCCGGGTAGCTTCGTCGGTAGGGACCCGCAGCTTGCCGACCCGCACTTCTTCGCCGAGGCGTACCGTCATGTCGGCAGGACCAAGATTCAGTCCCTGCGCCGCAAGCATCAGCGCCAACGACGGAAAATACTGGTCGTAGTAGCGCACCACCAGAGCTTCGCTACGCACGCCACCGTCGCCATCGGGCGTTGCATTCAAATGCCCCAGGCCGCGCGCCTGGCTGCCCAGGGTCGCGAGCGGCAGCTGGACTGCCCGCGCCGGCAAGGCGCTGCCCCCGGGGATAACCTGCGACAGCCGGTTGCGGCTGACGTAGTCGGGTAAGGCCTGATCGGGCCGACCGTGCGCGTCGCCCAACTCGAACAGCAGGGGTTGCAGGACATTGCCGGCGCGCGCATAACTCGCCGCCAGGCGGCGGTCGGTATTCAGCGTCTGCTCGGCTTCCTTGAGAACTTCGCCGATCCGCGCCAGGTCAGCACTGGTTTGGCCGGCGAGGCTGGCCTGCTCGACCAGTTCGGACAATTTCAGGATGTAACCATAACCGGGGTCGCGCTGCGGCTCGGAGAAAAACACCGTGTAGCCGATCACCTTGGCCCCGGCGCCAGCCAGCAGATCAACCATGCGCGCATGCAACTCGCGCGACCAGGGCCAGCGCCCCAGGTTGGCAATGCTCTGATCGTCGATCGCGATCACCGCAATCTTGTCGGAAGGCTGCCGCGTCGCGGCTTGCACCCCGAGGTCGTAGGCCTTGCGCTCCAGCCCCTGCAGCAAGCCGGACAAGGCCAGGACCAGCATCACCACGGTGATGCCGGCACCGACCAGCCAATCCGATTTTCCTGCAGTGGCCCCCGCCTTACCTGCCATTTCCCCTCCCCCATCACTCCTGGTTCCGGCGCCAAACGCACCGGAGAGTCATTTTTACGCCGACATCAAGCGGCGGTCAAACCTGCCGCACCTCAGGCCAGAGGAATTTCGCGCCCGATCCCCTGCTGTTCGGCGGCACGCACCACCCGCAACGCCAGGGCAAGATCCTGAATCGCCATCCCCTGCGACTCGAAGAGCGTGATTTGCCCTGCATCACTGCGTCCGGCATGGCGCCCGCCAATCACTTCGCCCAACTCGACCAACTGGCGCGGCTGCAAACGCCCCTTTTCAAGCAGCGGCAGCAAATCGCCGGCCTCGGCCAGTGCCGTTGCCACCGAGTCGACGCAAACCAGACCACAACGGCGTACTGCAGCCTCCGACAACTCCTGGCGAATCAAGGCATTCGAACCGGCGGCATTGACATGCGTCCCCTCTTCCAGCCACTCGGCGGCAAACAGCGGTTGCGCCGCCGTTGTCACGGTGCCGACCAGATCACTGCCGCGCACGGCGTCCTCGGGACTGGCGGCGGGCACCACCCGGACGCCGGTCAACTCACCCAGGCGGGCACAAAAATTGGCGAGCTTTTCGGCCTGCCGCCCCCAGACCTTGACCTCGGCCAGCGGCAAGGCAGCGCAGATCGCCCGCACATGGCCCTCGGCCTGCCAGCCGCTGCCGAACACCCCGGCCACCCGGCTGTCCGGCCGCGCCAGCCATCTGGCGGCGACCCCGCTGGCAGCCCCCGTACGGAACATGCCCAGGGTGTCGGCCTCAAGGACAGCTTTGAGCTGACCGCAGGCGGCATCGAACAGATGCACCAGGAAGCGGTTGCCGCTGCGGTTGCTGGTGTAGGCCTTGTAGCCGAGCACACCTTGTGCAGGCAACGCCCCCTGGAGAATGTGCAAGACCGTTTGCGGCAGACGGCTGCGGGCACGCGGGGTATCCAGCGCGGCTCCGAGCGCCAGGTCGCGATGCGCCGACTCCACCGCTTCCAGCGCCATGTCCACGGTCAACAACCGGGAAACCTCTTTTTCAGTCAGGAACAAAGCCATTGTTCACTCCATCACACCAGGGTCACATCCTGTCGTGCCAAAGCCCGCTGTTCAAGCCAGCGCCCCAGCCCGACCACCAGCACGGCACCGATCCCGCCGGCCAGCTTGCCGCTCCACTCAGGCAAGGGCGGCAGCCAGGCGAGCACCCCGGGATCGGTAAACATCATCTGGCCGGCGACATACCCGAGCAAACCGGCGCCTAGCAGCACGATCACCGGAAAACGCTCCATCCAGTGCAGAATCAACTGGCTCGACCAGACGATCAGCGGAATGCTGACCGCCAGCCCGAACAGCAGCAGGGCCATGCTGCCGTGCGCCGCCCCGGCGACCGCGATCACGTTGTCAAGGCTCATCACGAAATCGGCAACGATGATCGTCTTGACCGCCCCCCAGAGGTTGCCGGAAGCTTCGATGGCGTGCCCGTCCTCGTCTTCGGGCAACATCAGCTTGAGCGCGATCCACAAAAGCAGCAGACCACCGACCAGCTTCAGCCAGGGCAGCCCCATCACCAGCGCGGCACAGGCGGTCAGCACCACACGCAGCAAAACGGCGCCGGCAACCCCCCAGAAAATTCCCTTTTTTCGCTGGTCGACCGTGAGATTGCGACAAGCCAGCGCAATCACCACAGCGTTGTCACCAGACAAAACGATATCGATCAGGATGATCTGGCCAACAGCGATCCAGAATGCAGCAGAAGCAAAGTCGATTTCCATGAATCTTCAGGCAAATAAAAAGGCGGACCGAAGGCCCGCCTTTTTGGGTTGAGCTAGGCTCAGATTTTACAGCATCGCCTTCAGCAGCTTGGCCATTTCGGACGGATTGCGGGTGACCTTGAAGCCGCACTCTTCCATGATCGCGAGCTTGGCGTCAGCGGTGTCGGCACCGCCGGAGATCAGGGCACCAGCATGGCCCATGCGCTTGCCGGCCGGCGCGGTGACGCCAGCGATGAAGCCAACGATCGGCTTCTTCATGTTGGCCTTGCACCACTGGGCGGCTTCGGCTTCGTCCGGGCCACCGATTTCGCCGATCATGATCACGGCGTCGGTATCCGGATCGTCGTTGAACATCTTCATCACGTCGATGTGCTTGAGACCGTTGATCGGGTCACCACCGATACCGACGGCGGAAGACTGGCCGAGGCCGAGTTCGGTCAGCTGACCGACGGCTTCGTAGGTCAGGGTGCCGGAACGGGAAACGACGCCGATGCGCCCCTTCTTGTGGATGTGACCCGGCATGATGCCGATCTTCACTTCGTCCGGGGTGATCAGGCCGGGGCAGTTCGGGCCGAGCAGCAGGGTCTTCTTGCCGCCCTTGGCTTCCTTTTCCTTCATCTTGTTGCGCACCATCAGCATGTCGCGGACGGGGATGCCTTCGGTGATGCAGATGGCCAGATCGAGGTCGGCTTCGACGGCTTCCCAGATCGCGGCAGCAGCACCGGCGGGCGGCACGTAGATGACGGAAACGGTGGCGCCGGTTTCAGCAGCGGCTTCCTTGACCGAACCGTAGATGGGGATGTCGAAAATCTTTTCGCCAGCCTTCTTCGGGTTCACGCCGGCAACGAAGCATTCCTTGCCGTTTGCGTATTCCTGGCACTTTTCAGTATGGAACTGACCGGTCTTGCCGGTGATGCCCTGGGTGATGATCTTGGTGTTTTTGTTGATCAGGATAGACATTCGCTAGCTCCTTACTTGACCGCAGCAACGATCTGGGTGGCGGCCTCAGCCATGGAATCGGCGGAGATGATGGGCAGGCCGGAGTCCTTGAGGATCTTCTTGCCCAGATCTTCGTTGGTGCCCTTCATGCGGACGACCAGCGGGACCGACAGATTGACTTCCTTGGCTGCGGCAACAACGCCGGTAGCGATGGTGTCGCACTTCATGATGCCACCGAAGATGTTGACCAGGATGCCCTTGACCTTGGTGTTCTTGAGCATGATCTTGAAGGCTTCGGTGACCTTCTCGGTCGTGGCGCCGCCACCGACGTCGAGGAAGTTGGCCGGCTCGGCGCCGAACAGCTTGATCGTGTCCATGGTGGCCATGGCCAGACCGGCACCGTTCACCAGGCAGCCGATGTTACCGTCGAGGGAGATGTAGGCCAGGTCGAACTTGGAGGCTTCGATTTCGTCGGCATCTTCTTCGTCCAGGTCGCGCATGGCGACGATTTCCGGCTGACGATACAGCGCGTTGGAGTCGAAGTTGAACTTGGCGTCAATCGCCTTGACCGTACCGTCACCTTCGTGAATCAGCGGGTTGATTTCGGCCAGCGAAGCGTCGGTTTCCATGTAGCAGGTGTACAGCTTCTTCAGCGTGTCGACACACTGCGGAATCGAGGATTCCAGCATGCCCATGCCCTTGGCCAGGGTCAGCGCCTGCTCGTCGGTCAGGCCGACCAGCGGGTTGATGAAGACCTTGACGATCTTTTCCGGGGTCTTGTGGGCGACTTCCTCGATGTCCATCCCGCCTTCGTACGAAGCCATCATGGCGACGGACTGGGTGGCGCGGTCGGTCAGCGCAGCAACGTAGTATTCGTGCTGAATGTCGGCGCCTTCTTCGATCAGCAGGTTGCGAACCTTCTGGCCTTCCGGGCCGGTCTGGTGCGTGATCAGCTGCATGCCGAGGATCTGGCCGGCGTATTCGCGAACTTTTTCGAGCGAGGTTGCGACCTTGACACCGCCGCCCTTGCCACGGCCACCAGCGTGAATCTGGGCCTTGACCACCCAGACCTTGCCGCCCAGGGTTTCGGCTGCCTTGACTGCGTCTTCGACGGTCGTGCAGTGAATCCCGCGCGGAACCGTAACGCCGAATTTCTTCAGGAGTTGTTTACCCTGATATTCGTGAATTTTCATGCGCTTTCCTTGCGTTGAGTTAAGTTGCGAGCAATGAGCGGCAGCCGAAACATCCCCCGACCCCACCCGGTTTTAGAGTTATTAGCCCAAAATCCTACCACAGCCGCAAAAATAATTGCAGCCTAAAATTCATAATTATGAATCAGGGCGCAAATCGCCCAATACCTTGTACATCAGCGGCAGCAGCAGCGCCGAGGCGAGCGCCAGGCTGAGCACGGCGGCCAGCCAGAATCCTGCGGCGCCAAGCGGCAACGGCTGGCGATAACAGAGCCAGAAACCTCCGGCCAGCCCAACCCCCCAGAAACAGAAGGTCTGCAGCAACATCGGCACAAAAGTCACCCGACACGCCCGCAACACATGCCCGGCAATGGTCTGCAGGGCATCGCAAAACTGGTAGGCAGCGACGTACAAGATCAGGCCAAGGGCCACCTCGCGCACCGCCGGGTCGTCGGTATAGCCGGCAGTCAGCGGCTCGGCCGCCAGCCAGAGCAGGCTGCCGGTGAGCACGGAGGAGAGACCAGCCAGCCACAACCCGGCACGGACGTTGGCCCGCGCTGCAACCCAGTCGCGGGCGCCGAGCGCCTGGCCGACTGCAGCCATCACCGCAATGCCGAGCGACAGCGGCAGCATGTAAGCCAGTGCCGACAGGTTGGCGACGATCCGGTGCCCGGCGACGACGGTTGCGCCAAGCGAGGCGATCAGCAGCGCGATCAAGGTGAAGGACGTGATTTCGACGAAATTGGACACGCCCATCGGGACACCAAGGCGCAGCAACTCGCGCCAGGTTGCCCAGTGCGGGCGCTGCCAGCCACGCAGAGGCTGATAGCGCCGGCCGAGCGGCCCGTAATGCAGGTAGACGGCGGCGCCGCCGCAGGCCACCCAACTGATCAGCACATTCGACCAGGCGCAGCCGGCCACCCCCAGCGCTTCGCCGGCCCAGCCCTGCAAGGCCAGGCCCCAGGCCAGCAGCGCATGTACCAGCAGCGCGGCAAGGCCGATCAGCATCAGCACACGTGGTTTGCCAAGCGCATTACAAAAAGCATAAAAAGTCCGGTAACACAGCGCTGGCGGCAGCCCCCAGGCGAGGATCAGCAAATATTGCCTGACCTTGGCGTCGACCGTGGCATCCATTCCTGCGCTGCCCAGCAGGAAGCCGGGAAAGGCCAGCAGCAGCATCCCCGGCACACTGAGCAGCAACGCCAGCCAGAAGGTCTGCTGGAAAATCTGCGCAACCCGGTGGTTTTCGCCGGCGCCGTGCGCGTGTGCCACCATCGGCGCCACCGCCTGGACGATGCCGACCAGCGCAAAGACCAAGGAAATGTGGATTCCGCCGCCAATCGCCACCGCCGCCAGATCGGCGGAACTGACATGACCGAGCACGGCGGTATCGACCAGCATCATGCCGACGGAAGACAACTGGGCGATCAGAATCGGCAAGGCGTGGGCCAGCAGCCTGCGGGCGGTCGAATCAAACATGGCGGGCATTGTCGCATAGCCGGGCTCGCTCACCGAGGTTGACCTGGCTCAACAATTCCCCTGTCCGCAACAGGGAGAATTCCTTGTTCATAACTAGAAACAGGGAGACCCTCATGGCAGGAAAACCAGGGCTGCACGCCATCGAGCACGCCAGCCGCGATGAAATTGCGCAATTGCAAACCGAACGCCTGCGCCAGACGCTGCAGCAGGCTTACGCCAATGTCCCGCATTACCGCCAGCGTTTCGACGCCGCCGGCGTGCACCCGGACGATTTCAAAACCTTGGCCGACCTGGCCAAATTCCCCTTCACTACCAAGCAGGATCTGCGCGACAACTACCCCTACGGGATGTTTGCGGTCCCGCGTGAAGAAGTCGTGCGGATTCACGCCTCCAGCGGCACCACCGGCAAACCGACGGTGGTCGGCTACACCCGCCGCGATATCGACACCTGGGCCGACCTGGTCGCCCGCTCGATTCACGCCGCCGGCGGGCGGGCCGGCGACATCCTCCACGTCGCCTACGGCTACGGCCTGTTCACCGGCGGGCTGGGCGCCCATTACGGTGCCGAGCGCCTCGGCTGCACGGTGATCCCGATGTCGGGTGGGCAAACCGAAAAACAGGTGCAGCTGATCTGCGACTTCAAGCCGAGCATCATCATGGTCACTCCGTCATACATGCTCAATATCGCCGACGAATTCCGCCGCCAGGGCATCGACCCGCGCAGCACCGCACTGCGCATCGGCATCCACGGCGCTGAACCGTGGACCGACGCGATGCGCGCTGAAATCGAGAATATTTTCGGGATCGACGCGGTCGACATCTACGGCCTCTCGGAAGTAATCGGCCCCGGCGTCGCCAACGAATGTGTCGAAAGCAAGGACGGGCCGGTGATCTGGGAGGATCATTTCTACCCGGAAATCATCGATCCGAGTACCGGCGAAGTGCTGCCCGACGGCTGTCAGGGCGAACTGGTGTTCACCTCGCTGAGCAAGGAAGCGATGCCGGTGATCCGCTACCGGACCCGCGACCTGACCCGGTTACTCCCCCCGACCTCGCGCAGCATGCGCCGGATCGGGAAGATCACCGGCCGTTCCGACGACATGCTGATCATTCGCGGGGTTAACGTCTTCCCATCGCAGATCGAAGAGCTGATCCTGCGCCAGCCCAAGCTGTCGCCGCATTACCTGCTTGAACTGACGCGCGACGGCCACCTCGATTCGCTCAAGGTGAATGTCGAGATGAAGCCCGAATTCCAGTACGCCAGCCAGGCGGAGAAGGAGTTCGCCGCCCACGACCTGCAGCACCACATCAAGTCCTACATCGGCATTTCGGCCCGCGTCGACGTGGTCGAGCATGGCGGCATCGAGCGCTCACTGGGCAAGGCCAGGCGGGTCATCGACCGGCGCCCGGCCAGCACCTGAACCCAGGCTCAGACGATCCTTGCCCGCAACGACGGCAGACCTGCGACCGTTCCGAGCAGCCGGTCACCGCGTTGCAGCGGCCCCACCCCGGCCGGCGTACCGGTATAGATCAGGTCGCCGGCGGCCAGGCCGACCAGTTCCGACAACTCGGCGATGATCTGCGGCACCTTCCACATCATTTCGGAAAGGTCGCCGGCCTGACGGACCTCGCCATTCACCCGCAGGCAAATCTCCCCGGCCTGGGGATGACCGCAGTCGCTGACCAGTGCCAGCGGTCCGCACACTGCGGACTGGTCAAACCCCTTGCTCATATCCCAGGGATGCCCTTTTTCCTTGGCCCGTGCCTGCAGGTCGCGACGGGTCAGGTCGAGGCCCACGGCGTAACCCAAAATCAGACTTTGGGCCTGGTCGACCGTGAGTTTGCTACCGCCGCCGCCCAAGACCACCACCATTTCGACTTCATGATGCAAATTACCGGTTCGCGGCGGATAGGCAACACTCAGTTCGCCCTCGCCCGTGACCAGGGCATCCGCCGGCTTGGTAAAGAAAAAAGGCGGCTCCAGGCCTTGCGCCTGATCGACCGCCCCCATCTCGCGCGCATGCTCGGCGTAATTGCGGCCGACACAAAAAATCCGCCGAACGGGAACACAGGAGACGCCGCCCTGCACGGGCACCAGCACCGGCGGCGGAAAAGGGAACAGGACTTGCACGAACAGACTCCTCTAACGCATGGGAAATGCGATAAAAATGCCACATAATGACGCTTTTTGCGTGCTCAGGAGAATCGATTCATGCTGCGGAAAGTGCCCCGGCTGTTGCCTGCCCTGCTGGCAGCCCTGCCCCTCACCGCCGCCGCAGCCGAGCTTGGCGAAGCGCAATTGCACTCCCGGCGCCACCAGCCACTGCACCTGACCATCGCGCTCGCCGCCACCGCAGAGCAAGCGGTGCCCGCCGCCTGCTACCGTGTCCGCAGCGAAGAACTGGCGGCCACCGCGATCCGTACGCGCCTGCTGCGCAGCGACGAGCATTACCAACTCCAGATCACCAGCACCGAGCCGATCAGCAGCACCAGCCTGAGTCTGGAAGTCACTGTCGAATGTGGGCTCAAGCTGCACCGGCAATACCGCTTGCCACTCCCCGACACCCAGCCGCTCGCACCGACCGCCGAAACCCCGGCTACGGCGCCGCTCCCGACCAGGCCCGCCCGCCCCACCCCGGCCCAGCGTCCGCAAGCCCCGGCGCAGGCCAGGCCACAGCCGCAAGGCACGCTGCTGTGCGCCGATCCCTGTGCTGGCCAGCGAGTCGAAGAATTGACCCGTCGCGTCGGGCAAATGGAGGCCATCCTGG
>ERZ1066115.157-NODE-157-length-23611-cov-18.155799_pt1 | contig 23611 bp, 17 predicted proteins | sample MGYA00382762_ERZ1066115 | MGnify/ENA primary metagenome ERZ1066115 (study PRJEB33369, sample SAMEA5778345) | biofilm metagenome | biome: Industrial cooling water; feature: Water cooling tower basin; material: Biofilm | place: United Arab Emirates | collected... | reverse complement strand
CGATTATTCGGTCGAAGTGGTCGAGAAGGCCGGTCGCGGGACCGACGTGATCCTGCACCTGCGCGAAGGTGAGGACGAATTCCTCGGCGGCTGGAAGCTGAAGTCGATTATCCGCAAGTATTCCGACCACATCACCTTGCCGATCGTGATGAAAAAGGAAGAGTGGAAGGACGGCGAGCAGGTGCTGACCGACGAAGACGAGACGGTCAACCAGGCCAATGCCTTGTGGGCGCGCAGCAAGTCGGAGATCAGCGAAGAGCAGTACAAGGAGTTCTACAAGCACGTCGCGCACGATTTTGAGGATCCGCTGGCCTGGGTGCATGCCCGCGTCGAAGGCAAGCAGGAATATACCCAGCTGCTTTATGTGCCGGCACGCACACCGTTCGACATGTGGGATCGCAATGCCCGTCACGGCGTCAAGCTCTATGTCCGCCGCGTCTTCATCATGGACGATGCCGAGCAACTGATGCCGCAATACCTGCGCTTTGTGCGCGGGGTGGTCGATAGCAGCGATCTGCCGCTGAATGTCTCGCGCGAAATCCTGCAGGAATCGAAGGACATCGACAACATCCGCTCCGGTTGCACGCGCAAGGTGCTGTCCATGCTCGAAGGCTTTGCCAATAGCGAAGATGCAGCCGACAAGGAGAAATACGCCAAGTTCTGGGAAGCCTTTGGCACGGTGCTCAAGGAAGGTGTTGGCGAGGACCACGCCAACAAGGAGAAAATCGCCGGCTTGTTGCGCTTTGCTTCGACCCACGGCGAAGGCGAACAGCAGACGGTTTCGCTGGCCGATTACATTGGCCGGATGAAAGAAGGCCAGGAGAAGATTTACTACGTCACCGCTGATTCCTTCAATGCGGCCAAGAACAGCCCGCATCTCGAAATCTTCAAGAAGAAGGGGATCGAGGTCCTGCTGCTCTCCGACCGGGTCGATGAATGGGTGGTCGGGCATCTGACCGAGTTCGAAGGCAAGGCCCTGCAATCGGTGGCCAAGGGCGGTCTGGACCTGGGCAAGCTTGAGGATGAGGCCGAGAAGCAGGAAGCCGAGAAGGCGGCCGACGAATACAAGGAGCTGCTTGAGAAGGTCAAAACCGCGCTCGACGACAAGATCAAGGATGTGCGCGTCACGCATCGCCTGACCGATTCCCCGTCCTGTCTGGTCTCGGACGAGTACGACCCATCCGGCAACCTGGCACGGATGCTCAAGGCGGCCGGGCAGAAAGTGCCGAACGCCAAGCCGATTCTCGAGATCAACCCCCACCACCCGGCAGTTCAGCGGCTCAAGTATGAGGAAAGCCGTTTTGCCGATTGGGCGGCCCTGCTGTTCGAGCAGGCGCTGCTGGCCGAAGGCGGTCAACTCGACGACCCGGCCGGTTTTGTCCGCCGGATCAACGATCTGATGCTGGCTTTGTCCGGCAAGTAATCGCCAAACGCGCCGGCCAAGGCCGGAGAATCCAAATGGGGCCGCTGGCCCCATTTTTCTGTGGAGTCACCCGATGCAAGCCGAAGACCTGCAGCGATTACTGACCGTTGCCATGCCTTATGGCAAATACAAGGGCCGGATGATCGCCGACCTGCCGGCACACTACCTCGGCTGGTTCGCCCGTGAAGGTTTCCCCAAGGGCGAATTGGGGCGTTTGCTGGAACTGATGTATGAAATCGACCATAACAATCTGGCGGATTTGCTGACGCCCTTGCGTCGGGCTTTAGGCAATCCATCCTGAGCTTGGCGTCCTCACTTCGTTGGCGGCCGCAGGCGGGGTTTCGGGTATTTTCACGGTCGACCGTGATCTTCGGTAAAAACCCCCGTACAGGCCCGTGCAGCGGGCCTCGGATGCTGTGCTGGCCGGCTTTCGCGCTATAGTCCGGGAATGAAAGATCAATCCCGTGAATCCATTTCGGAGCACCGGCTCAGCCTCTCCGAGTTGCTCAACTGGCTGGTTGCCGACCGCCTGGTCAGCCGCGAGGACGCCGATGCGCTGCTGGTCGAGCGGCGCCTGCATTCGGCCAAGGCCCACCCGCTGGTGGTGATCGCCGACCGCCAGTGGCGCGATCCGCGAGCCCCCGGCCGGGTCCTGGCGCTGGAGGTGCTGACCGAGTGGCTGGCGGCGCGTAGTGGTCTCGACTACCTGCATATCGACCCGCTCAAGATCGACTTCACCGGCGTCGCCGATGTGATGTCGAGCGCCTACGCCGCCCGCTTCGGCATTCTGCCGGTGCAGGTGACGACCCGCGAGGTGGTGGTCGCCACTGCCGAGCCCTTCGTTCGTGAATGGGTGGGCGAACTGCAGCCGATCCTGCGCAAGGAGATCCGGCGTGTGCTGGCCAATCCGGAGGACATCGCCCGCTATCTGGTCGAGTTCTATTCATTGGCCAAGTCGGTCAAGAAAGCTTCGGCGCGCGGCGAGGCGGGTGCCGGTCTGTCGAGCTTCGAGCAACTGGTCGAACTCGGGCGCGGCAACCGGCAACTCGATGCCAACGACCAGCACATCGTTCATATCGTCGATTGGTTGTGGCAGTACGCCTTCGACCAGAAAGCTTCCGACATCCACATCGAGCCGCGCCGCGATCTCGGGATCGTGCGCTTTCGCATCGACGGCGTATTGCATCAGGTGTACCAGATTCCGATGGGGGTGATGGCGGCGATGACCAGCCGGATCAAGCTGCTCGGCCGCATGGACGTGATCGAGAAGCGGCGCCCGCAGGATGGCCGGATCAAGACGCGGACGCCGTCCGGCCAGGAGGTCGAATTGCGCCTGTCCACCTTGCCGACGGCTTTTGGCGAAAAGCTGGTGATGCGGATTTTCGACCCCGAGGTGCTGGTCCGCGATTTTCGCTCGCTCGGTTTTTCCGACGACGACCAGGCGCGCTGGCAGCAGATGACCCGGGCGCCACACGGGATCGTACTGGTCACCGGGCCGACCGGTTCGGGCAAGACGACGACGCTGTACACCACGCTCAAGCAGCTGGCGACGCCCGAGGTGAATGTGTGCACCATCGAAGATCCGATCGAGATGATCGAGCCGGCGTTCAATCAGATGCAGGTCCAGGGCGCAATCGACATCGGCTTTGCCGACGGCGTCCGGGCGTTGATGCGGCAGGACCCCGACATCATCATGATCGGCGAAATCCGCGACCTGGAAACTGCCGAGATGGCAATCCAGGCGGCGCTGACCGGGCACCTGGTCCTATCGACCCTGCACACCAATGATGCGCCGAGCGCGATTACCCGCTTGCTTGATCTGGGCGTGCCGGCCTACCTGATCAACTCGACCCTGCTCGGAATCATGGCCCAGCGCCTGGTGCGCACCCTTTGCCCGCATTGCAAGAAGGCGACGCCGACCAGCGACGAACAGCAGGCGGCCTGGCAGGCGCTGGTGGCGCCGTGGAAATCGGCGGTGCCGGCGCAGATGTGGCAGCCGGTCGGTTGCCTGGAGTGCCGGATGACCGGCTACAGCGGCCGGGTCGGGCTTTACGAAATCCTGCTCAACAGCCCGGAAGTGCGCAAGCTGATCAAGCCCGGGGCCGATCACGTCCGGGTCCGCGAGCAGGCCTGCCGCGAAGGCATGCGGCTGCTGCGCATTTCCGGTGCGATGAAGGTGGCGCAGGGGCTGACTTCGCTCGACGAGGTGATCAAGGTGGCGCCGCCTGCCGACGAGGTCTGAGCGGCGCCGGCCTGCCGGTTAGTATTTGGGCTTCAGGTCCGGTTGACCGTAGAAGGGAGGCACCCGGCCGACCAGGGCCTCAAGCAGGATCAGTTCGGCGTCGCCGTGGTTGTGCACCGATGCCGGAACCGCTGCCTTTTCGCCATTGGCCAGCAGGTACAGCGGCCGGTCGTGGTGGAAGGTCTGGATCGTTTCGCGCTGCTCCGGGCGGTGGTGGCTGACGATCTCGGCGGCGCCGTAGCAAAGGCAGAAATAGACCCGCTCCGGCTCGGCCTCGATATAGCAGCCGGTACCACGGATGCCGATGGTTGCGGTCGAGGTTTCGAGCGACTTGTCGCCCTTGCCGAAAACCGACAACAGCTTGCCGTGCAGGATGCGCAGGCCGGCTTTGAGGCCGTCGCCATTGAGCGTTACTTGCGAATTGTCGCGCTGCAGCCAGGCATCGTTACCGACGATATAGATGGCTTCGCTTCCCGGGCCGGTGCTGATCGTATCGCCGGCCTTGATTGGCATTCCGGCCACCGCCGGCTGGCCATTCACCCGGACTTCGCCGCTGACCCGGTGCAGGCCGGGTGGTGGCAGTTTGCTGCCGGCGCCCCAGGCGGGCAGTGCCGCGTGGGCGACGAGGGCGGCACTGGCTTGCAGGATACGGCGACGTTGCATGGCAGACTCCTTGGCAGCGGCCCGGGCGAGCCGGGAAAAAAGGCCGATTTTCACGGTCGACCGTGAAAATCGCAAAAAATCCTGCGGGGTGGGTTCAGAACAGGGTGCTCGCCTTGCGTTTCACCGCATCGACATAGGCCAGCGCATCCATCGCCGTTCCCTGGCGCTGGGCCTGCCAGATGGTTTCGCCGAGGCATTCGAGCAGGACGTGCTCGGCGGCATGCGCGTCCATCCGCGCCCGCAGGCTGTCAAAGGCGGCGCGGATGCCCGGCGGCTGGTCGATGCTGACCTGCTCGTGGATTGCCAGGTGCAGCGAGAGGTGCAGGAAAGGGTTCATCTGCCCGGTTTCGGGCGTCCAGTTTTGTTCTAGCGCCAGTTCGGTGTTGCTCAGCAGCGCGTGGTATTCCGGGTGGCGGGCGGCCAGGTCGACGGCCGTGACCTCGGCGCCGACCAGCGGCAGGCGCTGGCAATGCTTGTTCCAGGCATCGCAGAAGAAGCGGCGGACCTGATCACGAGTGGGATTGAACATGGGGGATTCCTGAAAGAGGGCGCGGCTCAGACCGTCTTGCCCTTGAATTTGCAAAGGTCGAGCACGACGCAGCCGGCGCACTCGGGTTTGCGCGCCTTGCACACGTAACGCCCGTGCAGGATCAGCCAATGGTGAGCATCCTTGGCGTAGTGTGCAGGTGTCACCTTGAGCAGTTTTTTTTCAACCTCGAGCACGGTTTTGCCCGGGGCCAGACCGGTGCGGTTGCCGAGGCGGAAAATATGGGTATCGACCGCAATCGTCGCTTGGCCGAAAGCGGTGTTGAGGACGACATTGGCGGTCTTGCGGCCAACGCCGGGTAGGGCTTCAAGGGCTTCGCGCTCGGCCGGGACCTCGCCGCCATGGCGTTCGAGCAGCAGGCGGCAGGTGGCGATCACGTTTTTGGCCTTGGTCCGGTACAAGCCGATGGTCTTGATGTACTCGGCCAAGCCTTCTTCTCCTAACGCCAGCATCTTGTCCGGCGTCGGCGCCACCGGGAACAGCCGGGCCGTGGCCTTGTTCACGCCAACATCGGTGGCCTGAGCCGAGAGAATCACCGCAATCAACAACTGGAACGGAGTGGCGTAGTCGAGCTCGGTGGTCGGTGCCGGGTTGGCCGCCTGCAGGCGGGCATAAAAGGTTTCGATCTCGGAGCGGCGCACGATATTTGAACTTGATATTACGAAAGTAATATACGATAGTAGTGACACTGCATTTTACCTGACCTCGCGCGGGCCGCAGGCCTGCTACCAAGAATATGCACGCTCATATCGATCCTGCTCAGCTGGTGGCTGGCAATCCGGTTCCGACCATCGTCATCGATGCAAATCATCGTGTGACGCACTGGAATCGTGCCTGTGCCGTCCTGACTGGTGTGTCCGCCGAGGAAATGATTGGCAGTATGGAACAGTGGCGGGCGTTCTACCCGACTTCGCGTCCGATTCTTGCCGACCTGATCATCGACGGCGCCCTGGATGGCGAGGTCGCCCAGTTCTATCAGGGCAAGTATCGGCGCTCAGCCCTGATAGACGGGGCCTACGAGGCCGAGGATTTCTTTCCGAATTTTGGCGAAAACGGGCGCTGGTTGTATTTCACCGCCGCCCCGGTCAGGGATGCCGAAGGGCGGATTGTCGGTGCCATCGAAACCCTGCAGGATGTCACCGAGCGGCGCCAGGCCGAGGCCGCCTTGCGCGATAGCGAGGCTTACCTGCAGCAGGTGGTCGACGGCTTGTCGGTGGCGACGCTGGCGATCAATGCCGAGCACCGGATTACCCACTGGAACCGTGCGCTCGAAGTGATGAGCGGGATTCCAGCCAGCGAAGCGATCGGTACCAGCAACCAGTGGAAAAGCTTTTACCCGGCAGCCCGCCCGATCATGGCCGATCTGGTCCTCGACGGGGCCATGGAAAACCTGGTGGACCGTTTCTACCACGGGCGCTTCCGCCGTTCCCGGCTGGTCGATGGCGGTTACGAGGCCGAGGATTTCTTCCCGCATCTGGGTAGCGACGGGCGCTGGCTCTTTTTTACCGCAGCGCCCGTGCGTAACGCCCGGGGGGAAGTGGTCGGGGCGATTGAAACCCTGCAGGACGTTACCGAACGGCGGCGAGCGGAAGAGGCTTTGCGCGAAAGCGAAGAGCGTTACCGCTTGCTCAGCCTGACCGATTCGCTGACCGGCCTGTTCAATTCACGGCACCTGCGCGAACGCCTGCAGGTTGAACAGGAGCGCGCGCAGCGCTATGAGCGGCCGCTGGCGCTGCTGGTGCTCGATTGTGACAATTTCAAGCGGGTCAACGATACCCATGGCCACCTCGAAGGCGACAAGGTCTTGATGCAACTGGCCCGGATCATTGGCGGCGGGATGCGGCGGACCGATAGCGGTTATCGCTACGGTGGCGAGGAATTCGTTGTCTTGTTGCCGGAAACCGCCCTGACGGCGGCGGTGCAGCTGGCCGAGCGCTTGCGCGAACAGTTTGCCGCTGCGGTGGTGGGTACCGAGAGCGGCGCCGAGTTACGGTGCACGGTCAGCATCGGGGTTGCCGAACTGAATGCCGGCGAGTCTGCCGAGGATCTGGTCCGGCGTGCCGACGAAGCCTGCTATACCGCCAAGAGGCGGGGCAAGAACTGCGTCGTCGCCGCCTGAGTCCGCCTGCCAGGGGGGTCAGGCGGTCGGGTGGCAGCCGCCGGAAGCGACCGGGGGCGGGGCTTGCAGTTTGGCGCGCTCGGCAGCGCGGGCGTCCATCCAGTTCTTCCAGGCAATCATGCAGCCGAGCAGGATGAAGGCGCCCGGCGGCAGCAAGGCAAGCAGGAAGCCAGGATAGCTTTCGGGCAGCAGCTGGATCGGCGAGAGGCTGGGGAAGACCATGTCGATGCCGCCGAGCAGGGTGCCGTTGCCGAGCAGTTCGCGCATGCCGCCGAGCAGGGCCAGGGTCCACAGCATGCCGACCCCCATGAAGACGCCGTCGAACATCGAGTGCAGCGGCGGGTTCTTGGCAGCAAAGGCCTCGACGCGGGCGAGCACGATGCAATTGGTGACGATCAGCGGAATGAAGATGCCGAGCACCAGGTACAACTCGTGCAGATTGGCGTTGAACAACAGGTCGACGACGGTGACCAGGGCGGCAACGATCAGGATGAAGACCGGAATCCGGATCTCGTGCGGGATGAAATTACGCAGCGAGGCGACGGCGATGTTGGACAAGGCCATCACCAGAATCGTGGCCAGCGACAGCATGATCCCGTTGACCGCATTGGTGGTCACCGCCAGCAGCGGGCAGAGGCCGAGAATCTTGGCAATCGAGGTGTTCTGCTTCCACACGCCGTTGCCGGCGATGGTGGAGAATTCTTCGCGGCTGATCATTGGCTGGCTCCGGCAAAGAGTTGGGCACCGTGCTGTGCCGCCCATTGGGCTGCCTTGTGCACGGCTTTGCTGACGGCGCGCGGGGTCACGGTGGCGCCGGCGTAATAGTCGATGCGGCCGCCGTCTTTCTTGACCTTCCAGTCGCGGTCGGCGACTTCGGCGAGCGACAGGCCGGTGAACTGGGTGATCCAGGGGCGGGCCTTGTTCTTGTCCTTTTTCAGCTCGATGTAGTCGCCCAGGCCTGGGGTTTCCTTGTGCTGGGTGACGCGCACGCCGGCGATGGCGCCGTTGCTGCGCACCGCGACGATCAGGCGGATCTTGCCGGCGTAGCCGTCTGGGGCGACGGCTTCGAAAACCAGCGCAACCGGGGTGTTGCCCTGGCGGGCGCGATACACGGTCGACGCCTCGGCGAGGCCCAATTCCGGCGTCGGCGGCAGGTTGACCGTGTCGTTGAGCAGCTGATTGTCGTATTCGCTGCGCGGCAGGACCTCGTCGATCAGCTTCATCTTTTCTTCAATCGCCGAGGCTTCGATTGCCGGCTTGGTCCATAGATAGGCAGCCGAGAGCAGGCCGGTGAACACGATCACGAAGACAAAGAGGATGGCGGCAGTGCGGGCCGCCATGCCGGTGGCGGTGATTTCGCGGGCAGCGTTCATGATTTGTCCTTCATCCCGAAGATCGCCGGCTGGGTCAGCAGGTCGATCACCGGTGCGCACAGGTTCATCAGCAGCACGGCGAAGGCGATCCCGTCCGGGTAGCCGCCGAAAACGCGGATCAGGTAGGCAAGCAGACCGGCGCCGGCACCGAAAATCAGCTTGCCGCGCGGCGTCGTGCAGCCGGAAACCGGGTCGGTGGCGATGAAGAAGGCGCCGAGCATGGCACCGCCGGAAAACAGATGGAACAACGGGCTGGCGAACTGGGCCGGGTTGTAGAGCCACAGTGCGGCGGCCAGCGAGCCCATGCCGACAATGAAGGCGGTCGGCACGTGCCAGGTGATGATCCCGCGCCAGCACAGCCAGAGGCCACCGAGCAGGTAGGCGCCGGTGATCAGTTCCCAGCCCCGGCCGGCAAATTGGCCGTAGATTTCCTGATTGGCGAGGAGTTGTGCGACATCGACGTTCTCACCAAGCTTGAGCCCGGTCTTCAGCGTATCGAGCGGGGTCGCACCGGACAGTGCATCAATGCGCGGGGCCAGGCCGAAAACCACCTGCAGTTGTTCACCAAACGACAGGTGCAGGCCCAGGGCCGGCCATTGCGACATCAAGGCCGGGAAGGAGACGATGCAGACGGCGAAGGCGACCATTGCCGGGTTGAATGGATTCTGGCCGAGGCCGCCGTAGAGATGCTTGGCGATGATCACGGCGAAGGCGGTGCCGACCACCAGCAGCCACCAGGGGGCGAGCGGCGGAAAGGTCAGCGCGATCAGCCAGGCGGTGACCAGGGCCGACCCGTCGCCGAGGAACAGTCCGAGCGGCTTGTCCATCAGCTTCAGCATCAGCGCTTCGGCGGCCAAAGCCGTCACGCTGGCAATCAGCAACTGGATCAGGATCGCCGGACCGAGCAGCCAGGCATAGAGGGCGATACCCGGCAGCAGCGCCAGGCAGACTTGCGTCATCACCTTGCTGACGCTGGCGTCCTTCAGGAGGTAGGGAGCGGGGGCAAACACGGTGTCAGAGTCCAGAAGGCAAGGGTTAGGCGCCGGAGGCCGGCGGTTCGGACGCAGCGGTCGCGGGCTGACCGGCCTGGCGGCGGGCCTCGATCTCGGCGACTTCCTTTTGCTGTTCCGCCGTCAGGGCCTCGGTGTTTTTCGGCTGGGCGGCTTCGCGCTGGGCCTTGGCGCGGGCCATTGCGGCGGCGATGGCCGCCTTTTTCGGGTCGATTTCGCTGTCGACCGTAGATGGCGGTGCACTGGTGCCGCTTTCGGCCCCACCGGCTTCGGCAGCAGCGGCGGCGGCGGCTTCAGCGGCCTTTTTGGCCGCCTGCGCGGCCGCAGCCTTGGCCAGCTTCTCGGCCTTCTCGGCCTTTTCGCGCTCTTCACGGAACTGCTTGAATTCGAAGCGATCCTTGGCGGTGTCGGCGGCCTTTTTCTCGCGTTCCCGAGCCCAGATTTCACTCTTGGCGAAGCGGAAGTACTGCACCAGCGGAATCCGCGACGGGCAGACGAAGGAGCAGCAGCCGCACTCGATGCAATCGAAAATGTGGAATTCCTGGGTCTTGCCGAAGTTCTTCGAACGCGCGTGCCAGTACATCTCGAACGGCTGCAATTCGTGCGGGCAGGCCTGGGCGCAGGAACCGCAACGGATGCACGGCATCTCCGGTGCCTTGGCCGGGAACAGCTTGGGCGAGTGGGCGATCAGGCAGTTGGTGGCCTTGACCACCGGTACCTTGGTATCGGGAACCAGGAAACCCATCATCGGGCCGCCCATCACGATCCCGTCGGTATCAGCCTGCGGGCTGGCCAGCGCCAGCACTTCGTCCATCGGCGTGCCGATCAGGACTTCGTAGTTGCGCGGCGTGGCGACGTTGCCGGTGACCGTGACCAGGCGCGAAATCACCGGTTCGCCGTGGGCAATTGCCCGCCACGCGGTGTAGGCGGTGGCGACGTTGAAGCACTGTACGCCGAGGTCGGTCGAGCGCTTCGATGCTGGAACTTCCTTGCCGGTGAGGACGCGGATCAACTGCTTGGCGCCGCCGGCCGGGTAGCGCGTCGGCACCGCGATCACCGCAAAATCCTCGCCGACGGCGGCAACCGCTGTCTGCATGGCAGCGATGGCTTCCGGCTTGTTGTCCTCGATCCCGATCAGCACTTTTTGCGGTTGCAGCAGATCGCGGAAAATGCCGATACCACGGACCACGTCCTCGGCGCGTTCGCGCATCAACAGGTCGTCGCAGGTGATGAAGGGCTCGCACTCGGCGCCGTTGATCACCAGTTCCTGCATGGGCACGGTCTTTGACGCGGTCAACTTGCCGTGGGTGGGAAAAACCGCGCCGCCGAGGCCGACCACGCCGGCGCGCTGCAGGTGTTCGCGCACCTGCTCCGGCGGCAGCGAGCGGTAATCGAGCGCTTCGCGGGCAATCCACTCGTCGCGGCCATCCGGTTCGATCACCACGCACAACGCGTCGAGGCCGGACGGATGCGGCTGCATCTGCATGCCGACTTCAACGACGGTGCCAGAGGTCGGGGCGTGTACGGCCGAGGAGATCCAGCCGTCGGCTTCGCCGATCAGCTGGCCCTTGAGCACCCGCTCGCCGGCTTCTACCACCGGCTTCGGCGTACCGCCGATACTCTGGTGCAGCGGCACCACCAGCTTGGATGGTAGCGGTGCCTGGGCAATCGGCAGGCCGACGGATTGGGTCTTGTTGGTCGGCGGCTTGACGCCGCCGTTGAACTTGAACAGGTTGAGCAGCATCAGGCGGCCTCTTTGGCGTCTGCGGCCTGGCGTATTTCAGGCTTGAGCTCGACGACCGGGTATTTCCACTTCCAGTTGTCGATGTTTTCGGCGATCACTTCCATCCGTATGCACTCGACCGGGCAGGGCGGCAGGCATAGTTCGCAACCGGTGCACTGGGCTTCGATGATGGTGTGCATCTGCTTGGCGGCACCGACGATGGCATCGACCGGACAGGCCTGGATGCACAAGGTGCAGCCGATACAGGTGTTTTCATCGATGATGGCGATTGCTTTCGGCTTTTCTTCGGCATCGAGAGCTTTGACCTCGCGCCCGAGCAGATCAGCCAGGCGCTGCACGCCCTCCATGCCGCCCGGCGGGCATTTGTTGATTTCCTCACCGTTGGCGATGGCTTCGGCGTAGGGCTTGCAGCCAGGGTAGCCGCACTGGCCGCATTGGGTCTGCGGCAGGATGGCGTCGATTTTTTCGACCAGTGGGTCGCCTTCGACCTTGAACTTGATCGACGCAAAGCCCAGGGCGGCGCCGAGAACGACGGCCCCGAGGGCCATGATGGCAATGGCGGCAAGGATTTCCATGATCGCTTACTGGTATTTGTCGAGACCGGCGAAACCCATGAAGGCCAGCGCCATCAGACCGGCGGTGACCATCGCAATGGCCGCGCCGCGAAAATGCACGGGAACGCTGGCCCCCTCGATCCGTTCGCGGATGCCGGCAAACAGGATCAGTACCAGCGTGAAGCCCACCGCGCTGCCGGCGCCAAAGAGCAGCGATTCGACGAAGTTGTAGCCATTGGCGATGTTGAGCAGCGGCACGCCGAGGACTGCGCAATTGGTGGTGATCAGCGGCAGGTAGATGCCCAGGGTCTGTTGCAGCGCCGGCGAGGTCTTGGCGATGACCATTTCGGTCAGCTGGACAATCGCGGCGATGGTGACGATGAACGACAGGGTGCGCAGGTATTCAAGTCCGAAGGGGATCAGCAGCGCGTGGTCGATGATATAGCTGGCCCCGGTTGCGACGGTCAGGACGAAGGTGGTCGCAGCCCCCATTCCGTAAGCCGTTTCCAGCTTCTTGGAGACGCCCATGAAGGGACAGAGGCCAAGAATCTTCACCAGCACGACGTTGTTGACCAGAACCGCGCCAACGAGGATGAAGAGGTATTGGGACATGATCGGGGCCGGGGAAGTGAATTCGGAATTATCGTTCCCACGGGCAGGGCATTCAACCCTGCGCTGCCTGTGGGAATCGCAGGAGGCTAGCGACTTTCGGGGCGCATCATTCTGGCGAGGGTGTCCGCCACTTCGCTGACCAGGTCCGGCCCGCGATAGATGAAGCCGCTGTAAAACTGCACCAGGCTGGCTCCGGCGCGGATTTTTTCCGCTGCGTCCTCGCCGCCCATGATGCCGCCGACGCCGATGATCGGCAGTTCTCCAGCCAGGGCTGTTGCCAGCTTTTTCAGCATGTCGGTGGATTTGCGGAAGACCGGGGCACCCGACAGGCCTCCGGTTTCGTCGGCATGCGGCAGGCCTTCGACACCTTCGCGTGACAGCGTGGTGTTGGTAGCGATCACACCGTCGATGCGGTGGCGGCGCAGGGCGTCGGCAATCGCGGTGATTTGTGTGTCGTCAAGGTCGGGGGCGATCTTCAGCGCCATCGGCACGTACTTGCCGTGCTGTTCGGCAAGTTGCTCCTGGCGAGCCTTGAGCTGCGCCAGCAGGTCGTCGAGGGCTTCGTCCTTTTGCAGTTCGCGCAGGTTTTTGGTGTTCGGCGAGGAAATATTGACCGTGACGTAGCTGGCGTCGTTGTACACCTTGTCCAGGCAGATCAGGTAATCCTCTGCGGCCTTTTCGATCGGCGTGGTTGCGTTTTTGCCGATGTTGATCCCGAGGATGCCGCCGTTACGCGGGAATTCGGCGCGGCGGACATTTTCCAGCAGGCGGTCCACGCCGGCGTTGTTGAAGCCCATCCGGTTGATGATGCCTTGTGCTTCGGGCAACCGGAACAGGCGGGGGCGCGGGTTGCCGTCCTGTGGGCGCGGCGTGATCGTGCCGATTTCGATGAAACCGAAACCAAGCCGGGCCAAGCCGTCGATATGGTCGCCATTTTTGTCGAGGCCAGCGGCCAGTCCAACCGGGTTGGGGAACTTCAGCCCCATGACTTCGACCGGACAGGGGGTAACCGGCTTGGTCAGCAAGCCGGCAAAACCTGCCGAATGGAGGAAAGAAATGCCGCTCATGCCGATGCCGTGCGCAGTTTCGGCGTCGAGGGCAAAGAAGAATTTTCTGATTAATGGATAGAGCATAACTCCCCATAATACCATCGAATTTCTGATTTGTGTATTGGTCATTGGATGGGGGTGTAAACTTCATGTTGTTTCGGCGAATAATCCGCTTAATTCATGATTTAAAAAGAAAAAATTAAAGTTGGCCGAGGTTTTGCCGTTAAGTCGAGGAACGCTAATTGCTTAGGTGGCTGATCGTCATCTTGTAGATTGTTTGATGGGTAATCACATGCGTCCAATTCTTCGTCCTTTGTGTGTGTCGCTGGCGCTGATGTCGCTGGCCGGGTGCGCGGCAAAGCGCAGCCAATATGACTTGCCTTCGGTGCCGATGACGGGAAGTTTCAAGCAGGTCGAGGCAACGGTGGCGCCGATCGAGGGGGATGCACCGGCGACTGCGTCCGAGGCGCGGGCAATAGATGGTGAGGCTCTGACCGAGTCGCAACTGGGGGAATGGTGGCGCTTGCTCAACTCCCCGGATCTCGACCAGCTGGTTGATCGGGTGTTGGCGAATAATCACGACCTGCGCATCGCCACGTCGCGGATTGCCCAGGCACGGGCGCGGATGGAGCAGGCTGTGGCCGATGAGTTGCCAACGGTGAGCTTGCCTTATCAGGCCCGGATCGAAGCGCCTGCTCAGGGCGTCGGGCGGCGCCCCCCTGGAGCTCCGCTGGAGTCGCGGCAGATTTATCAGATCGGTCCACGCATCGATTGGCGGGTCGATTTGTGGGGGGAGCGTAGTGCGCTTGCCGAGTCGGCCGACATGCAGCTATGGCGGACTACCTATCAGCGTGACGACACGCGGCGCACGCTGGTAGCCAATACCGTGGCCCTGTATGTCGAGTATCTTTCGTTGAATGACCGGGTAAAGGTCGCGCGCGACACGGAAAAGGTGTTGCGCGACATGCTTTCGTCGGTTCGCGCCCGGATGGAGGTGGGAGATGCCACGGCGACCGAATTCGAACAGCAGAAGGCCGCTGTCTACTCAGTGCAGGCAACGATTCCGGCCTTGTTGCTGCAGCGTGAGAACGTCATCAACGGCTTGGCGATTCTTGCCGGGGGGCCGCCGGTATCGCTGGCGCTGGAAGACAAGGGGTTGGCTTCGCTTAATTTGCCGGCGGTACTGCCCGGCTTGCCGGCTAGTCTGCTGGTCCGTCGTCCCGATGTACGGGTGGTCGAAGCGCGCTTGCTGGCAGCCGATGCCGACATCGACGTGGCGCGGACGCGGATTCTGCCGCCGCTCGATCTGACCGCACAGATCGGTTATGGCAGCCTGAGTTTTTCCCGCCTGTTCCAGTCGAGCAACCTGTTCTGGAATGCGGTGGCCAACCTGTCGGCGACTATTTTCGATTATGGCAAGCGGGCCAATGAAACCGTGTATGCCAAGGCGGTCTACGAAGAGCTGGTTGAAACCTATGTCAAGGTGATTTACACCGCGATCCGGGAGACGGAGGACGGAATCGCTGCTGCGCAGATGAATGGCGAGCGTGAGCAGTCGCAGCAGCAGGCAGCCGATTCGGCCGAGCGGGCGTGGAAGCTGAGTGCCGAAGCTTACGATGCCGGGGCGATCGATTATCTGACCTTGCTCGACACCCAGCGAACCTTTCACCGCAATCTGGATGAATTGCACCGGGTGCGGATGGAGCGTTTCCGTGGCGTGGTATCGCTGTTTGCGGCCATGGGGGGCGGGATTCCGGTGGGCGATGCACTGCCGGGCAAGGGGACGAGGCCGGCTCGGTTCGCGGCAGCCGGCAATGCGCCGGTCACGGATGAGGATCTGGCAGCGATCGACTGGCGGGCGGCTGCACTTGAAAACAAGGACGCGCCCTGGCTGGTCGAGTTGGCCGGTTTGCAGGATCGGCAAGGGGTGGTGCATGTCTGGCGCGATTTGCGCCAGCGGTTTCCGGTAGCCCTGGGAGACAAAAAGTTCTTCCCGCGCTTGCAAGGTCGGGTGGCCAGCAACAATGAAGAGCGGGCCACCTGGTACCGGGTTTTCGTCGGCGCCTTTGGCGACGAGGCAGGGGCGCTTGATTTTTGCCGTATTCTCGAGGCCGGGATGATGCGTTGCCGGCCTCTGGCAGCGCAGGACGAGCAATTCCGGGTGGCGATGGCCGAACCGGAGCGGGCCAAGCGTGATGCCGCCACGGTCGACCGGCCGACGGACGTCAAAATTGCCTTGCCGGCTCGCGATGCCGGGGCGGCATCGAGCGGAATCCTGGCGGCTGCCGGTGGCGATGCGCGGAGCGGGGCAAAGGCTGTGGCGGCGACGGATGCCAAGGTTGTGGTCTTGCCGGCCACCGGCCTGCGTTCGGCGCACTCGGTGCAGCTGGGTAGCGCCCGGGATGCGGCCGAGGCCGAGAAGGTCAAGGCTGCCTGGGTGCGCAAGGGTTATACCGCCTATGTCTATCCGCTGCTGACCGCTACCGGCGGGATTTCCTACACCCTGCGTACGGGAATTTATGGCAATCCAATGGATGCCTCCGAGCAGTGTGAGCGCATCCGTCAGCGGGAAGGTATCCTGGTCTACCCGGTCAGTGTTTTGGTCGACGCTGATGGTCTGCCGGCGCCCCGTGTTTTGATCCGCTGAGAAACTCGATGATCATGGCCGAACTACCGCTTGATGACGCACCTGAATTGTCTCCACGGCAGAGGCAGATTCTTGACCTGCTGCGTGCTGGCAAGGTCAACAAGGAAATTGCCAACGAACTCGGGATCGGCTTGGGAACGGTGAAGCAGCATATCGTTGCGATTTTCAAGAAGCTGAAGGTGCGCAATCGTGCAGCGGCGGTTTCCTGTGATTTGCAGCGGGGGCAGCCGGAGGCCGAGGCGCCGGTATTTGCCGCCGGCTTGCTGGAGCGGCGGCCCTGTGTGGTGCTCAGTCTGGTGCTGGCCCCAGAACAAGGGGAGGCGGGGGGGGAGCATCAGGGGTTGATGCGTTTACTGCATCAGTCCCTGGCGGCTTATGCCTTTGATCACGATGCGGTCTTTCTGGCCCGGCATCAGTGCGCGGGTGACCTGATTTTCGGTATCCGCAGTGCCTGCACCCAGGATGTTTACCGCGCCGTGCTGGCTGCCCGTCTGGTCTATCGCGCAGTCGCTGCCACCGATGGCCGTCTTGCCCAGGCTTTGCGCGGTGCGATCACGGCCGGACTGGCGGTGGTCAGCATCAATCGGCGTGGCGTCTGGTCAGGAGAGGCGATGGCCAGTGGCGCGATTGCCGAAGCGCGCGACATGGCGGCAGCCTGTGCGGCCGGGGCCTTGCAGTTAGCACCTCAGGCGTGCGCGGTCCTGAATGCGCTCGGACCGGTTCCGCTCGGGCCGGTGACCGATTGTCTGCATTTTTCCACGGTCGACCATCTGGTTTGGCAGGAAAGCGCCGGTGATCCGCCCGTAGCAGCCGGCCTGCTCGGGCGCAGCCGCGAATTGCGGCAGATCGCGGCATGGCTGGCGCAGAGTCTGGTTCGGCGACGGGGCCTGTTCCTGCTTGAGGGCGAGATCGGCATGGGGAAATCGACCTTGTGCCGGCGCATTGCGCATGAAGGATGGTTGCGTGGCTGGCGTTTGCGTCATTTTTTTGCGCTGCACGATCTCGACGGACCGTCGTTGCGCCAGCTGCCCGAGGGTTTGCCGGTGGCAGCGCAGGCTGTTTGCGACGAGCCGGCCGGGTCGCCTGCGGACGTCCCCGAAATTTTGCTGATCGACGACGCCAACTTGCTTCCGGGGCCGTTGTTGGCCAGTCTGGTTGAAGCTTGTGCTCGGCAGGGGCGTTTGCTGCTGCTGGCCGGACGGCGCTTTCCGGCAGCGATCGGCAACCCCGATGCCGCGTTGCGATTGGGGCGGCTTGCGCCGGAGGCGACGGTGGCGTTACTGCAGGCCGCAGCCACTCAGTGTGCGGCTGAAGCTGGGGCTGCCAGGTTCCGGCAAGCGCCCTGGGCAGAGTTGGCTGAAGTGGTGTGCGGGGTTCCGTTGTTCGCCTGTGAAATGGCGCGGGCAAGTCAGCAGCAACCCGGCACCGGGCTGACGCTGGCGCTACGTCTGGCGATTGCGGCGCGGCTTGATCCGATGGGACTGGATCGCCTGCTGCTCCGCCAGGTCGCGCGTGGTGAAGCTGAGTTGGCCGGGTGTCGGGAAGGGCCTGAACTGGCCGAAAAAATCGGTGTCTCGCTTGAGGTGTTGTCGATCCTGATCGAGCAGGCGATCGAGGCCGGGGTCTTACGGCGCGGTGACCAGGGACGATTGGCCTTTGTCCATCCCTTGTTGCGCCAAGCAATCTTACAATCGGAAATTTCTTGATCATGTCGCTGAATCTAGCTCCGTTTTTCTCAAAATCCAAAGGCGATAGGCTCGATCTTTCTCCCTTGCGGGAAATTTTCCAGTCACCGGATTTGCGCCGAGTCTTGCCCGGCATAGCGACGGCCGCGCTGCTCTACAACATCCTGGCCTTTGCATTGCCGCTGGCAATCTTGCAGATCATGGACCGGGTGGTGGTCAATCAGTCGCTGGGGACCTTGGCTTTCATCGTGATTGGCGTTCTTTGCGGCCTGATGCTTGAAGAATTCCTGCGGGCCTTGAACGGCGCGCTGACCGGTTGGCTAGGTGCGCGCTTCGAGCATTCGGCCAGCGTTGGCGCCTTGCGCCATCTGCTCCGCGTGCCATTGCGGCGTCTGCAGATGGAGGAGCCGGGGGTGCATGCGGAACGGATTGCCGCATCGGCCAAAGTTGCCGACTTTTACTCCGGGCAGGCACTGTTGGTGCTTTTCGATTTGCCTTTCGTTCTGCTGTTCCTGCTGCTGACTTACGTGATCGGGGGCTGGGTGGTCGCGATCCCGATTGTCCTGCTGCTGGTTTTTGCCTTCGTCATTGTTCGTTTTGGTAACTGGATTAGGCATCTGGTTGAGCAGCGGCAGATTTTTGATGATCGCCGCTTCAATTTTCTGAGCGAAGTGCTTTCCGGTATCCACACGGTCAAGACCATGTCGATGGAAAACCAGATGGAGCGCCGCTACGAATTGCTGCAAGCCAGCAATGCCGAGATGGGCGAACGCCTGGCGCGCGGCACGGCGGTCGGCGGAGCGATTGGCAGCTTGTTCTCGCAGCTGATGGTGGTTGGTGTCGTTTTTGCCAGTGTCTGGGGGGTTCTTGCTGGCGACATGACTCCAGGCGGGCTGTCAGCCTGCATGATGTTGTCGGTGCGTTCCCTGCAGCCCTTGCGGCGGGGGCTGGCGATCTGGTTGCGTTACCAGTCTTTCCTGAATGCGCGCGGGCGCCTGCAGGAAATTGCCGACATGCCTGCAGAAGATGAAGGCAAGCGACCGGCGATGCCGCCGATGAAGGAGCGCCTGGAATTGCTTGACATCAGCTTGCGCTATGGCAAGAACGCGCCTTTGTTCGAGGGGTTGTCACTGTCGGTCAAGGCCGGTGAGTGCGTGGCCATTCGCGGTGATAGCGGGAGCGGCAAGAGCAGCTTGCTGGCTTTGCTGAACGGCCTTGATTGGCCGGATAGCGGTGAGGTCAGGGTGGATGGCCGTCTGTTGTCCGAGTTCGATATCGAGAGTGTGCACTGCCAGATCGGTTTGCTGAATCAAAACGGCAGCATCATCAGCGGCACCATATTGCAGAACATGACCATGTTCGACAGCAGCCTGAATGCGGCGGCGCTGGACATGGCGCAGCAGTTGGGACTGGATCGGGTGGTCGCCGGTCTGCGCATGGGCTACGAGACGCCCTTGGGTGAAAGCAATGCCGATACCCTGCCGGCCGGGATCAAGCAATTGATCTCGATTGTCCGGGTATTGATCAGAAATCCCAGCGTGATCCTTTTCGACGAGGCCAATATCACGCTGGACATGCCTGGTGACCAGGCCTTGCGTGCTTACCTCGACAAACGAAAAGGCGAATCGACCCTGATTCTGGTGACTCACCGTCCGTCCTTGCTGAGCATGGCCGACCGGGTTCTGTTCCTGGAGGACGGCAAGCTGACTGCGTCGCCCAAGTCGAATCATGACGTCAACGAGAGCGCGGAAAACAAGCGCATCGAGTTGCGTGCTGCAGATCGACCCGCGACCACTCTGGGTTTGGAGAACATTGTTTCCAATCACTTCCCGGAGGCCAACGATTATTCGCGTTGTTTGCCGAAACTGGTGCAGGCCCTCGGCTGGCAAGGCGATGCCAAGCAGTTGGCCGAGGCGCTGCCGCACATGCTGCCCCGACTGGATATTTCCGGGCTATGCTCGGTGATGGCCAATCTCGATTTGCCGCCCAGGCATATCGCGACCCATCTTGATCGTCTGGACGAGCGATTTTTGCCCTGTTTGTTTTCGGCCGAGATGCAGCCCGCCCTAGTGGTTCTGGAACGGATGCCCGATGGACGCCTGCGCTGCTTCGACGGCGGCTCTGGGGATGAACGTTTGATCGAGCCGCAGAAGGTGGCTGGCCATTTATACGTTTTCCCCAAAGTTGATCTGCATGCAGCAAAGAACAAGCCGGCGATTGGCGGTTCCTGGTTCGGAAACCTGATGTTCCGGTTCCGCAAGCATATTTTGCTTGCCTTCGTGTTGACCGTGTTCAATACGATTCTGGCACTGGCGCCCCCCTTGTTCGTAAAAAGCATTTTTGACCACGTTTTGCCGACGCAGGACACCGAGATGCTGTTTTACCTGCTGATGGGGGTCTTGCTTGTCCTGGTCCTCGATTTCGTCCTTTGCCGCTTGAAGGGTGAGGTCAGTGCTTATGTCGGCGGACGGACCGAGTTTGTTGTGGGAACCAGTGTTTTTCGCAAGATCATCAATCTGCCGGTCGCAGCAACCGAAGGTGCTTCGGTGAATAAACAGGTCAGCCGCATTCGCAGTTTCGAGAGCTTGCGGGAGTTTTTCCTGGGGCCGCTTTCAGTGATGGCATTCGACATGCCGGCCAACATCGTGATCCTGGTGGCGATTGCAATCCTCTGTCCGCAGGCGTTGATAGTCGTTTTTATAACCGGCCTGATGTTCGCCGGGCTGGCCTGGTTCAGTCATAGCTCCAGCCAGCGTTTGCTGAACGTTTCCACGCATGCGGTCACCGCTCGCTCCGAGTTTTTGAACGAAACCGTTTCGCAAATTCGGACCATCCGTTCGGTGGGGTGTCGCGATGTCTGGCTGGAGCGCTTCCGCCAGCTGAGTGCCAGGGCGGTCAAGGAAAATTATCGCGATGCCCAGTCCCAGGCACGGATCGGCGGTATCAGCCAGGCCCTGGCAACGGCGACCGGTCTGGGAACACTGGCGACGGCTGCCTATATGACCATCGAAGGGAGTGTCACCGGGGGCGTGATGATCGCGACCATGATGCTGGTTTGGCGTTTGACCGGCCCGATGCAGAACTTCTTTTCGGCGGCTACCTCGATGGTCAAAATCCGCTCCAGCATGCAGCAAGTCGAGGCGTTGATGCGCATGCAGGCGGAGCGTGATACCGGGGTTCGGCAAACCATCCGCCCGCCGACCCAAGGTGGCATCAGCTATTCGCGTGTTTCCTTCCGTTACACCACCGATGCCGACCCCGCCTTACTCGGGGTGAACTTCGATATCGAGCCGGGGCAGGTGGTGGTTATTACCGGCCCCAATGCATCCGGGAAATCCTCGCTGCTGAAATTGCTGACCCGTGCTTTTGTCCCGCAGGCGGGGACGATCCGACTCGATAGCGTCGATATTCGTCAGATGCAGGTTGGCGATCTGCGTAGCCAGATCAGTTACATGCCCCAGCAGTGCGAGTTGTTCTACGGCACGGTGGCGCAAAACCTGCGCCTGTCGAATCCGGCAGCGACCGACGAGGAGTTGGCCTGGGCGATTGAAATGACCGGCTTGCGTGCCGATATCGAGGCTTTGCCCGAAGGGCTGAACACCCGGATTGCAAGTAGTCGGGCTGATCAGCTGCCGAACGGCTTCAAGCAGCGTCTGGTGCTGGCCAGGACAATTCTGCGGCCAGCCCCGGTGGTCATGCTGGATGAGCCGGGTACCGGGCTGGACGATGTCGGCGAGGCCTATCTGCAACACTGTATCGAGTGGTTGCGGGGGCGGGCAACGCTGCTGATTGTTTCGCATCGTCCCAGTCATATGCGCTTGGCGGATATGGTGGTGGTGATGAATCAGGGCTCCATTGTTGCAATGGGGAATTACGATAGTGTCAAAGGAAAGCTCTCGCTGGGAGCAGGCAAATGATGTTCAAGAAACAACAGAACAATCCAGAAAAGATGCAGGGCAAAGCAGCCCTGGGTAGCCGTGAGCGTCGCTTGCTGTCAGAAACGGCGCAGATCGAGGAAGAGGTGGTGCCTTCCTTTGTGCGTCCCTTGCTCAGTGTGGCAGCGGTTACCGTCAGTGCTTTCATCTTGTGGGCAGCGGTCACCGAGATCACCGAAGTCGCCAGGGCACCGGGAGAAATTTTGCCGGTCGGCAAGATCAAGGTGGTTCAGCATATGGATGGTGGTGTCATTGCTGAAATCGCAGTCCAGGAGCGTAGCTTGGTTCAGGCTGGGCAGGTGCTGCTGAAAATTGACGGCTCCCAGGCAAATGCAGACCTGGCGCAGATGGAAGCCCGGCGCACCGCGCTGTCTTTGCGGGCAGAGCGACTTAAAGCATTTGCCGAGGGGCGTAAGCCGCAATTTGCCGATTCGGATAACAGTTTTGCCCAGTTGTTGGCAGGGCAGCAAGATGCCTATCGAGCGCAGCAGGCAGCTAGGGATTCGACGACTTCCATTCAGGATCGTCAGATCGAGCAGCGTACCCGACGGCTGGCGCAACTGGATGAGGCGTTGAAAGCGGCCCGGGAGCAGCAAAAAATTACTGCAGAACTCACAGGTATGCGTGAGGACCTGGCCTCTCGACGCCTGGTGAACCGGACGGTTCTGCTCGAAACCAAGCGGGCGCAGATTACTGCTGATGGTGAAGTAGCGCGGATCAACGAAGAAATCAACGTGGTACGCCAGGAACTCGCGGAGTTCCGTAATCGCCGCGCCGATACGCTCAATCAGCTGCAGCGAGAGGCCTTCTCAGAGTTGGGGAGCGTGCGTGCAGAAATCGCAGAGGTCGAGGAGTCGATCTCGCGTCTTCAAGCTCGGGTCGATCGTCTGGTGATCAAAGCTCCGCATCGAGGTTTTATACAGGATCTCAAGGTGCAGACGGTAGGGCAGGTCATTCAGCCGGGCGCGTTGCTGATGCAGATTGTTCCCGATGACGCTCCGTTGGAGGCCGAGGTTCGCATTTCTCCCAAGGATATCGGGCATGTGCGTACCGGCCAGGCAGTCAATATGCGGGTCAGTAGCTACGATTACACCCGCTTTGGCTATGCCACAGGGAAGCTGGAGCGAATTTCTGCCTCCAGTGTGACGGCCGAGGATAATCGTGACAACAAGACCTACTATCGTGCCTGGGTCAGTTTGGATAAGTCCTATGTCGGGGCTCAACCTGGGCGCTATCCTTTGCAGCCAGGGATGAGCATCGAAGCCGAGGTCATCACCGGCAAGAAGACTTTCATGGCTTATCTGACCAAGCCCTTGGTGGATTCAATGTCGCGCTCCTTCCACGAACGGTAAGTTAGTAACTGCTATAACTTTCGGCTGTCTTTGGCATTGTGCGGCTGTGTCTTAGCATGAACGTATCGAGTATTGCGCTCAGGGACTACGATCATGGCCGAACAACATCAACAAAACGATTTCACTTCTCAAAATGACTCGCAGCAGGAGTCGCTGCTTTTTGATGAGATGACGGTCCTAAGCCGCCAGGAAGGCAAGGCGGCTGAATCGGTTGATGATGTGGTCAAGGCGCCTTCTGCTGCGGAAGAAAGCGGGCTGGAAAACCTGCAGACCGATACCGGCTATCTTGAAGATGGGACCAGATCGGATGTGGTTGATCCGTTTGTGATTCCGGATGCAGGCTTGGCGATTGATCCTAGTGCTGAGGAAGGGGGGAAGCGGCCTCCTCTGTTTGACGATGGATCTGCTGGTGCACAGATTCCGGTGCCTTTGGTAGACCAGCCGCTTCCTGCTGCCGAGATTCAATTTCCGGCTGGGCCTCAAAAAAGTGGCCCAGAACCAGATCCTCGTGTATTCGAAACTGTAGTGCCGTTGCCTGCAGAGGGTGGGCAGCAAGTAGTTACTGATGTTCCGGCGCCAGCGCCGACGGTTACTGAAACCCCGGCGCCCACGCCGACCCCGACGGTTACCGAGACCCCGACGCCCACGCCGACGGT
>ERZ1066115.156-NODE-156-length-23800-cov-10.019499_pt1 | contig 23800 bp, 17 predicted proteins | sample MGYA00382762_ERZ1066115 | MGnify/ENA primary metagenome ERZ1066115 (study PRJEB33369, sample SAMEA5778345) | biofilm metagenome | biome: Industrial cooling water; feature: Water cooling tower basin; material: Biofilm | place: United Arab Emirates | collected... | reverse complement strand
AAGTGACTCCATTCTTCAGCCACTACCGGTGTCAACGCTTCCACCAGGTGTTCCTTTTCCGGATAGTTAACAATGAGCGAGATACAGGAAGAGGCGGCCTTTTGCTCGCAATAGGCGTGGTCAATCAAGATTTCATGAATATTTTTCTCTGCAATGTTCACCCACCGGGGGTCAGTCGGTAATTCAAGCCCCAAGACATGTTTCTCCATCAATCAAACAAGATTAAATCAAAACCAAAATCAAGTACGTTGGCCTTGGCGGGATAACCCGGTGTTGGTAAGTATCCGCTTTGGGTGATCAGTTGAATCAGGTTGTGATACTTTACAAAAAATCGACCTCTGCTAAATCTTCCATTAAAGAATACATCAACCAATGGATAAGCGGCATTGACAAAGCTATCCTGCACATAATATTGTTGGATAGCCGGATCGTAATTCAAGGCGGTATAGTCCGAACGCCAATGTGCATCCACACCAATTTGCACTTGAATAGCTCGTTTAAACAGCATGTTTTCAAAGGCGAGCTGAGCATTCATAAACCAGGTGGGCACCCGAACCGCCTCATCATCATTTCGGTTGACCAAGGAATACATCATCTGCGGTCGAAAGTACAGGTGCTTTAAAAACCGAACCGACATCCGCACCTCGGGTGTCACAATCTGTTGTATGCCGGATGATTGTACCGGTATTACCTGCGGTTGACCAGTACTGGAATTGCTGCGGAAATAAATCAGATTAGTCTGATTCGTAAAGGTGAGACCCGGTGAAAAAAAGAAACCATCGAAGTCAGCTTTCAAAAATGCCTTAGCCTGAGCATAAACAGGATTGGAAAAATTGTTAATCCAGGAGTGATGACTTCCGCGATAGACCAAAGAAAGAAACGAGGGCTTCACCTGGGCTACCGTTACTGAGGCATCAATCCAACGAGACATCATGTTGCCGTGCAATCGATAGTTTCCATCCAGCAAATATTCGGCTTGACCGGTTGCGTGGGTGACGGAATCCAGCCTCACCTGCAACTGACCCCCAACATAATGTTCCATTCCACGCGTATCATAAATCACTTCGCTATCAGCCAGATACCGATTGAACACGGAATACTGACGAACCTTATAATAGAGACTATAGAAAAACAGGGAAGTATCTCCTTTAATACCCACCTCATTGGTAAAGGTTTTGAATTCTATGCCGTCTCGTACGTTTTGAACATCAATATCCGGATCTGGATTGGTATAGAGGAAATAGGCATCATAATTCGTTTCATTAGCACGGGTATCGGTAAAGCGGTTTCGTTGCCGCGCTAAATCAACTTTTTGATAGAATTGAACAAACGGGGATAATTTGTACGCGTGAAATGCGTGGAAAGCATTCCGCAACTCTTCTGATTGTGCGGCAAACAAGTACGGCTGGGCGTTGGCTTCGAAATACCCATTGAGGGTAGTATCGCGGGTTAGCATCACGCCACCATTTTCATTTACCCGGTGGCGAATACGCCTGAAGTTGGCCAAGGCCACGTACTTGCCGTTGATTGACCGGTATGAGGTATGAAAATCATAATAATGACTGATGGTTTGACGATCGCCCTTTCGGGCGCGTTGAATTTGTTTGTCGACCAGGATGGGCCGATAGTTAAAACCAAAGTTCCAGTTGGGCTTGATGTTGCGGCTAAACTCTACATTGGTCGTGGCCCGGCCATCGCCACCCCAAACAACAAAAATCCGGGTGAACGGAGATTTGGTATCGTAATATCGGGGCTCCATTGTTTCGTAAAACAGGTTGTAGGTTGGGTAGCCGGGTGTTACACCCACCATTGTGGGAACGGTGGGAAAAATAGAATTCAAAGACGTACCCACATTGCCCAAATCCTGATACAAATTATTGAACTGCTGCACGTACGTCCATCGATGGTAATTATTCAGGGTGGTATCCAGCGGCTGATAGGTTATCCGGTTCGTGAAAAGATCTTGCTCCGTAATCCACAACGTGGTCTTGGGTCCATATACATTGGTAGTCGAGTCATCCAGAATTTGAGAGCCACGCCCGGGAGGACCAGCCGGTTGAGTTGGCGTTGTCGGTTGCTGGACCGGTCGCTTGACGGTATCCAAAGTTTGCATCCGAGTTCGCTTCACATCAGACGGCTTTTCCTGAGCCACCAACGTAACAGAAGTCACCAAAATAAAAACAATAAGACTCGCTAGCTTTGAAAACACAGGCAAAAATAGATCAGAAATCCGAATTCCAGTCATTCATGAGTGCCCCAGGTTACAGCCTTCCTAGCTGATTCCACCTGAGTGGTGATGAACGCATCAAATTCCGAACCATCTTTCACAAAATGGGTATGAAGGGGAATATAAAACCACCGATTAGGTTCCAGTAGATTTCGGAGCGGCTCCTCGATCAATTTCACCATGTCCTTCTCGGTCGTGACAAGGGATGTACCTTCGTGATCTCGAGCAAATTTGGTGATTACCTCAAGGTCATGATGGGTATAATGATGATGGTCGGCAAAACGAAAGTGCTTGATCACCTTGAATCGACTAGCCAGGTGTTGTTCGAGAGAACTACTGTTGGCAATGCCACTCACCAGGATTACGGTGTTGGATATCGCAGCGGTGTGCCCGATGGGTTCCGGATCGCGGTATCCCTGTTGCATAAAAAATATAGGTTTGCTCCCCACAAACGTTGCCACCTTGGATTTAATACTTTGTTCAACCGATTCTGTTAATCCCGGGCACTTGGTTACCACCACCACATCAGCCCGTGCAGCTCCAACTCTGGCCTCGCGCAAACGACCAAATGGTAAGACAAAATCCTGGAAAAATGGTTTTGAATAATCTGTAACCAAAATCGAAATCTGAGGCACCACTGCGCGATGCTGAAAGGCATCATCTAACAAAATCAGTTGCACTTCCGGATGCTCATGAAGAATCGTGGGAATGGCCAAGGCCCGCTCCTCACCTACGGCTACCACCACCTCCTTTCCAAATTTCCGGTAGATCTGAAATGGTTCATCTCCCAACGTGCCGGCACTATCGTGTGGCGTGGCCATTCGGAAGCCGATCGTTTTGCGACCATACCCGCGACTGAGTATGGCCAGTTTGTAATGAGGGCTGAGCAAGTGAATGAGGTATTCGATCATGGGTGTTTTTCCAGAACCACCCACGTTTAAATTACCCACACTGATGACCACGGTATCAAACTGAAATGATTTCTTATGACCGATATCATACAAGTGATTTCGGATCCGGGTAATCATGTTGTACAGACCTGCCAACGGCAATAACAAGTACTTCCAGGGTGCCATAAAGCTGAGCCGTGATCTTTCGTTATTTTTGATCAAAAGTAAGGAAATCGATGGCTTCAATTACAATCAAGCAGGTAACGGATTGTCTGGAACAATGGGCTCCCCGGATCTTTCAGGAAGAATATGATAACAGTGGATTGATTACCGGCCATCAACACGATACGGTGACCGGCATTTTAGTTACGCTTGATTGCACCGAAGCCGTAGTGGATGAAGCTCTTGCCCATTCGTGTAATCTGATTGTGGCCCATCATCCGATTCTGTTCAAAGGTATCAAACGATTAACCGGCCAAACCTATGTTGAACGGGTGTTGATTAAAGCCATTAAAAACAACATCGCGATCTATGCCATTCATACGAACTTAGACAATATCCTCACCGGGGTAAACAAACGGATTGCCGATCGCATCGGGCTGGTCAACCAACAAATCCTCGCTCCCAAAAAAAATACGTTGTTAAAACTAGTCACCTTTATTCCGACCGAACATGCCGAATCGGTTACCGATGCACTTCACCGGGCAGGTGCTGGACAACTGGGGAACTATAAGAATTGCAGTTTCCGGATTTCAGGTACGGGAACGTATAGGCCTACTGAAAATGCCAATCCGTTTCAGGGAACTCCGGGCAAACTCGAATCAGCAGATGAGGTGCGCGTGGAAGTGATCCTGCCGGTTTCATCAAAAGCGAACGTACTGGCAGCGCTCCGGAAAACCCATCCCTATGAAGAAATTGCGTTCTACCTGAACGAACTTGAAAATGAAAACCAGGAAGTAGGCTCCGGGATTATTGGAGACCTGCCTGAGCCAGAAGCGGCCCTGGCCTTTTTAAAACGATTAAAGTTGGTCATGAAGGCGGGATGTATCCGATATACCCAGCCCGTGCCAGAAATCAGGAAAGTGGCCATTTGTGGTGGTTCTGGCAGTTTTTTGCTACCGGTTGCTATCGCAAAAGGGGCACAGGCCTATATTTCAGCAGATTTCAAATACCATGAATTCTTCGATTCGGACCAAAAAATTATGATTGCCGATATCGGGCACTATGAAAGCGAGCAGTTTACGAAAGACCTGCTGGGTGAGTTTTTGACCGAAAATTTTCCTACTTTTGCAATCGTTTTTTCAAAAGTTGTTACCAACCCTATTAGCTACCTGTAAGTAATGGAAAATCAGACAGTTGCACAAAAATTAGAGGCCTTAGTAAAATTACAATCCATAGATTCAAAGCTGGACGAACTCAAAAAGCTGCGCGGAGATCTTCCTGATGAGGTTCAGGACCTGGAGGATGAAATGGAGGGTTATCGCACTCGTTTAAGCCGTTTTGAAGGGGAGTTGAAAGAGCTGGAGGATGTAATCAAAAAGAATAAAGAAGGAATTAAAGAAGCTGAAAAGCTGGTCAAAAAATACAACGATCAACAAAAGAACGTTAAGAATAACCGGGAGTTTGATGCCATTACCAAGGAAATTGAACTACAAGAACTTGAAGTTCAGATCTGTGAGAAGCGTATAAAAGAAGCGAAAGAGAAAATGGATGCTAAAAAGGCTGAAATCGCATCCATTGAGACGGTCATTAAGGAGCGGGAAGAAGACCTGAACACCAAGAAGAACGAATTGGATAACATCTTAGGTGAAAGTCAGGAAGAAGAGAAGCGGTTGCTGGTAGAACGGGAAAAAGCCGTTAAAAAAATTGAGGATAAACTTCTTAAGCACTATAACCGTTTAAGAAGCAGTTTGACGAACGGATTGGCTGTGGTACGGGTAGTGCGGGGGGCTGCCGAGGGTTGTAACATTATTATACCTCCTCAAAAAATTGCTGAAATCCGGGAAAAGAAGAAAATTGTTATAGACGAGCACTCAGGAAGAATTCTTGCCGATGTGGACTTGGGGTCAATGGAGGAAGACGTAAAACCCAAGAAGGCTGCACCGGCTAAACGAGCAAAAAAAGTTGAATAGCAAAAGACTGATATCCATCCTACAAAAGGCAAGTTTAACTTCTTGCCTTTTTTTGTTTATTCAACTCGCTCCCGCTTCTGATTTTACCTGGCATTTCGACCCCGAACTTCAAAAGGCGTATTGGTTTGTCACTAACCTGCAAACTGAAAATGCCCGCCTTCAGCTCAAGCAAGTGCGGGCGAATGAACTTCACAAAATGTACGTAGAGACTTTGAATGAAACGCTCTACATTCTGATTACAGAAGATCATGCCGGCTTTGTTAAAATTGACGAACGGTTTAAGCAGAATCTGAAATACCTGGAAAGCCTACCCGTTTCCGCTGAGTCTCTTTTTCTGCAGGCTGAACTGAACCTGCAGCGCGGGTTCTGTTTACTGAATCTGGGACAGGAAATTAATGCGGTACTCTCCATTCGAAAAGCTTATCAACTGACCGCGGAATGTCTGGCCAAGTATCCTTCCTTCATTCCGATCAAAAAAACCAGCGGGGTTATCCAGGTTATGGTAGGCGCTGTTCCGGATAAGTACCAATGGTTCATGAGCCTGCTGGGTATGAAAGGCTCGGTTGTAAAAGGTCAAAAACAATTATCTGAATTAAAATACTCGAAGTCGTCACTTAGCGTGGAGGCGGGCATCCTGTACTACACGATACAGGGATTTATCAATCAACAATTTTCCGAAGCTGCAAATGGAGTAAACGCCACCCTGAAGGACCAACCCGAAAACCGGTTGTTATTATTTATTGGGGTTAATATGCTGGTGAAAGATGCCCGGAGCGAAGAAGCCTTGACACTGGTTCAACGTATTGAGTCGCAACACGAAGGATTATCGATGCCCTACATCGACTACCTGAAAGGGGAGATTCTGTTGCAGCGTGGTAATTATCCGCAGGCCATCGAAGCGTTCCAAAAGTTTATTAAAACCTACCCCAGCCTAAGCTTCAAGAAAGATTCTTACTTCAAAATTTCCATGTGCTATTGGCTGATGAATGACAGTCGACAGGCCAAATTGAATTATGAAAAGGCCAAAGTAACCGGATCCGATAAAGCTGAGCCGGATCGGTATGCAGCCCGACAACTGGAGGAACCCAACTTCCCCAACAAGAAATTGCTGCATGTTCGCTACAGCACCGATGGTGGGTATTACCAGGAAGCCTCGGCCGTACTGGCTACCCTTGTACCTGCTGATCTCCCCTCGCTCAAGGAAAAGACAGAATATTATTACCGGAAAGCCCGACTGGCGCATCGTACGGGTGAACTGGCCAGTGCAAAGCTCTTCTATCAGCAAAGTATTGATATGACTCAAAATAATCCATGGTATTTTGGTGCCAACTCCGCCTTACAACTGGGCTACATTGCAAAAGATCAGAAGGACTTTACCACCGCGCGAAAATATTTTGAGCTGGCGTTGAGCTATCCCAAGCACGAATATAAAAACAGCATCGACTCCAAAGCCCGCACCGAGTTGGAGTTATTGACCACGATCAAGGCGTAATCTTTTCCAGTTGTTTGACCGGTTGAGGGAGATGAACCAGGTGTTGGGTATCATTATACTTCCTCACCGAAAACATGGACCCGGTATTTTCCACTTGATACAAACACAGGTTTTCGTGTTCAAACATGTCCATGCTCCGCAGCGGATAATTTAAGAGACGGCAAAGTAAAATGCGCATGGCCCTTCCATGCATACAAATCAAAATCGTTTGCTCGTGTCTATTTTGTAGGATATGCGTAAGGGCAAGTTCTTGTCGTTGCACGACATCTTCCGGACTTTCTCCACCTTCAATTCGAAGATCGGTGTTGCCCAATTGCCACTGTTTCAGCATCCAATGGTAATAGGCATCCTCTTCGGGCGTGATGCGCTGGCCCTCTTTGGTTCCCCAACTGATCTCATTCAACCCAGGTAAACTTTCGTAGGGAATTCCCAGTTGAATAAAGGGCGAAACCGTTTCAACCGTGCGCTTCAATCGAGAAGTATAGATTTTATCGAAATGAACCTGACGGTAAGCCTCAAAAAAAGCCTGTGCCTGAAGCCTACCGGTGGCATTCAAGGAAGAATCCACTCCACTGCCCTGAACAATACCCTGCAGGTTAAAATCGGTTTGACCGTGCCGAATGATATAGATTTTTTTGCTCATCGATTTCTCCCTAATTTCAAGCCGCAAAGGCGCGCAAAAATAAACAAATAGTTTAAACCCAAAGCTTCAATCCTGGTTCATGTCCATTTTCAGACCCGGTGTATCCTTAGACCACCTCAACCAAATCTCCCTTCAAACGATGGTGAGCCACTTAGGCATCGAATTCACCGAGGTTGGGCCTGACTATATTTCTGCAAAAATGCCGGTGGATCATAAAACCCAACAGCCCTTGGGATTGTTGCATGGAGGAGCTTCGGTAAGTCTGGCTGAAACCCTGGGAAGTGTTGCCGCCACCTGTTGCGTTGATCCGGAAATGCAGTATTGTGTTGGACTGGAAATCAATGCCAATCACATCAAAAGTGTGAAAAGCGGTTTCGTAACAGGAACGGCTCGTCCCGTACATATAGGCAAGCGCACTCATGTTTGGGAAATTAGGATCGTCAACGAATCCCAGGAGTTGATCTGCATTAGTCGGATTACGATGGCGGTAATCGATAAACGTTGAACACATGATTTTGGTCGATCAGAAAACGGCTGCAAGAACAGAAAGCGAATGGTTGCGGTGCCTCATCGCTGATGCTCTGGTGCATCATCATCCTTTTTGCCTGTGGAAGACTCCCGGTAAGGATGAAAAAAATCTGATCATTTCAGTTGGTGGTGTCAAGTTGGTAAAAGAAGTAAGTCTTGAAGATTCCGATCCGGGCTTCCTTTTGGCCCCCTTCCAGTCTGAATCGGATAAAGTATTTTTTCCGGCCGATCTTTTATATCGTTTCGAAGGGGGAAATCTGATCAGCAAAATTCCCGATCATCTTACCCAGCCATCGGAATCAGCCCGGTTGAACTTTTACCAGAAGGCTGAGAATTCCAATAAAATGGGTACCGATTTCAAAGCGCTGGTTAAAAAAAGTATACACGCCATTGATCAAGGTCTTTTCGAAAAGGTTGTTCCGTCCCGGTTTAAGGATGTACCCCTCCAAAACGAATACCCGGTATTGTCCATCTTTGAAAAGCTTTGTCACAAGCATCCTCATGCCTTGGTATCCCTGGTTTCATCACCGATAACCGGTACGTGGTTAGGGGCATCTCCGGAACTGCTGGTCAGTGTAAGTCAGAATAAATTTAAAACTGTGGCCCTTGCCGGCACGCTTCCTTACACCCCGGATGTTGATCTGAAAAAAGTAGCCTGGACCCAAAAGGAAATCGAAGAGCAAGCTTTCGTGTGCCGGTACATTATTAATTGCTTCAAAAAAATTCGATTGCGTGATTATGAAGAACATGGTCCTAAAACAACCGTGGCCGGAAATCTCATGCACCTTAAAACAGAATATGAAGTTGACTTGTTGAATGCCAATTTTCCGCAATTAGGTTCAGTCATGCTGAAATTGTTACACCCCACTTCCGCGGTGTGTGGCATGCCCTTGGAACCCGCTCAAAAATTTCTGTTGGAGCATGAAGGTTATGATCGCGAATTTTACTCCGGATTTCAGGGGCCCATCAATCTGAAATCAGAAAGTTTACTTTATGTGAACCTCCGGTGCTTGCAACTTTTGCCAGGCGTAGCCCGGTGTTATGCGGGTGCTGGAGTTACGGCCGATTCCGTACCCGAACTGGAATGGAATGAAACTGAAATGAAGTTGGAGAATCTTTACCCTATTCTGGTTCAATAATTCTGCTTGTGCGCCACCAACCTATTTATGATATCGCTGAAATCTGTGCCCTTCACGGGATCAGTCAGGCCGTACTTTGTCCGGGTTCGCGTTGTGCCCCACTCACCCTGGCCTTTACGCATCATAAAAAAATCAAATGCCGAACCATCAGTGATGAACGAAGTGCCGGATTTATTGCGCTCGGTATCAGCCAACAAACTCAATCACCTGCCGTGATGGTTTGTACCTCCGGTTCGGCAGCCTATAATTTTGCGCCCGCTATTGCCGAAGGGTTCTTTCAACAACTTCCGTTGATCGTGTTGACCGCTGACCGTCCTAAAGAATGGATCGATCAGTTTGATGGCCAAACTATCAGGCAAGAAAATATTTTCGGGCGGCATGTAAAAAAGTCGTATTCGCTTCCGGTAGATTTCGCCCACTCCGATTCCGTTTGGTATCTCAACCGGATGGTGAATGAGGCCATTCTGCTGGCCCAAGAATTTCCTGCCGGCCCGGTGCATATCAATGTGCCTTTGCGCGAACCTTTATACCCTGCTGCCGATGAGAAAATCTCTTTTTCAAAATCCGTGCGAATCATCAGCAAAACCCCGAAGCAGGTAGTACCCGATCCCGCTGAAGTTCGCGCGTTAGCTTCCGAGCTTTCCAAAACGCAAAAGGTATTGATGGTCGCGGGTCAACTCGAAAATCATGAGGGCACCCTGAAAGCCATTGAAAAATTCTGTCAGGTAAACAAGGTGGCCCTGCTTGGCGATGTGATCTCCAACCTCCACGGTCTATCAAGCGTAACGCAACGTGCTGATACTTTCCTCGGGCAATGTCCGGATTCAGTCAAACAAGCTCTTAAGCCCGATCTTTTGATTACGGTTGGAAAATCCATTCTTTCCAAAAATCTTAAACTTTACTTACGAACCCACCAACCTAAAAAACATTGGCATATTCAACCCGGTGGTGAAGTGGCGGATACTTACCAAGTATTAAGTACCCACATTACCAGCGAGCCAGGATATTTTCTGGAGGCGTTGAGTGCTCACCTGATTCCTGATCCGTTTGACTTGCAGAAGAAAGAAAATTACGCCAGACTTTGGAAAGCGGAAGAACACCGAATGGACCTGGCCTTGGAAGCGTTCTTTTCAAAACAATCCTTTGGTGAATTTAAAGGCATCCGGGAAATCCTGAATCAACTACCTGATCGGTGCAACCTGCATCTTGCCAATAGCATGGCCGTTCGTTACGTTAACCTACTGGGCTTGGCTAAACGCAAGGGCATTCATGTTTATGCCAACCGGGGAACCAGTGGAATTGATGGCTGCACCAGCACAGCCGTGGGCCATAGCCTTACTTCCGATGTGCTCAATATTCTCATCACCGGAGATCTTGCTTTTTTCTACGATCGAAATGCGTTCTGGCATAATTATCCGATACCCAATCTTCGGATCGTGGTCATCAACAATCAGGGGGGTATCATCTTTAACCTCATCGATGGCCCCGGAAATAGTGCCGCGAAAGACGAGTACTTTGTAACCCGGCAAAAATTAACGGCTGCCTCATTGGCCACTGAGTTTGGTATTACCTATTATGGAGTTGACTCGGAACCCAAACTGAAAAGCAGCTTACCCCCCTTCTATCAATTTGATGGCCAACCCAAAATTCTGGAAATCTTGAGCGATCAAAAATCCGCTGTTTCTACATTTAATCAATTTAAAAAACATATTCAATCGAGTTATGAAGCTTAAGTACAATTGGAAGCCTGTTAAAGAATATCAGGAAATCCTATTTCATAAATATGATGGCATTGCCCGGATCAGCATTAACCGCCCAGAGGTGCACAATGCCTTCACCCCGCGTACGGTAAACGAGATGATCGATGCCATGAATCATTGCCGCGAAGACATGGAGATCGGTGTGATCATACTGACGGGTGAAGGGGGTAAAGCATTTTGCAGTGGCGGTGATCAAAGTGTGCGAGGTCATGGAGGCTACGTAGGAACGGATACAGTTCCCCGGCTGAATGTACTCGACCTACAAAAGATCATCCGGTCCATTCCCAAACCGGTCATTGCCGCAGTAGCGGGATGGGCCATTGGTGGCGGGCATGTCTTGCATGTAGTCTGTGATTTAACCATCGCGGCTGAAAACGCCCGCTTTGGACAAACCGGTCCTAAGGTGGGCAGCTTTGATGGTGGTTTTGGCGCATCCTATCTCGCCCGAATCGTAGGACAGAAGAAAGCACGTGAAATCTGGTACCTGTGTGATCAATACGATGCCCAAGAAGCCCTCGAGATGGGGCTCGTTAACAAAGTGGTTCCGCTCGATCAACTGGAAGAGACCTATGTAGCGTGGGCAAAAAAAATTCTTCAAAAGAGTCCGCTGGCGATTCGGATGTTGAAATGTGCATTTAATGCCGAGTTGGACGGACAAGCCGGCATTCAGGAACTGGCGGGTAATGCCACGTTGCTTTATTACCTGAGTGATGAAGCCAAAGAAGGCAAAAATGCATTTCTTGAAAAGCGTGAGCCGGATTTTTCAAAATTCCCCAAGTTCCCCTGATTGATGAATGTGCCAGGGACGGAATTCATTCGGCCTTCATTTTTACCGAACGCGTTATCCAAAAAGAACTGACTATGGAACCGTGGATCATGCTGGAAACGACCCGGTATTCGTTGTCCGACCTAAAATCCGGAAAATTCGATCCCCATCCAGCTTTATTTTTTTGTTGCGACTGGCTTCATGGAAGGACTGAATTTAAACTTCAAACCTCAGGATCCACCGGGCCGCCCAAAGAACTTTTGGTGCATCGCAACCAACTTCAGGCCAGCGCGCACTTGACCAACGCATATCTCGGGTTAACCGCCAAGTCCACATCCTTGGTGTGCCTGGATACGCGGTACATTGCGGGGATCATGATGTTGGTTCGCTCCCTGGAAGCCGGAATGAATCTCCACATCACAGAGCCTGCAGCAAACCCATTCACCAAAATTCCCCGGTCAGAATCGGTTGACTTCACTGCGCTCGTGCCGTATCAGGTGGAGGCTATTTTGAATTCATCCGATCGCGATCGCTTAAACCAGATGCAATCGGTTTTAATTGGCGGTGCGAGTTTAAATCAAAGCCTGCGTAAGGAGCTCCAACCTTTCCAGGCCGCTATTTTTGCCACCTATGGAATGACGGAAACCTTGTCGCACATTGCCCTGCAACGGATTTCCGGTCCCCAGGCATCGGACTTTTTCCAGGTGTTGCCGGGTATCTCGATTTCCCTTGACGCACGCGGTTGTCTGGTCATTCACGCACCACATATCCAAGAAGCTGACATCGTCACCAACGATCTGGTGAACCTAATAGCCCCAGGCCAATTCACCTGGTTAGGCCGAATCGATACGGTCATTAATTCTGCCGGAATAAAGATCATACCCGAAACCATTGAGGCTCTGCTTGATCCCCTCTTGAGAGATGCTGGGATTGACAACCGATTTTTTATTGGTGGAACTCCAGATCCGAAATTGGGCGAGGTGGTTACCCTGGTGGTAGAAGGCCAACTTAAAAATGCAGACGAACTGCTTCAGCACATTAAAGTAAAACTCCCACGCCATCAGGCTCCGCGACTGCTTCTAACGATTTCCCACTTCGTTGAAACCGAAACTGGAAAAATCAATCGAGGCAAAACAATCGAGCTGTTAAAAGGAGAAGTAAAAACACCTACCCGCTCTTCCTGAATTATCAGGAAGAGGCCGGGAAAGGTCAACCGCTAAGTTTATTTCTTGGACTTCAATTGAAGAATTTCCTTCTGGAGATCGAGTACGACACTGGCCAATTGGTCGACCGATACTTCCGATTTTTCGGCCACATCCGGAAATTGAACACTGATATAGGCTTTGGCAGACCATACTTCCATGACTTCGGAAGCACTGAGTTGATAAGGTGCATACTGACGGTTATCCGAAACCAGAAATAGATTGCCGTTTTCCTCCAGGTAATTAAACACCCGCTTATACACGATGCCTTCCCGTTGGGTAACCAAAACGTACGTCTTCCCGCTCTTAATGTTCTTCAGGTTATCGACATACTCTCCAATAATTATGGTGCCCGGCATGAGGGGCAACATCGAATCACCGCTGATCTCAAAGGCCCGATACGTTCCCTGTCGCAAGTTGGGTAAACTGAAATGGGGTAGCTCCTTCACATACTCAGTATCCGCATAACCATTGAGATATCCGGCTGCAGCCTTTTGAGGTACAAACTCAATGTTTTGTCGTTGTTCGGAAGCCACCGTTACCACCAGGACCTCTTTACCCCGCTGAAAATTGGGCGCGATTGCGGGGGTTGCACTGGCCGAGAAATCATGACCGATCAATTGATCAACCGTTATGGAAAAAATTTCAGCCATTTTTTGAAGGAGCTCTAGCCGGGGTTCTGCCCGGCCCTCTTCATAAGCTCCCACCAATGATCTCTTAATTCCCAATCGCTGAGCAAATTGGTCTTGTGTGAGCAAGAGTCGCTTGCGAAGGATTCGAATGTTCTCATTCAACTTGACCATGGCTTATCGTTTAAAGATCAAAATACGACCGGATGTGGCGGTTCTGTTTCCGAGCGAAAATAAGTTCCGCTGATAATAGCGCTCGGTATTATGCATCGCGACCAGATGGCGATTAATTTTAGTCAGGATTTCCGATACGGAGGTTTGAGGCTCGGCTAACAAGTAGCCATAATATCCACGGGTTGATTGCCCATCGGCACTGAAATTTACCTGGAACCTTCCTGATCTTAATTTCTTGCTGTGAATCCGAAGTTTGAAGTCCATTAGCTAATATTTTTAGCTAATTTGAAGTGATTCAGTCAGAATTGCAAAAATATTAACTAATTTTTTTAGTTAATCCTTGATATTACCCCAATTTAAGCTTGAATTGTACGTTAGCTGACCTTGCTCAACCTGTAAGGGTGACTCAATATTTTCCGTATAAATCATGCCTGTACCCAATCCTTGCGGGATTGAAACCGGATAATTGGCAGTAAACTGAGCAATGGCATTGAGACCGATGCTGCTTTCCAATGCTGAGGTTATCCACCAACCAATATTCAATGGCTCGCAAAGTGAAATCCATTCGGCACATCCGGCAAGACCGCCATGAAGGGTAGGTTTCAGGATGATAAAGTGTGGTCGGACCTGTTCCAAAAGCTGTTTCTTTTGTTCTTTCCCAGTAATCCCAATTAACTCCTCATCCAACGCGATGGGAATGGGCGATTGCCGACAAAGTTCTTTCAGTTCAGGCAGCCCGGGTTTAATAGGTTGCTCCAATGAGTGAATGTCAAACCGGGTCAATTGGTTGATTTTCATCAACGCATCATCCTTTTTAAAGGCACCGTTGGCATCCAATCTGATGGTTATCTTATCGCGAAAGTATTTCCTTCTGATATACTGCAAAACATCGCATTCCTTTTCGAAATCGTGACTTCCCACTTTCAACTTGAGACAGGTAAATCCATCGCGGATTTTGATTTCAATCTGTTGTAACATAAAGTCCAATCCTCCCATCCAGATCAGGCCATTGATCGGAATGGGTTGACCGGCCACAAATGAGTTTTTAAAAATTACTTTCTCGCCCCCGTTAACCAAATCGAGTAAGGCGGTTTCAAGGGCAAAAACCAGCGCGGGCTGAACAGCATATTCCTGTTTATCCAAAATCTGATGAACGCAAGAACTAATGGAGGTCAAGTTAGTGTGGGGAGGAAGTTGAACCCCGCGTTGATTAAGTTGTTCAACCGTATGTTCCAGGATGGATTCAAACTCAGGTGTAAACTCCGGACTGAGGCCCGGCAGCGGCCCGCATTCGCCAATGCCCACCATCTCGGGTTTATTCGAATCCCACACGGAAATGAACCATGAATCCTTTTCTTTCATGGCCCCCCGTGAGGTTCTGGCCTGAAATGAAAATTGAAACGTTCGTTTCGAAAGACTGCAGCGAAGCGCCATAGATTCGTGAAGATCAAAAGTAATGGATACATGGCAATCAACCAGTCTCTTAATACCTTTGACGCCTGAAAAAAGCATGGAACCAATTCGGATTGAAGATTATACGTATGAGTTACCAGAGGACAGGATCGCCTTGTTTCCGCTGGCGGAACGGGATCAATCCCGCCTGTTGGTTTATAAAGATCACCACATTGAGCACAGTCATTTTAAACAGCTGGTTGAATTTCTTCCATCCCACTCCACCCTATTCTTTAATAATACGAAGGTCATACCGGCACGCCTGTATTTTCAAAAATCGACCGGAGCCACGATTGAACTATTTTTACTTAACCCCGTGAGTCCTTCAAGCCTGCTTCAGCAGGCCATGCAGGCCACCCGAACCACCCAATGGCAGTGCACCATCGGAAATTTAAAACGCTGGACTCCCAATACAACTTTGATCAAGCAAGAAGCCGGGGTAACCCTATGTGCCAACCTGGTTGATCGTGAAAATGGAGTTGTCGAATTCAGCTGGGAACCGGAAGGCCTTAGTTTTGCAGAGGTTATCGCAAAGAGTGGAACCCTCCCACTGCCCCCGTACCTGAACCGTGCCGCTCAAGCTTCGGATCGTCAGACCTATCAAACAGTATATTCAAAACATGAGGGCGCTGTTGCCGCTCCAACAGCCGGTCTTCATTTTACCAATTCGATATTGGAGAAACTGGAACAGGCCGGACACACGCTACAATATCTGACCTTACATGTCAGTGCCGGCACTTTTCAACCGGTTAAAGTTCAGAATGCGCTAGAGCACACCATGCATCATGAGCAAGTATTGATCAGCCGCAAAAACCTGGAGGCCCTTCTCGACTCCACCTTCACCGTTGCCGTTGGTACAACCTCGCTGCGTACGCTGGAAAGTTTGTACTGGTACGGGGTTAAACTCAAGACCGATCCTCAGGCTCAATTTCACATCAGTCAGCAGGACCCATATCAGCTAAAGCCGTTACCCGCTAAGATTGCCTTTACCGAGGTGTTAAATTTGTTTACCCGCTTAAACACCGATTTACTATTTGGTTCAACCTCCATCTACATTGTTCCGGGGTACAAATTCAGGGTTGTTGATGCGCTGATTACCAATTTTCACCAGCCCGCGTCCACGTTGATACTCCTGATTGCCGCCATGGTAGGTCCGGATTGGCGAAAAATCTACTCCCAGGCGCTCCAGCAACACTACCGGTTTTTAAGCTATGGCGATAGCTCACTTTTATTTAAAGTCTAAGGGCTCATTTCAAGGCTTAAATGCTTGATTTTGAAACAATTTTCGCCAGAATACCACCTTCTATGGGTGCACTTTTTCACAAAACTTTATTAATCAAAGGTTAAGCTTTGCCAAATGGAGTATTGATTTAATAGGAATTTTCGATGAATTGTTGAAAATTTATCTTACCAAACTCCACCCCATGTTGTCCAGATTATGGAACCTTCTTGACGTTGAGCCAGAAGAGACCGGACCGGTTTCCTTCTTATTGATCATGAGCTTCTTTCTGGGATTGTTTCTGGCGACCGTAGCCGTTGCCTCTCAATCCCTCTTCCTCGAACACTTTGATGAGCGATCTGACCTTCCCGTTGCCCTGGCTATTTCCGGAGGGTTAGGAGTATTGATCACCATCTTCTACAATTTCCTCCAGGGGCGGATTCCCTTTACCGCACTTGCCGTTTCAAACCTGATTCTGGTCATATTATTCACTGCCTTTATTGAGTTCGGGGAGAAATTTGTTCAAGACACCGACTACCTCTTTTACTTCGGATTCACGCTGATTCTTCCGTTCACCTTTGTCACGCAACTCATCTTTTGGGGTGCCTTCAACCGGATGTTTAACGTTCGGGTTGCCAAGCGCATTGTTGGCAGTGTTGACTTGGGTACCACCATTGCCCAAATCCTGGCCTTTTTCACCATCCCGATTTTGATCGGGTACGGGTTGGAGACCACCTCGTTATACACGATTGGATTGGTGAGCATTATCGTTTATCTGGTCCTTTTTATTATGCTGGCCAACCGGCACCTGGTTCAAGGTCGTACGGTCATAAAATCGGAGTCGGAGATCAAGAAACTTTCGGTGGGTCAGTTCATCGGGAACCGATACATCCTAACCATGTCGCTCTTTATTATCGTGTCGATGGTGGCGCTCCGGTTTGTCGATTACTCCTTTTACAACGCGACCACCATCCAATTTGAAACGGAAAGCTTACCCACGTTTTTGAGTTTGTTCGAAGCCACCGTGGTGATCTTCAGTTTCCTATTCTCCACGTTTGCCACCGACCGCATCAACCAGGATTATGGCTTGCGGATTTCTTTATTGATCAATCCCTTATTGCTGATCTTGTTTACCGGAGCGGCATTGGCCCTGGGTACTTTTTTCGGATACGATCTTTCCACCGGAGAAGGCAGCACGATCATCTTTTTCTTCATTGCGGTTGCCATGAGTAAGCTCTTTATCAACTCGTTGCGCGATGCCCTGGATAACCCCACCTTCAAGTTTTATTATGTCCCCATCGATCGATCGGTGAGTATTGATGTTCAAACCAAAATTGAAGGCTTTGTTACTGCGTTGGCCAGTACCATTGCCGGGGGATTGATCGTATTGGTGAATCAGTTTCATATTTTCAATGTATTGTCCATCACCTTATTTACTCTGCCGGTTTTAGGGATCTGGTATTGGGTAACCAATCGGATGTATCATGGCTACCGGGAAACCTTGCAGAGTTCATTGGTGAAAAATAAATCGGCCATCAAGAAAAACCGAATCAAGGAATTTACGATGGATAGCGTGCTGGAGCGGGAGGTTCGCAGCACGGTAGAAGAAAAAATTATTTACGGACTCAAATTGATGGAGAAACTGGAGCCCGCCTTGTTCGAATCTTCGTTAGTTCAATTGGCTACCAGCAAATCAAAAAAAGTAGCCCAGTTTGCTCAGGAAAAAATTCAACAACTGGGTCTTGATTCAACGGATAATGAAATAAAGGGACTTGCCACGCAGGCGGCCGGTATGGCGGAAGACAGCGATCTGCTTTCCATTCCGGTTGAAAAACTGATGAAGTTGAGTAAATCCGTTAAGCAGACTGATCGGCTCTTGGCTGCGAAACTGATGCGGAAGCTGACCAATCAGAAAACCATCTTCATTTTGCTGGAGTTGATGCGCGATGCGGATCCCAAGGTGAGAACCGAGGCGCTGCTCACGGCTCGTAAAGTCAAACGTCCGGAAACATGGAATGTCTTGATCGAACTTTTATCCTCACCCCGTTATGCCCACCAGGCGGCCTCGGCTCTGAAAGAGGCAGGTGAACCGGTATTACCCGTGTTGGAAGCTGCCTTTCATAAAGCCGGCCAACAGGATCAGATCATGCTGAAGATCATTCAGATCATGGGGCATATCCCCGGAAAGGAGAGTTTGCAGCTGCTGTGGAAGAAAATCGATTACCCCGACAAACGAATCGTCAAGCAAATCCTGTACTCGCTGCGATTCATCAACTACCGGGCCTCCGGACGTGAAGCCTTGGCGGTAAAAGATTTACTCGATACGGAAATGAGCAAAACGCTGTGGAATCTTGCCGCCCTGCACGAGTTGACCGATGAGCCCCATTATGAATACCTGAAAGAAGCCTTGCGGGAAGAGATCCGCGATAACTATGATCACCTGACCTTACTCCTCTCCTTGTTATACGATCCGGAGTCGGTTCAGTTGGTAAAAGAAAATATTGAAGTGGGCACACCGGACAGCGTGCAGTATGCTCTTGAACTGTTGGATTTATTTGTGGACCAGGATCTGAAGCCTAAACTCATCCCCCTGCTTGACGATTCAACCACTCCACAAAAACTTGAAAAGCTTCAAACGTTTTTCCCACGGGAGAGCTACAATCCCATTCAGGTAATCAATTATATCCTGAACCGGGATTTCAATTACAATAACCGATGGACAAAAGCCTGTGCCGTGCATGCCACTGCTTACATTCCCTCCTTCCGGGTAAGCCGCGGTTTAATCAGCCAAATGTTCAACAGCGATAAACTGTTACAGGAAACCACGGCATGGGTCATCTTCAATAAAGACAAGCAAGCCTATTACACGGTTGCTGAACGGCTTCCGTACAAGGATAAGAAGTTTCTGGACTCTTCTATTGAAAGCAATCAGTTGTTGGATGGATTAGATGATGGGTTTTTCCTGTTTATTGAGATGATCATGCTGATCAAGAAAATCCCTGTATTTGAAAACATTCAAGGCAAAGTATTAAGCGACCTGGCTGACAAGATTCAGCCTATCACGCTAAAACCTGGAGAAGTGCACCCGATTTCCCAAACCGAGGAAATGCCTATTCTTATTGCTGCTCACGGTCAACTTGATTTAAAAGACGATCAACAATTGGTGATGACGTTGAAACCGGGTGATGTGTATGGCGATTTATTTCAAGAGGGGCCTACCCCGAATATCACCGAGGTGATGGCGAAAGATCGATCGGTCATCTTTAAGATCAACCTGGTTGATTTCTATTTTGTGTTAGCTAATCACCACGAACTGGCGCAAGGACTCATTCACAACATCACCGAAACAGAAGAAAATATCGCGTAATTATAAATACCTAAACCCAATCATGGCTTTTGAAATTGACGTACTGATCACCTTTGCTGAAAAAGATAACGAGACCGCCCAAAAAAGCGAACAGGGATGGGTATCGCAGTTTAAAAAATTCCTCGAACTCATGTTGTTACAGGTGCTGGGATCAAAACCCAACATCGTATTAAAATCCGAGTTTGATACCGCCACCGCCCCTGCACTCAATAACGCAGCCGTGCTCGTAGCCGTGCTGACGAAAGAATTCATTGAGTCCGGACGGTGCCTGGATAATGTTGAAACTTTTCACAAGGCAACCGCCAATTCTAAAATCAACCGGATCTTCAAAGTCATGAAGTCTCCGCTCACCATTCAGGAGCAACCTCCCCGCCTACGCGACTTAATCGGGTATGAAATGTATCAGTTAGATACGGAAACGGGCTTGCAAAAAGAGTATTCTGACTTCTTCAGCCAGGAAGCTGAAAAGCAATATTGGATGAAACTGGTTGACCTGGCCTATGACATTCACGAAGCCTTGATGATCCTGAATGAAGGTGATGTTAAATCGGGTGTCAAGAATATTTACAAACGCAAATCCATTTACCTGGCGGAGACGGGACACGATCTCTCTGTACAACGCAACATTATCAAGCGTGAATTGCAGCGACACGGATATATTGTGTTACCCAAAACTACATTGCCAACGCACCTCAACGAGGTGGAGAGCACGGTCCGTAAAGATTTGGAGGAATGCAGTCTTTCTGTTCACCTGGTGGGCAGTGCCTATGGTGAAATTCCGGAAGGTTCAGATCGCTCGATTGTCGATATTCAAAACCGGATTGCAGCGGAAGTTGCACTGGGCAAAAAACAGAACAAGCAGGAGTTTTCGCGGCTGATCTGGATTTCTCAAAACCTGAAAAACGCCAGTGATAAACAAAAGGCGTTTATCGACACCATTAAGCGTGATACTGAAGCGCAGGAAGGCGCTGAAATTTTACAGAACCCGCTGGAAGATTTTAAGAATATCATGCGTGAAGAATTACTGGAATCGCATGAGCGCAGATCGGCTGAGGCGGAACACGAAAAAACCATTTATCTGGTGCACGACAAGGTGGACGTTGGTGAGGTAAAACCCATTAAGGACGCGATTGAAAAATCAGGCTTTAAGGTGCTAACACCCGCTTTTGAAGGCGAATTACTGGACGTACGGAAACATCATATTGATAACCTGCGAAATTTTGATGGCGCCATCATCTTCAAAGGCAAAGTAAATGATCAATGGGTACGCATGAAAGTGCTCGACCTATTGAAGGCCCCAGGCTTCGGTCGCAAAAAACCAATTCAAGGGAAAGCGATTGTGAGCCCCAGCAACAACCTGGATTTATTCAAAAATCAAAATCTGACCCTGATTACCGGAGACCAGGGCCGCTCGATCGAAACGTTAAAAAACTTTTTACAGGAAATAAACTCATAAGCTATGAGCACCCCAGAAACAGCGAGTAATCTCTTAATTGGTACCGATAACCCCTTTCCAGGGTTGCGTCCATTTAAGATTGAAGAAAGTCACCTCTTTTTTGGTCGCGAAGGTCAGAGTGATGAAGTACTCCTCAAACTTTCGAAGAGTCGCTTTGTTGGTGTCATTGGTCCTTCCGGAAGTGGTAAGTCATCCTTCATTTATTGTGGTGTACTGCCCATTTTGTATGGAGGCTTTCTAACCGATGCCAGCCCCAATTGGGAAGTGGTGGTAACGCGCCCCGGTGCCGGACCGATCGACAACCTGGCTGAATCCCTGCTGAAGAATGTGAAGGATTATGCTTCCGCAGATGCCGAGGACAAAAAGATCAAACGCACGATTGTCTCCACCTTGTTGCGAAGCAGTTCGTTGGGCTTGGTGGAAGCCATTCAGCAATCGCGCAGAAAAGATGATATCAATTACCTGATTCTGGTTGACCAGTTTGAGGAATTATTCCGCTTTAAAGACAGCACGGACCCAAATTCCGTTAACGAATCGCTTGCCTTCATCAATCTGTTGATGGAAGCTGTGAATTATGAAGACTCCCCGATTTACGTAGCCATCACCATGCGCTCGGATTTCATTGGTGAGTGTGCGCAGTTTCCTGAGTTAACCCGTAAAATCAACGACAGCCACTATCTGATTCCGCAAATGACGCGCGACCAAAAGCGCAGGGCCATTGAAGGACCGGTTGCCGTGGGGAATGCCAAAATTACACCGCGGTTGGTGCAGCAATTGCTGAATGATCTGGGCGATAACCCCGATCAGCTACCGATTCTACAACACGCCTTGATGCGGACGTGGAGCTATTGGAGCAAGTACCGCGACTATGAAGATGAGCAGCTCGACCTGAAGCATTACGAGGCCATCGGCACCATGTCGCAGGCGCTGTCCATGCACGCCAACGAAGCGTTTGATGAATTAGATGAAGAGCAGCAGCGCATTTGCGAAATCATGTTCAAGGCGATTACCGAAAAACGCGGTGAGAACTTTGGCATTCGCAGACCTACCCGGTTAAATGAAATCGCCTCCATTGCCGATGTATCGGAAGCCGATGTGGTGGCGGTTATTGATAAGTTCCGGGAACCCGGTCGTTCGTTATTGACGCCTGCCTTTGGCATTGAATTGGGCAGCAAGTCGATGATCGATATCTCGCACGAAAGTTTGATGCGCATTTGGGTGCGTCTGAAAAACTGGGTTGACGATGAAAGTGAAGCCGTGCAAATGTATTTGCGTTTAGCGGAAGCAGCCTCTCAATACCAGGTGGGCAAAGCCGGCTTGTGGCGGCCACCAGATTTGCAGTTGGCGCTAAACTGGCAAGCTAAGCACAAGCCCACATTGGTCTGGGGCCAGCGCTACCATCCGGCCTTTGAGCGCACGCTCATCTTTTTGGAATACTCCAAGAAGGAATTCGATACCGAACAACGGATTAAGGAACTGGAGCAAAAGCGAAAGCTGCAGCGCGCCCGCGTTACTGCGATCGTGTTTGGTACACTGGCTGGTATTGCGCTGATCGCCTTTGTGTATGCCTTCGTGCAACAGGCCGAAGCCAACCGGCAAAAGGATCGAGCTTTAGACAATGAACGACTTGCAAAACAGAATGAAGCAAAGGCCATTGAAGAAAAAGAACGGGCCGATGCAGCCCGTGCAGATGCAGAACAGAAAAGGATTCGAGCTGAAAAGGCTGAAGCTGACGCTCTTTATCAAAGAGGACTTGCTTTAGAAAACGAAGCTAAAGCCAAGAAAAACGAAGAAGAAGCCAATCGCCAAAAACTTGAAGCTCAACGACAGGAAGCAATAGCAAAAGAGCAAGAAGCTGAAGCAAAAAGACAAGAAGGTATTGCTAAAGATAATGCTGAAAAGGCTAAACGCGAACGCTACCTCGCCACCGCCAAAGCCATGGCCATCAAATCAAAAGAACTCGGTAACGATCCGGTTCTGGAATCGTTGGTGGCCCAGCAAGCTTACATCTTCAATAAAAAGTTTAATGGCTATAAGTATGATACCGATATCTATGGTGGGTTGTACACGGCACTCAAAAACAATGATCACCCGCTAACCAAGAGTCTGGAGGCCCATACCAATGGTGCAGCGCGCGCGCTGGAAACACACGGTAAGGGCAATCATATTTACTCCGGTGGCAGTGATGGCAAAATTATCCGATGGAATTATGTCAATGGTCAATGGACTGCCGAAGTCATTTCCGACAACGCCAAGCGTGGCGAAGCCTACCAGGTTTATGCACTTGATACCAGTCCGGACGGAAACTGGTTGGCAGCGGGAGGTGCGTATTATACCAATGCGGAAGCCAACTTTATCGAAGTGTATGATCTGAACAATGTGAATGCCCCCCGTAAAAAAATTACCGGGTACAAATATGACATCACCGACATTCACTTTACCCCAGATGGCAAAGGCTTGTATGCCCGTGATAACTCGGGGCACAGCATTAAATTCTCGGATTTAAATTCAGCCAAAGAAGTCATTTCGTCCACGGCCAAAATTGTTTCTCTCGATCTGAATGCCAGCGGAACCATGTTGGCGGGTGCAGGAGAAGATGGTAATCTATACCTGTGGGATATTGGTAAAAACTACGCGGTAACCACCCTTAAGTTCGCGACCAGTTTATCGGCCGTTACTTTCACCCCGGATGGTCAGCAACTGATTGTTGGCGACCGATCAGGA
>ERZ1066115.155-NODE-155-length-23810-cov-15.642349_pt1 | contig 23810 bp, 23 predicted proteins | sample MGYA00382762_ERZ1066115 | MGnify/ENA primary metagenome ERZ1066115 (study PRJEB33369, sample SAMEA5778345) | biofilm metagenome | biome: Industrial cooling water; feature: Water cooling tower basin; material: Biofilm | place: United Arab Emirates | collected... | reverse complement strand
CGCGCGTGATCCGCGACCTTGCGCCCGGTGCCCCGGCGCCCTTCGCGCGGGCCTACGCCTTTACGCGGGCGCCCGGGACGTCGGACGAAGAGCGTATAATCGAGCCGCAAGCCCTTGCTTCGCGGCGGCTAGCGGGGGCGCCGAGCCCCCGCGGGAAGGATGTATCGAATGGACGATTACGAAGAAGGCGTTAAACTGCTCGAGGAGAAATTCGGCGGCGGCAAGGACGTCGTCATAGCCCTCGCGACCGTGGCGCGGGAGCTAGGTGCCGAGGGGAGGCCGCGCCCGGCGGTCCGCTGCGTGGACGCGTACTACGAAGACCGCGTATTCTACGTCACCTCGCATAGCTCCTCTAACAAGATGCGGGAGATCGCCGAGAACCCGGAGGTATCCGTCGCCGGCTGCTCCGAGATGTTCACGGCGAGCGCCATAGGCGAGAACCTGGGTTGGGTAATGGATCCCAAAAACGAGGCCTTAAGGGCGAAGCTGCGCGCCGCCTTCGCGCCGTGGTACGAGAGCGCGAACGACGAGCGGGACGAGGGCTGTTGCATCCTCGCCATCCGCCTGACCGAGGGCATCTTGAACGTAAACCATTGGGAGAAGCTATATCGCCTAGACTTCATGAACCGAAAGGCGCTTCTAACCGAAGGGAAGAGTTAGCTATCGGAAGGATTCAAGCGCTCGCGGCAAAGGCGTCTCGCGCTCCGATTCATCTTAAACGGTATCGTCAGGATGGCTCATGGCAAAACTGTATGGTTTTCTCGCCCTGCTCGCTTTTTCGACCAGCTGCTATGCGGAGACGTCGAGTTATTCCGCCCCCTCGCGGACCGTCTTGAGAAGATGCAGATTACGATTCTTCTTGATTGATGACGGGGACGCCCTGGTAATGCGATATGATTTTTATAAACTATTCAACTGCTTCGTATTTAGGGATTGACCGCGGCTTTTTCGCGTCGGCGTCGCAAAAATCGCGTCGAAATCGAAAGCCTGACGATCGCGGTCCTAATAATATGGCCTTATCGATCAAAGGTCCATATGGCTATATCCCAAAGGCTATCCTTCATGCAGAGTCTGGGTCGCCTCAAAGCGATAAGGAGTCGACCATGAACAGCGCCCCCCTACGGGAACGAACGGAGCCGCGGCAGCGCGCGGGCTATATCCTCGCCTTGACCGCCACGGTCTTCCTTTCCTTCACCGGCATCCTGATCGCCGCGATATCCAGGAGGCACCAAGCGCCGGCCCTGGTAATCGCGATCTGGCGGGACGTCTTCACCTTCGGCGCCTTGGCCATCTTCCTCGCCTTTAGGGCGCCGAGGCTGCTCAGGATCGACGGAGCGGACCTGGCGTTCCTAATCGCGAACGGGGGCGTGCTCGCGATCTTCAATATCTTCTGGACCCTCTCGGTCGTGCGCAACGGCGCGGCGGCGGCCACGCTCTTGGCCTATTCCTCAGGCGGCTTTACGGTTCTCCTGAGCGTCGCGATCTTCGGGGAGAAGGCGGGAATAGCCAAACTGCTGGCCGTAATCGGCGCCTTCGCGGGCGCCGCGCTCGTCTCGGGCCTCTTCTCCGGGGCCGTGAAAGGCGCAGAGGGAGTGGGGATACTGCTAGGCCTCGCCTCGGGGCTTGCGTACGCCGCCTACAGCCTCGTCGGCAAGGGCGCGTCGATACGAGGCATATCGCCGTGGACGACGGTCTGCTACTCGTTCGGCATCGCCGCCTTGTTCCTCCTCGGCGCGCGCATCGCTCTCTCGGGCCTCCTACCGAGCTCGGCGACGGGGCCAGGCCAGCTACTGCTTCCGGGCCGGGCTTTCGAAGCCTGGCTCCTTCTGCTCCTTTTGGCGTTCGCGCCAACCGCGCTCGGCTTCGGACTCTATAACGCGAGCCTGGCCCACTTGCCGGCGGGGACGGCGAACCTCATCGCCACGAGCGAGCCGGTGTTCACCGGGATTATGGCTTTCTTTCTCCTAGGCGAGCGCTTCGACCGTTTCGCCCTGCTCGGCGCCGCGCTCATCCTCGGCTCGGTCCTCCTGCTCAGTATCGTCGAAGGGAGGGTCTGGAAGCCGCGCAAGGACGCGATTCGACGACGAACCTGATCTCACGGCGACGCTCCGCGCGCGTCGCCTGGCTTCTACGTCGCGGCATCCTGTTCGGATCCGCCATAACGCTTCGCTACGACAAGGAGGATTACATGGATATAAAGGATATCCCGTTCCAGGTGCATGACCTAGCCAAGCTGATACCCGAAGAGCATGACGGGACGAGCGGAAAGGCGTACTGGCGAACGGTGGCCAGGGGGAACGTCCGCATTCGTATCGTCGAGTACTCCAAGGGATATCTCGCGGATCATTGGTGCGAAAAGGGGCACGCCGTCTATGTATTGGAAGGGGAATTCCGTTCGGAGCTGATCGACGGGAGGAGCTTTAACCTGAGCCGGGGCATGTGCTACTTGGTCGCCGATCATGCCGAGGCTCATAGGTCGTATACGGAAAACGGCGTCAAGCTGCTCATCGTCGACTGATGCCGCGCCATTCATCGACGGAGCGCTTCGCCATACCGGGCGTAGGGGGCATCGTGCTCGATTCCTCCGGAGGGCGGACGCGCGTACTTATTCAAGATCGCCATAAGGCCGGAGCGGAGCGCGAGGCGGGATTGATCGAGATCCCGGCCGGCAAGGTCCGCGAGTTCGAGAGCGTATACGATTGCCTGAGGCGCGAGATCCGCGAGGAGACCGGCTATGAGCTAAGGCTGATCGAGGGGGAGGATAAGGCCGAGTTGATCACGTTTGGCGACTACTCCGTGCTGAACTACGAACCCTTCGCCTCTGCGCAGAATCTCGCCGGCGATTACCCGATAATGGTACAGGTCTTCATTTGCCATGCGGCGGAAGGGACGGCGGGTTTTACCCATAGCGACGAGTCCAGGAACGTACGATGGGTAGGGCTCGATGAGCTAGGCAGGCTCCTGACGCGGCCGGAAGGGCTCTATCCGATGCACGTCTCCACGTTCCGCAAATTCATCGAACGATATAAGGAGGCCGGTACGTCGGGGCCCTGATCGTCGCCGCGCACATAATGGATGACCTCTATCGCGCGCCATCCCCGGGTTCTTTCGCCTCCTTAAGGCTGAATACGTAGGGCAGCAGTCCGTCGGGCGTGAATACGCGGTATTCCCTCCTTAGGTTCGCTAATATTATTCGGGCGTCCGGGGCGGCGAACTCGGCGATCACCTGCCTGCATGCCCCGCAGGGCGACACCGGCTCGTCCATGTCGGAGACGACCGCGAGGGCGGTCATCCGCGTCATGCCGGCCTGCACGGCCGCCGCGACGGCGTTCCTCTCGGCGCAAACCGTCAACCCGTATGACGCGTTCTCTACGTTGACGCCCGCGGACCTGCGTCCGTCTTGGTCGATTACGATCGCTCCCATCCGTATCCCGGAATACGGGGCGTAGGCGCGCTCCCTTACCGCTATCGCCTCGTCGATTAACTCGAGTATCTCCTGGGTATCCGACATGATGACGACTCCTCCCGGCGGCTTCTAGCTGCCTTCATTCCGTACGAGACCCGCGGACGATCTCCTTACCCAAGGCGGACGGAACGTCCGATCCTTCATCCAAGGCACGCGCCGCATATCGCGGCTACGCGCCCGTCGTATCGGAACTATAATACATATTTTATATGCGTTCAGTTACAAATTCAAGCGGGGGCAGGACCGTGGACGCGCGGCCGCTGCCGCAGGACGGCCATGCTCGCTCGGACGACGCCGAGGAACTCCTCATACGCGCGGATAAGGGGCCTTTATAATCCTCTTGTTATTAAAATCGTTATTATCTATTACTATAGTCGCCCTCTGCGCCGGATAGCACGAGGACAAGTATATCCGCTCTCCGGGTATGTACCTATCGACGTACCTGCGCCTTACTTCTTCGGCCGATCCGAACAGCTCCGCATCCCTTTCGATCGCCCTTTGAAGCACCGTGTCGAATGAGACATCCAGGAAAATCGACATATCCCAATAGCATGCGAGCTCGTCTCTGTGTAAGAAAACTCCGTCGAACAAGACGATCAAGTCGCTCGTTACGGGAATGCTAGGCCGCTCGAGCTCGCGATCCGCTTTATAATCGTAAATCCCGTCGATAAGCGAACCTTCTCCCTTTCGCAGCGGCTCCAGAACGTATTCTACGATCTTATCGAGGTTGAAGCTATCATAGAAGAATCCTTCAGGCGAAAGCTCTCCTTTTCGCAGCCTTATCGCGCGCGGGTTATGGAATTTGTCGATCGATATTCGGACGCAGTTCTTACCGCGACGTACTAATGCTTCACTCACTTGATTCGCGAGCGTCGTCTTCCCCGACGCGTCGACCCCGTCGAACGCTATCGCCAGCGCCTTATCCTGTTGGATGCCGCAGATATAATCGCTTAGTTCAACAATGATATCCATCATACCGCCCTTACCGCCCGCTCAGGATTATACTTTTACCATTTCCTTTTCTGATATAATTTTATTCCGATAAACAAGATCGCATCTCTCATCGAATCCTAGGCTTTGCCAAAAAGAATTCCCTATCGCATTCGTCTTAAACACCACGAAGGCGACTTTGGTTATACCTTCGGCTCTCAAGGCATCTATCGCCCTCTCGACTAGCCTGCGGCCTATGCCCTTCCGTCTCGCCGAGGTTTTCACCGCCGCATGATGGATATACGCTCGTCGACCGTCATGCCCGCTCAGTATCGCCCCCACGACCTCCGAACCGTCCCTCATGACGAAGCAGGTATTGGGATTACGATCGAGGTATCTAGCGATCCCTTCATACGAATCGTCCAAGGAGTTAAGGCCCATACCGGGCGTGCTTATCCACAACCCGTAGACGGCGTCATAGTCTTGGATGGTCATCTTCGTCAGTTCCATGGCTACCACCTTTCATTAGGCGAACCCGACCGAGGCGCCCTCGGCCCCGCGCCCGTCTCGGTCGAAGACGATCGGCTGGGGGCTCCGGGCTTTCCGACGTGAAGCCGGCCCTTTGCCCGTTGACGGGTCCAAATAAAACGCATACTATATGCATATAGTTTTTTCATCAAGCGGCGGACGACCGGTCGGGGCGCGCGCTATACGCGGGAGGCAAGCATGCGAGTCGCGGACGATACCAAGGAACGCCTCATAAGCGCGGCCGCGGAGCTCATGCGCGAGCGCGACGACTGCGACGGGATAACCGTAAAGGACATCGCCGAAAGGGCGGGGACGAGCGTCGGCCTCGTGAACTACCACTTCGCGTCGCGGGATAATCTCTTATCCATCGCCGCGGCGCGCATTTGGGATCCCTTCGGCCGGGAGTGGGAGAGGCTCCGGAAGGCCAAGAATCCCGCGGAGTTCAAGAGGCGGCTGACGCTCGCGCTCCAGGCGCTCGGCGACATGATAGCCGACCAGACGAACGCGGCGCGGGTGACGGTCGAAAGCGAGCTCATCAAAGGAAGCTTCGAGACGACGCGGTTCCTGGCCCTCCTCATCCGAGACGCGATCCCGGCCTACGGGGAGAGGGACGCGCGCCTGGCCGCGTGGCTCATCGTGCCGCCGCTCCAGCTGGCCCTGCTGAACATGGATCAGTTCGAGGACTTCAGCGGCGTCGATTACGCCAAGAAGGCGGAGCGCGACCGTTTCTTCTCAGACGTCGTGGAGCGCGTCTTGGGCGACATAGGCTCGAAGACCGACGAGGCCGGCCCGGCCGCCGATTCCTCCGACGGCAAGACCGGCAATCACAGCACGAAGTAAATATAGCGCTCTCTGTATCGAGGATATCAGGAAGTTCAGTAGCGATCCGGGGCGCTCCGATCGATTCTAATACCGTTCCTAGCGAAGGTGCGAGCGGCCGGACGCCCTAGTAAGGCGAGGCCATTATAAATCAAGGAGCGGATATTCCATATAACGGGCGGTCCGCTCCGCTAGGCCCCGGCCATGGATCTTAGCGATCAGGTACAGCGATAGGTCTATGCCAGCCGCGACGCCGGCCGAGGTCAGGACGGACCCGTTGTCCACGAAGCGCCGATCCGGCATCGGTCGCGCGGTCGGGGCGAGCTTTCGCACGTCGTCGAAGACCAGATGATGGGTGGTGAAGGGCTTCCCGTCCAGCCAACCGAGCGCGGCGGGTATCCTCGCGCCCGAGCAAACCGAGAAGGCGTATTCGCTAGCGGCCCCCAGGCGCCCGATCGCCGCTAAGGCGCCCGCGTCCTCCGCGACCCGACGCGAGCCGCTGCCGCCCGGGATGACGAGGATATCCGGCCGCGGCACCGAGTCCAAGTCGTAATCGGGGTTAACCGAGAGTCCGTTGACGCTGCGCACGGGGGAAAGGCCCTCGGCGAAAGTGAGAACCCTGAAATAATCCTCGCCCGTGGCTAGATTGGCCGCGCTGAAGGCCTCTAAGGGCCCGCAAAAATCGAGGGTCTCGACCTCGGGGAAGATGAAGATCGCGACGGTACGCATACGGGAGCCTCCTTAGCTCCCAGCATAGCGCACCCTGCGCCGCCGACGGAAGCGCTAGGCCGGCGGATCCCCGGCCGCGGAGGGGCCGATGAGGGGCAGGCGTATCGTGACGAGCAGCCCGCCGCGCCCGCTCCTAGCGGGGACGACCGATCCGCCATGGGCCTCTATGATATGCCGCGCGATGGCCAGCCCCAGCCCGCTGCCCTCGCTCCGCTCCCCGGTGTTGGTGCCCCGATAATGTCGGTCGAAGATCAAGTGCAGCTCGCCGTCGGGCACGCCCACGCCGTCGTCGTCCACGGTGACGAGCGCCGCCCCGTCGTCCGATTCTTCGACGCGGACGAGGACCTCGGTCGGCCGCCCGTTGTGGGCGAAGACGTTGCCGACGACATTGTCGAACGCCCTCTCGATGAGACGACGGTCGACGCGGGCCGGTATGCGCCCGCGGCCGTAGGAGAACGACGCGGCGTGCCCCGCCGCGACGACGGCGGGGGCGTTCAGGGCGCCGACGAGCCGCCGCCGGAGCAGCTCGACCAGGTCGCAGTCCTCGAGGCGCAGGGGATAGCGATTATGCTTGAGCCTCAGCGCGGTATTCAGCTCGTCGAGTATGTCCTTGACGTATCGGCCCTTCTCCAAGATAAGCTCCTTATAACGTAATCGCTCCTCGGGGCCCAGGCGATACTCGTCGTCCCCGAGGAGCTCCCCGTAGCCCATCATGGAGGTCAGCGGCGTCTTGATATCGTGGCTGACGTTCGCGATCCATTCCTCGCGGGCCCTATCGGCCGTCTCGCGATCCCGGCGCGCGGCCTCGAGCCTTCCGGCTAGTTCGTTCAAGGCCTCGTCGAGCTTGGCGTAGGCCCCGCTACCCGGCGCGACGGCGGCGTATCGCCCCGCGGCCAAGTCGAGTATCCGATCGGCCATGCGCCTAAGCGGCTTGGTTACGCTATAGGTATAGAGGTAGCTTACCAACGCGATAAGGAGCAGGTTCATGAGCGCGAGCCGCGCCGGCCTATACGCCGCGCCCAGGGCCGCCGCCTCGTAGGTATAGCCGCTCCGCTTGACTTCTTCCCTATCGAGGAACACGACGATGGTATAAGGCTCCGCCCCGACGAAGACGTCCCGGATAAAGGCCGTCGCGAGCTCGCTCTCGTAGAGGCCGGCCAGGCGGCCCGGGGTATATTCCGCGCTTGCGTCGGCGGGGAGCGAACCGAAGCGAGCGATCTCGCGGAGCCCCGCGTCGACGAGCTGCGCGCCGACGCCTCGCTCCGCCAGGCGGAGCGCCACCTCGTCCTCCAGGAAGAACGGCCCGGCTCCGCCGCCCCGCAACCCTAGGCGGATATCCTCGACGAGCGGCGCCGGGTCGTAGCGATAGAGCTTATCGTCCCTGTAGGCCGTGGCCCTGAGGTAAGCGGCGTTTACCACGACGATGAAGGCCGCCGTCAGGAAGAACGAGATCGCGTAGCGCGTCATGATCAGGAGGCGCACGGCTCAGCTCCCGTCGGGCAGGAATTTGTACCCGAGGCCGATGACGGTCCTGATGAAGCGGGGATTCGACGGATCGTCTTCGATCTTGGTCCGTATCTTACGGATATGCACGGCGATGGTATTGTCGGCGCCGAAGGGCGTATCGCCCCATACCGCCTCGCCTATCATCTCCTTGCTTAATACGCGCTTCGGATGCTCGATGAAATAACGGAGCATCTTGAACTCCTTGGCCGTGAGCTCCCTGAGCTCGCCGCCCTTGCGGACCTCGCCGGCGTCGAGGTCGACGCTGAGGTCGCCGAAGGCGAGCGAGCGGGCGCCGCTCCCCGCGGGCCGGGCCCCGGTCGCGCCGGCCCCCCGGCCCCGCAGGCGCGCCTTGACGCGGAAGGCTACTTCCTTGGCGCTGAAGGGCTTGGTGACGTAATCCTCGGCCCCCAGGGCGAAGCCCAGGAGCCTGTCTACTTCTTCGTCCTTCGCCGAGACGAAGAGTATAGGCGTGCGCCGTACGGCCTGCATCTTGGCGAACAGCTCATAGCCGTCGCCGTCGGGTAGCATGATATCCAGGAGGACCAGGTCGGGCCGCCTCCCGATAAAGAGCGCCAAGCCCTCCGCCGCGTCGCGCGCGGCGTAGACCTTTCCGATACCCTCGTGCCGGAGCACGGCGCTTAAGAGATCGGCTATCTCCCGCTCGTCGTCCACGATCAGGACGCCGCATTCGCTGAACTCGTTCATGGCTATCCGCCTCGCTCGGGGTAAGTATACTATACGGCGGAGGCGGCCGCCTCTCCCCTCCTGATCACCTACCGCCCCCCTACCGCCCCCCCCGACCGATTTAAGGCCGATTTAATCTCCGTATATACGACGCTTAAGCCGACGCAGCTATGCTCTCCCCGGGGCCCGCGAGGGCCGCATCGACGCAAGGAGTTCGCAATGCAAGGAATTTTCGAAGGCATCTTCCACGTCGCCTACTTAAGCACGGTTCTAAGCCTAGGTATCGTCATGGCGGTAAAATCGAAGGGCCGCCCGTACTTCAGGCTGACGGGCGTCATGGCGATAACGCTCGGCTTGGGCGACGCCTTCCACCTGATACCGAGGATCGTCGCGCTCAACGGCGCGGGCTTGGAAAGCTACGCGGCCGCCTTAGGCTTCGGGAAGCTGGTCACCTCGATCACCATGACGATTTTCTACCTGGTGCTCTACGCGGCCTGGAAGCAGCGCTTCGGCGTGTCCCGGGCTCCGTTGAGCGACGCGGCCATGGGCATCCTGGCGGCGCTGCGGATCGCGCTCTGCCTCTTCCCCCAGAACGAATGGTTCGTCTACGCCCAGCCCCTCTCGTGGGCCATCTATCGCAACCTGCCCTTCGCGGTCATCGGGCTCATGACCGTCGCCCTCTTCTATCGGGAAGGTCGGGCGAGGCGGGACGCCGCCGCGATGAAGATCGCGCTCGCCGTCGCGCTGTCCTTCGCCTTCTACGCCCCGGTCGTCCTATGGGCCCAGGCGAACGAGCTAGTGGGGATGCTGATGATCCCCAAGACCCTGGCCTACCTCTGGGTCGTCTTCATCGCCTACGGCGAGTTCAGGAAGTGCGGCGGGCCGGCCGAACGCGCTTGAGAGCGGCAGCTCGATCCGCCTTCAGGATAGGCCTAGGAGCGCGGGCAGCTCGGCGATCGAGCCTAAGACGAAGTCGGGCGCCGGCGAGCGAACGGCCGTCGCGCCCTTGCCGCTCAGGACCAGGGCGGACCGGGCGCCGACCGCGGCGGCGGCGGCCATGTCGATGGCCGGATCGTCCCCGACGAACAGCATCCGTCCCGGGTCCGCGCCGGCGTCGGCCGCGATGAGGCGCGACAGCTCGGCCGACGGCTTACCCATGATCCGGGCGGGGCTACCCGCGGCCGATTCGAAGAGGGCGACCAGGGCGCCCGTATCCAGGTGGGGGCGCCCGTCCCGGCCTATGAAGGTCCGCGCGGGGCTCGAGGCGACGAGCTCCGCCCCGTCGGCCAGGTACGACAGGATACGGTCGAGCGCGGCGTAGGACCAGTCGTCGTCGCCGTCCCCCAGGACCACCAGCTCGGGCTTCCCGTCCGCCTCGGGCGGCAGATAGGGCATGTGGGTCCGCGTCGACTCGTTCACGAACGCGTAGACGCGTAGCCCGGGGCGCTCCCGCAGGCGGAGGCCGAGGTAGGCCTCGAGGGCGCGGTGCGGCGTATAGAGCTCCGCCTCGTCGAGCTCGATCCCGAAGCCGCGGAGCCGCTCGGCGATTATCGCGGGCGGGCTGGAGAAGGTGTTGGTGGCGAAACGCGTCGCCACGCCGGCGGCGCGCAGCCGGGAGACGGCCTCCGCCGCGCCGGGCACGGGCTCGCGCCTATGGTAGAGGGTGCCGTCCAGGTCCAGGACCACGCATGAAACATCGGTCGTCATGGCCGCGAGCCTAGCATACGGGGCGGATCGACGGAAGGCCGCCGCCGCCCGTTCCTACAGCTTCAGCTCCCTCAACCAGGCCTCGAGCTCGTCGATCCCGTCGAAGCACTTGGTCGGGCAGGAACGCGACGCGTAGAGGGCCTTAAGGTCGGCGATGAGCCTTACGCACTCGCGTTCGCAAGCCCCCGCGTCGGCCTTAACGAGCGCTTCCTGCAGAGGGCCGACGCGCAGCCCGGGTAGCTCGGCCGTAAGCTCGTCGAGCGAGTTCATGGCGTCGAACCAGCGGCCGTTAAAGGCCTGGCCGACGTGATAGCGCAGCTCCCAGAGCGCCTTGACGAGGCTCCGCGTCAACTCCCGCGCATCGCCCGTCGCGGCGGCGCGCGCGGCGTGCCTGAAGTCGTTGTTATGCTCGGCTATGCCGCCCTCGCCCGCTATGGCCTTGAAGTCCGCCGGCTCGGCGCAGAGCTCCCGCTGCTCCGCGCTCAACGCCTCCCTGACCGACTCCATCAGGGCGACCGCCGCCTCGTCGAGCTTAGTCGGGGTACGAGCGCATAAGAGTTCTTTACGTAGAGCCAGGTAATGTTCCGGTAACTTTTCAAGCGACGCCATATCGTCGTCCTTGCGCGTATCGACGCTCCTCCGGTTGAGCGCGAGGAGGCAATGCGACAGCGTCTCCTCTAAGGTCGCCGCGGCGTGGAGGGCGCCTACCAGCTCGCCGCGCGCGCACGAGCGGCGCGCTTGATACAGCGGGTAGCCCGCGGAGCGGAAGATGCCGAAGGCTCGCTCCAAGAGCTCCTTGCGCATGCCCGCATCCCGCATCGAAGCGAGCCGCGCCGTAAGCCCGTCCAACCTCTCGCGCGCGGCCTCGTCCTTGGCGTAGAGGACGCGCTTACGTTCGAGTATCGTGCCGAAGGGGTCGCGGAGCTCGGCCATGGCTTCGAGCCTGGACCAGTGAACGGCGAAAAGGTCGACGAGGGTATCGTCGACCTCTATCGTGATGCTCCGCCAGCAATCCTCATGGGCCGGCACCCAACAGAGGTCGACGTCCGACGCCGCGCCCGCGTTACCGCGCACCGTAGACCCGTAATGGATGACGAGCTCCACTTCGTCGCCCAGCTCGCGCACCAGGGCCTCCGTCATCGCCCCGGCGACGCGGTCGATATCGAATGAATCTTTCATGGCCGTATCATAGGCGCTTCAATCCCGCCCGTGAAGCGACGATTCGATTACCTAGTAATTTGTACACGCGCCGCCGCGAATGTACAGGGCGCCGCCTCTATGGTAGGCTCTCCATCCTGGAAGGTAGGCCGATGTACGAGGGGCGAATATATTATGATCGCATAGAGTCCGACGGCCGCGAGCTCTCGGGCTACGCGCTCAGGCCCGCGAAGGCCCTGAACGAAGCGAGTTGGACTAGGGCCAAGCTCGTGCGTCCCGCGCTCCTGCGCGAGGACGGATCGATAGAAGCCGTGCGTTCGTTCGGCGCGGCGGTGCACGACGGCAAGCTCTGCATCCTGATCGAGCGGCTCGGCGGCGGCGAAGCCCTCGCCGAACTCGGGCTCGAGGGGCTCGGCCGGGCGCTCGCCGCGCTCGCGGCCGCCTACGCGCGCGGCGCGCTCGATCCTGCGGACGTCGACCTGGGCAGCCTGCGCCGCCGCGGCGACGCCTTCCTGCTGTTGATCGGCGGCGAAGGCCCCGCGGCCTCGGACCCGAGCCGGGCTTCTAAGGGCTCGGCCCCCGATTCGGGCGGCGCCCTCGCCGGCCTCCGCGGGCAGCGCCGGGCGTTCGCCTCCCTCATCCGCGGACGCCTGGGCCTAGTCCCGTCCGGCGGTATCGTCCCGCGGGCCCGGACGGACGGACGCCTGATGCATCCGGACCTGCGTTCCTTCTTGACGGGCGAAGCGGCCCGCTCGGACGCCGGATACGTCTCCGGGCCGAGCGCCCCGCGCCACGGCCCTATCCGCCGCGAGCTCTCGCTGTGGGCCGGGGCGGCGCGAGCCGTCATAGGCGGCGCCCCCTACGTCGAAGGGGGCGCGCGCGGCGGCGCGATCGCGCGGATCCGCGACGCGCTCGAGCTGCGTCTCTCGCGCGCGGCGGATTGGGCCCGGCGCCGCAGGCTCGGCCTGGGCGCCGCCGCGCTCATGCTCGCGCTGCTCGCCGTCATAGCGGGGCCTATGGCTTGGCGTCGTTTCGGCCCGCCCTTGAGCGCGGGCCTCTCGGCGGAAGAGCTCGCCGAGCGCTACCTAAGCGCCTTAGCCGCCCTCGACCTACAGTTCATCGACTCGGTCCGACGGCCTCCGGCGCCCCTTCCCTATCCCCAAGACCTGTACGCCTTGGCCGCCATGTCCGCCGTAAGGCGGGGCATGGCGCTATCCGGCGGCGCGGGCGCCCAAGGCTCCCCGGACGCGGACGGGTCGCCGGCCGATCTTTGGGAGATCGTCGACGCGTCGGTAGCGCGCTTCGAGCTCGTCGGCGACGGCGGCGCCTCGGCGGAGCTTCGCTACGTCTTGCGCGTCGGCGACGAGCGCCGCGTACGGATAGACCGTTTACGCCTAAGCTCTCGCGGGGGCCACTGGTTCGTCTCCGAGCATACGGAGCTCGAATCCACTCCTTGATCGCGCGGCGCCGCTATACCGTCTAGGCCTGAGCATGGGCCTGCCCGCTTCCTTGCGTGCCCCGAGCGAGGTATATATAATCACTGCATGTATACGTATACAGTAAATCGTGTTAAACGGCTGAGCCTCATGCCTCGGGCGCGGTCCGAGCGGCGCGGCGCCCGGATGAGGCGCCGCGCCGTATCGCTCGTGATCGCTTGCGCCATCGCTCCCCTAGCCGCCTGCGCCCCGACCGATAGTCCGACGGCCTACGAGGGCTATGAGCTCGACTGGGCCGATGAGTTCGAGGGCGCGGAGATCGACCCGTCGATCTGGCGCTTCGCCGTGGGCGGCGGCGGCTACGGTAACAACGAACTGCAATTCTATACGAACGACGCGAGGAACGCGCGCGTCGAGAGAGGGATCCTCGTCATAGAGGCCCGCCGGGAAAAGAAGGCCGGCTGGCCCTATACGAGCGCCAAGCTCGAGACGAGGGAGCGCAAGTCCATGCTATACGGCAGGTTAGACGTCAGGGCTAAGCTACCCGGCGGCCGCGGCAGCTGGCCCGCCGTATGGATGCTGCCCGAAGACCCGAAAGCCTACGGCCTAGCTTGGCCTGATTCGGGCGAGATCGACATCATGGAGCACGTCGGCTACGAACCCGGTATCGTGCATTTTACCGTCCACACGGGCGCCTATAATCACCGCCTGGGAACGCAACGCGGCCGCTCTAAATCCATACCGACGGCGATCGACGAGTTCCACGTGTACGGCATCGAATGGACCCCCGAATTCATCCGGTGGTTCGTAGACGGCAAGCGGGTCTTCGAATACCGGAACGAAGGCGCGGGCTGGGAGGCCTGGCCCTTCGACGCGCCGTATTACCTCATCCTGAACATCGCATGCGGAGGGGACTGGGGCGGAGCCCGGGGTATCGATAACGAAAGCCTGCCGTGGCGCATGGAAGTGGATTGGGTACGGGCCTACCGGCGGGCCGAGTAGTTCGATAGATCCTGCTCGCCCCGGGGCGGAGCGGCCGGAGGCGGAGCGCCGGTGACGGAGCGCCGGTGACGGATCGCCAGGGACGGAGCGGCCGACCGGACGATCCGGCCGGCCGCTTTGCTTCGGCCCAAGAACCCGGCCGGCCCGCGGCGGCTCTCCCCGGCCGCCGCGCGGCCTTGCGCAGTGCCGGCCGGGCGCCTTGTCGGCGGGCCGCCGTGTCGACCGGGCGTCGTGCCGACGGGGCGGCGGGCCGCCGCGGGCGCGGCGGCATGCCGGCCTAGCCCTCCAGCTTCTTGGTTATCAGACGGTTCACGCCGTTCAGGGCTATGATGACCAGGAAGATGAGCCAGGCGATGGCGCTACCCTTGCCCAAGCGGTAGGCCTTGAACGCGGTGAACATAAGATAATACGCCGCCGTAAGGCCCGAATTCTGGTGCCCGCCCATTTGGTCGTAGCCGTTGGTCAGGATATACGGCTCCTCGAAGATCTGCATGCCGCCGATGATGGACAGCGCGACGCCGAAGAAGATGATGGGCAGGAGCTGGGGCAGGGTGATGGAAAGATGCTTCCGGAGCGACGACGCGCCGTCGATGTCGGCGGCCTCGTAGAGCTCGTGCGGGATGGCCTGCAGGCCCGCGAGGTAGATGACCATGTTCCAGCCGATGTACTTCCAGTTGAGCACGACCGAGAGCACTACCTTGATGCCGAACGACTCCTGCAGCCAACGTATCTTGGCGCCGTCTGATACGAAGCCGATGAGCCAATTGACCAGGCCGTAGTTCGTATCGAAGAGCACGCCGAAGATGATGACCACCGAGACCGTGCTCGTGATATAGGGCAGGAAGAAGGAGGTCTTGAAGAATTCTTTACCCTTGACGGCCTTGCTGTTGATCATGATGGCCAGCGGTATGGCGATGAAGTGCTGCAGCAAGGATCCGGTAACGAGGAGGATCACGGTGTTGAGCATGGCCTTCCAGAAGAAGGGGTCCTGCCTGAGCACGTTGATATAGTTGCCTAGGCCCACGAACTTCGGGGCGGAGGCGCCGATGAGCTTCCAATCGAAGAACGAGGTCGTGATCGAATAGAAGATCGGGTAGAGGCCGAAGATGCAGAATAGGATGAAGAAGGGACTGACGAAGAGATAGGGATACCAACCCTGGTTGCGGGATTTCTTGACGGCGTTCCTCATGGCGCTCCCCTATCCTTTGACCGCGCCGGCAGTCAGGCCGGAGATGATCTGCTTGGAGAAGAAGACGAAGATGACGATCAGGGGCAGCAGCGTGAGCGCGTTGCCGAGCATCAGCGCGCCCTGGTTGTTGTCGACCCGGCTGTTCAGGAGGCTCAGGGCCACCGGCAGGGTCGTCGCCTCGATCTTGGGCAGTAGTATGAGCGGCCCGGTGAAGTTGTTCCACGAGCCCACGAAGGTGACGATGCCGAGCACGGCCATGGCCGGCCTGGCCAAGGGAAACACGATGCGCATCAGTATGCCGAAGTCGCCCAGGCCGTCTATGCGCGCCGCCTCGAGGACGTCGCTCGGCAGGGAATTCTCCAAGAACTGGGTCATAAGGAAGATGCCGAAGGCCCCGGCCATGCCCGGCACCACCAAGGGCAGCCAGGTATTGATCCAGCCGAAACGTACCATCATCTTGTAGAACGGGATGATGTTCAGGAAGCCGGGGATGGCCATGCTCGCGATCACGAAGAAATACAGTTGATTCCTGAAGCGGAAACGGTATTTCGCGAAGGCGAAGCCGGCCATGGTGCAGAAGAAGATGACGCTGACCGTGGACGAGAGGGCGATGCCCAGGCTGTTGAAGAAGTTCCGTCCGAACGGGATGCGCGTTATGAGCTGCCTATAGTTCTCGGCCAGCCCCCCGCCGAAGAAGAAATGCGGCGGCGAGCGCAGCACTTGGTCGCCGGGCCAAGTGGCCAGGACGAAGACGTTGTAGAACGGGTAGGCGAAGACGAACGCCATGATCCCCAGCATGAGGTAGAGGAGCGCCTTCTTAATGACGATGCTCGATTTCATCGTAGGTCCCCCTTCGGGCGTCGCGCGGGCTCGCCGCGCCCCAAACGGCTACGGCCGGGGCTTCCGCCCCGGCCGCTACGCCGGCGGCCCCGAGGGGCCCCGACGGCATGATTAGAAAATGGTAGCCTTAACCTTGGCCAAGGCGGCGTCGTAGGCCGCCTCGGGACCGAGCGTGCCGTTCACGACCTCGAGGACCGCGCCGTTCCAGATGCTCAGGATGACGTTATCGTACTCGCTCACCTTGTTCTCGGGGATGTTGAGCGCGACGTCGGCGAAGATGCGCCGGACCTTCTGGCCGCCGTAGAACTCCACGTCCTCGTCCATGACCGGGTCCTTATAGACGCTGGTCAGGGCCGGGAAGGCGTCGATCTCGCGGAAGGTGATGAGCTGGGCGGAGGGGCTCGTGGCCAGGTACTTGATGATCTCCCAGGCTACGGGCCTTCTCTCGACGGGGGTGGTCGCCGGGATGGACAGGTAGGTGCCGCCGAGGCTGGCCATCATCTTGCCGGGCAGGTAGGCTACGCGCCATTTGCCGGGCTCGGGGGAGAGCCAGGTGCGGAGGGTGCCGCCGAACCACGCGCCGTTCACGATGGTGGCGACCTTGCCGTCGATATAAGCCTGGGACCAGGGGCCGGACCAAGCGCTCAGGTCGCCGTCTACGCCGGCAGCCTTGACCTTGCGCACGAGCTCCAGGGCGCCGAGGAACTTGTCCTTGGGCTCCAGGGGCTTGCCGTCCTTGAGCCAGCCGCCCTTGCCGCCGTTGAGCGGGATGGCCTGTACGGCCGACGGGTGCTCGATAGCGAAGACGCCGTTCGCCGGATCGGCCAGCTTCTTCATGGCGTCGATATAGGCGTCCCAATTGGGCAGGGCGTCCATATTAACGCCGGCCTTGCGGGCGAGGTCCTCGCGATAGAAGAGCACCGCGGGGGCGATGTCGACCGGCATGGCGATCAGGTTGTCCTTGGTCGTCGTGGCGTTGGCCATGGCGAACTTGACGACGTCCTTCGTTACCTGCTTGGCGTTGAACGGGGCGGCGTTCAGGTCGGTCAGGCCGCCGCTCTCCACGAACTGGGCGATGAAGCCGACCTCGAGCGCCTCGATGTCGTTGGCGCGCTCGTTCGCGGCCAAGACCGTGGTCAAGCGGTTATGATGGCCGTTAAAGTCGGAGGTTTGGAACTTGAAGGTAACGTTCGGGAACTTGGCCTTGAAATCGGCGCTGTTAAAGACCGCGGTATACGCCTTCTCGAGGTCGCCGTACGCGCCGATGGTCACCTCATAGGGGACGCTCGGATCGAAGGCCTGGGCCGTTTCGGCTTTTTTTCCGCAGGACGCGGCGCCGAGCGCTAAGCCCGCGAGCGCTAGGGCCGTGAACAATTTCGTAGCTTTCATGGTACCTCCACGATATGGAACTCGCCTGTTTCTTGTCTGGCATGCACAGGGTAGGGGCAGTTCAGTCCCGCTGTCAAGCATTTTTTGTATACGTATACACTTTTTTTATGGTGCTTCTCTGTAGGCCGTGGGGGGGCGGGCGGATGCAAAGCCGCGCCCTACCCGATCAGGAACGGGCGGACGCGCAAGAATGCCGGCCTTAAGGCCTATATCCGGATCTCATAGCGCCTTTCCGGACCTAGCCGCTTGCGTAAGGGTAGGCGCTGGGTTAGTGTACGCGTATCCAGTACTTCTCGGAGCAGGCAGCCTGATGAGCGGAACGAGCGACGACAAGCCCCTTGGCAAGCCCAACCAACGCGACGTGGCGATGGCCGCCGGCGTCTCCTCGGCGACGGTATCGCGCTACCTAGCCGACCCTGAAAGCGTACGGCAGGCGGCGGCGGATAAGGTCCGCGCGGCTATCGAACGGCTCGGGTACCAGCTCGACCACTCGGCCCAGAGCCTTAAAACCGGCAAATTCTTCAACGTCGGCATCCTCACTCCGGGCATCGGCCCCTTTTATTGGGAGATGACGCACGCCATCCAGACCCTCCTAAACGAGCAGGGCTATTTCACCTCTATCTTTTTTACGCGCGAGGTAGACAAGCAGTTCCACAGCTATAGGAACAAGCTACCGCTCTTCTTAAAAAAGCACTCGCTCGACGGCATGATCTTCTTCCCGTACAACACGCGCGAGGACGACGAGCTCCTAGGCTTGCTACAAGCTTGGGGCAAGCCTTTCATCGTGATAGATCGGCCCATCGCCAATCCCGCGATCTACCAACTGACGATCGACAACTTCAAGGCGGGCTGGCAGGCCGCGGATATCCTACTCGCGGCCGGCCATCGCGAACTCCTCTTTATCTGGGGCACGCCGGAGGTGCCGTCCGCGATGGAGCGCCACCAAGGCTTCGTCGCGCGGCTGGCGGAGGAGGGCATAGTTTGGGGCAACGAGCGGCAGTTGTTCGGCGATTTCTTCGCCGAGCCCTCGTATCAGGCGGCGAAGCGGGCCCTACCCTCCCTGCCCCCCTTCACCGGCGTCTTCGCGAGTAACGACTCGTCGGCGCTCGGCTTCATCCGCGCCGCCCACGAGGCGGGCCTGGCCTGCCCGCGCGACTACTCCATCATCGGCTTCGACAACAACAGCGAATACGCCCAGCACACGATCCCCGCGCTCTCTACGTTTAGGCAGCCGCTGCGCGAAATCGGGCTCGACGCCGCCCGGCTCATGCTGAGGCTCATAGCCGGCGAGGGGGGCGAGGGCTCGAAGCGCTACGAGGCCGCCTATATCGCGCGCGAGTCGGTCGCCCCGCGGGGCTAGGCTCGGCTAGGAGTTATCATGACGAATAATCCGCTCAAGCATCGCTATCCCGAAGGTTTCCTTTGGGGCGCCGCCACGGCCAGCTACCAGATTGAAGGCGCCCATGACGCCGACGGCCGCGGCGAATCCATCTGGGACCGCTTCTCGCATACGCCGGGTAAGGTAGAGGGCGGCGATACGGGGGACCGGGCCTGCGACCATTATCGCCGCTACCGCGACGACGTGGCGCTCATGAAGGAGCTCGGCCTACGAGCCTATCGCTTTAGCGTAGCCTGGCCGCGCGTCATGCCGAACGGCGACGGCGAGCCCAACCGAGCCGGGCTCGATTTCTACCGCTCGCTCGCGGCGGAGCTACGCGGGGCGGGCATCATGCCGGTCGCGACGCTCTACCATTGGGACCTGCCCCAAGCCCTACAAGACCGCGGCGGTTGGCTGAATCGGGAGACCTGCTACGCCTTCGCCCGCTACGCGCGCGTCGTCTTCGAGGCCTTGGGCGACGGCGTCGGCATGTGGATCACCCATAACGAGCCCTGGTGCGCCGCCTTCTTAGGCCACGCCCACGGGGTCCACGCGCCGGGCATCGTCGACCCCTCCATGAAGTCGGCCCTGCTAGCGGGCCACCATCTCCTCTTGTCCCACGGCCTGGCGCTGCGCGAATATCGGGCTACGGGCCTTAAGGCGCCCATCGGCATAGCGCTCAACATGGCCCCCCAGGCCCCGCTTGAAGATACGCCCCAGGACGCGGAGGCGGCCCGGCGGGCCCACCGGGCGGGCAACGACTGGTTCGCCATGCCCGTCCTGCGCGGCGAGTACCCCGACGATATCGCGGCCCGTTACCGGGAGGCGGGCATCATGCCGGCGATAGAGCCGGGCGACATGGCCACGATAGGCGCCGGCGCGGACTTCTTAGGCATCAACGTCTACTTTAGGCAGCTCGCGGCGCACGACCCAGCCGCCGGCCCCGTAGAGGCCCGCGTCGATTTCGGCCCGGGCCCGAGGACCAGCATGGGCTGGGAGGCCTATCCGGCGGCGACGCGCGATATACTCGCGGCGATAGGAGCCGAGTACCCGGGCGTGGACCTGTACATAACCGAGAACGGCGCCGCCTACGAGGACCGCGTCGAACTCGATCGGGACGGCCAGCCGCGGGTACGCGACACGGAGCGAATAGCCTTCATCGAAGGCCAATTACGCCATGCGCACGAAGTCTTCGCGGCCGGCGTACCGTTCAAGGGCTATTTCCTGTGGTCGCTCATGGACAACTTCGAATGGGCCTTCGGCTACGCCAAGCGCTTCGGCATCGTACGCGTCGACTATGAAAACCAGGCGCGTACGCTCAAGGAGAGCGCGCTCTGGTATCGCCGCGTAATCGAGGCGAACGGTTTATAAATAAAAACCCCGCCGGCCTGAGCGCCGAGCGGGGCTTAAGCGTCTCGTCGCGGGAGCGCCCCGCCTCGTCGCGAGAGCGCCCCGCCTCGTCGCGGGGGCGCCCCGCTAAGCGCGGCTAAGCGCGGCTAAGCGCGGCTAACGCCGCCCGACACGCGGACCAGCGCCACCCGAGCCTCTCGCCTAAAGATCGAAGCCGACAGCTCGGCGTCTAACGCGCCGCCGAAGCGCCGCACGCCGCCGTCGACGAGCTCGGCCGCGACGCTTACGGGGCCGTCGCCCGCGTCGCGTATGAACGGCACGCCGGCGAGGCAGAGAGCCAGCTCGCCCGGCTGAAGCTCGACGGCGGCTCGGCGCCCGCCCGCGTCGTAATAGACGAACTCCCTGGGCGCCTTTAGGAACTCCCCGCTCAGCAATCCCGTGCGCTCGAAACGTATAAGGCCGCCGTCCACCGCCAGCCCGAATTCCGCCAGGCGCGTAAGCAGCTCTTCTTTGACCTGGCCGGTCATGCCCGGCTGCCTGGCGCCGCCGCCCTTGGGCGTATGCGAGTAGGGATCGAAGGGGAAGGCGCCCCATTCCTCCGGGCTTCGCCGATAGCCTATGCCCTCCCGCGCGTCCAGGTAGGCCCGCTCGAGCCCTTCGACGAGCTCCGGCCGGCCGTCGGCTCGACCGGAAAGTATGAACTGCTCGCGCAGCTCGGCCAAGGCGACGAGCAGCTTGGCCACCATATGCCAGTAGACGCTGCCTAGGCCCTCGTAGGCGTACATGGCGCCGCTGCGGCCGGTAAAGCCGGCGTGCCGGAAGGTCGCCTCGTAGAGCGCCTCGATCTCGCTACGGCCGTGGGCGAGCGCCCCGGCCCACTGCGGCTCGGCCGCGAGCCTATCCAGGGCCGCGGCCAACTCCGCCTCGTTCACCAAGGCGGGGGCGAAGCGCGCTATGCCTTCGGCGTCGAGGTAGACGATATCGTCCCGCCCCGCCGCTATGAGCCTCTGCGCCAGGGGCGACGAAGCCACGGCGCGCTCGGGGCAGCGGTTCTTGGCGAAGAAGTCGGGCAGCGTCCGATCGGGATACAGCAACCAGGTCTTGCGATCGGCGCAGTAGAGCGGCCCGGCGCGGAGGGCGCCCATGAGCACGATCGCCTCGTCGGGTTCGAGCGCGCCGCTCGACAGGGCCGCCACCTGGCCCTCGAGCATGGGGTGGAGCCGCTCGACGCGGGCCTCGTCGCCCTGGAGCGATAAGAGCGAGTAGGCGTCGTAGAGGCCGTCGGGCCGCTTGCCCGCCCGTATGGTCGCGGAGACCAGCTTGATCGACGCGTCGAACCAACGCTCCGCGAAGGCGCGGCTTACCGACTCGAACTCGCCCAGGGCCGACGGATCGGCATAGACGCGCGCGCGGTAGCGCTCGTGGGCGCGGCCCATCCCGTCCATGAAGCGCCGCCTGAGGCGGGGATCCTCATGGGCGCACTCGACGGTCCCGTCCATGACCGCGAGCTGCTCGCGCATGAGCTCGGCCAGGGGTCGGGCGAGCCTCAACTCGGCGGTCCCGGCGTCGCTTACGACCTTAAGCCAGAAATCCGCGAAGCGGCGCATATACATGGCCGTGACCATGGATAAGCCGTAGCCGGCGAGCGCGTTGTTGGCGTCGTTCCACTCGGGGCGTTGGGTATTCATCCAAACGCCGCCGCCGGGGACGAAGTTGCCCAGCTTGGCGGCGAAGAGCGAGACGATCTTATCGAGGAGGCCGGCGTGCAAGACGCGGCCGTCGCCCCCATGGACTAGGCGCCCGTCGCCTCCCTCGCGCTCCAGGCGCGCCGCGGCGGCGCGATCGGCCTGGCCGTCGAAGCGTATCGTGGAGCGCGGGTTCGCGCAGATCTCGTCATAGCCCGCTATGCGGTAGGGTACGTCGGCCCACGAATAGCGCGCCTCGCCCAAGGACGCCGCGAGCGCGCCGGGGAAATGGGCCTCGTACGATTCGGCGAGCCTTAGGAGGTAGACCAGCTGGTGGTCGTTCCAATAGCCGATGTTGGACCACGGATCCTCCGGATCCTCTCGTTCCCAATCTAGGCTCGCCCGGCTTATACGGTAGGGGTTGTAGCCGTCGACCGTCGTGGCGTCCAGGAAGAGGGCGATGAAGCTCTCGAGATAGCCCGGATACGATCGGCCGAGGGCCTCCCAATTTTGGAAGATGTCGCGCCAGTTGCCCTGATAGTCTAAGAGGGGCGCCCCGGACGCGTCGCGAACCCGGATGGAGAACTCGTTCCAGGGCCGCGACGGGTCGCCGTGGCGACGGCTAAAGCTTAAGGGGACGTATTCCCGCGCGAGTCGCGCCAGGTCGGGCGAGCCGTCGGCGCCGAGCAGCGCCGCGGCTTGATCGCGGCCTATGCGGCCGTCGGCTCCAGCGGCGTCGGCGAGGAGGACGGCCGCCCGCTCGCCGGCCGGTAGGTTGCGGTCCCGTATGAAACGCGTAAGGTCGGCCGGGTCGACGCGCATGCCCCCGACCGGATAGCCGCCGCGCATAGCGTTAAAGAGGGCGTTCGCCGCGTGATGCCATTCGTGCATGGGAAGCTCGCCGGCCGACAGGCCGTCCACGGCGCCGAGTACGGCCTCGAGCTCGGCGCCGGTAGCCCCGATCTCGGCTTCGAGGCGTTCGGCCATGAGGCCGCGTTCGTCCCGCAGCTCGCCGCGCAGGGCGGCGAGCGCGGCGTGATCCAGGCCGACGTCGGCGACGAGGTACCATGACTCCGCGGCGCCGGGATCCAAGTCCAGCTCCGCCCGAAGGATATAGTCCCCCTTCTTGCCGAGCGATCGCGTCCGGGGGGCCGCGGCGATGAAGGCGCCGTCCGGGCCGATCTCGTCCCTGGACAAGCTGAGCTCGCGCCCGCTTAAGCCGATCGACCAAGCCGCGGTGGCCGTCAACGCCTCCCGCGGTTCGGCCCGATCGGTAACCGCCGAGGCGAGGCTATACGCGGCTAAACCGGTCTCCGGATCGAGGACGCTATCCTTGTACGCGTCCGTCAGGCAGCTGAGGCGATCCTGCAGGCGGCGCGTGACGCCGCCGCTCATAAGGGTATACAGCCCGTCGGTCAGGACGATGCGCCGCGGCGCGTCGCCGTCGTTCCGGATGAACGCCCTGCGGACGAAGCCGTAGCGGGATGAAAAGCCCCAGCAATAGCCGAAAGAGAGGCCGAGCGATCGGTTGCGCTCCTCGAAGCGGACGAGCTGCCCGGCCTTCGCCTTCGAGACGCTTCGTTCTATCGCCCAGACGGACCTCGTCCACTCCGCGAAGGGCTCCCAGGTCGAGCGCTCCTCCCCCGATATAACGATCACGCGCGTACGCGCCCCGGTATGCGTCTTTCCGGCCATGATCTTATCGACCGTTTCATAGGGGAAGAGCGCGCCTTCGGCGTCGCGCCTTCCGGCGCTCAAGGCACCCAGGCTGGATATGAACATCCAGTGATCGCTCGAGCTCACCACGGACATGAAGAACTCAGGCAAATCCTCGGCGCCGTTGATCGTATAGAAATCCACACCGTCAATGCGCTCGAAGCGACTCTGGCTCATCTACTACCTCCAGAACTTATTCACAAACTACTGTACACGTATACAGTTTGCAAAGCAAGGACTTTTTCGCCGGTCGCCGGTCGCCGGTCGCCGGTCGCCGGTCGCCGGTCGCCGGTCGCCG
>ERZ1066115.154-NODE-154-length-23845-cov-19.572509_pt1 | contig 23845 bp, 19 predicted proteins | sample MGYA00382762_ERZ1066115 | MGnify/ENA primary metagenome ERZ1066115 (study PRJEB33369, sample SAMEA5778345) | biofilm metagenome | biome: Industrial cooling water; feature: Water cooling tower basin; material: Biofilm | place: United Arab Emirates | collected... | reverse complement strand
GCTCGAACAGGCGCTGGCCCGCTATGCGGCGACCGGTGGCCAGACTGTCGGCGGCGATCCCTTGAACCTGCTCGCCGAGTTCGGCGGCTTCGAGATCGCGGCGATGGTTGGCGCGATGCTGGCCGCCGGCGAAGCCGGGATGGTCCTCTTGGTCGATGGCTTCATCGTCAGTTCGGCGGCGCTGGTCGCTTGCCGCGTGCAGCCGGCGCTGCGCGACTACTGCGTCTTCTGCCACCGCTCGGCCGAGCCGGGCGCCCGCGCCCAGTTGCAGGCGCTGCAGGCCGAGGCCCTGCTCGACCTCGGGCTGCGCCTTGGTGAAGGCACCGGCGCGGCGCTGGCCTTCCCTTTGCTGCAGGCGGCTGAAGCCTTCCTCAACGAAATGGCCAGCTTCGAGTCGGCCGGCGTTGCCGACAAGGTCTGAGGCAATGGCCTGGCTGCGCCGCGAACTCGGCTATTTTTTTGCTGCTTGCGGCTATTTCAGCCGCCTGCCGGTGCCGGCCTGGGTTGGTTTCAGCCCCGAAGCCCTGCACGCTGCTGCTCGCTACCTGCCGGCGGTCGGTCTGCTGGTCGGCGGCCTCGGCAGTGCCGTCTTCGTTGCCGCACAGACCCTGTGGCCGCAGCCGGTGGCGGTGCTGCTGGCGCTGGCGGCGATGCTGCTGGCGACCGGCGCCTTCCACGAGGACGGTTTGTCGGACACCGCCGACGGCCTCGGCGGCGGCTGGGAAAGGGCGCGCATCCTCGAAATCATGAAGGATTCGCGGGTCGGCAGTTACGGCGTGGTCGCGCTGTGGCTGGGGCTGAGCAGCAAGCTGCTGCTGCTCGCCAGCCTGCCGCCGGCGCTGGTGGTGCCGGCGCTGGTCGCCGGTCACGCCGTCTCGCGCTACGCCGCGCTCGGGCTGATGGCGACGCTCGATTACGCCCGCGCCGACGCCAGCAGCAAGGCGCGGCCGGTGGCGCAACGCCTGTCGGCGGGCAGCCTGGCCTTTGCCGCGCTGTTCGCGCTGCCGCCGCTGTACTGGCTGCCGCCGTGGTCGGCCCTGCTGGCGCTGGGCTTGTTGCTGCTGGCGACGCTGTGGCTGGCTGGCAAGTGCCGGCGCTGGCTGGGCGGTTATACCGGCGATACGCTGGGGGCGGTGCAGCAGCTCGGCGAAATCGCCTTTTATCTCGGGCTGGCGGCGCAATGGCCGGCTTGAGCGCAGGGCCAGCGCCGCATTTCAGTGTTTTCCGCAACTGACGGCGCTCGCCACGGCTGGTATCTTTGGCAGGTTTACGGGGGCTCGGGCGGGGGCTCAGACCCCCGGTCTTCATTTCAGGGGAAAAACAAGGATGAAAATTGCACGCATTGTGGCCGCCGTCGCACTCGGCGGCTGCGCGCTGAGCGCGAGCGCGCTCGACTGGAGCGATACCTCGCTGTTCGTCAATCACGGGCCGAGCTACAAGTTCCCCGGCACCCGCTTCGACCTCGGCGGCGATGGCCGCAATTACCGCGAGCAGGACGTCCGGGTCACCACCTACGGGCTGCAGCACGTCAGTGGCTACCGCTACGGCACCAATTTCGCCAACATCGAGTGGATCCGCTCGAACGGCAAGGACCCGGCCGACGGCGTCGCCGGCGCGCAGGGCGCCGACGAAATCTTCGGCGTCTTCCGCCACACCCTGTCGCTGTCGGCGGTCGCCGGCAAGCCGCTGGGCGGCGGTTTCATCCGCGATTACGGCCTGGTCACCGGCTTCAACGCCGGGACCAAGAACAACGCCATCCATGCCCGGCCCTTCGATCTGGTTGCCGGCCCGAGCGTCAGCTTCAATGTGCCCGGTTTCTGGGATGTCGGCCTCTACGCCTACCACGAGCGCAACCAGAACCGTTACAACTCGCCGATCCGCCAGCGCTTCGACACTACCTGGCAACTCGCCTCGGCCTGGGGCATCGACGTCGGGCCGGGCAAGTTCAAGGGTTTCGTCAGCATCACCGGGCCGAAGGGCAACGATACCGCCGGCGTCGGCACACGCACCGAAACCCTGCTCGAAGCCTTCTACATGGTCGATCTCGGCCAGCTGGCCGGCGCTCGTAAGGGCCAGTTCTACGCCGGCCCCGGCCTGCAGTACTGGGAGCACAAGTACGGGACCTACGACGGCGCGGCTTCGGCCAGCGTCCCCGGCTTCATCGTCAGCAAGACCACGCGGACGCCGCTGCTGCGCGTCGAAGCGCACTTCTGAGCGTTCTCCTGGCCGTGGTCTACGGTCGACCGGCGGGAAAGGCAAAAATGCCCTTGCCGCCGTTTTCTTTTCAGCGTTCGCCGGTCAGTTGCAGGCGAACCAGTTCGGCGACGCTGCCGACGCCGAGCTTGTCCATCATCCGCGCCTTGTGCACCTCGACCGTGCGCGGGCTGATCCCGAGTTCGGCGGCGATTTCGCGGTTGTGGCGGCCGGCGACCACGCGTTCCATGATCTCGTTTTCACGCGGGGTCAGCTTGCTCAGCAGGCGGTGATTGCCCTGTACCTCGGCCGCTTGTTGCAGTTGGCTGCTTTGGCGGGCGAAGGCTTCGCCGATGGCGGCGAGCAGGCGCTCGTGGTCGAGCGGCTTTTCGAGAAAATCGACCGCCAGTGCCCGGAAGGCCTCGCGCGCCGAGGCAACGTCGCCGTGGCCGGTCATCATGATCACCGGTAACTGGTTGCCGATTTCGCCCAGTTTTTTCTGCAGGCTGAGGCCGTCGATCCCCGGCATGCGGATGTCGAGCAGCACGCAGCCGCGCCACTCCGGGCGGAAAGCGTGGATGAAGCTTTCGCCGTCGGCAAACAGCGCGACCCGATAGTCATGGACGCCGAGGAGCAGGCCAAGCGCATCGCGTACCGCCGGGTCGTCATCGACGATGAAAACAGTCAGTTGAGAGTTCATGTGGATTCCTGAACGGGTAAGACAATCTTGAACCGGCCATGTCCGGCGACTTCGCCCCACAGCATGCCGCCGTGGGTCTCGACGATGGCCCGGCTGATCGCCAGGCCGAGCCCGAGACCGCTCGACTTGTCGGACTGGAAGGGCTCGAACAGCCGGGCCGCCATCGCCGGTGAAATCCCCGGGCCGCTGTCCTCGACCAGCAGGCACAGCCGCTGGCCGGGTAGGAGCTCGCCGCTGATCCGGATGCTGCGGGGGGCGCCGGCGGCGACCCCGGCCAGCGCGTCGCAGGCGTTGGCGAGCAGGTTGCGCAGCACTACCTCGAGTTGCAGCCGGTCGGCGAGCAAGGTCGCCGGTGGTAGCTCGCCGACGCTGAGCACGATTCCCTCGCGCTCGGCGCGTGTTTGGCAGGCCGCCACAGCCTGGCTGACCAGTCGGGCGAGCGGAAAGCTTTCCAGCTGGGTGGCACCGGTACGGAAAAAATCGCGCAAGCGGCGCAGCACTTCGCCGGCCCGGTTGGCTTCTTGCAGCAGGCCGCCCAGCGCCCGCTGCAGCCGTTCGCCGCTTTCGCCCCGGGCGAGCAGTGCTTCGCAAGCTGCACCATAGGCGGCGAGGGCGGTCAGCGGCTGGTTGAGTTCGTGAGCCAGGGCCCCGGCCATTTCGCCGGCAGCGGCCAGGCGCAGGCTGTGGCGGAGTTCCTCGCTGGTGCGCCGCTGCTCGTCGACGATGGCGCCGATGAAAAAGCCGATCAGCGCCATCGCCAGCGACAGCATCTGGAATTCGGCCAGGGTGACGCCGCTGTAGCCCAGGATCTGCGTGGTCACCACGATCTCGATCTGCAACAGGCTGGCGGCGACGATGGCGCCGGCCATGCCCTGGCGCACCGATGCCCAGACAATCGGCAGGAAGAGCAGGTAAGCAAGGCGGAAACTGTGGAGGCCGTCGGCAAAGGCCAGCCATAGCAGGAGCAGGCTGAGCAGCGCGTAAGCGGCGGTTTCCGGCTTGCCCAGGGTCTGGCGCAGCAGTTCGCGGCCGCGCGGGCTGCTCAGCCACCAGAAGAGCGGCATGGCGACGATGATGCCGACGCTGTCGCCGATCCAGAAGCGGCGCACCCCATCCAGCCAAGCACCGGCCGGCAGCAGGCCAGAGAGTTGCAGGGCGCTCAGGTAGAGCAGGCTGAGCAGCAAGGTGCCGCCGGCAATGCAGCCGCTCCAGGCAAACAGCGTGCGCCGGTCGTCGAGCAGGCCGCCGGGGGGCAGCAGCCGGGCCAGGAGCTGGCCAAGGCCGAGATAGCCGGCGCCGAGCACTGCGGTCGACAGCAGACCCGGCCACCAGGGGGTAGTGAGACCGCGAATCAGGCTTTCCGCGACCACCACCGTCAGCAGCACGGTCCACGGTGCAGCCGGGCCGCGCCGCAGCAGATAGACCAGCGCCAGCGCCGGCGCCGGGTTCCACGGGGTGAGGTTGAGGCCGTACAGGGGGGCGATGAAACTGGTCGCGTCGAGCGCAATGTAGAGCGCGGCAAAGGTGGCAACGGTGAGGGCAGCGGCAAGACGGGCGGGCATGCCGGCATTGTGGCTGAAAGCGGCCGCTTTGCGACGGCGGGATGCGCGTAAGGGTTATCCGTACGCTGGCCCCGAATTTTCGCGGCAGCGATCCAGGGCTACAGTTGGCCGTCCATTGTCTATCCCTTTGTTGCCAGCGCCTCGATGCTTCCTGCCCAGATTACCGCCCCGGAACTGATTGCCACCGCCTTGTTTGCGATTGCGGTGCTGCACACCTTCTCGACCAAGTTCTTCGCCCATCTGGCCCACACCCAGCCCCGCCATGCCGGGCTCTGGCACCTGCTGGCCGAGGTCGAGGTGGTATTCGGCTTCTGGGCCTTCATCCTGGTCGCAGCCTTGTTCTGGGTCTCGGGCAAGCCGGCGGCGGTCGAGTATCTGGAAACGCGCAATTTCACCGAGCCGATGTTCGTTTTCGTGATCATGGTGATTGCCGCCAGCCGGCCCATCCTCAATACGGTGATGGCGGCGGTGCAGGCGCTGGCGGCGATGATTCCGGTACGGCGGGCGGTGGCGGTGTACTTCCTCTGCCTGTCGCTGGTACCGCTGCTCGGTTCCTTCATCACCGAGCCGGCGGCGATGACCCTGGCGGCGCTGATGCTGCGCGACGGTTTTTTCCGCCGTGGCTTGTCCACCCGGCTCAAGTACGCGACCCTCGGCCTGCTCTTCGTCAATATTTCGATTGGCGGCACCCTGACCAATTTTGCCGCGCCGCCGGTCTTGATGGTCGCCAGCAAATGGCAGTGGGACACCCTGTTCATGCTCTCGCATTTTGGCTGGAAGGCGGCTTTTGCCGTGGTCGTCAATGCCTTGGCCCTGACCTGGTTCTTCCGCCATGAGCTTGCGGCAAAGGGCGGTTCCCCGGCGGGCGAGGGTGCGATTCGCATTCCCGTCAGTGTGGCCATGATTCATGTGCTGTTCCTGGTCGGCGTGGTCGCCTTTGCCCATCATCCGGTGGTGTTCATGGGCGTCTTCCTGCTCTTCCTCGGTTATGCCGAAGCCTACAAGCAATACCAGGAGCGCCTGATCCTGCGCGAGGGCCTGCTGGTTGCCTTCTTCCTCGCCGGGCTGGTGGTCCTCGGTGGCCTGCAGCAATGGTGGCTGCAGCAAGCGCTGACCGGGGTCGAACCGACCGTGCTCTATTTCCTGGCGACCGCACTGACGGCGGTGACTGACAACGCGGCGCTGACCTATCTCGCTTCGCTGGTCGAAGGGGTGACGCCCGAGTTCAAGTACGCGATTGTCGCCGGTGCGGTGACCGGCGGCGGCCTGACGGTGATCGCCAATGCGCCGAACCCGGCCGGCCTGGCGATTCTCAAGGGGAGTTTCGACGAGGAGTCGGTGAGCCCGTTGGGCTTGTTGCTGGCGGCGCTGCCGCCGACCTGTGTCGCGATTTTTGCCTTTCTGGCGCTGTAGACCGTGGAGGTGGTGCGATGACCGAGCTGGCACTCGAAACCGGCATCCGTCGTCTGCTGTTCCTGATCGACGCCAGCGACCGCAGCCGCGAATTGCTGGCGCATGCCGAAGCCCTGCAGCGTTCCGGTGCTTCGGTCGAGGTCTTGCTGCTCCATGCGGTCGAACCGGTGCGCTGCTGGGAAGTCCTGAAATTCCGCAGCGAGGCCGAGGTGGCGCAGCATTTTGCCGAGCGTGCCGGCATCTTCCTGCAGCTGGCCAGCGAGCGGCTGCAGGCGGCGGGCATCCCCTGCCGCAGCTACTGCCGGAGCGGCGATCCGGCGACCTTGCTGCGGGCCCTGGCCGAAGAGCAGCAATGCAGCGCCGTGGTGATTCCCCGGCAGAGCTGCCTGGGGCAGCCCTTCGGCCTGCAGCGGCGGCTGCAACGGCAAGCCGGCGCGGTGCCGGTGCTGGCGCTTTAGCTGCCGCGCGGACGGGAGCCGGTCGGCGGCCAAATGATGGGCGCCGCGCGCTCTTGCGCCGGTTGTCGGCATTCACGGCCGCTCCATGCGCATCGAATCGTTGAAAGCCGGTTCCTGGCCCCCGCCTTTGCGCTGCCACGGATTCCGTCCTGACTGCTGCTTGGCCGGCAGCCGCAGGCTTTCTGCGATACTCCCGGCTTTCCTCATTTGCTGCACGGCTGCGGCCGTTTCCTTCGCGTGCGCCTGTACCTGATCCGCCATCCCCGGCCGCTGATCGCCAGCGGCGTTTGCTACGGTCAACTCGATATTCCGGCCGAAAATCCGGCGCAGGCGGCGGCTGCGTTGTGCCCGCAAGTGCCGGCCGGGCTGCCGCTGTGGACCAGTCCGCTGCGCCGCTGCCGCGACCTGGCGCAGGCGCTGGCTGACGCCTGGGCGGCGGCTGGGACGCCAGTGGCTGTGCTGCAGCACGATACACGGCTGGCCGAGATCAATTTTGGTCTTTGGGAAGGTCGACCGTGGGACGCGATTCCGCGCGCTGAAATCGACGCCTGGGCGGCCGATGTCGGCGGTTATGCGCCGCCCGGCGGTGAATCGCCGGGGCAGTTGCAGGTACGGGTGCTCGATTTTTTCAACCGTCTGCCCGAACAGGATGCGGTGATCGTCACCCACGCCGGTGTGATCCGCAGCCTGCTCGCCGCCGACCAGGGCCTGCCGCCCGAACGCTGGTGCGATCTGGCCTGTGACCATGCCTCGCTGACGGTCTGGCAGCGCTAGCCGGCCGGTGGTGCGAACCCGGCGCAATAATCGCCGCCGCTGCCGGTAAAATGCCGGCCCATGACCGAATCTTCCGCTCCCGCCGCTGCCATCCCGTCCTTGCCGTCGCAACTGCGCGATGCGATCCCGCTCGGCGAAGTCCGCCGGGCGCTGGTGATCAAATTGCGCCACCACGGCGATGTGCTGGTTTCGTCGCCGGTGTTCACCGCGCTCAAGGCGCAGGCGCCGCAGGTCGAGATCGACGCGCTGGTCTATGCCGACACCGCCGACATGCTGCGCGACCACCCGGCGATCCGCGAAATCCACGGCATCGACCGGCAATGGAAGCAGCTCGGCATGCTCGGCCAGTTGCGCGCCGAACTGGCGCTCTACCGTCGCTTGCAGGCGGGCGGCTACGACCTGATCGTGCACCTCACCGAACACTGGCGCGGCGCCTGGCTGTGCCGCCTGCTCAAGCCGCGCTGGTCGGTCGGGCCGAGCGTTGCCGGGCGCGGCAAGCGCTGGAAAAAGGCCTTCACCCACCTCCAGGCGCAGCCGAAGAATGCGCTCCGCCACATGGCCGAGAGCAATCTCGACGCCTTGCGCCGGCTCGGTCTGCAGCCGACGCCGGAGCAGCGCCGCCTGCTGCTGGTGCCGGGCGCCGAGGCGAGCCGCCGGGTCGGCGAAAAGCTGGCCGCGCTGGGTCTGGCCGGGCAGCCCTTCATCCACATCCACCCGGCTTCGCGCTGGTTTTTCAAATGCTGGCCGGTCGACCGCATGGCGGCCTTGATCGGCGAATTGCAGGCGGCGGGTCATGCGGTGGTGCTGAGCGCCGCGCCGAGCGCCGACGAGCGGGCGATGGTCGATGCGATCCAGTCCCGTCTGGCGCAGCCGGTGCCCAGCCTGGCCGGCGAGTTGTCGCTCAAGGAGCTGGCGGCGCTGACCCAGGCGGCGCGGCTGTTCGTCGGCGTCGATTCGGCGCCGATGCACATCGCGGCGGCGGTCGGTACGCCGGTAGTGGCGCTGTTCGGTCCCTCCGGCGACAAGCAGTGGGGGCCGTGGGGCGTGCCGCACCGCGTCGTCGCCAGCGACCGTCACCCTTGCCGCCCCTGCGGCATCGACGGCTGCGGCGGCGGCAAGGTCAGCGATTGCCTGGCGGCGATCGAGGTCGACACGGTGCTGGCCGCCGTGCGCGAGCTGTACCCGGCATGAAGATCGCCATCGTCCGCCAGCGTTACAACCCCTACGGCGGCGCCGAGCGTTTCGTCGAGCGGGCGCTCGCCGCCTTGAGCGGCGAGGGCGCCGAGGTGACGCTGATCACCCGCAACTGGGACGGTGCGCCGCAGGCCGGCTTTCGTCAGATTACCTGCGACCCGGCGTATTCGCGGCTGCTCGGCGGCCGCGCCGCGCGCGACCGCAGCTTCGCCCAGGCGGTGCAGGCGTTGACCGCAAGCGCCAGCTTCGACATCGTCCAGGCGCACGAGCGGATTCCCGGCTGCACCGTCTTCCGCGCTGGTGACGGCGTACACGCCGCCTGGCTGCGCCACCGTGCGCGTCAGCTCGGGCCGCTGGCGCGGCTCGGGCAGCGGCTCTCGGGTTACCACCGCTACGTCCTCGGTGCCGAACGGGAAATGTTCGCGCACCCGGCCCTGCGCAAGGTGATCTGCAATTCGCAGATGGTCGCCGACGAAATTTCGGCTTTTTACGGCGTCGACCGTGAACGGTTGGCGGTGATCTACAACGGCCTCGATCCGGCCGTGTTCCACCCCGGATTGCGCGCCGAATTCCGCACCGCGACCCGCGCCGCCGCCGGGATTCCCGAGGCGGTGCCGCTGCTCCTCTACGTTGGCAGCGGTTTCGAGCGCAAGGGCGTGCCACAGTTGCTGCGCGCCTTTGCCGACCTGCCCGAGCGCGAGGCGCGGCTGGTGATCGTCGGCGCCGACCGCAAGCTGAAGGCGATGCAGGCCGCCGCGCAAAAACTGGGGCTGGGCGAGCGGGTGCTGTTCACCGGGCCGCTCAAGGATGTCCGCCCGTGGTACGGCGCCGCCGACGGTTTTGTCCTGCCGACGCTCTACGACCCCTGTCCGAATGCGGCGCTGGAAGCCCTGGCCTGCGGCCTGCCGACGCTGACCAGCACCGGCTGCGGCGCCCAGGAATGGATCCGCGACGGTGAAAACGGCCGCGTCGTCGATGCCCTGGCGGTCGATGCGCTGAGCGCCGGACTCGCCGAACTGTGCGTCCTCGGCCAGCAGCCGGCGGCGCGGGCGGCGGCCCGCGCGGCGGTTGCCGAACTGAGCCTGGGGGCGATGGCGGGGCGGCTGCTGGAGCTCTATCGCAGCCTGTGAATCCTCGCGGGCGGCAGGGGCAAGCACGTATAATCGCGCCTTTGCTTAGCGATCCGCGCCGATGTCTCCTGAAAGTCGTCAGCTTTACCTCCGGCTGCTCCGTTACGTTTTTCCTTACTGGCGGATGCTGGCCGTGGGGCTGTTGCTCAGTGCGCTGGCGGCGGCGATGGAGCCGCTCCTGCCGGCGCTGATGAAGCCCTTGCTCGACAACGGCTTCGTCCCGCGCGGCAACGGCGAGGTCGCCGACGGCCTGCTGCAGCGGGCGCCCTGGGTGGTGCCGCTGATCATCGTCGGGATCATGACCCTGCGCGGGATCATCACCTTCACCGCCAATTACGCGATGTCCTGGGTCCAGATCCGGCTGGTCAACGACCTCCGCCAGCAGATGTTCGACCACATGCTGCGGCTGCCGATGAGCTTTTTCGAGCAGACCCCGTCGGCGCGCACGATCACCCGCCTGACCAACGACGTGAATAGCATCGGCGGCGCCGCGACCACCGTCGGCGTCACCCTGATCCGCGAATCGTTGTCGATTGCCGGCCTGCTCGCCTGGCTGCTCTACCTCAACTGGCAGCTGACGCTGGTGACCCTGACCGTCGCCCCGTTCATCGCCTGGGTGACCAAGAAGGTCGGCGTCCGCCTGCGCAACATGAGCCGCGCCTCGCAGGAGGGCATGGGCCTGATGACCCAGACCCTGCAGGAAGGCATCCATTGCCAGAAGGTGCTCAAGGTCTTTGGCGGTCAGGAACAGGAAAGCCGGCGCTTCGCTGCGGTCAACGAGGAAATGCGCGGTTATGCGCTGCGCACGGCGGTGGCCGCCGCCGCCGGTTCGCCGCTGGTGCATTTCTTCGTCTCGATTGCGCTGGCGGCGGTGATCTATACCGCGCTGCTGCAGGCCGGCCACGGCGAAACCACGGTCGGCAGCTTTGTTTCCTTCATCACCTGCATGCTGATGCTGCTGGCGCCCTTGCGCGGCCTGGCCGGGGTCAATCTGCCCCTGCAGCGCGGCCTGGCTGCGGCCGAGAGCGTCTTCCAGCTGCTCGACACGCCGGTCGAACGGGAAACCGGCAGCCGCCAACTGGAGCGGGCAAGCGGCCGGATCGAGTTCGTCGACGTCGGCTTCGCCTATCCGGGCGCCGAGCGGCCGGCGCTGGCCGAGGTCCAGCTCGACATCGCGCCGGGGCAGACGGTGGCGCTGGTCGGTCCCTCGGGCGGCGGCAAGTCCACGCTGGCAGCGCTGCTGCCGCGCTTCCACGCACCGGACCGGGGTGAAATCCGGATCGACGGGATTGCCCTGGCCGACCTCGAACTGTCCAGTCTGCGCCGGCAGATCGCCATCGTTTCGCAGGAAACCCTGCTCTTCAACGACAGCGTGCGCGCCAACATCGCCTACGGGGCGAGTGCCGACGCCACCGACGCACAGATCGAGGCAGCGGCGAAGGCGGCGAATGCGCTCGACTTCATCCGCGCGCTGCCGGAAGGCTTCGACACCGTGATCGGCGAAAACGGCGGCCGTCTCTCCGGTGGTCAGCGCCAGCGCCTGGCGATTGCCCGCGCGATTCTCAAGGACGCGCCGATCCTGATCCTCGACGAGGCGACTTCGGCGCTCGACAACGAATCCGAACGCCTGGTCCAGGAAGCGCTGGAACACCTGATGGCCGACCGGACCACGCTGGTCATTGCCCACCGCCTGTCGACCATCGAGCGTGCCGACCGCATCGTCGTGCTGGTCCAGGGGCGCGTCGTCGAGAGCGGCCGGCACGAGGAATTGCTCGCCCGGAACAGCGTCTATGCCAAGCTGCACCAGGCCCAGTCGGTGGTCGCCGGATGACGCCGCTGCTCGATTTCTCCGTACCGCCGCGCCGGATCCTGGCCATCGTCGTCACCCGCATCGGCGACACCCTGCTGTGCACGCCGGCGCTGCGCGCGCTCAAGGCGCGCTGGCCGGAGGCCGAACTGAGCGTCTGGGCGCACCCGAAACGGCGCGAAGTGCTGGCCGGGCTGCCTTTCATCGACCGCCTGCAAGGCTACGACTGGCGGCGCAAGCTGGGCTCGCGGCTGTGCGGCCGGCAATACGATCTGGCGCTGGTCTTTTCCGACGAAGGCGAACAGATCGCCTGTGCCCGCCGCGTCGCGTCGCAGGTGCTGGCTTTCGCCGGCAAGGCGGATGCCGCGCCGGGGCTGACCCTGGTCGAACAGCCGGCGGCGCACGCGGTGGAAGCGCGTCTGGCCCTGCTCGCACCGCTCGGGATCGACCGTGCCGAGCAGCGCCTGGCGTACCAGGTCAGTGCCGCCGAGGTGGCCTGGGCCGAGCAGCGGTTGGCCGGCGGCGGGCGGCCGCTGATTGCGCTGCAATTGCACAGCTTTCCGAGCAAGGCGCACCGCGACTGGCCGTTCGAGCATTTCGCACAGTTGGTCGAGGGCCTGCGGGCGGTCTATCCGCAAGCCGCTTTCGTGGTCACCGGCGACGCACTCGCGCGCGAATCGGCGGCGCGTCTGCGCCAGCGCTGCGGTGACTGCGTCAGCAGCCTGGCCGGCGAACTGAGCCTGCGCCAGACGGCGGCGGTGCTGGCAACGGTCGATCTTTACGTCGGCGTCGATACTGGGCCGACGCATCTGGCCGGCGCGGTCGGCGCGCCGATGGTGGCGCTCTACCATGCCGCCTATCCCGGCCGTAACCTGTCCCCGCGCCAGCATCCGCAGGGCCGTTTCATCGAACATCCGCTGACCGGCAGCCCCGAGGCGCGCCACGCCGACATGGCCGATATCCCGGTCGCGCCGGTGCTGCAGGCCGCCTGCGAACTCCTGGAGCGCCGCGCGTGAGCGAACGCAAATTGCACATTGTCCATACCGAATCCTCCTGTGGCTGGGGCGGCCAGGAAATCCGCGTTCTCAGCGAAATGCGTGGAATCCAGGAACGCGGCCACCGCGTCACCTTGGTCACGCCGCCGGAGGCGCGGATCGCGACGGTCGCCCGTGACATGGGGCTGACGGTGGTCACCCTGCCGATCACGCGCAAGCGGCTGCCGGCGCTGTGGGCGCTATGGCAGTGGCTGCGCCGCGAGAGCGCCGGCATCGACCTGCTCAATACCCACAGCTCGACCGACTCCTGGCTGACTGCGGTCGCTTGCCGGCTGCTGCCCGGCGCACCGCCAATCGTGCGCACCCGCCACGTCTCGTCGCCGGTCAGCCGCAACCGCCAGACGCGCTGGCTCTATCAGCGCGCAGCGGCGCACCTGGTGGTCACCGGCGAAGCCCTGCGCACGCAGTTGCAGCGCGACAACGGTTTTGCCGCCGCGTCGATGACCTCGGTGCCGACCGGCATCGACCTGGCCCGCTTTGTTCGCCTCGATCCGGCGGCGCGGCCGGCACACGTTGCCGGGCTCGGCCTGCCACCTGGCCCTTACCTGGGTATCCTGGCGACGCTGCGCAACTGGAAGGGGCATGCCTACCTCTTCGACGCCTACGCCGAACTCGCCAGCGAGTTCCCCGACTGGCGCCTGCTCGTCGTCGGCGACGGGCCGCAGCGCCACAACCTGGAGCGCCGCGCCGGCGAACTGGGGCTGGCCGGGCGTATCCATTTCGTCGGCAACCGCGACGATGCCGAGCGCTGGTTTCAGGCGATGGACCTGTTCGTGCTGCCGTCCTACGGCGACGAGGGCGTGCCGCAGTCGATCATGCAGGCGATGGCCTGCGGCCTGCCGGTGGTCAGCACCCCGGTCGGGGCGATTGCCGAGGCGGTCGATGCCGACCGCAGCGGCCTGCTGGTCGCACCGCGCGATGCCGCCGCGCTGGCCGCCGCGCTGCGCCGGCTGATCGCCGACCCGGGGTTGCGTGCGCAGTTTTCTGCCGCCGGCTGGGAGAAGGCGCAGCGGCAGTTCGGTCTGGCCCGGATGGTGGACCGGATGGAAACCATTTTCCGCGCCCACGCGCGTCCGAGGTAAGACGGCGATGTGCGGGATCGGCGGTTTTTTCGGACAGGACCCCGGCGCAGCCGGCGGGATCGCCGCCGCGATGCTGGCGGCGCTGGCAGCGCGCGGCCCGGACGCGCGGCATGCGCGCTTTTTCACGGTCGACGGCAAAAATAGCGAAAATTCCGGCGCCCATGCGCTGCTGCACGCCCGGCTGTCGATCATCGACCCGCGCCCGCTGGCTGATCAGCCGATGGCCAGCAGCGATGGCCGCTACTGGCTGTGCTACAACGGCGAGGTCTATGGCTGGGAAGGCGAGGCCGCCGCATTGGCGCGCAGCGAACCCTTCCGCAGTCGTTCCGACAGCGAATACCTGCTGCGCGGCGCCGCCGCCTGGGGCGTCGAGGCCTTGTTGCCGAAGCTGACCGGGATGTTCGCCTTCGCCTTCGTCGATTGGCAGCGGCGCGAACTGGTGCTGGCGCGCGACCGCTACGGCAAGAAGCCGCTGCTGTGGTGGAGCGACGGCCGCTCCTTCGCCTTCTCGTCGCTGTTGCGCGGCTTGTTGCCGGCGCTGCCGGCGGCGGCCCGGCGCTTGTCGGCGGCCGGGCTCGACGCCTATCTGGCGCACCGCTACATCCCGGCACCGCTGAGCTGCGTCGAAGGCGTGCACCGCCTGCCCGCCGGACATCTGCTGCGCTGGTCGCTGGACGGCGGCGAACCCCGTGTCGAGCGCTGGTATCGCCCGGAGGCTGCCGGCGAGTCAGCGCCCGGCGACTGGAAGGCGGCGCTCGATCAAGCCATCGAGCGGCGCTGCGTCGCCGACCGGCCGGTCGGCCTGTTTCTCTCCGGCGGCATCGATTCGAGCGTGATCGCGACCCGGCTGGCGGCTCTTGGCCATCGCTTTGCCGCTTTTACCGCCGCTTTTCCGGAAACCCCGTTCGACGAGACCGCGCAGGCCGCCAGCCTGTGCCGGCGGCTCGGCCTGCAACACCATGTGGTGCCGGTGCCGAGCAGCATTCGCGACGACTTTCCGGCAATTGTCGCGGCCCTCGACGATCCCTTTGCCGACCCCTCGGCGATCCCGCTGTGGTATCTGGCGCAGGCGACCAGCCGCGAGGTCAAGGTGGTGCTCGGCGGTGATGGTGGCGACGAACTGCTGGCCGGCTACAAGCGCTACCGCAAGCATTTGCGCAACGCCTGGCGCGGCCGCCTGCACTGGCCCGGCCAGCCGGCGGCAACGCCGCAGCAGGGCAAGGCACAGCGCTGGCGCGAGGAACTCGCCAGCCCCTGGGCCGACGCCTACCAGCTGCGTTTTTCCGGGATGTCGCGTGGGCAGCGGCGCTTCCTGCAGCCGGGGCTGGACCTGCCGGCGCACTACTGGGCGCCGCCGCCAGTCTGGCCTGCCGATCCGCTGCAGCAGCTGCTGGCCATCGACCGCGCCAACTACCTGCCCGAATACATCCTGCGCAAGGGCGACCTGACGACCATGGGCCATGGTCTGGAACTGCGTGCGCCGCTGCTCGACCATCACTTCGTGCACGCGGTTGAGGCGCTGGCGCCGGCGCAGCGTTTCACCCGGCCGCCCAAGCTGCTGCTCGCCGAGGTGCTGCCGCCGGACCTGGCGCAGACCCTGTTTCACGGCAAGAAGCGCGGCTTCAACCCGCCGCTGCGCCACTGGCTGCAGCACGACCTGGCCGAGCGTTACCCCGGTCTGGGCGAGCGGCTGGCCGGGCTGAGCGACGGTCGCATTGATACGATGGCGGTGACCCGGATGCTCGAACTCTATCGCGGCGGGGCCGAGGATCTGGCCGAAAACGTGCTGCAGCTGCTGATCCTCGACGAGTCCTTGCAACAATTGCAGGCCGGTGGTTTGCAATATTTCAATCGACACCCGGAGCCGGGTGAAACAGGCGGAGTATCTCCCTGAAGCCAGGGGGGTTCCAGACGGGAACGGATTTCTGATGAAAATTGCCCTTTTCGATGTGACGGTGACGGTCAGTTTCGGCGGCATCCAGACGGCGGTCTGGGAACTGGCGCGGGCGCTGCACGATGCCGGCCACCAGGTCAGCGTTTTTGGTGGCGACGGCAAGATCCGGCCCGACCTCGGCGGTCGCGAGATCGCGGTGCATACCTTCGGCTTTACCCCGCGCGACCAGGTGTTCGACCTCGGTTCGCGTTTCCGCCGCATCTGGGAGCGCTGGAGTTTCGCCAGCCAGGCTTTGCCGGCGCTGGTCGCCGGCGATTTCGACTGGGTCATCCTGACCAAGCCTTTCGACTTTTTCCTGCCCTGGCGGATGCCGGCCGGCAGCCGGACCCGCTTCTGCTTCATGAGCGGCGGCACCGATTTCTTCCGTGGTGACCGCCGCCTCGGCCGCAAGGTCGACGCCTGGGTCGCTTGCAGTCATTTCAACGCCTGGCAAATTGCCCACCATTACAAGCGCTTTCCGCAGGTGATGTTCAACGGCGTCGATGTCGCGGCCTTCTCGCCGGCGGCGCGCGAGCCCGGCCTGCGCCAGCAGTTGGGCTTTGCCGACAACGACGTGGTCTTCGCCTTCGCCGGCCGGCTGGTCGGCTGGAAAGGCCTGGCGGTCGCGATCAAGGCGCTGGCCGAGCCGGCGCTTGCGGGCTTGCCGGTCAAATTGCTGCTGATCGGCGACGGCGATGCCCGCGCCGGGCTGGGCGAACTCGCTGCTCGCCTCGGAGTCGCCGACCGGGTGGTCTTCCAGGCACCGGTGCCGCATCGCGAATTGCCGAAGTACTACGCCGCCGCCGATGGCGGGGTCTTCCCCAGCATCGGCGACGAAGCTTTCGGGATCACCATCGCCGAGGCGATGGCCTGCGGTTTGCCGGTAGTCGCCAGCCACATCGGCGGCATCCCCGAAGTGGTCGGCAACGAAGGCGCCTGCGGCCTGCTGGCGCCGGCCGGCGATCCGGCCGGTTTTGCTGCGGCGATGGCCGGCCTGGCCGCCGACGCCGGCTACCGGCAGCGCCTCGGCGCCGCTGCTGCCGCCCGCATCCGTGAGCAATTCACCTGGACGCTGGCGGCGCAGCGTTTGCTGCGCGCGCTGGCGAGCGCCTGAACGGAAGGCCCGCATGCACCTGCTCTATATCGATCCGCATCCGGTGCCCGATGTCTGCCCCGAGGCGATGCAGATTCTGCAAACCGTCGATGCGCTGGCCGAGGTCGGCTGCCGGGTGACCCTGGCGACGCCGGCCCCGGCGGCCGGGCGGCGCTGCGAAGAGGTGCTCGGGCGACCGCTGCATGCGAACGTCGAATGCGTGCATTTGAAGGACTTGCGCGCCCACCGCTGGCTGCCGATCCGTTCCGGCAAGTTTTTCTACCGCGCCGCCGCGCGCTTCGTCGCGGCCACGCCGGCCGACGGCGTGCTGGTGCGCAACCTGAAGCTGGCAGAAGCCCTGTTCGCCCTGCCGCAGCGGCCACCGCTGGTGTTCGAGACGCACGAGGTCTTTGCCCGTACTTACGCCGAGGACCATCCGGCACCGGGCTGGCGCGAACGGCGCAAGCTGGCCGCCTTGCGCCGTCGCGAGGGTGGGGTGTACGCGCACAGCGACGGCATCGCCGCGCTGACTCCGTGGCTGCTCGACGATCTGCGCGCCGAATACGGCGTTGCAACGCCGGGGGAGGTGGTACCGGACGGTGTCGATCTGTCGCTGGCAGCGACCGTGACCCACAAGCCGGCGTGGAGCGAACCGCCGGTGCTGCTCTATCTCGGCAGCCTGCATCCGTGGAAAGGGTTGGACCGCCTGCTGGCCGCGTTGCCGCAGGTCGCCGGGGCCGAACTTCACATCGCCGGCGGGCCGGAAGCGCGGATTGCCGAACTGCGCGCGCAGGCCACCGCGTTGGGCATCGCCGACCGCCTGCGCTTCCTCGGCAGCGTGCCGCCGGCGCAACGCTTCCAGACCATCGCCGACGCCGACATCTGCCTGCTGCCCTTGTCGGATACCTCGATTGGCAGCCGTTACACCTCGCCGCTGAAGCTCTTCGAATACATGGCGGTTGGCAAGCCGATTGTCGCCGCCGACGTACCGGCACTGCAGCTGGTGCTGCGCGACGGCGAGGATGGCCTGCTCGCAGCCGTCGACGACCCGGCGGCGCTGGCTCGCCAGATCAACCGCCTGCTCGCCGACCGGGGCCTGGCGGCCCGCCTGGGGGCGGCGGCGCAAGCGCGTGCCCACACCTATAGCTGGCCGGCGCGGGCGACGCTGCTGCGCGATTTCTTCGCCCGCCTGGCGACGGAGCGGGGGCAATGAACCTCGCCGCCTGCTTCTGGCCGCTGGCCACCGGCAGCCTGCTGCTGCTGGTGTTGCCGCTGGAAGGCATGGCGGCCTTGCGCAACCTGGCGCTGCTGCTCTGCTGTAGCGCCGTCGGCCTGCGCTGGTGGCGGCAATGGTCGCTGAGCGGCGAGCGGCCCCGGTTGCACTGGCCGCTGTCGCGTTTCTGGGGCCTCTACGCCGTCATTGCCGTAGTCGGCTTGCTCTGGGCGGTCGATCCGGCCTACAGCTGGAAGGAAATCCGCCTCGAAATCCTGTTTGCGGCGCTGTATTTCTGGCTCGGCGCCAACCTGATCCGGCGCCAAGGCGAGCAGCGCTGGCTGCTGGCGACGCTGTGCGGCGGCAACCTGCTGCTGGTGGCCTACACCTTGAGCGTGTGGATCGCCGGCGAGGCGACCAAGGACGGGCTGATCGGCACCTATCACACCGGCGTCGGCAATTTCAGTACCTACCTGGTCACCGTCCTGCCTTTCCTCGCCTGGGCGGCGCTGCGCGCCTGGCAGCAGCGCGAACCCGCGCGCTGGCTGCTGCCCGGGCTGCTGCTCGCCAACCTGCTGGCGATCTACGTCACCGCCAACCGTCAGGCGATTGTCGCGGTGGCCGTCGAGTTGCTGGTCGTGCTGGCCTTCTTCGCGCCCCGCCTGCGTCAGCCACGGCACTGGCTGCCGGTGCTGGTCGTGCTGGCGGCCCTGGCCGGCGTGTTTCAGCAGCAGATGAGCAAGCGCCTGGGCGACGACGCCGGTGGCGGGATTGTCGCCGCGCTGGAGCGCGACGGGCGCCTGCCGATCTGGAAATTCGCCGTCGGCGAAGCGCTCAAGCATCCCTGGCAGGGCGGTGGCATGGGTCGCGAAAGCCTGATTCGCCAGTACCCGGAGCATCCGCTGACCCAGGGCGTTTTCGTCCATGCGCACAACATGCTGGTCAATCGCCTGCTGCAACTCGGGGTGCCGGGCCTGTTTGCCTTCGTCGCGCTGTTTGCCGCGCTGGCCTGGGCTTTATGGCGGCAGCGCCGGGCCGGGCCGCTGGCCCGCCAGGCGGCGCTAGTCGGCCTGGCGATCTGCGCCGGGGTCTGGGCCAAGAACATGACCGACGATTTCTTCGTGCGCGAGCAGGCCTACCTGTTCTGGTTCCTGGCCGGCACCCTGCTCGCGTTGCAGCGAGAGGCCGGCGCGTCGGCCCCGCCTCAGTCCTGAACGCGGTCAGTGCGATAGGCTGCCGCCGTGCGGCGCAGGCCTTCGTCGACCCCGACCGGCGGCGTCCAGCCGAGTCGTTCTCGGTTTTTCCCGATGTCGACGGCGAGCGAGCCGAGCAGGCGATCTGTCATCCCCGAGCGTCCGAGCAGTCTTGCCGCAAAGCTCAGCCACGCCGGCGGGCAGGGCAGCAAGCGGGCCGGGCGGCCGAGTCCGGCGGCGAGCCCGCGCAGCAATTGCGGTGTACTCAGGTCGGCGCCGTCGCTGACCAGGAAAGTCTGGTTCGCGGCGGCTGGATGACGGCAGCAGAGGGCGATGAAATCGACCAGGTTGTCGATGAAAACCAGGCTGCGGCGGTTGTCGACCGTGGCTAAAGGCAAGGGTAGCCCGTGTTCCAGCGCGCGCAGCAGGGCGCGGAAGTTGGCCTTGACGCCGGGGCCGTAGACCAGCGGCGGGCGCACGATCACCACTTCCAGCCCGGTTGCCGCCGCCAGTTCGCGCAAACCCTGTTCGGCTTCGTGTTTGGAGATCCCGTAAGGGTCGAGCGCTTGCGCCGGGTCGTCGGCGCGGAAGCGCTGTTCGCCACGGGTGGCTTCGCCATTGACCTTGAGTGTGCTGACGAAGACGAAGCGGCGGACGCCGGCGGCCACCGCCTGTCGCGCCAGGCGCAGGGTGGCGTCGCGGTTGGCGGCACGGAACGCCTGCAGCGGGTTGGCGGCGGTCTCCTGCATCACATGCACCCGCGCCGCGCAGTGGATGACGCAAGCGACGCCGTCCAGGGCCGCCGCCCAGCCGGCCTCGTGCTGCAGGTCGAGGCCGCTGCAGATGACTCCCGGCAGGCTTGCCGGGGCGTGGGTCCGAACGGCGCAGCGCAGTTGCCAGTGCGGGTCGGCCGCCAGATGTCGGGCCAGGGCCTGGCCGACGAAGCCGGTGGCGCCGGTGAGCAGCACGGTGGTAGGTGCGGCAGTGGCGGGAGAAAGAGGTGAGGTGGATGAGGGCGCGGGCATCGGCAGCGACGAAAAAAAGTGCGGCCGCATTGTATCGCGCCCCGCATCCCGCCTAGAATCGGCTTTTTTTGCCGGCGGCATCGAAAAGCGATGAACATCCTGTTTGTTCGTACCGACAATATCGGCGACCTGGTGTGCACCACGCCGCTGATCGAGGCCACCCGTGCCGCCTGCCCGGAGGCTTGGATCGGCCTGCTGGCCAATGCCTACAGCGCGCCGGCGGTGGTTGGCCATCCGGCGCTCGATGAAGTCCTGGTCTATCGCAAGGCCAAGCACCTCGAACCCGGCGAGTCGCGCTGGGGCGCCTACTGGGACCGTTTGCGCACGATCATGGCCTTGCGCCGGCGCGGCATCGACTGGCTGCTGGTGCCGTCGGTCGGCGGGCAGGCCTCGGCGCGGCGCTTTGCCGGCTGGATCGGGGCGCACCAAGTGCTGATCAACGAGGAGTGCGACGCGGCGCACGAGGTCGAGAAGGTGTTCGCGCTGGCCCGCCGTTTTCCGCCGCTGGCAGCCGCTGTGCCAGAGATCCCGCCCTGCCGGATCGTCGCCGAGCCGAGCTTGCAGGCGCTGTGGCAACAGCGTTTGGCGACGGCTTTCGGTAGCGGCAAGCGCTTGCGGGTCGGCCTTCACATCTCGGCGCGCAAACCTTCGCAACGCTGGCCGGCAGGCGCCTTTGTGGAATTTGCCCGACGTCTGGCGGCACAGCGCGAGGTCGAGTTCATGCTCTTCTGGTCGCCGGGTGACGAGCACGACCCCTGTCATCCCGGCGACGACCGCAAGGCCGCCGAGATCGTCGCTGCCGCTGCCGGCCTGCGCCTGCTGCCGGCGCCGACCGCCGCCCTGCCCGAACTGATCGCCGGCCTCTCCTTGTGCGACCTGATGGTGCAGTCGGACGGCGGCGCGATGCATCTGGCGGCGGCGCTGGGCAAGCCGATTGTCTGCTTCTTCGGCCAGTCCGACGCTGCGCGCTGGCAGCCCTGGGGCGTGCCGCACATCGTCTTGCAGCCGGCGAGCCGGGAGGTCGCCGAAGTCAGCGTCGAGGCGGCGCTGGCGGCGTGCGAACAACTGCTGGCGGGCGGCGCCCGCTAGGCCTGCGCCCGGGGCCGCCAGGTTCGGTAGCGGCTACCCGAGGCCGGGCGGCCGGCGAAAATCCCGTGCCGCTCGGCGTCATCGGCGTCTGGGGGCGAGATTGCGGGATGAAAAAAGGCGGTTTTCACGGTCGACCGTGGCGACCGCCTTTTTACCTTGGCCGCTTCAACGGGCCTCGACCCGGAACCACTCGATTTGCGTCTGCAGCGGTGCCAGGCTGCGGCTGACGAAGGCCGCCTGCCATTCGGCGGCGCCGGCGCCGTTACGGGCAAAGCGCAGGCCCGAGCCGTGGCTGGCCAGGGTCTGGTAACTGCCCAGAGGGACGGCGCGGTAGCCGGCGCCGGCGAGTTTTTCCTGGAGCAGCGCGACATCGTCGCTCTCGGCAAAGACCGGGGTGCCGGCCTGCGCCAGTTCCGCCGCATGGGCTGCCAGGTCGCGGTACTGGCGGTGTGGTTGGCCGCTGAGAATGGCCAGCATCGCCGGCTGCGGCCCTTCGAAAAAGACCACCGCTTGTTGCCGGCCGAGCGCCACCACCTCGGCGGGTAGCGCATTGATCCCGAGTGCCGGGAAGAGCAGCGCCAGCAGCGTCGTCCAGTAGATGATCGGGGCGGCCAGCAGATGACCGAGCCCCCGGTCGTTCCACCAGGCCCAGGCCAGGTAAAGCGCCGGGACCAGCAGCCAGGGCCAGCCGCCGAGCCCGAACCAGGCGGCGAAGCCACCCAGCGCCAGGCCGGGCAGCAGGGCGACCAGCATCCCGAGGCGGAAGGCGAGGCGGCTGCGCAACTGCGGCAGCAGGCAGGCGAGGAAGATCGCCAGCGGCACCAGCGAGCCGACCAGGTAGCGGTCGAAGGCGCGGATCAGCAGGAAGGGCAGGGTCGCGGCCAGAAACCAGGTGAGCAGCAGGCGGCGCAAATCGTCGTCGTTGCGCCAGCGCTGGCCGAGATGGACGGCGAAGACGAAGACCCAGGGCAGGCCGATGCTGAACAGGCCGAAGAGGGCGTTGAGGTTGGGCTGGAAGAACTGCCGCGACTCGATTTCGCCGGCAAAGGCGGCTTCGGCGGCGGCCGGGTGCAATTGCTTGACCAGGTAGAACCAGGGCAGCGCCAAAGCAGCGAAGAGCAGGGCATGTGCGCACAGGCTGGGCCAGTGAGCAAGCAACTGGCGGCGGCTGTCGGCACGGCAGATCAGCAGCGCGAGCAGGCCGCTGCCGCAAACGATCACGGCAATCGGTCCCTTGATCAGGAAAGCTGCCGCCAGCAGCAGGCTGGCGCCGCTCAGCCAGGGCCAGCGCGGGCGTTCGCTCCAGATCAGCAGCAGCCAGAAGGCGCTGGCCGACAAGGCGGCGACCGGGATGTCGAGCATGAAGCGGCGCGATTCGGTGGCCAGCCCGAGCATCCCGAGCAGGATCAGGGCGGCGACCGTGCCGGTCGTCCGCTCGCCGCTCAGGCGGCGGCCGATGGCGGCGGTGGCGACCACCAGCAGGCCACCGAACAGCACCACGAGCATCCTCGCGCTGACCAGCGAGGCGCCGAACAGTTCGTAACTGGCGCGGCCCAGCCAGTAGAGCAGCGGCGGTTTCTTGATCCGGGGTACGCCGTCGAGGAAGGGCACCAGCCAGTGATCGTCGTGGAGCATTTCCAGCGGCGTGCGCAGGCCGAGGTAAAACTCGTCCTTGCCGGTCAGTCCGGTCGCTTCCCAGATGCCGAGGCAGAGCACCAGGACGGCGAGGACGAAGAGCAGGGGCAAGGAGGTGAGGAAGCGCATGCGCGGTCGGGGGCTCAGGAAGTGGGGGTGGCCAGCACGGTTTCGTACACCGCGCGGTGGCGGGCCAGTTGCCGGCTGATGGCAAAATTTTCTTCGGCGTGGCGACGGGCGGCAGCGGCGAAGGCGGCGAGTTCGCCGGCGTCCATGCGCAGGTAGCGGCGCATCGCGGCGGCGATCCGGTCGATGTCGCCGGGCGGCACGAGCAGGCCGTTCTCGCCGTCGATCAGGTTTTCCTTGAGGCCGGAAAAACTGCTCGACAGCAAGGGCTTGCCCATCGCCATCATTTCACGGGCGGCGAAGGAGATGGTTTCGATCGCATCGCTGAGGATGAAGCCGACGTCGAACAAGGCGACCAGCGGCCGCACGTCCTGCTGGAAACCGCCGTAGACGAACTGGCTGACGCCGCGCGCGGCGGCCAGTTGCTGCAGCTTGGCGCCGCTGCCGGCGTCGCCGAGGGCGACGATGCGGAAGGGGCGCTCGTCCTGCAGCTGGCGGGCGGCCTCGATGATGCTATCGACCCGCTTGTAGCTGCCGAGCCTGGCGCAGGAGCCGAAACAGAGCATGTCGTCGGCCAGGCCGAGGCCGGCGGCGAGTTCGCGGTCGCGTTCGCGGGGCTGGTAGTGGTCGAGGTCGACACCGTTTTCGATGACTTCGCAACGGGCTGGCGTCAGCCCCTGGGCGCAGGACATTTCCATCGCCGAGCGGCTGACGAAGATGTTGCCGCCGACGCGCCGCTGGTACAGCCAGCGGTGGTAGGCGCTGTGCGGAATCTTCTTGATCGCGTGGTGGGTGCGGACCAGCCGGAAATGGCGGGCGAAAGGATCGGACCAGGCGGCGATCGACAGGTCGGGGCTGCCGTTGGCGTGCACCAGGTCGGGCTTGAAGTCGGCGACGATGGCCTTGAAGCAGCGGACATTGCGCACGATGGCGGGCAGTTCGCGCTGGATCTTGGCCGGGAAGTCGCAGGCGTAGAGGTGCGGATAGCCCTGTTCGGCGAGGTAGGTGTAGAGCCGCGAAGCCTGCGGCACGGCGACCCCGACGGTGTGCGGCGATTCGGCATTGAGCCGGGTCAGCGCCTGGACGTAGGGGACGTGCCCACCGCCGCCGACGGGGTGGAAATTGGTGATCAGGATCCGGGCCATAAGCAGGGAAGGGGCATCTCGGGGG
>ERZ1066115.153-NODE-153-length-24000-cov-16.579536_pt1 | contig 24000 bp, 18 predicted proteins | sample MGYA00382762_ERZ1066115 | MGnify/ENA primary metagenome ERZ1066115 (study PRJEB33369, sample SAMEA5778345) | biofilm metagenome | biome: Industrial cooling water; feature: Water cooling tower basin; material: Biofilm | place: United Arab Emirates | collected... | reverse complement strand
GCCGGGGCCCGCCCGGGCTGGGCGACGCTCAGTACGAGGACGAAGAGGCCGACCCGCTTCAAGGTCTCGCTGAACTTGGCGAAGTCCAAGGGTTTGGTGATGTAGAGATTGCAGCCCTCGCGGTAGCATTCCTCCACCTCGCGCGGGTCGTCCGTGGTCGTGAGCATGATGACCGGTATCGTGCGCAGGGCCGGGCGCGACTTGATGGCCTTCAAGGCCTCCACCCCGTCCATCACCGGCATGCGTATGTCTAAGAGTACGAGGCAAGGCCCCAGGCCCGCGGCCCCGGGCGCGCTCCGAGCCTCCAGGTGATCCAGGAGCTCCTTGCCGTTCCCGAAGCGGAGCACCGGATTGGCCAGGCCCGCGTCGCGCAGCTGCTCCTCGATGAGCTCGGCGTGGCCGTCGTCATCCTCCGCCACCAGTATCGTTACGTCCTTGGTCATCGTCTCTCCTCCGCGGCCGCCGGTAACCGCAGCCAAATGAGCGCGCCGCCCGAGGGCGCCGCCTCGGCGCCGGCCGCCCCGCCGTGGCGCTCGGCGATCTTCCTGACCTGGGCCAGGCCCAAGCCCTCGCCTTGCACGCCGCCGGCCGGCTCGGCGCGGTAAAAAAGCTCGAAGAGCTTCTCCTCATGCCCCGCCGGGAAGCCCCTGCCGTTATCGGCCAGCTCGTAGCGGACCCAGCGCCCTTCGCCGCGCCCGCGGAGCTCGATCCGCAAGGCCCGCTCCGGCGAGCGGTATTTTATCGCGTTATCCATGATATTCGATAGGGCCGCCGCCACGAGCTCGTAATCGCCCTGGCAGGGCGGAAGCTCGCCGATTTGGAGCTCGGCGCCGGCGGCGTCCAGCTGATGACGGAAGGCGGCCGCCGCGGCCTCGGCGAGCGCGCGCATCTCCAGGCGGCGGGGGGCGTACGGGGCGCGCCCGGTCCGGGAAATCGCCAGGATACCGTTTATAAGCCGCTCCATGCGCTCGGTGGACGAGCGGATAAAGCCTAAGGCCCGGGGTATGCGCTTCTCCAGGAGCTCGCGCGCCCGCTCCCGCCAAGCCTCCGCCGCGGCGTCGGCGGCCGGCCGGGTCTCGCCGACCGGCGCCGGCTCCCCTCCCCCGGCCGGCCGGGCGTCCGCAGCCAGGGCGGCGAGCTCGGCGGCGGCCTTCTCTAGCTGGGCGCCGAAGCCCTGGATGTTCACCAGGGGGGAGCGAAGGTCGTGGCTGGCGACGTACAGGTAGCGCTCCATCTCGGCGTTGCGCGCCTTAAGCTCGGCCAGGAGCCGCTCGCGCTCGAGCTCGGCCATCTTGGCCTCGGTGATGTCCTCGGTGATGGTAAAGAAGTAGCCGGTCGCGGGCGAGCTTACCGTGATGCGGAAATATTTGCCCATCGGCTCGAAATGGGTCTCGAAGCGCTCGCTCTCGCCGCTCGTCGCCGCGCGGGCATAGACCGTGAAATAGGGCGGCTCGCCCGTGCCGTACAGTTCGCCGGCCAGGCGCCCGACCGCCGCCTCGCGCGGGATCCCGGTGGCGGCGCAGAAGGCCGGGTTCACGTCCAGTATCATGTAATCGACCGGCTCGCCGCCGGCGTCGTATACGAGCCTATGATAGGCGCATACCTCGCCCATGCTCTGGAAGAGCCGGCTTAGGCGTCGTTCCCCGTCGCGCAACGCGTCTTCGGCGGCCAGCCGCGCGCTGATATCGCGGGCCGCCGCGATGATCCTACCCTCGTCCAGGCGCGAGCGCCATTCGAGCGCACGATACGAGCCGTCGGCGCAGCGGAAGCGGTTTACGAAGTCCACCACCTCGCCGCCGGCCGCGAGCGTAGCCGTCACGGCGCGCGTAGCCTCCAGATCGTCCGGGTGCACTAGCTCCAGGAAGGGCCGGCCTTCGAGCTCGGCGACGGGCCAGCCGAGGGCGCGCTCCCATTGGCCGTTGACGCGCTCGAAGCGCCCATCGGGCGTAGCTACGCAGAGGAGCTCAAGGGCCGTCTCGAAAAATCGATCCATAGCCTCAAGTATAGGCGGGCGCGCCCTCGGCGCAAGGCGCGCCGGCGGCGCGAGACACGCATACCCGGGTCGGAGTATACCTCTAGGCTATGGGAAACAATACCGCCGCGGCGCCCGCGATCGTCGCGCCGCTGAAACGCGACGCCTTCGTCTGGTCGCTGTATCTCCAAATCGGGCTTTTCGCCTTCCTCCTTACCATGGTCGGGCCGATGGTGCCCTACCTGCGCGACGAATTCGCCATGGGTTACACCCTGGCGGGGCTCCACCAAAGCGCCTTCGCCCTGGGCATGGTGCTCATGGGGCTGTTCTCGGACCGCATCATCCGGCGGCTCGGGCTCACCCTGAGCCTCTACGGCGGCATGGCCGACATGATGCTCGGCCTGCTCATCATGATCCTAGCGCGCTCGCCCTACCTGACCCTGATCGGGCTCTTCGTCATGAGCCTGGGCGGCACCGTGGCCCTGGCGGCCATACAGACGGCCTTCGCCAACGGCCCCGAGCCGCATCGCGGCACCATGATCATGGAGGCCAACGTCGTGGCCTCGGGCACCACCATGCTCGTGCCCCTGGTGCTCCTGGCCGGGACCGGCCTGGGCTTGGGCTGGCGCGTCGTCTTCCCGGCCGGGCTGATCGCCTTCCTGGCCGTAACCTCCTTCGGCCTGCCGAGCATGCGTCGGCACCAGGCCGGCCGCGACGAGAAGGCCGACGCCGGCGGCGGCAAGCTCGGCGCCGGCTACTGGCGGGCCTGGGCGCTGGTGTTCCTGGGGGTCTCGGTGGAATGGGCTGTCGGCTTCTGGTGCATGACCTATCTCCTGGGCCTGCCCGGGGCGACGAGGGAGCTGGCGGCCGCCGGCACCGTGGTACTGGGCCTATCCGCCATGGCCGGCCGCTTCGCCGCCAGCCGCCTCGGCGCGCGGATGACGAGCGAGCGCCTCGTGGCCCTGGCCGTCATCCTTACCGCCGCGGGCTTCCCCCTCTACTGGTCCAGGATGAGCGCCCCGGTCGCCTTCATCGGCCTGGCGCTCTGCGGCCTCGGTTCGTCGAATTTCTATCCCTTGGGCTTCGCCGTGGCGCTACGCCACGCCCGGGGTAACGCGGCCAAGGCCAGCTCCTACATGCCCATAGCCTCCGGCTCGGCCATAGGCTTGGCGCCCTTCCTACTCGGCCGCCTAGCCGACCTTACCGACATGCGCGTCGCGCTCTGGTACATCCCCGTCGCCTTGGCGGCGATGGGCTGGATGCTGCGTCCGGATCGTAAACGCGCCTAGGCGCCGGCGCAAAAAAAACCGCCGCGCAACCGGGCGCGGAGCCCGACTACGCGGCGGACGCTCAGGCCGACGGCCTAAGCGGGGAAATGCCTACCAGCCGCCGCGGCCGCCGCGGCCGCCGCGTCCGGACATGCCGGGCATACCGGGCCGGCCGCCCTGCGCGCCGGGGCCCATCATGCCGCCGCGGGCGTACTGGCTCAGGTCGTAGTCCTTGCCGCCGACGTTCAGCTTGGTAGCCTGGAAGAAGAAGCTGTCCGCGGCGAGCGGGACGGCCTGGGCGTAGCCCTCGAGCTTAACGGCGGCGCCTTCTTTAAGGGCGTCGATAAAGCCGTACAGCATGCCGGGGATGCGCACGTAGTAGGTCTTGCCGCCCGACACCACGGCCGGATGGCCCTGGACCAGGCTAAGGCGTCCATCGATCTTGACGAGCTCCTGCGGCTGAGCCTGCTGGACGGGAGCGCCCCACATACCCTGGGCCGAGACGGCGGCGACGCCCGCGAGGGCGATGAACAGAATCAGTACGACACGCTTCATAACGAACTCCTTAAGTCCGTAGTATCGCCAGCCACAAGGCCGGCGTCCGTTTTCCTTCGGCATATACTATGAAGCAGGAATCGTGCCAAAAGCGATACATTCTAGATTATTATTTTATATACTTATTATATAAAGAATTAATCTGCATTCCTACAAACAGGACAACCCTCGTATCGGCAAGGGAGCGTCATCCGCTACGGGTAATTTTTTCACGTCGGGCAAGCTTTGCACGATATGGCCGGGGAATCGACCATCCTATCGGACTTCGAACCTAGCGGGCCGCCCCGTCCGCGCTCGGCGAAGCTTCGTCCTCCGACGTCGACGACGTCGGCGGCGGCGGCGGCGGCGGAAAGCGCAGCTCGATGCGCGCGCCGCCCGCGGCGGACGCGAGCGCCTCGATCGTGCCGCCCATCCCCTCCATGAAGGCCTTGCAGAGGGCGAGCCCCATGCCTGTGCCCTGCTCGCCGTTCGTCCCCAAGGTAAGGATGGTACGCCCGGGCTGGAACAGCCGCTCAAGCTGGACGGGCTTGAAGCCCGCGCCCTCATCCTCTATAGCCGCCAGGACGCCGCCGTCGGGAAGGGGGGATAGCGCCGCCTTGATCGCGCCGCCGGCCTTGGAATACTTCACCGCGTTCGAGAGCACGTTCCTGAAGACCGTGGCCGCCGCCCGTTGATCGGCGCCGGCCAGGAGGCCCGCGCCGGTCTGAAGCTCGACGCGCACGCCCTTGGCCTCGGCCTGCGCCTGGATATCGGCCGCGGCTTCGGCCAGGATTAGCCCCAGGTCCAAGGGTTCGAAGAGCAGGGCCATCTTGCCCGATTCGCTCCGGGCCCAGGCCACCAGATTATCCAGGAGCTTGGCCGCCCGCTCCAGGCCCTCGCAGAGCGTGGCCACGCTCTCGCGCTTATCGTTCAGGTCGCCCTGGTACTCTAAGAGCTGCGACCGGGTATAGCGGGCCGCGCTCCCCAGCGGCGCGCGCAGGTCGTGGCCGAGCACGCCGATCAAGGCGTCCTTCATGGCGACGAGCCGGGCTAGGCGCTCGCCCTTAATCCGGAGCTCCTCGCCGGCGGCGGCCAGCTCCGTCTCGCGCCGGACCGCGGAGAGCATGAAGTAGCCGAAGAGGTTAAAGAAGGCGACGAGGACGGCCAGGAGATAGCTGAGGATCCCGAATCTCCCCTCCTGATAGAGGGTCGCCGGCGGCGAACCGGCCAGGGTGGCGAACACGCGGCCGAACGAGGCGGCGGCCACGGTCAGGAAATAGACGGCGGCCACGCGGGCCGCGCCTCGGTACCCTCCGCGGAGGCCGCGCAGGGCTATGAAGGCGTCGAATAGGGCCAAGACGCCGAGTAGGGACGAGAAGACCGCGATACGCGAACCGACGGAGGAGGACTCCAGCATGAACCAGGCCGCCGCGGCGAGTGGCAAGCAGAGATAGAGGACGATAGGGAAGGCGCGATCCATGCTGAAACGCCACAGGGCATGGCCCAGGAGCAGGACGCTCGCCAAGAGCGATACGTTCGACAGGGCTAGGACCGAATACGGTAGCCCGCCGGCTTGGAAGGCCGTACCCGCCATGCCGACGGCCAGCAGGGCCTGCCCGGCCAGCCAAAGCCCGGCTCCCGGGAAGCGGGCCCGCGCCGCGTACAGGGTACAGGAGAAGACGAAGCTACCCAGATAAAACGCCGATAGGGCCGTGAGCAGCGTGAAGGAGTCTAGTCGATCGATCCAGGCTAGGGGCATACGGCCTTAGTATAGGGTCTCAAGCGCGCTTTTTCACGGGAGCGCCGTCGGCCGGCGCGGCGCCTTTAGGCTCGCCCTTGGGCGCGCCTGAAGGCGAGCCTTCAAGGCAACCCTCGGTCAGGCCGTATTGCTCGTCGTGCTGCCCCTCGCCGGCCGGCTCCACGTGCACCACGATATCGTAGACCCCGTCGATACGTTCCTTAATAGCTTCCTCCACCTTTTGGGCTATGCCGTGCGCCCGACGCACGCTCAAGCCGCCGTCCACCTCTATATCCAGGTCGACGTCGTAGACCGAGGCCAGCTTACGGACCCGGACCCGGTGGGGATTGCCGGCCCCCTCCACCGCGCGCACCGCCTCGAAGACCGCGCGATAGAGCCCCTCGTCCGCGCGGCCGTCCATGAGCTCGTCGTTGGCCTCGCGGAAGATGCCGACCGCGGAGCGCATCACCCAGAGCCCCACGGCCACCGCCAGGGCGGGGTCCAGTACGGGCAGCTTGAGGCTCAGCGACAGCGCCAGGCCGACGAGCACGGCCGCGGACATGATCACGTCGTTGGCCATGTTCTTGCCGTTGGCCATGAGCATGGATGACGAGGCCTTCTTACCCATGGCGAACTGGGACCAGGCCAGGCCGAGCTTACCGGCGACGGAAAGGCCGGTAATCCACAGCGCCAGGGGATCGGGTAAGGGGGGAAACTCGCCGGAGGCCAGGCGCGAGGCGGCGGACAGGAAGAGCTGGGCGCCGGCGAAGAAAATGACGAAGGACAGCACCGCGGTGGCCGAGGTTTCGGCGCGGGCGTGGCCGTAGGGGTGCTCGCGGTCGGAAGGCTTGGCGATGACCCCGGCGGCGACCAGGGCCACCATGGATATGACCACGTCGGTGGACGAGTCGATGCCGTCGCCTAAGACGGCCAGGGACCCGGCGAAGAAGCCGGTAAGGAGCTTAGCCGCGGCCAAGGCGGCGTTGCCGACGAGGCTCACGAGGGCCGCGCGGCGGATAAGCGTGGTACGGTCGAGCATCGGGGCAGTATAGGCCGCGCCGGGCGGCGCTTCAATACCGGCCCGTCCGCCCCGGTCGGCCCCGCCGCGCGGTCGCCGCGCGATCGTCGCGCGATCTTCGCGCGATTCCCCTAAAGCGGCCGCGCAGGGCGCCGATACACCGGATGTAGGATCGGCCCGCCGCCGCCGGACGAACGCGCGATCGAACGGCGGCGGCGGACCGGTACTCATGGAACGCACGTTCACCGGCTTAGGACCGGAGGGGCGTACTAGGAAATCGACACGAATTTACGGCAAGGACGCCGGGCGGCCTATGAGCCGCCGCTTCTAAGGAAAGGAGAAAGGTTATGATAATCAATCACAACCTCAGTGCGATGTTCGCTAATCGCTCCCTCGGAGTGACCAACGGCAGCGTAGACAAAAACATGGAGAAGCTCGCCTCCGGGCTCCGGATCAACCGGGCCGGCGACGACGCTTCGGGACTCGCCGTATCTGAGAAGATGCGCTCCCAGATTCGGGGCTTGAACCAGGCCTCGAAAAACGCCGCGAACGGCATTTCGTTCATCCAGACCGCGGAAGGCTTCCTCCAGGAGACGCAGGACATCATCCAGCGCCTCCGCGAACTGTCCGTGCAATCCTCAAACGGCATCTACACCGCCGAGGACCGCATGCAGATCCAGGTCGAGGTATCCCAGCTGGTAGACGAGATCGACCGCATCGCGAGCCATGCCCAGTTCAACGGCATGAACATGCTCACGGGGCGCTTCGCCCGCGAGACCGGCGAGAACGTCGTTACCGGCTCGATGTGGTTCCACATCGGCGCCAACATGGACCAGCGGGAGCAGGTGTTCATCGGCACCATGACCGCCAAGTCCCTGGGCGTAAAGAACGTCGGCGACGATTCCATCATGTCTATCTCCAGCCCCGATAGCGCCAACCGCTCCATCGGCGTGCTGGACGCCGCGCTCAAGAAGGTCAACAAGCAGCGCGCGGATCTCGGCGCCTACCAGAACAGGCTCGAGCACGCGATCAAGGGTATCGACATCGGCGCCGAAAACTTGCAGGCCGCCGAAAGCCGCATCCGCGACGTGGACATGGCCAACGAGATGGTTCAGCTAACCAAGAACCGCATCTTGGCCCAAGCAGGCAACGCGATGCTGGCGCAGGCCAACCAGAAGACCCAGCAGGTCATGCAGCTCCTCCAGTAAGCCGAGGCCGCGTGGACGTGGCCGCCCGGGGCGAACGCCCCGGGCGGTTTTTTTTCGCCGTAGGCGCGGGAGCCTCAGCGCTTCTTCTTAGCGGGGCGGAAGCCCTCCACGAAGCCGGCGACCGAATTATAGAGGTTGGAGACGGAGGGCCCGGCGACCAGGCCGCCAATAAAGCCGATCGGGCCGCTCCGCCCGTCGGCCGCCAGCTCGCTATAGAAAGTCTCCGTCAAATTCTCCCGGTCCAAGTGGGGAAATATACGCCAGCGCTTGGCGCAGACCAGGCGTCGTATGCTTACGCCGCTGCGCTCGATATCGTCGCTTACCCTCCGCACGGCCGAGGGGTCCATGTCACCGTAGGCGTAGGCGGCGATGACGCAGCCATCCTTGCCCGGCCAGGTATGGAAGAACTGGACCCCGTCCGCCTTCTCCAGATTAGCCCGGAAGTAGCTCGTTACCAGGTTGCGATTCTCCGTCTCATAAATACAGACGAAATAGGGATTGGTCCGGATCTTGCTCATCCGGCCGTCCCAGACCGGGTCCTTGATGACGCCCGCCGGCAGCGGGGCGCTGATCAGGACCTTGTCGTGTTCGCCCTCCCCGAAGTCGCTCCGTACCGCGATCCTATCGCCGGCGCGCTCGACGGAGCGGACCGCGCTGCCGTAGCGGATATCGGCTAGGTTAGCGGCCAGGCGAGAAATCAAGTCGGCGAAGCCTTCGTTCATGAACAGCAGCTTCTCGCCGCGCAGGAAGGATAGGATCGTATCCAGCTTAAAGACGCTGAAGGCGTAGTACGCCTGGACCTCCTGGAAGGCGCCGAAGCCGTAGGCCGACAGGTGCGGCGCCAGGATCTTCGCGATGGTAGGCAGCTCGTAATGGCTCAGGAACTCGCCGACGGGAATCAGCAGGTCTTGATGGATGAAGCCGTAATCGGCGCCGTCGAAGCCGGGGGCGAACCGGGCTAGGATCTTCTCGAAGCGGGCCAGCTCCTCCAAGAGCCTGGCTACCTCCTCCCGAGTCAGTTGCTCCACCATGGAGAATTCGTCGTCGATGAAGCTACGGCAGGTACATTGCTCGCGGAACGACACGTCCAGCTCCAAAAGCAGGCTGCGGATGCCGTCGTTAAAGCTAAAGACCGTACCCAGCTCGACGCTTTCCTTGTTTACGATCAGGCTCCTGCAATGCCCGCCCAGCTGCTCATCTTTCTCATAGACGGTAACGCCGTGGCCTCGCTTCTTGAGCAAGTAGGCCGCGAGCAGGCCGCTAAAGCCGCCGCCGACTATTCCGATATGCATCTGGCGCCCTCCCGAGCCCGTCGCGCGCCTCGCGTCGCCGGCGCGTCCATCAGTAATCCCGTTCCATGTAGACCCAAACGGGCAGGATCTTCCGACGTCCCGTCGCCTCGGCGTGGTAATCCAAGGGGGCGAGCGGCCTACCCCCGAAATCCTGTAGTTCCGTCATGTTATAGTCGCGCAGGCGTATCTGCAATCGCGTCTTTATATCCCTCAGCGCGGCGCCGGATTTTAAGAGGGGCAATAAGTCAGCGAGGCTTCGCCGATGATACGCCTCCATCGCCTGCCGTACCGACTGCAGCGAGGGGGACGCCTCGCCGCTCGGCGCGTGCAGCTTGACGTCGAAGCTGTGGCGGTAGGCCAGGTCGTAGAGCTCGGCGTAGCCGCGCTTACGGCCGACGGTTTTCATGCCGCCGGCCTCGAGCAGGCACCAGCATTTCGGCTCGAGCTTCAGGAGCCTGGCGACCGGTATGGCCACGCCCTCCAACAAGTCGGCGAAGCGGCCGATATCCAGGTCGGCGTAGAGCCGGGTGCAGGCGATGCGGCTTCTTAGGTCCAGGATGGTATAGGCGTACAGATCGCCGGCCGGCTCGAACCGGCCGTAGTAACTCGTCCAAAACAACCAGCACTCGCCGCTACCGTAGCCGTCGAAGCGGGGAAGCGCCTCCAGGGCCTTATGTCCCTTGCGGGTGACGTAGCTCCGGCGTTGCGCCCGGGTCGACAGGCCCTCGCGGCGCAGCACGTTGTAGACGGCCGACTCGCCGACGCGGCGGCCCATCTCCTGTAACCGGTAAGAAAGCTCCCGCGGCCCGTAGGCCGGATTGTTGCGCACGACGTCCAAGATAAGCTCTACGAGCTCGGGGGAGGTCTTATTCGCGGGGCAAAAGCGCTTGCGTCCCTCTTCCAAGCCGGCCATGCCGCGGCTCTCGTAGCGTCGTAGCCAACGATAGTACAGGGTCCGGGATATGCCGTACCGGGCGCAGCAGGCCTTGACGCCGTCGCCTTGCCCGGCCAGCAGGATGTTCAGTTTCTCGGCGCCGTTCACCCTTCCGCCCCGCCTTCTACGGCCCCGTCGGCCGATAAATTTTACTTTGGCTTCCTGTTTACACTTATGGCTTGAAACGCCGATTTCGGTCAAGCTACCGGCCCCTTACGGGGTCAAATCGGCGTGTCAACAGATCGCTAAAGTATTTAATCGTATTTAGAGAAAAATATATCGGTATTGCCTCCGCTTTTTAAGCTCCCCTATACTGCGCCCTGCGGCGGCGTCTCGCCCTTCGACGGAGGTCTGTCATGAACGAACTGAAGGTTTTTACCATTAAAAAGAATATCCACGAGGACAATAAAAAGACCGCGAACGAAACCCGGGACTTCCTCAAGCGGCACGGCGCCTGCTTCATCAACGTCATGTCCTCGCCCGGCAGCGGCAAGACCACCGCGCTGGCCCGGACCATCGTGGAACTGAAAGCGCAGCTGCGCATCGGCGTAATAGAGGCCGACGTCGACTCCGACGTGGACGCCCGGGCCATCATGCAGGCCGGCGGCAAGGCCGTGCAGATGCATACCGACGGCCTGTGCCACCTGGACGCGACCATGGCCCGCGGAGGCCTAGAGGAACTCGGCGTAGAAGACCTGGACCTGGTCTTCTTGGAGAACATCGGCAACCTGATCTGCCCGGTAGCCTACGACGTCGGAGCCGCCAAGAGCGTCGCCATCCTGAGCGTCCCCGAAGGCGACGACAAGCCGCTCAAGTATCCCATGATCTTCGAGAAGGTCGACGCGCTCATCGTCAGCAAGATCGACGTCATGCCCCATTTCGACTTCCAGATGCGGCTGCTCGAAGAGCGCGCTAGGAAGCTGAACGAAGACATCCTGATTTTCCCTTTGTCGGCCAAGACCGGCGAAGGCTTCTCCGCCTGGACCGACTGGCTAAAAGCCCAGATCAAAGCATAGCAAGGAGCCGATCATGGCTAAGAAAGAACGGAAGACCAACTTTAACAGATCCGCCCGCTTTAACTTCGCGCTGAACTGGGCCGACGTAGACGGCCGGGAGTATCGGCAGGACGTGCTCGACCTCTGCAACAAGATCGGCCGCACCAAGGCCGGCACGAGCCGAGAGGCCATCCCCTACGGCCCCGAATACTACGCCATCGAGCCGCTGGTGGACGCCTTCCAGGCGAAGATCGCCATGCAGCTACGGTTCCGCGAGAAGCTGAGCGCGGCGGACGTGGCCGCGGCCTCCGGCGAGGCGCTGGAGGACGTAAAGAAGGCGCTCGAGCATCTGGCCTGGGCGGGGCTCGCCTTCGTCAACACGATCGACGGCGTCGATATGTACTGGCAGGACATCTTCGTGCCCGGGCACCTGGAGATGATCAACAACAACAAGGAAGTGGTGGCCAAGTTCCCGCAGGTCGCCGAGGCGTTCTACCACTTCGGCAGCAAGCGCGGCCCGATGGCCGCCGGCATCATGCCCATCGGCGGCGGCCCCATGCGCGTCATCCCGATCGAGCGCTCGATCGACGGCAACTCGCGCAAGGCCAGCTTCGAGGAGCTGTCCAAGCACCTGAACGAGGCGACGGTCTTCTCCGTATCCGACTGCTCCTGCCGCACCTCGCGCGAGGCCATGGGCGAAGGCTGCGGCCACCTTAAGGAAGAGATGTGCGTGCAGCTCGACCACGCGGCGGAGTACTACATCAAGACCGGCCGCGGCCGCGCGATCAGCCGCGAGGAGGCCTTCGAGATCATCAAGCGCGCCGAGGACAACGGCTTGATGCACTCCATCCCCAACCTGGACAGCCCGGGCCATACCCACGCCATCTGCAACTGTTGCGGCTGCGGCTGCTACGCCATGCGCCTGGCCAACGAGTACGTCAATAACGACATCGTCCGCTCCAACTACCGCTCCGTCGTCGACGAGTCCAAATGCGTGGCCTGCGGAGAGTGCGTCGACGTCTGCCCGACCAACGCCTTGCGGCTCGGGCAGAAACTGTGCAGCAAGACGCCGATCGACGAGCGCGTCACCAAGCGGACGCCGCGGGATACCGAGTGGACCGAGGATAAATGGAACACCGACTACCGCACCAACCGCAAGAACAGCCTCGACTCGGGCACCGCGCCGTGCATAACCAAGTGCCCGGCCCACATCCCCGTCCAGGGCTATATCAAGCTGGCCTCGCAGGGGCGCTACGGCGAGGCGCTGGAGCTGATCAAGAAGCACAATCCGCTGCCGGCGGTCTGCGGGCGCATCTGCCCCAGGCTGTGCGAGGAGGATTGCACCCGCGGCGACATCGACGAGGCCGTCGCGGTGGACGACGTCAAGAAATTCATCGCGCAGAAGGACCTGGAGCGGGCGACCCGCTACGTACCCAAGAAGCGCCACGACTACAGCGATAAAAAAATAGCTATCATCGGTTCGGGTCCCTCGGGCCTGTCTTGCGCCTACGACCTGGCCCTGGACGGCTACTCGGTGACCGTCTTCGAGAAGGAGAGCAAGGCCGGCGGCATGCTCAGCCTGGGCATCCCTTCGTACCGGCTCGAGAAGGACGTGCTGGAGGCGGAGATCGACGTGATCCGCGAGATGGGCGTGCGCTTCGAGACCGGCGTGGAGATCGGCAAGGACCTGAGCCTTCAGGACCTGCGGGACCGGGGTTTCAGCGCCTTCTATATCGCCATCGGCGCCCAGCGGGGCCGCAAGCTCGGCATACCGGGCGAGGACGCCGAGCAGGTCTTGAGCGGCGTCGACTTCCTGCGGGGCATCAACCTGGGCAAGGAGCCCGCGGCGCGGGGCAAGGTAATCGTCATCGGCGGCGGCAACGTGGCCATGGACGTGGCCAGGAGCGCCGCGCGGCTGCCTGGCGTAACCGAAACCGGCCTGTATTGCCTGGAGGCGCGGGACGAGATGCCGGCGCACCGGGAAGAGGTGGCGGAGGCGCTGTCCGAAGGCGTGGCCGTCAACAACGGCTGGGGCCCGACGCGCGTCATCCTGGAGGGCGGCCGGGTAAGCGGCGTGGAGTTCAGGCGCTGCCTGTCGGTCTTCGGCGCCGACGGCAAGTTCGCCCCCCGCTACGACGATAACGCGAAGGAAATCGTGCCCTGCGACTACGTCCTCCTCTCGGTCGGCCAGACCTACGACTACGCCGAGCTCCTGAAGGGCGAGGACGTACGGCTGACGCCGCGGAACACCGTCGAGGTGCATCCGGTCACCCTGCAGTCCTCCAAGGCGGACGTCTTCGCCGGCGGCGACGTCGTAAGCGGGCCGCTCTTGGCCATCGACGCCATCGCCTCGGGCAAGGAGGCGGCCGTCTCCATCCACCGCTTCGTCAACAAGGGCCAGTCGCTGGTCTTCGGCCGGGATACCCACTCGTACAAGATGCTGGACAAGGACAACCTGTCCGACGCCATCGACTACGACGGCACCGAGCGGCAGCGAATCGCCGCGGTGGACGGCCAGACGGCCAAGGCCACCTTCAAGGACCTACGCGGCGTCCTGACCGAGGAGCAGATCGCCAAGGAAACCGCCCGCTGCCTGGGCTGCGGCGCGGTCAAGGCGGACGAGTACCTGTGCGTGGGCTGCGGAGCCTGCACCCTGCGCTGCAAATTCGAGGCCATCAGCCTGGAGCGGGTGCACGACCAGATGGGCTTTAAGATCGAGGAGCTGCCGAAGGCCGTTATCAAGAAGGCCCTGCTGCGGAAGGCGAAGATCGCCTTTAACAAGCTCAATCCCTTCGTCAAGGCGTAGGCGATGACTAGCTACGCCGGGGAGCGCCGCCATGCATGAGCTAGGCATCGTCTATGAAGTCATCAAGGTGGTAGACGGCTTCGTGCGCGACAACGAGCTGACGCAGGTAGACAAGATCGTCCTGCAGATCGGCCAGCTGTCGCAGGCCATGCCGCGCTTCGTCGAGGAATGCTTCCCGGCGGCCGTCAGCGGGACGATGTACGAGGAGACCGAGCTGGAGATCGTCGTCCTGCCGGCCATGGGCGAGTGCCGGCGCTGCTCAACGACCTTTAACGTCGTCGAGCGGCGCAAGGTCTGCCCGCAGTGCCGATCGGAAGATTACCGCCTCATATCGGGGCAGGAATTCGAAATCAAGGAAATCGTCGCGCGTTGACGAAAGGGGAAATCATGGGATTCTTGTTTCAGGGACTTAATGCGGCGAGCGCCGGAGCCTTCGCGCTCTTCTTAGTCGGCTTCGTCTTCTTAAACGAACTGGCCCGCCGCTCCAAGCTCGCGTCCGTACTGCTGTTCTGCGCCCTGCCGGTGGCCTTGGCGGCCGCCATCTTCTCCGGCCTGCTCGGCGGTTCGCCGGCCGGCAAGACTTGGTTCGCCTGGGTCAAGGTGGTGTCCGCCCTGGCCGGCGTCTACGGCTTCTTGCTGATCCGCTTCACCGAGCTGGGCAAGAAGAAGTTCGCCATGGTCTTTCCCGGCGCCATCCTGGCCCTGAACATCGCCGAGGCCATCTACCGGGAGCTGGAAGTCTTCGCCGCCTATCCTACCCAGGCCCTGGATCCGGCCGGGAACGTCATCATGGGCGGGCCGTGGAACGTAATGAACGCCGTCGCCGGCGTCCTGACCATCGTTACCCTGACGGGCTTCGTAGGCATCCGGGTCTCCAAGTCCAAAAGCCGCGACATGATCTGGCCGGACATGACCTGGCTCTACATCGCCGGCTATACGATCTGGAATTTCACCTACGTGTACAACTGCATCTCCAACCGCGCCCTCTACGCCGGCCTAGGCATACTCCTAGCCGCCGTGATCGCCGAGTACGTCTTTAAGCGCGGCGCGTGGCTGCAGCACCGGGCGCAGATCCTGTCCTTGTACGCCATGTTCTCGCTCTCCGTGAACTTCCAGGCCTCGACGGCCTTCCAGGTGTTCCCGACCTACAGCCCCGCGGCCCTCTGGACCCTGGGAGTCGCGTCCCTGCTGTTCAACCTGGGCGTCTTCGCCTCCATGCTCTATATGATCATCAAGCACAAAAAGAACCCCCTGCGCGGGGAGATCTATTCCCACACCAAGGCCTATCAGAAGGCCCTGGCGGATAATCAGCTCTAAGCGATGCGAGCGGCCGGCCCCGCCGGCCGCTCGCCGTCCCCGGCCGCTCGCCGTCCCCGGCCGCTCGCCGTCCCCGGCCGCTCGCCGTATTCCGCGGGCGGCGCGCCTCATAACGGAAAGCCTAGCCCCGCCTACGATCCCTGACTATTAATCCTCCTTGAAGCGCGCCATCGGCGTGGACTCGAAGTAGTCCTTTACGTAGCGCGCCAGGGCGGTCCGCTCCTTGTTGGCCGGCGCCTTAGCGGCCTGGCAGAGATACATCAAACCCGGCTTAGGCGTAAGCAGGCGACGGACCACGAGGTCGGGATTGGAAAGCATGGAGGCCATGCGCGAGGTCACCGTCACGATGCCCGCGTCCTCCCGCATGGCATTGGCGAAGTTCAGGCTGTAGCTCGAAGAGACGATGATCCGCGGCTTAATGCCGGTAACGGCGCAGAAGTGATCGAAGAGCCCGCGGAGCGCGTTGTCCGGCGCGCCGGTAATGACGTTCTCGCCGTCTAAGAGGGCGAAGGGCATAGGCGCGTCCGAGGCCGCCAGCGGATGGTCGCGGTGCAACGCCGCGAACATATAGTCCTCGGCCAGCGGGATCCCCTTCACGAGCCGCCGGTCGAAGGGATCCACCAGGAAGGCCAGCTCCAGCTCGCCCGAGAGCAGCTTCTTTAGGCAGGCCGGCTGGGACCACTCCTCGATCGCGATGCCGGCGTCGCGATGCGATTTCTGGTAGTCGAAGATGAAATCCGTGTCCAGGCAGTGCGAGAGCCCGATGGCGAAGGCGACCGGCAGCGCGGGCCGCCCCCGCCCGCGGCCGTAGGCCTCTATCTCCCGCTTGAGCGCCAGGTACTCCTCGTACATGGCCTTGAAGCGCGGCAGGAGCCGCTCGCCGATCGCCGTCGGCGCGAGGCCCGTGCGGGAGCGCTCGAACAGGGCTACGCCCAGCTCCTCCTCCAGGGCGCGGAGCTGGCGGCTCAGGCCCTGCTGGCTGATGAAGAGCTCCGCGCTCGCCCTGGTCACGTTCCGCTCGGCGTAGAGCCTGAGCGTCGACTCGATCGTCTTCATCTGCACGGCGCGCCTCCCCGTCCGGCCGGCCCCGCGCCGCGGGGCCGACGCTCTTAAACACAACGTTTTGTTGTCGCAAGGAACAATATGTTGTTTTACAAGGTCGGTCAATCCGTAGATACTGTTCGCAAACCGATAATTCCATAGCGAATAACGGAACGAACCCAGCGGAGGCTAGAGGCGATGGCGGCGAGGAAAAAGATAGTCAAGCTCGCGAAGAAGATCTGCGGATCGACCGCGATGATGGTAAAGATCGACGAGAAGGCCCCCGAATACTACGTCCTGGATAAGATCGTGACGGACGACATGGCGGACGTCGGCCTCGCGATGGCCCTCCGCAAACCGCGGACGATAGAAGAGATCGCGCGCCGCTGCGGCAGGCCCGTAGAGGAGACCCGCGAGCTGGCGATGAAGCTCGCCGTCGCCGGCGGCTGCATCTTCCATTCGGAGGGCGGCGTCGACCTCTACGAGCTCACGGTCTACGTGCCGGGCGTCATGGAGAAGGTCGTCTCCAATAAGGAGCTCTGCGAGAAGTATCCCGAGATCCCCAAGGCCTTCGAGGAGTACGCGCGGCTCCGCGGCGGCATGCTCTCGCCCAAGATGCCCATGGGCTACGGCCCCATGCGCGTCATCCCGATAGAGGCGGCCATCGACGCCGGCACGCGCAGCGTCGGCTACGAGGAGATCTCCACGATCTTGGACAAGGCCGAGCGCTACGCCGTCGCGGACTGCTCCTGCCGCCGCTCCCGCCGGCTCCTGGGCGAGGGCTGCGGCCACCTGGAGGAGGACATCTGCATCCACCTAGACGGCGGCGCCGAGTACTACATCCGCACCGGCAAGGCCCGGGAGATCAGCCGCGAGGAAGCCTACGCGATCATCAAGAAGGCCGAGGACAACGGCCTTATGCACAACATCCCCAATATCGACGCCGGGGAGACCCACGCGATTTGCAACTGCTGCGGCTGCGGCTGCTACGCGACGCGGAACTCCCTCATGTTCGGCTCCCCCGACATGACCCGGTCCAACTACGTCGCGGTCTCCGACCCGGAGAAGTGCGTCGCCTGCGGCCAGTGCGTGGAGCGCTGCCCGGCCAACGCCGTAAAGCTCGGCCAGAAGCTCTGCTCCAAGACGCCCGTCGCCGTGAAGCCCACGCCCACGCCCCGCGACCGGATCTGGACCAAGGACCGCCTCAACCCCGACTACCGCGAGAACCGCGATAACGTCGCGGAGACGGGCACCGCCCCCTGCAAGACCAAGTGCCCGGCCCACATCGCGGTGCAGGGCTACATCAAGCTCGCCTCGCAGGGCCGCTACCGCGAAGCCCTGGAGCTCATTAAGCGGGAGAACCCCCTCCCCGCGGTCTGCGGCCGCATCTGCCCCCACTCCTGCGAGTCCGAATGCACCCGCGGCGACCTGGACGAGCCGGTCGCCATCGACGAGATCAAGAAATTCATCGCCGACCGCGAGCTTAAGGCGGAGGAGCGCTTTATCCCCGCCAAGCGCCACGACTACGGCAAGAAGATCGCCGTCGTGGGCTCGGGCCCCGCGGGCCTTTCATGCGCCTGGTTCCTGGCCATAGACGGCTACCGCGTCACGGTCTTCGAGAAGCGCGCGCGCCTAGGCGGCATGCTCGCCCTGGGCATTCCCTCCTTCCGCCTGGAGAAGGACGTCCTGGACGCGGAGATCGAGGTCCTTAAGGAACTCGGCGTGGAGTTCCAGACCGAGGTGGAGGTCGGCCGGGACGTCTCGATAGCCGAGCTCCGAGAGCGGGGCTACGAAGCCTTCTACCTGGCCGTCGGCGCCCAGGCGGGCCGGAAGCTCGGCATCGAGGGCGAGACCGCGGCCGGCGTGCGGAGCGGCGTCGACTTCCTCCGCAGCGTTAACCTGGGCCAAGACGCGGGCCTCTCGGGCCAGGTCGTCGTCATCGGCGGCGGCAACGTCGCCATAGACGTGGCCAGGACCGCCGTCCGCTCGGGCGCGGCCAAGGTAGATATGTTCTGCCTGGAGAGCCGGCGGGAGATGCCCGCCCTCCCCGAAGAGATCGAAGAAGCCGCGGCCGAGGGCGTGGGCATGCAGTGCTCCTGGGGGCCGAAGCGGATCATCGTAGAAGAGACTCCGGACGGCTCGGGTCCCCGGGTCGCGGGCGTCGAATTCAGGAAGTGCGTCTCCGTCTTCGACGCGGAGGGCCGTTTTAGCCCGAAGTTCGACGACTCGATCACGATGGTCGTCCAAGCCGACCGCGTCCTGGTATCCGTCGGCCAGGCCATGGAATGGGGCGGCCTCCTCGACGGCTTAAAGGTGGAGCTCAACGGCAACGGCACCGCGAAGGCCGACGGCTTTACCTACCAGACCGGGGAACGCGACGTCTTCGTGGGCGGCGACGCCTTCTCCGGCCCGCGCTTCGCCATCGACGCGATCGCGGCGGGCAAGCAGGCGGCGGTCTCCATCCACCGCGCCGTGCACGAGGGCCAAAGCCTGGTATACGGCCGCGTGCGCGCGCCTTATCGCGCCATAAACAAAGAGAACCTCGTTATACGCGGCTACGACGCCGCGCCGCGCCAGCGCCCCCTGCACAAGGCGGACGAAAAGCTCTCGTTCAAGGACCTCCGCGGCACCCTCACCGAGGAAGCGCTCAAGAAGGAAAGCGCCCGCTGCCTAGGCTGCGGCGCCGCCGTCGTGGACCAGGAGGCCTGCCTGGGCTGCGGCCAATGCGTCGTGAGCTGCAAGTTCGAGGCCATCAAGCTCGATCGCGTCCGCGACGTCGTGGGCACCACTTTCGAGAAGCTCCCCTTGAAGCTGGCGCCCTACGCCCTGAAACGGGCGGTCCGGATCGCCGGCCGGGCGGCGCGCGAGGCGCTCACGGGGCGACGTGATTAGGCTCATCGCGCGGCCGCCTACGCGGCCGCGCGCATTTCCATAGCGGCCGGCCCGCGGCCCATGGCGGGCGCCGATCGAGTGACGGTAAAGGAGTACCGGCGATGTTCCTCTTCCAAACGATTCCCTGGCATTCGTGGCTGGCCTGGGGCCTCCTCCTAGCCGGCCTCATCCTGCTTAACGAGATCACGCGGCTGGGCAAGCTGGCGGGCCTGGCCCTCTTCGTCGCCCTGCCCCTGGCGCTCTCGATCTTCGTCTGGCCCAAGACCTCGGGCGCCGGCTCGGGCGCGCAGACGGCCAACTGGTTCGCCTGGGTAAAGACCTACTCGGCCCTCGTCGGCTGCTACATCGGGCTTATCCTGCGCTTCTCGAAGCGGGCCCAGGCCAGGAATTGGTGCTACGTCCTCCCGGCGGCCATCTTGATCCTGAATATCATAGAGGCGATCGCGCGCGAGCTCGAGGTCATGGGCATGGCCGCCGGCGCGGTAGACGGCATGTTCTACCTAGGCGGCCCCTGGAACGCGATGAACGCGGCGGCCGGCGTCTTGAACATCCTGACCCTTTCCGGCTGGTTCGGCATCGTCATCACCAAGGATAGGCGCCACGACCTCGTATGGCCGGACATGACCTGGTTCTGGATCGTCGCCTACGACCTGTGGAATTTCGCCTACGTGTACAACTGCCTGACCGACCGCGCCTTCTTCAGCGCCGCCCTCCTCCTGTCCTGCACCATACCCGCGTTCCTGATCAAGAAGGGCGCCTGGGCCCAACACCGCGTCCACACCCTGGCCATCTACATGATGCTCATGATGACCGTCCCGAACTTCTTCGTCTCGGGCAAGTACGCGGTCGCCTCGACCCACAGCCCGGCAGCCTACTACGCGGTCAGCGCCTTGGCCCTGGCCTTTAACCTGGGCGTAGCCGCCTACCAGCTCAGGGTCATCCTGCGCACGCGCCGGAACCCCCTCAAGGACGATCTCTACGCGGGCACCCCCGCCTACGAGGCCCTGAGGAAGGCGAACGCCTAAGTAAGGGCGAGGCCCGCCGGTCGCGGGCCTCGCGGACGCCGAACTCGGGACCGCGGAAAGCCCGGCCCGGGTTCGCGACAGCGTTTAGCCCCAGTAAGTTCGCCGTTCATACTCATGAAGATATGATAACTACAGATTCTGCAGCTCCGCCAAAATCGCAAGCAAGTTTCAGAAAAATACTTTTATTTAAAATTATTCACATTATCCATAGCAGACCCCCTTGATTTCGATTTTTAATGACTATATCCATGTTCTCGGTCATCAAATCGCAAGCCCCAAAAAGGAGACCGCAACATGGATAGGATCGGAACCGGCGAACTCGAGACGACGATAAAGAACGACTACGGCAACATCGTAGGGCTGGTCGCGCAGAAAGACGGAGAGCGGCTCTACGAGGGCTACTGGAACGGCTACGGCCCCGATGACGCGGCGCATCTTTTCTCGGTCACCAAGAGCGTGGTCTCGGCCCTGGTCGGCATCGCGATCGAGGAGGGCTACCTGCCCGGCGTGCAGGCCCGGGTATTGGACTACTTTCCCGAGTACCGCGTCGAAGGCGATCGGCCCGCGCTCAGGTCCATTACCCTGCGTAACCTTCTCTCTATGACCGTCCCCTACGCCTACGAGGTCGAGCCCTACGAGCTCTTCCTTACGAGCCCCGATCCGACGGCCGCGGCCCTGGACCTGGTAGGCGGCGAACCCGGCCGGTTCCAGTACTCGGCCATAGGCGGCGCGCAGCTACTGGCGCATATCTTGAGCCGGGCGACCGGACGCCCGCTGATCGAATACGCCAGGGAGAAGCTCTTCGGGCCCTTGGGCCTTAAGGTACCCGTGAGCCTAGTCCTGCGCGACCAGGCCGAATACCTGGCGACCATGGGCGATCGGCGCACCAGGGGTTGGGCCGTGGACGGAAGCGGCGTTAACGCGGCGGGCTGGGGGCTCTTCCTGAGCCCCGCCGAGCTGGCCGCCTTCGGCCAGCTCTACCTGGACCGCGGCCTCTATGCGGGGCAGCGCCTGGTGCCGGAGGCCTGGATAGCCGAGGGCACGCGGGAGCATAGCCGCTGCCCGGAGCGGGGTGGCCTACCCTACGGCTACCTTTGGTGGCTAATCGGCGACGGCCGCTACGCCGCCCTGGGCGACGGCGGCAACGCCCTCTACCTTAACCCTAAGGAGCGCCTCGTCGTCGCCGTCACCGCGCGCTTCACTCCCGACGCCAAGGATAGCGTCGAGCTGATCAAGCGCTGGGTGGAGCCCCTGGCGCTGCGATAATTTCGACTCACGCGCCCGCGCGGGGGGCGAGGAGGCGATACCTATCTGGCCCCCGCGCCCCCGCCCCCGGACCTCCGTTCGGGCCCTTGACGCGCCGGCGGTGCGCGGCCCATATTGTTGCGCACGCAACTATATAGGGAGGGCTAGGCATGGACGACGCGATTTTCGTGACCGGCGCGACCGGCAACGTGGGCCGGGAGACGGTTCGTCATCTACGGGCCCGCGGCAGGCGGGTGATAGCGGCGGTACGTTCGTCGGAGCGGGCGGCCGACGAGGCGGGCCTATGCTATCGCGCGTTCGCGTTCGAGGACCCGGCGAGCTGGGAGCGCTGCCTGGAGGGGGCCGACCGGGTCTTCCTGATGCGGCCGCCGCATGTCTCGAACGTCAAGCGCGACATGCTGCCCTTTATGCGCTACCTGAAAGCGCGCGGGGTCAGGCAGGTCGTCTTCATGTCGGTGCAGGGCGCCGAGCGGAACAAGGTCGTACCGCACCGCGCCGCGGAGGATTACCTCATGGAGCTGGGCCTGCCCTACACGATCGTGCGGCCGAGCTTCTTTATGCAGAACCTGACGACGACGCACCTGGCGGAGATACGGGACGAACGGCGGCTCTTCGTGCCCGCGGGCGCGGGGCGGACGAATTTCATAGACGCGCGCGACCTGGGCGAGCTCTGCGCCGCGCTGTTCGAGGGCGAGGGGCATATCGGCAAGGCCTACACGGCGACCGGCGAGCGGAGCTATTCCTACGGCGAGGTGGCCGAGCGCCTGTCGGCGGCGCTGGGGACGGCGATACGCTACGAGAGCCCGGGCCCGCTGCGCTTCCTAGCCTATCACCTATCGCGCGGCAGGAAGCTGGGCATGAGCGCGGTGATGCTGGCGCTCTACTCCGTGGTGCGCTTCGGGAAGGGCGATATCGGCACGGGGACGACGGCGGAGCTCCTGGGCCGCGCCCCGCGGAGCCTGGACGCGTTCATAGCCGATCATCGGGAAGCGTTGCGGGGAGGCGCGTAGTGCGCGAGGTACCCGGCGGCTTCGGCCGCGCCATATCCGTGATCAACCGCAAGGCGCTGGGCTATTTCACCCGGCGCCTGCGGCCCCTAGGCCTGGGGCCGGGCCAGCAGGCGTATCTCCTGGCCCTGGCTCCCGGGGAGTCCGTGCCCCAGGAGGAGCTGGCGCGGCGGCTCAGCGTGGACAAGGCCAACGTCTCGCGCGCGGCGCGCGGGCTGGAGGAGCTGGGCTACCTGCGCCGCGAGCGTTCGGGCGACGACGCGCGCGCGGTGGCGCTCTCCTTGACCGAGCGCGGTCGGGCGGCGCGGCGGGAGGCCGAGAGGATAGCCGCCGAATGGCTAGCCGTATTGCGGGGGGCGCTCACGGCCGACGAGTGGCGCGCGGCCGAGGCGGCCCTGGGGCGCATCGCGGCGGCGCTGGAGACGCGGGCGGACGACTGAGCCCGGAGCCGGGCGTGGGGGTAGCGTAGAAGCCCGGAGCGGCGGCGCCGTTCAGGCGGCGCCGCGAGGACTTCGGAGCGAGGGGGAGCGGCGGCGCCCGCCGCGGCGGGGCTTACGGGGACGCGGCGGCCCGAGCCGGGTTTCGCGACGCTCCCCCGCCCTCCCCCGCGGCTCAGGCTCGGCTTGCGCGCGGCCCAGGCTCGGCTTGCGCGCGGCCGGGAGGGCCCGTATAATGCCGCACCATGAACGACACCCAACGCTCGATTCGACGGGAGATCCTGGAGCGGGTCTTCCCCGACCTCCGCTACGGGGGCGACCCGGACGTCGAGCGCTATTTCGAGCTCCGCGCCGCGGGGCGCATGCTGGACGCGCTGGCGGTGTATACGGGCCGCTTAAAGCCGCGCTACCCGGACGACGAGAAGCGGGTGACGCTCCTTAAGCTCTACCGCCTGCGCTCGCCCGCCTACCACGAATTCTTAGAGGGGCTCCTCATGGAGCGGGCGGATTTCATCATCGCCCGTCTTAAGGCGAATATCGACGCGCTCTGCGGCCCGCTGGACGGGGTGCCGCTCAAGGACACCTACGCGGTGCTCAAGGCGGTGGAGCGGGTGGCGCGCCTGTTGCCCGGCGACGAGGCGGCGGCCCTGGCCTTTACGGGGAGCTTCGAGGAATACGCCAAGCTGCTGTCCTATCGCCGGGAGGATATGGCCAAGCTGGCCTACCTCCTGTCGGAGTTCTACCGCCAGGCCAAGCTGGGCGAAGACGAGGCGCCGGACTTCGTGGAGCTGAGCCGGCGCGAGACGGAGGCCAAGCGGCGCGAGGCCGAGGAGCGGGAGCGGCAGAATTTCTTCGACCTGTCCAAGATCGAGTTCGACGAGGCCGACGTGCGGCGCATCGAGATTCCGGCGGGCCTGGAGCGCGACGAGGATCGGGTGCTGGCCTACTGCCACCGCTATTGGGCCTACGCGGGCGATCCGGGCTTCGAGCGCATCGTTTGGCTCTATTCCAAGAAGCACGGGACGCGGCACTACGAGGTCTTCAAGGCGATTAAGACGGGCCGCGAGCGGAAGTATCCGGACGACGATATCCTGAGCCTGGTGGCCACGACGATAGCGGAGCGCTACTCGTACACGGTGCAGGGCGACCTCTATATGCAGGCGGCCTGGCGGCAGATCAAGGCTTCGCTCTACGCCAAGCCCGAGGCGGCCGCGCCCGGCGCGGCGCGGGACGAGGGCGGCAAGCAGGCG
>ERZ1066115.152-NODE-152-length-24031-cov-14.268352_pt1 | contig 24031 bp, 17 predicted proteins | sample MGYA00382762_ERZ1066115 | MGnify/ENA primary metagenome ERZ1066115 (study PRJEB33369, sample SAMEA5778345) | biofilm metagenome | biome: Industrial cooling water; feature: Water cooling tower basin; material: Biofilm | place: United Arab Emirates | collected... | reverse complement strand
GGAGCCGATGCGTCGCCCGGGAGCCGATGCGTCGCCCGGGAGCCGATGCGTCGCCCGGGAGCCGATGCGTCGCCAGATCGGCGCCGCTCGCGAAATTACATCCCCGCCCGATAAACGAAAAGCCGCCCCCGCGAGGGGGCGGCTTTATTATCGCTTCCCGGTCGACCGGCGCTGCCTTAAAGCCGCGTCCGTTCGGACCGGGAGCGTCGGTCGGCGCCGTTCCTTAGAACGGGCGCTGGCTGAGGTACTGGTATTCCTTCCACTTCCGCTCCACGAGCGCCTTCTCCTTGCCCTCGAGCATGTCGGCCCGCTCGGGGTCGGCGGCGCGGAGGGTCTTGAAGCGGGTCTCGTTGGCCATGAACTGGCTGACCTTGGCCACGTCGGGCTCCTTGGAGTCCAGCTGGAAGGGGTTCTTGCCCTGGGCGGTGAGCCTGGGGTCGAAGCGGTAGAGCGGCCAGATGCCCGACTCCACGATGAGCTTCTGCTGGTTCATGCCGGTCATCATGTCGATGCCGTGGTTGATGCAGTGGCTGTAGGCGATGATGATCGAGGGGCCGTCGTAGCTCTCCGCCTCGCGGAAGGCCTTGAGCGCCTGGTTCATGTTGGCGCCCATGGAGATCTGGGCGACGTACACGTAGCCGTAGCTCATGGCGATCATGCCCAGGTCCTTCTTGCCGATGTCCTTGCCGGCGGCGGCGAACTTGGCCACCGCGCCGAAGGGCGTGGCCTTGGACATCTGGCCGCCGGTGTTGGAGTAGACCTCGGTGTCCAGGACCAGGAGGTTGACGTTGCGGCCGCTGGCGATCACGTGGTCCAGGCCGCCGAAGCCGATGTCGTAGGCCCAGCCGTCGCCGCCGAAGATCCAGACGGAGCGCTTGACCAGGTGGTCGGCCACGTTCACGAGCTCCTTGGCCCACTGGTCGGCCTTGCCGCCCAGCAGCTTCTTGAGCTCGGCCACGTTCGCGCGCTGGGCCTCGACGGCCTCGTCGTCGGCCTGGGCGTTCGACAGGAGCTTGTCGGCCAGGGCGCCGATGGCGGCCTTGTTGGCGCCCACGAGCTCGCGGGCGTACTGGCCCATCTTGTCGGCGTTCAGGCGCATGCCCATGCCGAACTCGGCGGCGTCCTCGAAGAGGCTGTTGGACCAGGCCGGGCCGCGGCCGTCGTCGCGGGTACAGTAGGGGGTGGTGGGCAGGTTGCCGCCGTAGATGGAGGTACAGCCGGTGGCGTTGGCGATGACCGCGCGGTCGCCGAAGAGCTGGCTCATCATCTTGATGTACGGGGTCTCGCCGCAGCCGGCGCAGGCGCCGGAGAACTCGAAGAGCGGGCGCTTCATCGAGATGCCCTTGATGGTGGAGAGGTTAAGGCCGGGAGTCTCGGGGAGCTTCAGGAAGAAGTCCCAGTTCTTGGCCTCCTCCTCGCGGACGGCGATCTGGTCCACGAAGTTGATGGCCTTGCGGCCGGCGACGGCCTTGTCCTTGACCGGGCACTGGTTGATACAGACGCCGCAGCCGGTGCAGTCCTCGGGCGCCACCTGGAGCGTGGCCTTCATGCCCTCGAATTCCTTGCCCTTGGCGTCGGCGCTCTTGAAGGCCGCCGGCGCGCCCTTCAAGGCCTCGGGCGCGTAGGCCTTGAGGCGGATGACGGCGTGGGGGCAGACCACGGAGCACTGGCCGCACTGGATGCAGAGCTCCGGATCCCAAGCGGGGATCTTGTCGGCGATGTTGCGCTTCTCGTACTTGGTGGTGGCGGTGGGGAAGGTGCCGTCGTCGGGCATCTGGCTCACCTTGAGCTTATCGCCGCGGTTGGCCGCGATCTCGCCCAGGACTTCCTTGACGAAGGCGGGGGCGTCGGCGGTCACGGTGCCCTTCATGCGGTGCTTGGAGTTAGCCTGGCCGACCTTGACTTCCTGGGTGGCGGAGAGCGCGAGGTCGATGGCCGCCAGGTTATTGGCTACGACGTCGGCGCCCTTCCTGGCGTAGGTCTTCTCGGTGTACTTCTTGATCAGGGTCACGGCCTCGGCCTCGGGCAGAACGCCGGAGATCTTGAAGAACGCGGTCTGCATGACGGTGTTGATGCGGCCGCCCATGCCGGCCTTCTCGGCGATGGCCATGCCGTCGATCACGTAGAACTTAAGCTTCTTCGCGATGATGCGCTGCTGCACCTCGAGCGGGATCTCGTCCCAGACCTTGTCGGCCGGGAAGGGACTGTTCAGGAGGAAGGTGCCGCCGTCCTTCGCCCAGGCCAGCACGTCGAGCTTCTCGAGGAAGCTGAACTTATGGCAGGCCAGGAAGTCGGCCTTGCTGATCAGGTAGGGCTTCTGGATCTGGCGGGGGCCGAAGCGCAGGTGGCTGATGGTGTAGGTGCCCGACTTCTTGGAGTCGTACACGAAGTAGCCCTGGGCGCTGTTCTCGGTCTCGTCGCCGATGATCTTGATGGAGTTCTTGTTGGCGCCTACGGTGCCGTCGGCGCCGAGGCCCACGAAGAGGCACTCGACTACGCCCTGGGCGTCCAGCTGGAAGGACTCGTCCACCGGCAGGCTCATGCCGGTCACGTCGTCGTGGATGCCCACGGTGAACTCGGCCTTGGGCTTGGCGGCGCTCAGGTTGTCGAAGACGGCCTTGACCATGGCCGGGGTGAACTCGGCGGAGCCCAAGCCGTAGCGGCCGCCGATGACCGTCGGCCAGCCCTTGAACTGGGCCTTGCCGGCCTCCATGGCCTCGCCGATGGCGGTGCGGACGTCCTCGTAGAGCGGCTCGCCGATGGAGCCGGGCTCCTTGGTGCGGTCCAGGACGGCGATCTTCTTGACGCTCGCCGGCAGGGCGGCGATGAAGTGCTCCACGCTGAAGGGGCGGTAGAGGCGGACCTTGAGGGCGCCGACCTTCTCGCCCTTCTTGACCAGGGCGTTCACGGTCTCCTCGACCGTGTCCGCGCCGGAGCCCATGACGATGATCACGCGCTCGGCGTCGGGGGCGCCGACGTAGTCGAAGAGCTTATAGGAGCGGCCGGTGAGCTTGGCCATCTTGTCCATGTACTTCTGGACGATGGCCGGGGTGGCGTCGTAGTACTTGTTGACCGCCTCGCGGCCGGTGAAGTAGACGTCGGGGTTCTGGCTGGTGCCGCGGATGGCCGGCTTCTCGGGGTTGAGGCCCCGGGCGCGGTGGGCGCGGACGAGCTCGGCGTCGATCATCTCCTTCATGACCTCGTAGGAGAGCTCCTCGACCTTCTGGACTTCGTGCGAGGTGCGGAAGCCGTCGAAGAAGTGCAGGAAGGGGACGCGGGCCTCGAGGGTGGCCGCGTGGGCCACGAGGGCCAGGTCCATGGTCTCCTGGACGCTGGCGGCGGCGAGCATGGCCCAGCCGGTCTGGCGGGCGGCCATGACGTCCTGGTGGTCGCCGAAGATGGACAGGGAGCTGGCGGCCACGGCGCGGGCGGCGATGTGGAAGACCGCGGAGGTGCATTCGCCCGCGATCTTATACATGTTCGGGATCATGAGCAGGAGGCCCTGGCTGGCGGTGAAGGTCGTCGTCAGCGCGCCGGTGGTCAGGGCGCCGTGGACCGCGCCGGCGGCGCCGGCCTCGGACTGCATCTCCACGACCTGGGGCACGGTGCCGAAGAGGTTCTTGCGGCCCTGGGCGGAGAATTCATCGGACAGCTCGCCCATGGGAGAGGAGGGGGTGATCGGGTAGATCGCGATCACCTCGGAGCAGGCGTGGGCGACGTGGGCGGCGGCGGTGTTGCCGTCGATCATGACCATGTTCTTCGTATCAGCCATACGGGTTCCTTTGTGTGTGGTATTCGGCCTAGGGGCGTATCGAAGCAAGTTAGATGAGTAGGATGAGTACGCTCGTTGCCGGGAACGCCCATATAGTACGTTTTTTTCTCTCCCTATGCAAGGGTTATGCACGGAGCCGTGGGGGTATAGGGCTATTTTTTATATATAAAAATATCGAAAGATTGAGCGGGCCCGGCGATGGAATCCGCCGGAATCCGCCGGAATCCGCAAATCGGCATTTTCGAGCAGAGAGTCCGGAGAAAACGAGAAGCCGGTTCTAAAAAACGGCCGGATACTTACGGCGCTCGGATTATCTCATTCGTTCTGCGAGGAGTAGGTATGAAACGTTTCTCCGTTCTCTGTATAGCGCTCTGCCTGTGCGCCGGCTTGGCCTTTGCCCAGGAAACCAAGTTCGAGGCGCTGATGGCCCCCGGCGACTTGGCCGTCACCGCCGGCATCGGCTACGGTTTCTTATGGGGCGCCATCGACGTTTCCGGCGGCGTGGAGCTCATGCTCGGCCAGTTCATGCTGGGCGATACCTTCCCCTTGACCTACGGCGTCGCGGCGAAGGCAGCATATTATCGCTATAACTATGCCTGGGGCGATTACCACTATGCCTATTTAGGCGCCGGCGCCTTCGGAACCCTGCACTTCGGGCTCAAGGATATCGCGCTGCCCGATGGCCTGGATTTCATGGCCAATACCGATTGGTATATCGGCCTCGGCGCCGGTTTCTATGGCTATAGCGACAGCTATTATACGAGTGAAGACGGCTTCCGGATCGGCCTCCGCTCCGTGGGCGGCGTGAGCTATTTCTTTAGCCCCAACTTCGCCGTCAACTTCGAGGGCGGCTATTACGGCGGCTGGAGCGGCGGCCTCATCGGCCTGCTCTTTAAGCTCTAATCCGCAGGTTAGTAGCAGGGCGACTCGGGTAGCCGGGCCGCCCTTTACGCTGCGAACGCGGCCGGCGCCCTGCCGGCCGGTTTTATTATGGTGAGTCCGGGCCTTAGCTACCTATCCTGAGCGACGGAGGCCCTGAGCGCCCCGACCGCGGCGCGGTAGATGTCCTCGAGCCCGGCCGAGGTGTCCTTGGACAGGAAGTCGGGCTTCCACTCGGGCTCGGCCAGGCTGTCGGAGATCGTAAAGCACGAGGCCAGCGCCACGCCGCGGTATTCGGCCACGGCGAAGAGCGCGGCCGCCTCCATCTCCACCACGAGGGCGCCGTCGGCGACGCGCGCGGCCATCTCGGCCCTGGTCTCGCGGTAGATCGCGTCGGTGGTCCAGGCGGGGCCTTGGCGGTACGGCAGCCCAGCGCGGGTCAGCTCGGCGCCGAGGGCCTGCGTTAAGGCGGGGTCGGGCCGCGCCGGCCGGCCATCCGGGAGGTAGTGGTACGATAGGCCCTCGTCGCGCAGCGCGCCGTCGCAGAGCACCAAGCTGCCGGGATAGAGGCCGGGCACCAGGCTTCCCGCGGTGCCCATGGATACGAAGGAGCGGCAACCGAAGGCGATGAGCTCCTCCAGCATGACGGCCGCGGCGGGGCCGCCCACGCCGAAGCGCCCCACGATGGCGATATCGCCGCCCTCGTCCTCTAAGTACGCCAGGTGGGAACGGAAATAGCCCTCGGCGAAGCGCACCTTATGCCGCGTGGTCGCGAAGTCGAAGAGGCTCTTTTGATAGGACAGGATAGCGCCTTTGGGCGCCCGTTCGCCGGGGGGCAGGGCCCCCTTGGATCGGATATAGCTTAAGAATTGCTCGGGGGCGAAGAGCGAGTCTTCGTCGTATTTTGACTTATGCAGGGGTACGGACATCGGGCGGTCTCCTCATGCCGCGTCCCGGAGGCCGAAGGGGCCTTCGCCCTCGCCGGCGGCGTTCGTAGTATAGCCGCCCGCCGCCGGCGCTGGGAAGGGCGCGCACCGCCTTGATCCGAGTTCGTGAATCGGACCATAATGCGGCCTGAGAAAGGCGGCCGCTAGGCCGCCCGGATATAGGTGGTATCGAATCATGCGCTCCGTCTTCCGCATAGCCCTCGCCCTGCTCGTCGCCCTCGCGCCCCTGGCCGCCCAAGAAGCCGCTCCGCCGGACGCGTCGGCCGCTCCGGCCGCTCCCGCCGTAGTCCAGGAGGCGCCCCTGCCGCCCTTGAGCGCCCAGCCCGCCCAGCCCGCCGCGCCGGCCCAAGCGCGGCCCGACGCCCTGCTCGCCTTTAACCAAGGGCGCGCGCACGAGAGCGCCGGCCGGACGGCGGAGGCGGAGGCGAAATACCGGCAGGCCATCGCCATCTGCGACGCCGAACTCGCCGAGAACCCGCAGCGGATGGACGCGTTTACCGTAAAGTCGTGGAGCCTCTTCAGGCTCGGCCGCTATCGCGAAGTGGTCGATCTGGGGACCCAGGCCCTGCGGATCAAGTTCGACGCGCGTATCGTTCAGGTGATGGGCGAGGCTTATTTCCACCTAGGCGACGACGCTACCTCGCTGCGCAACCTGCAGCGCTATATCGACAACGCGGGCGAGTTCGCCGACCGGGTCCCCACCACCTACTTCTATATGGCCGAGAGCTACGTGCGGATGCGGCGCTACGACCACGCCGACATAGCCTACGCCATGGCCGTCTATCGCGAGCCGAACATGCCCCGCTGGTGGCTGCGTTACGGCTTGGCGGCGGAGGCTCTCGGCGACTTCCGCCGCGCCGACGAGTATTTCGGTCGCGCCCTCAAGTTGAGCCCGACCATGGCCGAGGCCCGCGAAGGGCAGACCCGGGTGCGCGCCAAGCTGAACTAGCGACGGTTACGCCTCGGGGCCTTTCTTAAGGAGCTCCCTTAAGCCAGAGGCGAAGAGCCCGAACGAGCCGGCGATGATCAGGTAGGCGCCCAAGGGATAGGCCAGGAGCCAACGGTTTACCAACAGGCGGGCGCGATAGAGGCCGATGAGCCCGGCCAGCTCGCCCGTCGCCGAGGTGAGCAGGGGCGGGTCGAAGGTCAGCGTGGTGCCGCCGATGAAGACGAAGAACATCCCGAGCCTGCCCACGAATTGCAGGGTCCGCACGCACTGGTCGGCGAAGGTCTCGGCGAAGGCCTCGGCCAGGTAGGGCCTTAGGTGATGCCGCAGTATCCAGGGGCGGTCGGCCCCGGCGCCGATCGCGGCCGTTACGAAGGGCTTCTCCAGGAGCGCCCGCGCGCGCGCGTCGAAGGCGCCGGCGACGCCGGCGAGCTCGAAGGCCGTGAGCACGGCCGCCTGGACGAAGAAGAGGCCGACGCTGCCCAGCGGCGAGTTCACCGTGATCGGATAAAGGATAAAGAAGGCCAGGACGAAGCTCGGCACGCCGGCCAGGGGGGCGGCCGCCCGCCCGCCCGCCCCCGCGCGACGCGCCTGGCCGGGTCGCCTCGCGACCGACGAGCCCCTCAGGGCTGCCGCGACGCCGACGGCCGCGCCTAGGGCCGTGCGTAGGAAGGCCGTCAGGGTGACGATGCCCAAGGTCCAGCGCAGGCCCCACAGGAGCCTGGTCTTCAGGTCGTAGCCGTAGTCGTCGCTCCCCCACGGATACACCTCGGACGGCGGCTCCGGCGCGTAGATCCAGGCCTGGCCCTCGTCGGTCTCGGCGGAGCGTATCGTATCGGCGTAGCCGAAGGGATAGGGCGCGAAGAGGCCGGGGAAGGCCGCGACGAAGACGAGCGCGGCCAGGGCGAGCGCGCCGACCGTCAATTTAGCGTTCACCGCTCAAGCCCCTCCTGGCCGCCGCCAAGGCGATGCGATACGCCGCCCAGGCGACCGCGTACACGGCGAAGCAGGCGACGACCACCATGGCGGCGACCGAATACTGGAATTCCCCCGAGCGCGCCAGTCCGCCCCTGCCGGGGAAGGCCGCCGTGAAGAGCAGGCGCGTTACGCCCGGTAGCGCGAAGATATATTCGCACATGAACAGGTTGCCCTGCATGAGGGAGAGGATGGACGGCAGTTCCGCCCCGATCTCGGGGATCACCGCCGCGCCCAGGTGGCGACGGCGGATGAGCGCCTCGCCTAGGCCCTTGGCCCGCGCGTAGCGGACGTAGTCCGACGCGGCCGCCTCGGTCGCGCGCCGCCGAGCCGCCTTATAGGTAAAGGCGAAGGGATAGAGGCCCATGAGCGCGAAGGGCAGGGCGAGGAGCGGCCCGCCGCGCGGGTCGCTCGAGATGCGCGCTACGCTAAAGCCGAAGGCGTCTAGGGCCGCGAGCGCGCCCAGCTGCAGCGCCAAGGCCAGGATGAAGTCGGGCACGGCGTACAAGGCGCCCAGGGCCCGGCCGAAGAGCCCCGGCGCGCGCCGCCGCGGCTTGCCGGCTCCCGCGATCCCCAGCGCTACGCCGAGGACCATGCCCGCTAGCCCGGGGACGACGACGTAATAGAGCGAAACGGCGACGTAGCGGGGCATCGTCTCCCGCGCGTCCCAGCGCGTCTGCCCGACGTAGTAGCCGAAGCCCTCGCCGCTCCGGAGGCCGGAGCCCCAGGCGGCGATCTCGCGGAGCGCGCGGCCGGGCTCGAAGCTCGTCCTGACCGGGGCCCCGGGCTCGGGCCGATAGACGCGGAAGGCGGCCGGGCTCGCCGCGGCCAGGAGCGCGAGCGCCAGCGAGAGGGCGAAGGCCGCGGCGCCGCGGGCCGTCCCGCCCGCCGCCGCCTTTAGGGCCGCCCTCATAGCAGCGACACCGGGTCCGGATCGATCTCGGCGTAGACCCCGGACGGCAGCTTCGCCGCGCCTAGGGCCGCGGCGAGCGCCGAGCGGGCCGGGCCGGGTTCGGCCGAGCGCAGGATGAGTTGATAGCGCGCGTTGCCCGCTATCATGGCGATGGGGCACTCGGCCGGCCCGAGGACCTCGACCGCCCCGCCCGCCCCGCCGGCGTTCGCTTCGGCCAGCGCGGCTAGCTCGCCGGCCGCCGAGCGGGCCGCCGCGCGGTCCTTGGAGCGCAGCACCACGCGGATCAGCCTGGCGTAGGGCGGGAAGCCCAGCTCCCGGCGTATGGCCAGCTCGTCTTTATAGAAGCCGTCCGCGTCGTGGGCGGCGGCCCGGCGTATTACCGCGCTGTGGGGACGGTAGGTCTGGACGACGACGCGGCCGCCCGCCTCGAAGCGGCCGGCCCGCCCGGCCACCTGGGTGATCAGGGCGAAGGCCCGCTCGGCCGCCCGGAAGTCGGGCATGTTCAAGGCCGTATCGGCGGAGACCACGCCGACCAGGCGGACCCCGGGGAAATTAAGGCCCTTGGCCACCATCTGCGTGCCTAAGAGCAGGTCGGCCTTGCGGTCGCGGAAATCCGCCAGGATACGCTCGACGCTCCCCGCCTTGGAGGCCGCGTCGGCGTCGAGCCTGGCTATCCTAAGTTCGGGGAAGAGCCGCGCGGCGTCTTCCTCGACGCGCTCGGTGCCGAAGCCCGCCCAGCCGGTATCCAGCGAGCCGCAGCTCGGGCAGGAGCCGGGCGGCTCCGCCGAGTAGCCGCAATAGTGGCAGACCATGCGGCCCCGCTCTTTGTGGAAAGTCAGGCCCACCGAGCAGTGCTTGCAGCTGGCCTCGGCGCCGCAGGCGCGGCAGGTCCAGAAATACGAGAAGCCGCGGCGATTTAAGAAGAGGATGGTCTGGCCGCCTTGGCCGTGCACGCGCCGGATCTCGTCGACCAGGCGCGCGGAGAGGGCGCCCGACTCCAGGCGCATGTCCACCACCTCGACCTCGGGGATCTCGCCGCCCGCCAGGCGTTTGGAGAGCGTGAGCCGCTCCAGCCCGCCTTCGTTCATCAGGCGCCAGGCCTCGACGCTCGGCGTGGCCGAGCCCATGACGAGCCGGGCGCCCGCGGCGGCCGCCCGGCGCATCGCCGCCTGCCTGGCGTGGTAACGCGGGTTCGAGCCCGATTTATACGAGCCCTCGTGCTCCTCGTCCAGCACGAGCAGGCCCAGGTTGCGTACCGGGGCGAAGACGGCGCTCCGCGCGCCGACGGCGATGTCGGCCTCGCCCGATTGCAGGCGTCGCCATTCGGCTAGGCGCCGCGACGGGGTCAGCCCGGAATGGAGCACGGCGCAGCGCTGGCCGAAGCGGCGCTTAACGGCCTCCACGACCTGGTGCGTCAGGGCGATCTCGGGGACGAGGTAGATGACGCCGCGGCCCTCGGCCAGGGCGGCCTCGGCGGCCTGGAGGAAGACCTCGGTCTTGCCCGAGCCCGTGGGGCCGTAGAGATAGTAGCGCCCGCCGCGGCCGGAGACGATGCGCGCGAGGGCCGCCTTCTGCTCGGAGCTCGCGGCGAGCGGCGAGGGCTCTACGCGCAGCTCGTCGAAGCCGCCCGCCTCGGGCTTGGCCTCACGGCGGCCGGAAGGCATCATGGAGGCCAGCGCCTCGCCGAGCGAGCAGAAATACATGCCGGCCAGCCAACGGGCCAGCTCCAGGGTGTCGGAGCCGAAGAGGGGCTCGGCGTCCACGACGCGGCGGTAGGGCTTGACCAGCGCCGGGTCAAGCTCGCAGGCGTCGTCGCGCGATACGACCCAGCCGGCCAGCATACGCCGCCCGAAGGCCGCCTCGACGCGGGAGCCCACCGGCGCCTCCATGCCCTCGGGCTCGCGATAGCTGAAGATCCTATCGATCGGCAGGTCGAAGGCGACGCCGACGTATCCGGGCATGGCGGCCCTAGCTCCCGGGCAGGAGCGACTTTAAGAGCTTCAAGTCCTCCCAGGCGGGGCGCTTGAGCTCCTCGTTCCGCAGGAGGGCGCTCGGATGGTAGCTGGCGACGAGGGGAAGCCCGTTATAGTCCCAGACGCGGCCGCGGAGCTTGCCGACGCCCTCCTTGGTGCCCAGGAGGGCCTGGGCGGGGACGCGCCCGGCCGCGAGTATCGCCTTGGGCCTTAAGAGGGCGACTTGGCGCTCGAGATAGCCTAGGCAAGCCGCCTGTTCGTCCGGGGCGGGGTCGCGATTCATGGGCGGGCGGCATTTAACCACGTTGGCGATATAGCAGTTCTCGGTCCGCGAGAGGCCGATGGCGGCGAGCATGCGGTCTAGGAGCTGGCCGGCCGGCCCCACGAAGGGGCGGCCGCTCGCGTCCTCCTCGGCCCCGGGGCCTTCGCCGACGACCAGCACGAGCGGCCTGGGCGCGCCCTCGCCGGGGACCGCGCGCGTACGCCCGGCCGCCAGCCGGCATTTACGGCAGCGGGCGGCCTCTTGCGCCACGGCCGCCAGGCTGTCGCCGTCGCGCGCGCCGTCCGGGCGCCCGGGGGCGGCCGGGGCCGCCGGCCGATCCTCTCCGTGCGCGGAGCGCGCCGCCGGCGCGGCGGGCGCCTGCGCCCTGAACTCGGGCGCCGGGAGGCCGCGTCGATAGCCGCCTAAGAGCGCGTCCTCCAGCGTCTCGAGCTCGTCGTAGAGCGCGCGGCGGGCCGCGAGTTCCTCCATGCTAGTAGGTCCCCCGCTGGGCGTTCCGCAGTTCGATGGTCGCGTCGCGATAGCGCCCGGCGGAGACCCGGCCCAGGGCGGCGTAGACCGCCCTGCCCAGCTCGGCGTCGGCCTGGCAAAGCCGCTTAAGGGCCGGGCCGTCGATCCTGAGGGCCAGGCAACGGTCGCGGGCGTAGAGCCCCGCCTCGCGCCGCCCGTCGTCCAGGAACGCGGTCTCGCCGGCGAACTCGCCGGCTTTGATCGGCGCTATGGCGTCGTCCATGGCGTCCTTGCCGCCCGGGGCGCGCATGCGGAGCTCGGCGATGCCCGAGATGAGGAAGAACAGGTCCCCCTCGCGCGCGTCCTCCTCGAAGATCGCCCCGTCCGCGGGGACGCTCGATAGCGACGCGATCGCGGCGAGCTCGGCGAGCCGGCCTTCGTCCAGGCCGCCGAAGCCGGGCGCCGAGCGCAGGGCGGCGATTAAGTCGTTAGCCGTAGTCATAGCGGACGCTCCGTTCCCGACGATACACGTCGTTCCGCCTCGCCGAAATCCCGCGTAGCCAGGAAGGAGGCGACGAGCTCGGGGTCTCCTATCTTCGCCTTCTCGTCCTCGAGGAGGCGTAAGGCGATGGAAGGAGCCTTGCGGGCCGCCTCCCCGTCCAGGACGCGCGAGGCGTAGTAGTAATAGAGTATGACGTCTTTATAAGGCAAGAGGAAGCCGGTGGTGAAGCAATACGAGGCCTCGGTCGCGTAGAAGCGGGCCCGGTCGACCCGGCCGCGGGCCAGTTCGATGCCGGTCAACGCCACGAGGAGGCCGAAGGCGGGGTAATAGCACGAATGGCGCAGCGCGGGCACCAGGGCTTCTTTCGCGGCGATCTCCGCCTTGCGGGCGTCCCCGGCGACGAGGCGGCAGAGGCAGAGCATGCGCAGTGCGTCGACGCGCTCGAATTCGTTCCGTACCTGGTCGGCGTAGAACTCGGCCTGCAGGAAACCCGCCTCGGCCTCCTCGCGGCGGCCGGCCAGGGCGGTCGAGCAGGCCGCCATGGCGTGCGCCTGGGCCAGGGAGCTCTCGTTCAGGGGGCCGAGCGCCAGGAGCTCCCGCGCCGCCTTGCCCAGCGCGGGATAGTCGCAGAGCTGCCAAAGCGCCTTGAGCCTAAGGTCCAGGCCGAAGAATCGGGCGACCGAGCCTTCGCCGACCTCGTCGGGCTGCCTAGGCGCCTCCGCCGCGATGCCCGCCTCGGCGGCGAACAGATCGAGCTCCGCGAGTGCGCCGCGATAGTCCCCCGAGTAGAGCTTGAACTCGGCCCGCGCGCTCGCGAGCTCGAAGCGGTCCGGCGAGGGGAGCAGGGCGCAGTGCTCGACGAGCGACCTCGCCTCGTCGAAATTGCCGCGGTGGAGCTCGGCCCAGGCCAGGGTCCTGGTGACGTTCTGCAGGCTGCGGGCGCTCATGCCGGCGCGGCGGTAGTAGAAGAGGGCCTTCTGGCCGGTAAAGCGCGCCTTCTGGAAGGAGAAGGACATGGCCGCGTGCGCGGCTATCATGTGGTACGCGAAGCCCATCCCGGCGTCGTCTTGGGAGGCTACGGCGGCCTTCATGATGCGCGACAGCTCGCGCTCGGCGTCCCCGATCTTGCCCATGTTAAAGAAGAGCGCGCTCTTGAGGATCAGGAGCTGCAAGGCCTTTTTCGGGTCGCGCTTAGCCAGGCGCTTGTAGAGCGGGTCCACGTAGTCGAGGAATTCGTATTTATAATTCCTCTCGGGGTCCCTCAAGAGGAGCTCGGCCGCCTCGTCCCAACGTTCGGCGTTCAAGAGGTGCCTCAGGAGCCGCAGGGGGTGGGGCCGGGGCATCTCCAGCATGAGGTCGGCTATAGCCCCGTGGATCAGGCGCTTGTTGTGGTTCAGGACGCTCGCGTAGAGCGCCTTGCGCAGCAGGTCCAGGCGGAACGAGTAGTATTCGCCGCTCTTGACGAGTATGCCGTCGCGTACGAAACGTTCGAGCGCCGCGGGGGCGAGCTCCGGGTCGCCGCCGGCCGCCTTGAGCACGCGCCGGGCGTTATCCTCGCTGAAGTTCAGGATAAAGGCGGACATCATCTTTATGAAGTCGCGTTCGGCGGGCTCGTAATGCTCCAGGCTCGTGAGGAACATGGTCTGAATGGTCTCGGGCAGGGTCCCCAGCTCGCCGCGATCGCGGGCGAAGGACGCGTACTCGCGTATGAAGAGCGGATTGCCCCCCGACAGGCCTACGATGGTCCTCTGGTGCCCGTCCGGACAGGAGGGCCAGTGGGCCCGCGCGAGCGCCGCCGCATCGTCCTCCCCGAGGGGGCCGAGCTTGAGCGCCTTCAGCTCGGGGAAGGCGTCCCGCAGGGCCTGCGGCTCCTCCCGGCCGGCCAGGATCAGGAAGGGTTTCTGCTCGGCGCGGCGGCAATAATACAGCAGGAACTCGCGGCTGGCCTTATCCATATGCTGGGCGTTATCCACGAAGATCAAGGGCGAATAGAGCGACGAGGCGGCCGGGCCCAAGGCCGCCGCGTAGAGCGCGTACAGGGCTGGCAAGGCCTCGCTCTCCTCGGCCTGGGAGCCCTCGTCGGCCGCCAGCCCCGCCAAGACGGCGGCGCGCTCGGGCGCCAGGCCCTTGACGCCCCGCAGGGCCGCCGCTACCCGCTCGGCCGGAGCGTCCCGGTCGAGCCCTAGATAGGCCAGGGCCAGGTCCCAGGCTACGGCGTAGCGTCGCGTGACGAATTTCTGGGCGCGGGCCGCGAGGATCGGGGCCTTGAAGTCGGGGAAGGCGCGGGCCTTGCCGATCAGGGCTTGGACTAGGCGCGTCTTGCCTATGCCGGCCTCGCCCAGGACGTAGCGGCCGGAGAGCGCGCTCGGATCGAAGCGCAGGTAGTGGCGTAGGAGCTCGTCGAGCGTCTCCTTGCGGCCCACGAAGGGGGCGTCGTCGCGCGGCGCGCCTATGGCCGGGCCTTTGACCGACCAGGCCAGGATGGTCTCTTTCTTGCCCTTGGCGGCCACTGAGCGGGGGCCTTCGAACTCATAATCGAGCTCGCAGGCGCGGCGTACCGTGTCGGAGACCAGGATGCCGCCCGGCTCGGCCGCGGCCTGCAGGCGTTGCGCCACCGCCATGGCGTGGCCGGTGACCACGTCGAAATCGCCCCGGGTGCCGGTGGCTACCAGGCCGGCGTGGATGCCGACGCGGAAATCCGCCTCGTCGCAGGCTCCGCGGGCCTCGCGGCAGGGATCATGGCGCCCCAGGAAGCGCAGCGCCGCGGCCACGGCGCGCTGCGGGTCGTCCTCGTGTAGTTCGGGGACGCCGAAGACGGCCACCATGGCGTCGCCTATGTACTTCTCCACGGCGCCGCCGTATTCCCGGATGACGGCCTCGAATTCCCCGAAGACGCGGCCCATGAAGGCGTCCATCTCCTCGGGGTCGAGGCGCTCGGACATAGCGGTGAAGCCGGTCATGTCGGCGAAGAGTATGGCGGCCGTCTTGCGTTCGCCGAGCTTGAGTGCGTTGCTTGCCATGGCGGGGCTTAGCATACCCTAGAATCCGCCCGGCGGAAAGCGGCGGCCGCCGCCGATCGGCGGCGAGGGCGGACCGGGAGGCGAGGGCGGACCGGGAGGCGAAGGCGGACCGGCGGGCGCCGCGTAACCTAGCCTAGGCTTACCATCTCCAACTCGGCGCCGAAGGGCGCCAGGGCGGCCTCGAGCGCCTCCTCGAGCGACGAGAGCTCGATGACCGCGAGCTCCTTGATCAGGAAGCGGGCGATGCGTATCTTGTCCCTGCGGCCGTGCTTGGGCTTGACGATGATGATCCGGTCGTAGCCGTACTCTAGGGCGATACGGTCGGCGTTCATATAGACCTCTGGCACGACTACCGCGTCGGACTCATCGTTAAAGATGAACGGCAGCGGCCGCCTGCCGTAACGTTCGAGCTTGAGCTCGGCTACCTCGCGGGCGGCGCGGGTATCGATATACGCGCCTTTGCATGGCGTATGCACGATAAAGTTTTGATGAAAATCTACGCGGGACGAGGCGAGCTGAATCGTGGCTAAGGGGGCTTCCAGGTGCATGGGCCTTCCTTTTCCTGTCTATTTACTAAAATGGAGCTAATAGAAATAATGCTATCATTGGATTGTTTTCATGTCAATGGCCCAATTCGAGCATAACTGCGGTCGACGGGAAGGATGCGCCATGTTGGGAAGCTGGTTTTGGAAGGACGGCGCGCTCCTACGAGCCGAAGAGGCCGTCGCGCGTCTCGACGACGCCGAGCTCAGCCAAGGCTACGGCTGTTACGAGGTCTTAAAGCTCCGCGAGGGGCTCGTCTACTTCCCCGAATTCCATGAGGAGCGCCTGTTCCGTTCGCTCGCGCTCGTGGGGATCGAGCATGCCCTGCAGCCTGGCTTCCTTAAGCGCGCCATTGCCGAATTGGCGGAGGCCAACGGGCTGAGCGACGCGAACGTCAAGGTCATCGCCATCGGCCGCCCCGCCGCGTCCGCCGAATGCCGCATCCTGTGCCTGCCGCCCATCTACCCGCCGGCCGACGCGCCGTCGCAAGGCGTGGCCTGCCTGCTGTTCAGGGGGCAGCGCCAGTTCCCCCGCGCCAAGAGCCTGTCGCTCCTCCTATCCACGGTGGCCTATCGCGCCGCCGCGGCGCGCTCCTGCTATGAAGCCTTGCTCGTGAACGCCCTCGGCCAGATCACCGAGGGCACGCGCATGAACCTGTTCTACGCCGAGGCGGAGGCCTCGCCCGGGGGCGCTCTATTCACGCCGCCGGCCGAGCAGGTCTTAGAAGGCGTTACCAGGCGCACGCTCATGGAGGCCCTGGCCGCCGCGGGGCGTCCCGTCCGCGAGCGTCCCCTAGGCCTAGAAGAGGCGCTCTCGGGGCGTTATGCGCTCATGGTCTCGAGTACCTCGAACCGGGCCCTGCCGGTGCGCTCGCTCCTGGGGCCGCTCGACCCGGACGCTCAGGGCTTGGGCGCCGAGCTCGGCCCGCCCGTTGCGCTCGGGCGTTCGGCGGCCCTGGACGAGGCGGTCGGGATATACGACGAGTACCTGGCCGCCTACGCCGGCGCCGGCGCCGAACTCAGTCCCAGCGCCGACGCCTAAAGCCGAGCGCCGGCGCCGAACTCAGTCCCAGCGCCGGCGTCTAAAGCCAAGCGCCGGCGGCCGCAAAGGCCGAGCGCCGGCGATGATCTCAGTCCGCGCGGACCAGGCTCTTGACGAACTTGTAGGACCGCGCCACCGAGGCTACGTTCACCCGTTCGTCGGGGGAGTGCGGATATTGAATGGTCGGCCCTACGGATATCATGGCCATATCGGGAAAGAGCGGCCGGAAGACGCCGCATTCCAGGCCGCCGTGCGTCGAAACGATCTTGGGCTCGAAGCCGCGCAGCGCCTTGAACGCCGACTTGGCCGTAGCCAGGAGCGGGCTCGAGGGATCGGGCTCCCAGGCGGGCGAGGAGCTCACCCGCGCGCGCTCCAGGTCCCAGCCCCGCGCCGCGCTCGCGTCGAGGGCCGCCTCTATGGCCGCCGCGTAGCGCTCCATCTCCAGGTCGGAAGAGCTGCGTACCATCGTCAGGATCTCCGCGCGGAACGCGCCGTCGGCGGCCGCGGCCCGCAGGATGCCCAGGTTGGACGAGCTGCGGACGAGGCCGGGGATCGCCGGCTCCATGGCGAAGAGGCCGTCGGGGAGCGAGGCCACGAGGCGGCAGAACTCGGCCGAGTCCGCGGGGGCCAAGGCGTACGCGGGCGCGGCGGCGGCGGCGACGGTCAGCCGCAGCTTAGGTTCGGCCGCGCCGAAGCGCTCCTCGAGCGCCGCGCCGGCCTGGCCCAGGGCCTCACGTGCGGCCGCCTCGTCCGCGACGCCGATTAGCGCGAACGCCTCGCGCGGGATGGCGTTGGAGGCGCTGCCGCCCTCCAGGGCCGCGAGGCGGAGGCTCATGCCCGCCTCGGCGAGGCCGGCCAAGGCCCGGGCCAGGCTTACGCAGGCGTTGGCGCGGCCCTTGTCGATATCCACGCCCGAATGCCCGCCCAGGAGCCCGCCTAGGCCGATCTTGAGCCAGGCCAGCCCCGCGGGAGCCGGCTCCGCGCCCCTACCGAGCTTGGCCAGGGAGCGTATCGAACCGGCGCAGCCGATGGTGAGCTCGTCCTCGTTCTCGCCGTCGACGTTGATCAGTATCCTACCGCGCACGAAGCTCGGGGCCAGGCCCTTGGCCCCGCTCATGCCGTCCTCTTCGTTCGTGGTGCACAGGAGCTCCAAGGGGCCGTGCTTAAAGCCCGGCTCCTCGAATATGGCCATGCCCATGGCCAGGCCTATGCCGTTGTCCGCGCCGAGCGTGGTGCCGTCGGCCTTCACCCAACCCGGATCGGCGGGGTCCGGCATGGCGCGGATCGGATCGCGCAGGAAGTCATGGGTCGAGCCGGCCGCGGCCTGCGGCACCATGTCCAGGTGGCCCTGCAGGACGACGCCGGGAGCGCGCTCCGCGCCAGGGCTGGCCGGCTTGCGTATGACGAGATTGCCGGCCGCGTCGCGCTCGCAGGCGAAGCCGCGGTCCTTGGCCCAGGCCTCTATGACGGCGGCCAGGGCCTCTTCGCGGCGCGAAGGGTGGGGGACGGCGCAGATCGATGAAAAATGGCCCCAGACGGACCGGGGTTCAAGCTCGCGTATATCCATAAACGGGCGCTCCTTTTCTCGGGCGCCTATAGTATCACGGATGCCGCCGCCGCTCCAGCCGAAGCCGCCGCGCCGTCGCCGCCCGAGGCCGGCTGGGCGGCGATGTAGCGGTAGACGCTCGCCAGCGGAGCCGGCTTATGGAAGTAGAAACCCTGGAGCGCGCCGCATTCGCGCCGGACGAAGTACTGCCACTGCTGCTCGGTCTCTATGCCCTCCGCCACGATATCCAGCTGCAGGCTATGCCCCAGGTTGATGATGGCGTTCACGACCTTCTGGTTCTGGCGCTCCGCCAGGTTCAGCACGAAGGAGATGTCGATCTTGAGCGCGTCTATGGGCAGGCGCGAGAGATAGGAGAGCGAGGAGTAGCCGGTGCCGAAATCGTCGATCATGAAGGCGACGCCGGGCAGCCGCCGCTTGATGTCCTGGATGCGCTCGGCGGCGTCCTTGGTGTCGTGCATCAGGGTCGACTCGGTGAGCTCGAGCTTCAGGAGCCGCGGCGGCAGGCCCGAGGCGCGCACGATGGCCTCCAGCTCGTCGGCGAAGCCCGGCCGCTCGAACTGCCTGCCCGACACGTTGACCGATACGTAGATGCCGCGGCCTGCCTTGGCCTCTAGCCGCTTCGCGTCGTAGCAGGCGCGGCGTAGGGCCCAGTCGCCCATGGCCGTGATCAGGCCGTTCTCCTCGGCCAGGGGGATGAAGACCGAGGGCGGCACCATGGCGCCGTCCGCCCGCGTCCAGCGCGTCAGCGCCTCCATCCCGCGCACGCGGCCGTCGCCCCCCACGATGGGCTGGTAGAAGAGCTTGAACCCGCCGGCGCCCAGGGCGCCCTTGAGCTCCTGCTCCAGCTGCCAGCGCTCCTTGGCCTTGGCCGAGACCGCCGGGTCGTAGACCGTGTAGCGGTTCTTGCCCTCCTCCTTGGAGCAGTACATGGCGATATCGGCGCTCTTGATAGCCTCCTCAACGGAGGCGCCGTGGTCGGGCATGACGGCCACGCCGATGGACACGCCGACGCTCACGCGGCTGCCCGCGGCCTTGAGCTTGGAGCGCAGGAGATAGGGCTCGGCGACGCTCTTCAGGATGCGCTCGGCCACCAGCACGCCGTCGTCCGCGTCCCGTACCGCCGACAGGAGCAGCACGAACTCGTCCCCCCCGAAGCGGTACGCCGAATCCTCGTCGCGTATGCAGACCCGCAGGCGCTTGGCCGTCTCCACCAGGAGCTGGTCGCCGGCGTCGTGGCCTATGGTGTCGTTCACGCGCTTAAAGCCGTCCAGGTCCAGGAAGAGCACGACGGCGCGCGCCTGGGGCATGTCCGCCAGGCGGCGGGCGGTCAGGGTGATCTCCTGCATGAACAGGTCGCGGTTCCCCAGGCCCGTGAGCTTGTCGTGGAAGGCCAGGTGCCTGAGCTTGCGCTCCAGGGTCTTGCGCTGGCTGATGTCGCGTATCACGCAGGTCAGGGTGCGTCCCAGGCAATCCTTGGAGTTGCCGAAGGACATCTCCATGGGCGTGACCCCGCGGTGCTTGGTGGCCCCGAGGAACTCGAAGGTGCGCTTCATGCCCAGGGCCAGGCGGTCGCGGTCGTCGACGTAGAAGTACTTGCGGAATTCGTCGGCGTGCTTGGCGAAGACCTCCGGCGGGAAGAGCATGCTGAAGGGCCGGCCGACCACCTCGTGCCGCTCCCAGCCGAAGGTGTTCAGCACGCCGGAGTTGGCGAAGATCACGGAGAAATTGACGTCCAGCCTGAAGATCGCCTCGGTGATGGTCTCCGAAAGCGCGACGTAGTGCTCCTTGCTCTCCTTGAGCTGGCGTATAAGCTCCTGGTCGAAGGACAGGTCGCGGATAAGGGCGATGACCGCCGGCTCGCCGCGCAGCTGGATCGCCGAAAGGAGGCAATCCATGGAGACGACCGAGCCGTCGCGCTTGAGGCCGCGGAAGGCGAGCACGTCGTCGGCCGCGATGGGCGCGCTCAGCTGCCTGGCGCCGCCGATGGCGAAGGCCGCCAGGCGCTCGTGGAAGGCGCCGCGATAGGCCTCCGGAAGGAGCTCGTAGATGGAGCGGCCCATGAGCTCGCCCCGATCGTAGCCGAAGCCCGTAAAGAAAGCCTGGTTGGCCTCGAGTATCGCGCCGGAGAGCGACATGATCAGCACCGAGTCGGGGACCCCGTCCAGCAGGATCTCGAGGCTGGCCCGCGCCTCCTCCGAGTCGTCCACCACCTTGAGCGCGTAGCCCTGCACGATGCGCTCCAGGAGCTGGGAGAAGAGCGACGAGCTCGAGTCGACGCCGGCGGCGGGGCGGCCGCCCGAGGCCAGCTCGTCGACCGCCTGCGCGGCCGCGGAGGCCTTGTTGAGTATGCCGTCGATGTTTTCGGACGCGCGCGCGCCCGCCTCGAGGGATTCGAGCAGCTCGAGGACGTCCATACTTTTTGCCATCGTGGAAACCCTTTTCCGATAGCCGTAGATAATAAAACAATCATAGGCCAGGCCGGATGGGATTTCCAGAAAAAAACGGCCCCGGCGAGCCGGGACCGTTTCCGAGGGCGAAAGATAGCGCGTTTCCCGCCCCGAGGGGAGCGGAAGCGCCTGGATCAGGCGAGGAGCTTCGCGATCTCGGCGCTTAAGGCCGGCGAAACCGGGTACCACGAACCGAGCCAGCTTAGGAGCCAGGCGGCCGCCTCCGGGACGCGGTCGTAGCCGAGCAAGAAACCGGGCAGGCCTTTCGCCGCCTCGGGATAGCGGAGCTCGAAGCGCCTTTCTAGGCCGTACAGGTCCGCCGTCCCGCCTTCGGGGGCTTCGCGCAGGGTCGAAAGCTCTAGATAACGATCCAGGCAGTACGACTGGATAAAGCGCCAACCCGAGAGCCGCTCGCCGCGCCGCCAGCGGCAGAGCCCGACGTAGAGGCAGGTCAGGAGCTCCTCGGCCGCGTGCCGCAGCTCGAAGCCCCCCCTAATCCGGCCCCGTTCGTCCCTGGGCTCGAGTACCGAGGCGTCGAAACCCGGCCTGACCCAAACGGCCCTGCCCGGCGCGAAGGGAATGCCGGCGAGCTCGTCCGGCTCGAAGACGGCCATCTCGGCGAAGACGCCGTCCTGGAACAAGAGCTTATAGCCGTCCGGCGTGTTCTTAAAGGCGTAGGCCAGCGGCGCGGCGCGCTCCAGCCAGGACCGGTCCTCGATAAAGCGCCGCTTGGCGCCGGCGCGGACGATCGCGAAGAAATCCAAGTCCGACCAGGCGTCGAGCCGCTCGAGCTCGCGGCCGACCGAGCCTAAGCCTAGCAAGGCGAGCCCGTCGACGTCGGCTTCGAGCGAGGCGGCTATCGCATCCAGGCGCTTAAGGAGCGCTTCCCTTCTGTCCATGGGTCCCCCTCCGGTTCGCGGGTATGAATCGAATAATTGTGTTTCGGATAAAAAAGCCGGCCTCGGGGCCGGCTTTATCGGTCGAGCTAGCGCGGGAGGAAGCCCGCGCGTCGGCCTTTAGGCGCGCTCGATGAAGGAGCCGTCGCGGGTGTCGATCTTGATCTTGGTGCCGATCTCGCAGAAGAGCGGGACGGAGACCTCGATGCCGGAGTCGAGGGTGGCGGGCTTGAAGGACTTGCCGGAGGTGTCGCCCTTGATGCCCGGTTCGCAGTAGGTGATGGTGCGGACGATGGCGGTGGGCAGGGTGACGCTGACCGGCTTCTCGTTGAAGAAGGCCACCTCGACTTCGAAATCGTCGTCGGGGGTCATGTAGCCGGCGTTGTCGCCCAGGTCTTCCTTGGTCAGCTCGTACTGCTCGAAGCTCTCCTGGTCCATGAAGATCCAGGTCTCGCCGTCGATATAGGACAGCTTCATCTTGTGGTAGTCCAGGTGCTCTTCCTCGAACTTCTCGCCCATGTCCAGGCCGAGCTCGGAGGTCTGGCCGGTGACGATGTTCTTGACGCGCATCTTCTTGACCTGGCCGTTGCGGCCGCCCTTGATGCCCAGCATGCGCTGGACCACGACTACGTCGCCGCCGGCCCTGAAGACGGTGCCGACGCGGATATCAGACGTCATTAGCATAGCAATAACCCTCGCAAAGGATATGAATCGACGCCCGGGCCGCGCATCCGCGGCGATTCCGGGCACTTCGTACCGTTTCGGTGCGCTATCTTACACTAAAGCGCGCAAGAATGTCAGTAGGCGCAGGGCCAGGTCGCCGTTGTCCCTTAGGGCGCGGCCGAAAGCGGCGTAGCCGCCGCGTCCCGCCGCCGGGATAGCCGGCTCGGCCGCCGGGCTGGCCTGGATCGACGCGGCTCCGGACCGGCCGACGGCGGCCGGGGATGCCTGCGCGGCCGGCGGGGATACCTGCTCGGCCGGCGTCCTGAACGCCTCGCGCCGCGCGATCTTAAGGAAGGCGCCGATATCCTCGCCGCCGCCCGCCGCCGGCCCGTCGGCCTCGCGCTCGTTCAACGCCCGGAAGCAGGCCCCGAGCGCGGCCGCCTCGGCGGACTTAAAGTAGGGCGCCAGCCGGTCGCAGAGCGCGGCGACCTTGACCTGGTGGTGCCCGCCCTCCTGCAGGTAGGCGTGCCAGAGGAAGGGTAGGCCGGCCAAGGCCGCCCGGGCCAGGCTCTCCTCGCCGCGCACGAGCGCCGCGTCCGAGGCGCAGAGGATTTGGTCCCAGTCTTCCTGCTTCAGGAAGGGCAGGGCGACTAGGGGGAAGGGCCGGCCCGCGCGCTCCCAGGCGTCGACCAGGCAGGCCTGGCTCCTGCCCGCGGCGGCCAAGACCGCGAGCGGCTCCCCGGCCGCGAAGCGCGCCGCTTGGGCTACGAAGGGGCCGTAGTCGCGCTCATAGCTAAAGATAGGCAGCCAGAAACGGCTAGCCAGGCCGGCCGGCTCGTCGCGGGGGCCTAAGGCGCCGGTCGCGCGCCCGGATCCGAGCCCAGGTCCAAGTCCGAGCCGCCCCGTCAGCGCCTCCCGCGCCCGCGCCAGGGCCTCCCGTCCCGCGGCCTTGGCCTGGTCCCAGACGGCCATGGCCCGCGAAAAGTCCGGGTCGATGATGAGCCCCCCGGTCGCCGGCGTGAAGCCGGGCATGAAGATATGCTTCTTAACCCGGGGCGAGCGCGTCGCCGAGGGCATCAGGTGCAGCTCGTCGGCGTAGCCTTCGGCGCTCAGATATTCGATGTTGACGATATGGCGGACATCCTGCCGGTCCGGGGCGAAGAGCGCCTCCTCCAGGGGCTCCGGCCGGCCGCAGGCGAAGCATTCGAGCGCCAGGCGCGGCGGGTCGGAGCGGAAGCCCGGCCAGTCCGCGCCCCAGCGCAGGAGCTCCCAACCGTGCAGCGCCTGCGCCTCGGCATCCGCGTCCACCGCCGGCTCCAAGGCCTTGAAAGCGGCCAGATTATCGACCGATAGCCGGAGCTTTAAGCTCGGATCCAGCGCCGATAAGGCCTTGGCCAGGCGGTAGACCGCCCCGATGTCGCCGAAATTGTCCACCACCTTGCATAGAATATCTACGGTCACCCGGGGCCCCCTCGCCGCGCCATCATAGCGCGGCGGGCGCCGGCGACGGAAGCGATCGCCGGCGGCGGAAGCGATCGCCGGCGGCGGAAGCGATCGCCGGCGGCTAAGGTGGGCGCCCCCTACGGCGCGGGAGCCTCCAGCAGTAGCTCCTGAATGAGCTCGGTCGCCTTCATGAAGTCCCCCGGCTCCGTACAGAGCGGCAGGTCGAAGCGCAGGCCGGTGCCGGCCGGATGCCCCGGCGGATAGGCGGCCGTAATGATCCGAGCCTCCCAAAGGCGGGCGTAGGCCGCCGCCCCGTCCAAGCCCGCGCCGGCCTTGAATTCCAGGCCCAGCAAGGCACCCCGCCCGCGGGCCTCAAGGACGCGCCCGAACGGATCCTTGAGCGCGCGGAGCGCCGCCAGGCTCGCGTCTCCCACGGCGCGGGCCTTCTCGTCCCAGCGGCCCGACCTAAGCTCGCCCATGACCGCCAAGGCCACCGCGCAGCCCAGCGGATTATTTTGATGGGATTGCGAGTAATAGACGCCGAGCGCCTCGTAGCGTTCGGCCAAGGCCGGCGCCAGGGCGACGGCGCTGATCGGATAGCCGTTGCCCAGGCCCTTGCCGGCGGCGACCGCGTCCGGCCGCAGCGCGTAGTGCTGATGGCCGAACCAGCGCCCCGTCTTGGCCATGCCCGTGGTGATCTCGTTGGCCACGACGTAAACCCCCGCCTCGCGGCAGCGCGCGGCCAGGGCCTCTACCAGCGCGGCCGGCGGGAAG
>ERZ1066115.151-NODE-151-length-24264-cov-19.651411_pt1 | contig 24264 bp, 24 predicted proteins | sample MGYA00382762_ERZ1066115 | MGnify/ENA primary metagenome ERZ1066115 (study PRJEB33369, sample SAMEA5778345) | biofilm metagenome | biome: Industrial cooling water; feature: Water cooling tower basin; material: Biofilm | place: United Arab Emirates | collected... | reverse complement strand
GCTCCGTGCTGACGGCCCCGGTCGTTTTTTGCGACCGGGGCTTTTTTATTTAGCCGCACCAAAATGCTGCAAACAGCCTGCAATCCGTTAAAATCCTTCGGATAACAGCAAACGCTTATCCCAAAATCATGGCAGATCAGGAATACCTCAGCACCCGACAGGCCGCACAACGCCTTGGCGTCTCCCTCGGAACCGTTCAGAACATGGTTGAAAGCGGCGCGCTTGAAGCCTGGAAGACGGCCGGCGGCCACCGCCGGATTCCGGTCACGTCGGTTGATGCCGTCCTCACCCGCCGCCGTGCTGCATTGGGCAAGGACAACAGCGGCACGCTCGATCTGCTGATTGCCGAGGATGAGCCGATGCTGCGCACGCTCTACGAATCGACCATCGAAAGCTGGAACCTGCCGATCCGCCTGCGCATGGTCGAAAATGGTTTCGACGGGCTGATCGAAGTCGGCCAGAGAACCCCGAACATTCTCATCGCCGACCTGATGATGCCCGGCATGGATGGCTTCGAAATGATCCGCCGCCTGCGCGAAAAGCCCGAGCTGGCGCAGATGGACATCATCGTGATCAGCGCCATCGAACGCCACCTGATTGCCGAAAAAGGCCTGCCCGCCGACGTGACGGTCTTCGGCAAGCCGATCCCGTTTCACGAGATCAAGGGCTTCGTCCTCGGTCGCCTGGCTGCTCAACAACGGACGGTCTGAGCACCACCAACGGCCGGCATGCCGGCACTAACGGCCTGTCGCCCGGCAATTCCGGGCTGCAGGTCAGGCCAGGGCAGTCTGCCCGAGCCAGCGAGTGACCCCGGCCGGCGCGGCCGAGCTTTCGGCAAAACTGGCAAACTCCCAGCAATCCTGACGCTCAAGCAGCGCCCTGGCCAGCTGGTTGTTGAGCGCATGCCCCCCCTTGTGCGAGGAGTAGGCGGCGAGCAGGGGATGCCCGAGCAAATAGAGGTCGCCGACAGCATCGAGAATCTTGTGCTTGACGAACTCATCGCCATAGCGCAAACCATCCTGGTTCAGCACCCGGAACTCATCGAGAACGATCGCGTTCTCCAGACCGCCGCCGAGCGCCAGCCCATTCTCGCGCAGGAACTCGACCTCCTGCATGAAGCCGAAGGTACGCGCACGCGACACTTCGCGCACGTATGAATGCTCGGCGAAGTCAATTTCAGCCGTCTGCGCCGATTTGTCGATTGCCGGGTGATTGAAAACAATCGAGAACGCCAGACGATAGCCATCAAAGGGCTCGAAACGAGCCCATTTGTCGCCGTCGCGCACCTCGATCGGCTGCGTGACGCGAATGAATTTCTTGGCCGCATTCTGTTCTTCGATACCTGCCGACTGGATCAGGAAGACGAAAGGTGCGGCGGAGCCGTCCAGAATGGGGACTTCCGGGGCATCGAGATCGACCCACGCATTATCAATGCCGAGGCCGGCAAAAGCCGACATCAGATGCTCGATGGTTCCCACCTTGACCCGACCGGCAGCCGTCTCTTTTTCAAGACAGGAGCACATCCGGGTATCGCCGACCATCAAGGCCCGCGCGGGTAATTCGACCGGCTCCGGCAAATCGACACGGCGGAAGACGATACCGGTATCCGGAGCAGCCGGGCGGAGGGTCATGTTCACCTTGACACCACCGTGCAATCCAACGCCGGAAGCGCGGATCAACGTCTTGAGCGTGCGTTGCTTGAGCATGCCGTTGAATTCAGGAAATGGGGGAAGGCGGGGATTGTAGCACAAACCCCCGCCCACCTTTTTCAGAGAGAAGCGTCAGATCCCGGCTCAGTCCGCCTGCTTGCGCAGGAAGGCCGGAATGTCATAGCGATCAACCCCGCTATTGGCCAGCGCCTCAACCGTGACGTTACGCTTGCGCACCACCGCCGGCACATCGGCGATCTGGTTGTAGTCAATCGCCGGCGCGGCGGCAAAAGCCCCAACCGCATCGTGCGTCCCGGTTGCCTGCTGTACGACCGGAGTATTGATCACCTCAAAAGTCTGGCGCCCCCGGGTCACCGCAGCAACCTGCCCCAGGCCGGTCGCAACCACGGTCACCCGCAGCGAATCACCCATGGCTTCGTCGTACACCGCACCGAAAATAATGTGTGCATCTTCAGCGGCGAAGGTGCGTACGGTGTTCATCACCTCGTTGACTTCCTTCATCTTGAGGTTGCCACGCGCAGCCGTAATATTGACCAGTACGCCACGGGCACCGGACAGATTGACCCCTTCCAGCAGCGGCGAGGCAACGGCCTGCTCGGCGGCGATCCGCGCCCGGTCGACGCCGGAAGAGACAGCCGAACCCATCATCGCCCGACCCATTTCACCCATCACCGTGCGCACGTCTTCGAAGTCGACGTTCACCAGCCCCGGGTAGGTAATGATTTCGGCGATCCCGCCAACGGCATTTTTCAGGACATCGTCGGCGGCCTTGAAGCAATCGTCGACATCGGCATCCTCACCCATCACTTCCATCAGCTTGTCGTTGAGGATCACGATCAGCGAATCGACGTGCTTGGCGAACTCGGCAATCCCCGACTCGGCCGACTTCATCCGCTTGCCCCCCTCGAAACTGAACGGCTTGGTCACCACGCCAACGGTCAGGATGCCCATTTCGCGAGCCACTTCGGCAACCACCGGCGCGGCACCGGTCCCGGTCCCACCGCCCATGCCGGCGGTGATGAAGGCCATGTGCGCGCCCTCCAGCGCCGCACGGATGTCGTTGCGGTGCGCCTCGGCGGCCTGCTGCCCTTTTTCCGGCATGGCGCCAGCCCCCAGGCCGGTTTCGCCCAGCGTCAGCTTGGTCGACGCAGAATTGCGCCCGAGCGCCTGGGCATCGGTATTGGCGGCGATGAACTCGACGCCGTTCACCCCCTGCTGAATCATGTGCTCGATGGCATTGCCGCCGGCACCGCCGACCCCGAACACCTTGATGATGGTACCGCTCTCTTCCTTTTCAATGATCTCAAACATGACGACCTCCTCTGAAAAAACTCGAATGGCGCTATGCGCGCCTCAAAAATTCTTGGCGAACCACTGTTTCATACTGGAAAAGACATCGCCGAAACCCTGCTTTTCCTGAATCTTCAATCCCCGCTTGCGCTGCGTCTGCGCCTCCAGCAGCAAGCCATACGCCGTCGAAAAGCGTGGGTTCTGCACCACGTCGGAGAGACTTGCACTGTATTTCGGCGCCCCCAGGCGAACCGGCATATGGAAAATCTCCTCGCCCAGCTCAACCATCCCCGGCATGATGCTGGCGCCCCCGGTCAACACGATCCCGGACGACAGGACCTCCTCGAAACCGGAGCGGCGCAGCTCGTTCTGGATCAACTCATAAAGCTCTTCGACCCGTGGCTGGATCACGTCGGACAAGGCACGGCGCGACAGCTTGCGGCTGGGCCGGTCATCGACGCCAGCGACATCGAGGTTCTCGCTCATGTCGGCAAGTTGCGACAGGGCGCAGCCGAATTTGCACTTGATATCCTCGGCTTCGCGGGTCGGCGTGCGCAAGGCCATTGCAATGTCATTGGTGATCTGGTCTCCGGCAATCGGAATCACCGAGGTATGGCGGATCGCCCCCTGCGTCCAGATCGCGATGTCGGTGGTCCCGCCGCCGATGTCGATCAGACAAACCCCAAGTTCCTTCTCGTCGTCGGACAGCACCGCATAGCTGGAAGCCAGTGGCTGCAGCACCAGATCATTGACTTCCAGGCCACAGCGACGGACGCACTTGACGATATTCTGCGCCGCCGAAACCGCGCCGGTGACGATGTGCGTCTTCACCTCCAGGCGCATGCCGCTCATCCCGATCGGTTCGCGAATGCTGTCCTGGCCGTCAATCACGAATTCCTGGGTGAGGATGTGGAGGATTTCCTGGTCGGCCGGCATCGGCATCGCCTTGGCGGTTTCAATCACCCGGTCGATGTCGGCCTGGGTGACTTCCTTGTCCTTGATCGCGACCATGCCGTGCGAATTGAAGCTCTTGATGTGGCTGCCCGCGATGCCGGTGTACACGTCGCGCACCTTGCAGTCGGCCATCAGCTCGACTTCCTGAATCACCCGGCTGATGGTGTGTACGGTTTCCTCGATATTGACCACCACGCCTTTTTTCAGGCCGCGCGAGTCCTGAGACCCCATCCCGATCACATTCAGCAAGCCCTCCTGGTTCACCTCGGCGACCAGCGCGACAATCTTCGACGTACCAATGTCAAGACCAACAATCAGATCCTTGTTATCCCTGCTCATAGCCCTACTTTCCCTTGCTCTCGGCCGCGATGCGCATCGCAAAGCCGTTCGGATAGCGCAAATCGACCACCGTCGGCCGCAACTGGCGCTTGGCCACAGCCTCCGGATAAAACTCGACAAAGCGTTGCAAGCGCACGCCGATTGGCGACTTGCCCTGCTCCCGCCCCATGTCGAGCAGCAAACCGTTTTCCAGCCGCAGCTGCCAGGCCAGACGTGGCGACAAACTGACCGTCACCGGTTTTTCGCCCAATGGCGCCAACGCCTCGCTGAATGCGGCGTAACGGCGCAAAACCTCCGGAGCCGTTCCCGCCGGACCGTTGAGAGTTGGCAAGCGAAGCAGGTCTGCCTCGACCGGACCGGCAAGAAACACCTCGCCATGGGTGTTGACCAGCTCGCCCTTGCCCTCGCCCCAACGGGCGGCCGGCACATGTTCCTCGACTGCAATCTCCAGACGCGACGGCCAGATCCGCCGGACCTCGGCCCGCCGCACCCAGGGCAAGGTTTCGAGCACGGCGCGCACCTGCTCCAGGTTGAGGCTGAAAAAATTCCCCTTCAAGGCTTGCGGCAATACCTGCTCGACCTCGGCCCGCCGGGTATGCGCCAGCGCCTCGGTAAACACCACCTGCTGCACCGGCATCGCCGGCACCCGCGCCAGCCAGACAGCGACCCCCGCCACCAGGGCAGCGGTCGCGACCAGCACCAGCAGGTCGGCTATCGCGTTGAGCAGTTGTGGCTTGTTCCACATTCATCGCCTCAGTCGTTGGCAGCCAGTTCGAGCACCCGGCGCACCAGCGCCGGATAGTCCATGCCCGCCACGCGAGCTGCCATCGGCACCAGGGAATGATCAGTCATCCCCGGCGCCGTATTGATTTCGAGGAAGTAGTGCCGCCCCGCCTGATCCATCAGAAAATCGACCCGCCCCCAGCCACGGGCACCAATCACCCGGAACGCGGCCAGCGCCTGCTGGCGAATTTCTGCCTCCTGCTCGGGCGGCAAGCCGCAGGGACACAGATAGCGGGTGTCATCGCGGTGATATTTGGCCTCGTAGTCATACCACTCGGTCGCCGGCTCGATCTTGACGATGGGCAAGGCTTCGTCACCGACGATTCCGACCGTGTACTCGCCGCCGAGAATCCCGCGCTCGGCAATCACCAGCGCATCATGGCGGGCGGCTTCCTCGTAGGCGGCCGCGACCCCGCCGGCCTGCTTGACCTTGCTGATCCCGATCGAAGAGCCTTCATGCGCAGGCTTGACGAACAAGGGCAAGCCCAAGCGCGCCTCAACCGCCGCAAAGTCGCTGTCCGGGCCAAGGATTTCATATTCCGGCACCGGCAAGCCGGCCGCCTGCCACAACAGCTTGGTCCGCCATTTGTCCATCCCCAGCGCCGAGGCCATGACCCCGGACCCGGTATAGGGAATGTGCATCACTTCCAGCGCGCCCTGAATCGTGCCGTCCTCGCCATGCCGCCCATGCAGGGCGACAAAGGCCCGGTCATAACCCTTCAGCGCATCCAGCGGCTGCCCTGCCGGGTCGAAGGCATGCGCATCAATCCCCTGGCCGGACAAGGCCGCCAACACCCGCGAACCGCTGTTCAGCGAAACCTCGCGCTCGGCGGAGGTGCCACCGAAGAGGACCGCGACTTTGCCAAAACCACTCATTTCATTTCTACCAGCTTGCCCGGCACGCCACCAATCGAGCCGGCGCCCATCGTCAGAATCACATCGCCCGCGCGGGCGACATCCAGAATTGTTTGCGGCATGGCCGCAATATCTTCAACAAAGACCGGCTCGACCTTTCCTGTAACACGCAAGGATCGTGCCAGAGCCCGGCCGTCGGCGGCCACGATCGGCGCCTCGCCAGCGGCATAAATTTCTGCCAATAACAGGGTGTCGACCGTGGAAAGCACTTTGACGAAATCTTCAAAGCAATCGCGCGTCCGGGAATAGCGGTGCGGCTGGAATGCCAGCACCAGCCTGCGCCCGGGGAATGCCCCACGGGCTGCAGCCAGGGTCGCCGCCATTTCCACCGGGTGATGGCCGTAATCGTCGATCAAAGTCGCCTTGCCGCCATCGCGGGTGGCGATTTCCCCATAGCGCTGGAAACGCCGGCCGACCCCTTTGAACTCGGCCAGCGCCTTGATGATTGCCGCGTCGGCAACCTGTACCTCGGTGGCAACGGCAATTGCTGCCAGGGCATTCAGCACATTATGCCGGCCCGGCAAATTGAGCACGATCGGCAGCCGCGAAACACTGCCGTTCACCCGCACGCAATCGAAGCGCATCCGGCCATCTTCGGCGACCACATTCTCCGCGTAAAAATTGCAGGACGGATCAAAACCGTAGGTCACGATCTGCTTCGGCACCTGCGGCATGATCGAGCGGACATTGGCATCGTCACCGCACAATACGGCAACGCCATAAAACGGCAGGCGATTCAGGAAATCGACGAAGGCCCCCTTGAGCCGCTCGAAATCGTGGCCGTAGGTCTCCATGTGATCGGCGTCGATATTGGTCACGACGGAGATCACCGGCGACAGGTAGAGGAAGGAGGCATCGGATTCGTCGGCCTCGGCCACCAGAAAATCGCCGCTACCCAGACGGGCATTGGCACCAGCCGCATTCAGCCGCCCGCCGATGACAAAAGTCGGATCGACGCCACCTTCGGCGAGGATGCTGGTCACCAGGCTGGTCGTCGTCGTCTTGCCATGGGTGCCGGCAATGGCGACGCCCTGCTTCAGGCGCATCAACTCGGCCAGCATCTGGGCACGCGGCACCACCGGAATGTGGCGCTCGCGCGCCGCCTGCACTTCCGGGTTATCGGCCTTGACCGCCGTCGAAATCACCACCGCGTCAGCTGCTGCGACGTTTTCTGCGGCATGGCCGATCACCACCCGCACGCCCTGATCCTGCAGTCGCCGGGTGGTGGCGCTGGCAGCCAGGTCCGAGCCGGAAACGCCGTAGCCGAGATTGGCCAGGACTTCGGCGATACCGCTCATGCCGGAACCGCCGACGCCGACAAAGTGGATGTTTTTGACTTTATGTTTCATTTCGCTATCTCCGCGCAAAGCTGCGCTACCGCCGCCGTCGCATCTGGTTTGGCCAGCGCCCTGGCCTTTTCTGCCATTTCCAGGAGTTGACCGCGTGAATAGTTGCGGATCAGCGCCACCGACTCAGGGGTCAATTCGCCCTGCGGGCAGAGGAAGGCGCCGCCAACCTTGACCAGAAAGCGGGCATTCGCGGTTTGATGGTCGTCGACCGCATGCGGGTACGGCACCAGAATCGCCGGCACGCCGGCCGCTGCCAGTTCCGCGACGGTCAAGGCGCCGGCCCGGCAGATCACCAGGTCGGCCCAGCCATAGGCGCCGGCCATGTCGTCGACGAAGGCCACGCAATGCGCCGGCACGCCGACCGCCGCATAGTTGGCCTGCAATTGTTCGATGTGTTTTTCACCCGCCTGATGGACGATCTGCGGCAACTCATCGGCGGCCAGCAAGCCCATCGCTTGCGGAATGATTTCATTCAGCGCCTGTGCTCCCAGGCTGCCGCCGATCACCAGCAGGCGCAGCGTCCCGCTCCGGTCGCGGAAACGCTCGGCCGGCGCCGGCAGGGCAGCAATTTCCTGGCGCACCGGATTACCCAGCCACTCGCCTTTGCGCAAGGCCTCGGGGAAACCGGTGACGATTCGGTCGGCCACCGCCGCCAGCACGCGATTGGCCAGGCCCGGGACCGAGTTCTGCTCGTGCAGGACCAGCGGAATCCCGGTCAGGGCGGCCATCATGCCTCCCGGAAAGGTAATGTAACCGCCCATCCCGAGCACCACATTCGGACGCACCTGGCGCAGCGCCTGCCAGGCCTGCCAGAAGCCGCGCAGCAGATTGACCGGAAGCAGCAGCTTGCGCAGCAAACCCTTGCCGCGCAGCGCCGAGAAACGGACCGGAACCAGCTCATAACCATGCTGGGGGGCCAGCCGCGCTTCCATCCCCTCGGGATTGCCCAGCCACAGCACCCGCCAACCGGCGGCGCGCAGGCAGTCAGCCACCGCCAGCGCCGGAAAAATGTGGCCGCCGGTGCCGCCGGCCATGATCAGCAAGGTCTTGCTCATAATTTTCCGCCTCGCATCAATTGCCGGTTTTCCCAGTCGATCCGCAACAGGATGGCCAGCGCCGTGCAATTGGCGACGATCCCCGAGCCGCCAAAACTCATCAGCGGCAGGGTCAGCCCCTTGGTCGGCAACAGGCCCATGTTCACCCCCATGTTGATGAAGGACTGCACCCCCATCCAGACGCCGATTCCCATCGCCACCAGGGCCGGGTAGAGGCGGTCGAGTTGGACGCAGAGGCGGCCGATGGCAAACGCCCGCTGCACGATCAGCGCAAACAGCGCAATCACGGTCAACACGCCGATGAAGCCCAATTCCTCGGCGATCACCGCGAGCAGGAAATCGGTATGCGCTTCCGGCAGATAGAACAGTTTCTCGACGCTGGCGCCGAGACCGACCCCGAACAGTTCGCCGCGCCCGAAGGCGATCAGCGAGTGGGACAGTTGATAGCCACGCCCGAAGGCGTCGGCCCACGGGTCCATGAAGCCGAAAACCCGGTCGCGCCGGTAAGGCGAGACGATGATCATGATCGTGAATGCGATCAGCAGGCCGACGATCAGCAAGGCAAACAGCCGGGCCTTGAGCCCGCCCAGAAAGAGGATCGCCATTGCAATCGAGATGATCACCACGAAGGCGCCAAAGTCAGGCTCCTTGAGCAACAGCATGCCGACCACCGCCATCGCCCCGAACATCGGCAGGAAAGCCTGCTTGAGGTCGTGCATCACGTTGATCTTGCGCACCGTGTAATCTGCTGCGTAGAGCACTGCAAACAACTTCATCAGCTCCGACGGCTGCAAGTTGGCAAAGCCGAGCGGCAGCCAGCGCCGCGCGCCATTGACATCACGGCCGATGCCGGGAATCAGCACAATGGCGAGCAGGACCACGCCGAGCGTGAACAGCCAGGGCGAGTACTTCTGCCAGAAACCGAGCGGCACCTGGAAGGCAATCCCGGCGGCAACCAGGCCAACGCAGAGAAAAATTCCGTGCCGGATCAGGAAATAGGCCGGCTGGTGGTTGGTGAAACGCCCACCTTCGGCAGTGGCAATCGACGCCGAATAAACCATCACCAGGCCGGTAAACAACAAGGCCAGAATGCTCCACAGCAAGGCATGGTCGATTTCCGCAAGCTGGCGGCGGGGTGCGTCGAGCGCCGAGATCAGCATGGCAGAGCCTCGACGGCGGCAATGAAGGCGGCCGCCCGATGCGCGTAATTGCGATACATGTCGAGACTGGCGCAAGCCGGCGACAGCAGCACGGCATCGCCGGCCTGCGCCTGCGTCGCCAGCCAGCGTACCGCCTGCTCCATGTCGGCAACCCGCTGCAGCGGCAGGCCGCAGCCGGCCAGCGCAGCCTCGATCAGCGCCGCATCGCGGCCGATCAGCGCCACCGCCCGGCCGTGCTCGACCAGGGCGGCCTTGAGCGGGGAGAAATCCTGCCCCTTGCCGTCGCCACCGAGAACGATCGCAACCTTGCACCCCAAGCCTTCGACGGCGGCCAAGGTGGCCCCGACATTGGTCCCTTTGGAATCGTCGATGTAGCGCACTCCGAGCTTCTCGGCCACCAGCTCGACCCGGTGCGCCAGGCCTTGAAAGACCTTGAGCGGCGCCAGCAGCGCCTGCGGCTGAACCCCGGCGACTTCGCACAAGGCCAGTGCCGCCATCGCGTTGGCAGCGTTATGCAGGCCGCTCAAGCGTAGCTCGGCCACCGCGACCAGCTTTTCCTTGCCGCGCCAGATCGCCCCCTCGGCGTAGCCATAGTCGACCGCACGCGGTGCCGGCCCGAGGCCGAAGGTGATCATCTTGCGGCCGCAGCGGCCATTACTGATCGACCAGTCATCGTCGCGGTTAAGGATCATTGCACCGCGTCCCTGGAAAATCCGCGATTTGGCCGCCGCATAATTCGCCATGCTGCCCGCGTAGCGATCGAGATGATCCTCGGACAGATTGAGCACCGTCGCCGCCAGTGCGTTCAGGTGCTGCGTGGTTTCCAGCTGGAAGCTCGACAACTCAAGCACCCAGACTGCCGGCAGGGAACCGGCGTCTTCGGCGTCCATCAGCGCATCCAGCGCCGACGGCGAGATGTTGCCGCAAGCGACTGCGCTGACGCCGGCAGCGTTGAGCAGGTATGCGGTCAACGCCGTCGTCGTCGTTTTTCCATTGCTGCCGGTGATCGCCAGGATTTTCGCCGGCGACTGCAGGGCCTGCACGCCAGCGGCAAACAGTTCGATTTCGGACACCAGCGGCAGGCCGGAGGCGACAATCGCCGGGGTTTCCTTGGCCACGCCGGGAGAGATCGCGATCAGGTCGATGCCGGCGAAGGTCGCCGCCGAGAACTCGCCGGTCAGCAATTCGGCCTGCGGCGCCAACGCTCGCAATTGCTCGACGTTCGGCGGCGCCGTCCGCGAGTCGGCAACGCGCACGCAGGCGCCCTGGCGCGTCAGCCACCTGGCCATCGCCAACCCGGACTCGCCGAGTCCGATCACCAGGATGCGTTTGCCTTGCCAGTCCATTTCAGCGCAACTTCAAGCTAGACAAGCCGACCAGCACCAGCATGATGGTGATGATCCAGAAGCGCACGACGACCTGGGTTTCCTTCCAGCCGGTCTGCTCGAAATGGTGGTGCAGCGGCGCCATGCGCAGGATGCGCCGGCCCTCGCCGTATTTTTTCTTGGTGTATTTGAACCAGCTGACCTGCAGCATCACCGACAGGGTTTCGACCACGAAGACCCCGCCCATGATCACCAGCACGATTTCCTGACGGATGATCACGGCGACGGTGCCCAGCGCGGCACCGAGCGCCAGCGCGCCGACGTCGCCCATGAAAACTTCGGCCGGATAGGCGTTGAACCACAGGAAACCGAGCCCGGCCCCGGCAATCGCGCCGAGCAGGATGCACAGCTCGCCAGCCCCCGGCACGTAGGGGATCAGCAGATACTTGGCATAGACCGCATGGCCGGTGACATAGGCAAAGATCGCGAAGGCACCGGCGATCATCACCGTCGGCATGATCGCCAGGCCGTCGAGACCGTCGGTCAGGTTGACCGCGTTGCTGGTACCGACGATCACGAAATAAGTCAGCACGATGAAGCCGACCACGCCCAGCGGATAGGCCACGCTCTTGAAGAAGGGGACGATCAGCTCGGTCTGCGCCGGCGACTTGGCCGAGTAGGCGAGGAAAAGCGCGGCGCCGATGCCCAGCACCGACTGCCAGAAATACTTCCACTTGGCCGAGAGGCCGGCCGGATTGCGATAGACCACCTTCTTCCAGTCGTCGTACCAGCCGACGATGCCGTAACCGAGGGTGACGACCAACACGGTCCACACGTATTTGTTGCTCAAATCGCCCCACAGCAAGGTGGTGACACCGATGGCAATCAGGATCAGCACGCCGCCCATGGTCGGCGTACCGGATTTGACCAGGTGCGTTTGCGGGCCGTCGGTACGCACTGCCTGACCGATTTTTTTGGCCGCCAGCCAGCGAATCACGCGCGGACCGGCGACAAATGAAATGAGCAGGGCCGTCATTGCGGCCAGCACGGTGCGCAAAGTGATGTAGTTAAAGACGTTGAACAGGCGAACGTCCTGGGCAAGCCATTGGGCCAGCGCGAGCAGCATTAAACAATCTCCAGCATCAGTGTGTTTCCTTTCCCGCCACCGTATCGGTGGCCAGGGCATTGGCGACGCGCTCCATCCGCATGAAGCGCGAACCCTTGATCAGAACCGTGGTTTCCGGGCCCAACTCCTTGTCGACCGTGGCGATCAGCTTGTCGGGGTCGGCAAAATGCCGCGCCCCCTCGCCAAAATTGCGCACGGCCTGTTTGCTGGCCTCACCCAGCGCGTAAAGACGGTCGATGCCCTGACTTTTGGCGTAGCCACCGATTTCGTCGTGGTACTGGCCGCTGGCCTCGCCAATTTCGCCCATGTCGCCCAGGATCAGGATCTTGTGGCCGATGGTCGAGGCCAGGACGTCAATCCCGGCCCGCACCGAATCCGGGTTGGCATTGTAGGTATCGTCGAGAATCGCCGCCCCCTGCCGCCCGGTCCGCTGTTGCAAGCGCCCGGCGACGCCAGCAAAGGCATTCAGGCCGGCGACCACAGCCGCCAGCGGAATCCCGGCGGCCAGACAAGCTGCCGCCGCCGCTGCAGCATTGCGCGCATTGTGCCGCCCGGGGGCCTTGAGCGTGATCTGTGCCTGCCCTTCGGCGGCCTGCAGTTCGAGCGCCATCACCAGGCCGTGCGCCCGCGCCGTGACCTGCACGTCGGCGGCCTGGTCGAGGCCGAAGCTGCGCACCGCACGGCCGGCGGCACGCTGCTCGGCCAGCCAGTAACCGGCGTAGGCGTCGTCGGCGTTGATCACCGCGACCCCACCGCTGCCCAGGCCCTCGAAAATGCTGCCCTTCTCGCGCGCCACTTCGTCGAGATCGCCCATGCCCTGCAGATGCGCGCGCTGGGCGTTGTTCACCAGCGCCACAGTCGGGCAACCGATACGGGTCAGATAGGCAATTTCGCCCGGGTGATTCATCCCCATCTCGATCACTGCGGCCCGATGCGCCGGCCCCAGTCCGAGCAGGGTCAACGGCAAGCCGATGTCGTTGTTGAAATTGCCCTGGGTCGCCAGCACGGCATCGCCAAATTGCGCCTGCAGGATGGCTGCGATCATTTCCTTGGTCGTCGTCTTGCCGTTGGATCCGGTCACCGCGATCACCGGCAGCACGAACTCTTGCCGCCACGCAGCCGCCAACCGGCCAAGCGCCAGCCGGGTGTCATCGACCAGCACCGCCGCCGCCCCCTGCGGTACGCAGGATGGGTCAGCGACAAGGACAGCCGCCGCCCCGTCGGCCAGCGCCTGGGCGACAAAATCATGGGCATCGAAGCGTTCGCCGCGCAGCGCGACAAACAATTGCCCCGGCGCAATCGCTCGCGTATCCGAAGAGACGCCGTGCACCAGCAGATCATCGCCGAGCAGACGCCCGCCCACGGCTTCAGCCACTCGCGTCAGCATCCATTCGATCATGGCGCCACCTCCATTGCCTGGCGTTGCGCAAGCGCTGCCGCCGCCTCTTCCAGATCGGAAAAATGCTGACGCACCCCGGCGCACTCCTGATAATCCTCGTGTCCCTTGCCGGCCAGCAAGATCACATCGGCTGCTGCCGCCTCGGCGACCGCCCGCAGGATGGCCTGGCGGCGGTCAACCTCGCTTTCGGCATGGACCATGGCAGCAGCGATTTCACCGATGATTGCAGCCGGCTCCTCGCTGCGTGGGTTGTCGCTGGTCAGCAGGACGCGGTCAGCCAACCGTTCGGCCAGTGCGCCCATCTGCGGCCGCTTGCCCCGATCACGGTCACCGCCACAGCCAAAGACGACCGCCAGCCGGCCGCCCCGGGCCTGTGCCACCGGACGCAAGGCCTGCAAGGCGTTTTCCAGTGCATCCGGGGTATGCGCATAATCAACCACCACCAGCGGCTCGTTCTTGCCGCCCAGGCGCTGCATCCGTCCCGGCGGTGGCGTCAGCTCGCCCAAACGGCGGGCAATTTCGTCCGCCCCCAGGCCAGCGTCGTAGAGCACGCCGGCAACGGCCAGCAGATTGGCAACGTTGTATTTGCCCAGCAAGCCGGTCGCCACCGTTGCCCGGCCATTCGGCAGGAGCAGCGTGAACTCCTGACCAAGCGGGGTTTCGCTCAGGTTCTCGGCGCGGATCAGGACCTGCAAGTCGCGCTCCTGATAGTCGATGGCATAACCGAGGAGCCGGGTGGCGCTGGTTTCGCGGGCGATCTGGCGCCCGATCTCGTGATCCAGATTGACCACCGCCGTCCGCAGCCGAGGCCAGGAAAACAGTTTTTTCTTGGCGGCGGCGTAGGCCTCCATCGTCCCGTGATAGTCGAGATGATCGCGAGTGAAATTGGTGAACACCGCGACATCGACCCGGGCACCGTTCATCCGCCCCTCTTCGATCCCGATCGAGCTCGCCTCAAGGGCGCAGGCAGCCGCCCGCGCCGCGCGGAATTCAGCCAGGCAACGCATCAGGGTGCTCGCCTCCGGAGTCGTGAAGCCGGTTTCCTGCAAATCGCCGGGAAAGCCGACGCCGAGCGTGCCGATCACCGCACAAGGCTTGGCATAGGCCCGCGCCAGGCATTGGCTGACCGTGGTCTTGCCGTTGGTGCCGGTAATCGCGATCAGCGACAGCCCTTCCGAGGGATGACCGTAGATGGCATGCGCCAGCGGCCCGGCGAGCGCCCGCAAACCATCGACGGCAATCGCTTTCACGGTCAACGCCGGATTCCAGCAAAAATCCCCACCCGGTTGCCAGAGAACCGCCAGCGCACCCCGCGCCAGGGCATCGGCAATATAGCGGCGACCATCGGCCAGACCGCCCGGATAGGCCAGAAACAGGTCGCCCGGCCGGACCTGGCGGCTGTCGTCGGCGACCCCGGTCGGATGCACACCGAGCGCAGCGAGCTGGGCGAGGAGATTTTGTACGTTCACTGCTTGCTCCATTACAAGGCCCCCGCCCGGGCACCGGCATCGGCCATCTGCTGCACCGGGGCATCGGGAGCCATGCCCAGCGTGCGCAACGAGGCGCCCATCACCTGCGAAAAGACCGGCCCGGCCACATCGCCGCCGTAATGGCGGCCAGCCGACGGCTCGTCGATCATCACCGCGACCACCAGCCGGGGATCGGATATCGGCCCGATCCCGACAAAGGAGGCGACATATTTATTGGCATAATTCCCGGCCTCCAGCTTGTGTGCAGTCCCGGTCTTGCCGCCGATCCGGTAACCCGGAACCCGGGCCTTGGGCGCGGTCCCCTCGGGCCCGGCGGCCAGCTCAAGCATGGCCCGCACCTCGCGCGCCGTCTGCGCCGAAAAAACCTGGGCGCCATGCACGCGCGGCTCGTTGGTGCGCAGCAGCGAAAGCGGAATCAGGTCGCCATCGCGGGCAAACACGGTATAGGCCCGCGCCATCTGGATCAGACTGGTGGAAATCCCGTGCCCGTAAGACATCGTCGCCTGCTCGATCGGCCGCCAGTTCTTCCACGGCCGCAAACGGCCGGTGACCTCGCCGGGGAAGCCAAGTTGCGGCAATTGGCCGAAGCCCAGGGCATCGAACATTTCCCACATTTCCTTGGGCGGGAAGGACAAGGCCATTTTGCTGGCACCGATGTTCGAAGACTTCTGGATCACCTGCGCCACGGTCAACGCGCCGTGCGGGTGAGAATCGGAAATCGTCGCCGTGCCGATGGTCATCTTGCCCGGCGCACAATTGATGATCGTGTCGTAGCGGAACTTGCCCTTTTCCAGCGCCAGCGCCGCCATGAACGGCTTCATCGTCGACCCCGGCTCAAAGGTGTCGGTCACCGCCCGGTTGCGCAGCTGTGCACCGGACAGGTTCTGGCGGTTGTTCGGGTTGTAGGTTGGCCAGTTGGCCAGGGCCAGGATTTCGCCGCTACGGGTATCGATCACCACCACGCCGCCGGCCTTCGCCTTGTGTTCGGCAATCGCGGTTTTCAACTGGCTGTAGGCGATGTACTGGATCTTCGAGTCCAGGGCCAGGCGGATTTCCTTGCCGTCAAGCGGCGGCCGCATGGCGCCGACATCCTCGACAATATTGCCGCGCCGGTCGCGGATCACCGTGCGACTCCCCGGACGCCCGAGCAAGGCATTCTGGAAAGCCAGCTCGACGCCTTCCAGGCCCTTGTCGTCCACACCGGTAAAGCCGACGATATGCGCCGTCATGTCGGCGGTCGGGTAATAGCGGCGGTATTCCTTTTCCTGGTGCACGCCGGGCAGCTTCAGCGCTGCCACCCGGTCAGCCGTTTCCGGCGGCACCTGGCGCTTGACGAAGACGAAGGTTTTGTCCGAAGCCAGACGTGAATCGACCTCGCGCGCATTCATTTCCAGCAGCCCGGCCAGTTGCTGCTTCTGCGGCTGGGTCATTGCCCGGGCATCGGCCGGGATCGCCCAGACCGATTTCATCGGCGTCGACACGGCCAGCAAATCGCCATTGCGATCAGTGATCTTGCCGCGTGAGGCCGACACCTCGATATCGCGCAGGTAGCGCGAATCGCCCTTTTCCTGCAGGAAATCGTTGTTGATCACCTGCAGATAAAATCCTCGGGCCACCAAAACAAGAAAAGCCCCCATCAACAGGAGGCCAACCATCCGCGAGCGCCAGCCCTGCAAGGCCAGCTCCAGCAATGGGCTCTCGGTGAACCGGTGACCGCGCCGCTTGGGCGTCATCGCCCGCCCTCCCGCCCCTTGGGCATGGCGGCACGCGGCGGCAGCGGCCGGCCGACCGGGTCCGGCACCAGCATGTGCAGGCGTTCGCGGGCAATCTGCTCGATCCGGGGATGCGTTGCCCAGGTCGACAACTCCAGCTGCAGCTGGCCATACTCGACATCGAGTTGCCGCGCCCGCTCCTGCTCGCCCTCCAGCGCCTGAAAGAGTTTGCGTGCCCGGTGCTGCGAAGTGATCACGCCAAGCGCGCAAATCACCGCCACCAGCAACAGGAGCATGTTCAAGCGCACCATCAGATCTTCTCCGCCACCCGCATCACCGCGCTGCGCGAACGCGGATTGGCCGCCACTTCGGCAGCACTGGCCTTGATCGCCTTGCCAATCAGACGCATTTTGGCGGCGGGCAACTGATCTGCCCGCAAGGGCAGGTTTTTCGGCAAGGCATCTGCGGTCGACTGCTGGCGCATGAAGTTTTTGACAATCCGGTCTTCCAGCGAATGGAAGGAAATCACCGCCAGGCGACCACCGGAATTCAACAAGTCCAAGGCTTGCGGCAGGACTATCTCCAGCTGGCGGAGCTCCTGATTGGTGTGAATCCGTAAAGCTTGAAAGCTGCGCGTCGCCGGGTCCTGCCCTGGCTCACGGGTGCGCACGGCCTCGCGTACGAGAGCCGCGAACTGACCTGTAGTGACAATTGGCTGTTCGAGCCGAGCAGCCACAACCTTCTTTGCAATCTGGAAAGCAAACCGTTCTTCGCCATAATTCCTGATAACCTCCGTGATTTCCCTGATCTCTGCCCGCGCCAGCCATTCAGCAGCGGTTTCGCCCTGCGTTGTATCCATGCGCATGTCCAGCGGCGCATCGTGCCGGAAGCTGAAGCCCCGGCTACCATCGTCGATCTGCGGCGACGAAACGCCGACATCGAACAGAATTCCATCGACCGCACTCACCCCGACCTCGGCGGCCGCCAGCGCAAGCTCCCCAAAAGCACGGTGCACCAGAGTAAAGCGGGGATCGGCGAGGGCTTGCCCGGCGGCAATCGCCAGCGGGTCACGATCAAGCGCAATCAGGCGCCCACGCGGCCCGAGCGCGGAAAGAATCCGGCGACTGTGGCCCCCCCGGCCAAAAGTCGCGTCGATATAAACCCCATCGGGATTCACTGCCAGAGCGGCCACCGCCTCTTCAAGCAAGACGGTAACGTGTCCAAATTCCTGCATCACAACACCAGATCCACCAGACCCGCCGGCAGATCGCCGCTCAAGGCTTCGGCAGCGAGATCGTTTTGCTGTTTCCAGCCGGCCTCGCTCCAGATTTCAAAATGACTACCCATACCGACGAGGTAAACGGTTTTTTCCAGCTGCGCGTACTCGCGCAACTCACCGGCAACCAGCAAACGCCCGGCCGAATCCGGTTCCTCGGTACGGGCATTACCGACCATCACGCGCTTGATCGCAGCCGCCCGGGGGTCAAGGCTCGAGGCCTTGAGAATCTGATCCCGGATCGGCTGCCAGGCCGGGGCCGGGTAAAGCAGCAAACAGCGATGCGGATGTGCAGTCAGCACCAGGGAGCCCTCACCGGCCGCCACCAGGACGTCACGGTGCCTTGCCGGTATGGCAAGCCGCCCCTTGGCATCCAGACTTAGCGCCGTCGCTCCCTCAAACATCCAAAATTTCCCCGTTTACCCACTTTTCAACACATTTTCCCACTTTAGAGGAGCAAATGCAGAGCGTCAATAGAAAAGGGGATTTTTTTCTTAAACAACAAGGACTTAGGACATATTTTGCAGACTTTTCTAAAGTAAAATATCCTTAAAAATCAATGGCGGAATTTATAACTCTTAAAGTGACTTGTTAGGATAAAACAAGCACCCGGACGCCATATCCACCGACAAGCCAGGCAAAAAACATGCGGCTTGCTCTGCGCTGGAGTCAGAGCGGGAGACGCCCGGACCAAGGAGATGCATGAGTGGCATCCGACAGTGACGACGCGCCGGGCGCAGGGGACATTGGTGCGTTCCAAGCAGGCGCGAATTGGCGATTTCTCGCCTGTTGTTTCGCCAGCAGCGCCATCCATAACCGGTGGCTGCTTAGCGATCACGGTGGCTCGCCCCCTGACCATGAAAAAAACTTCGGAGCGGGAGGTGGTGGGTAAAGGTTGCGACAGTTATCAGGCGACTAGCCCCCACACTTAACAGGGGGCCAATCGCACCACTCGCACCACTCGCACCACTCGCACCTCATCTTGTCGCCATTGCGCGGGCACGAAAAACCGGCTGCGGATTTTTACCGATCCGTTGGCATTTGGGCTTGCTTGACCAGGCGGTGCGCACCGCCGCTGTTTGCCGGATCGAAATTGCAGCTCGTTGCCTCCCCCGCACTCACGGTGCGGAGGGGCTAGTTTTTCTTCGGAACCCGCCGTTCACGACAAGCTACCAAACCTTCACGAATGACAAACGACTGCAAACCGGAGGCGCAGGTCGAGCAGAGAAAGGAAGCAGTCTTTCGGAATCAGTTGCGCGAACCTCGCCCCCCCCAGTTCTACCGCAACCAGACAAGCAAGCCTGAGCGCACCTGGATTAAAAAAGGCAAAGCCCCCAATCGCTGGAGGCTTTGTCTGCAGTTCAAGGGGCACGCTGGCGCCCCTCTGGCATCGGCTAGCAACCGGCAGCCAGCACCACTACTTGAGCTTGCCGCGTACGACACGCACCCGCGCCGGATTCTTGACATTCAGTTTGCCGGCACCACCTTCGAGGTTGCCACAGGCGCAGGCCGCCTTGATGTGCGGCACCGAATTGCAGATCACGGTGCAATCGAGACATTCGTAGTAGAGGTCGCCGCCGGTCGGCAGATTGGCGGGATCGGGCTCCGGCTCGATCGGGTAGAAATTGTAGATCTTGCGCATGTCGATGTTCAGCATGGAGCCCCTCTCACTATTTTATGGATATTGCGTCATGAACTGGCGGGGCATCACCCCCCCTCCTCCCGACCGGACTCATGCCGGTCTCATCGCCGCCAATTATAAGCAAGCAAGGCGCGCAAAATGCCCTGATCGGCGGCTTCGGTAAGGATTATTTTTTGCAGGCCGATGATTTTGGCATTTTCGGCAATTCTGGCATGTGGCACGAAAACCGGGGTTTCGGCCAGTGCCTCGCGCCCCTCTGCCGGCAGCAAATCCCACAGGTAACGCAGGCCCTCGCTACTCGACACGGTCAACGCGTCGAGACGCCGATTTTGCCAGCCGGCAAGCAAGGGCTGGGCGCCGGCCGAAGGGCCGAGGCGGCGGTAACAGGTCACCGGATCGACTATCGCACCGCGCGCGCGCAGGGTGTCGCCGAGCAGTTCGCGGCCGCCGTCGCCGCGAAAGATCGCGATCCGCTGGCCGGCAACCCGGTCGCCAGCAAGTTCGGGGAGTTCAAGCAAGGCCTCCGAGTCGAAACGCTGGGTCGGCGCGATGCAGCCATGCACGCCATGCGCCGCCAGGGCCTTGACCGTGCCCTGGCCGACCGCTGCCGGCAGCAAGCCGGCCGGCCAGCCACCGGCGGCGGCGAGCATCGCCGGCACGGCATGGTCGACCGCGTTCGGGCTGATGAAGATCGCCACCCGGTAGCTGGCCAGTTGTGCAAGCGCCGCCGTCAAAGGCGCCGGATCATCCGCCGGCAGGATTTCGAGCAGGGGAAAGACCAGCGGTTCGCCGCCGGCAGCCCGGATCGCGTCGGCCAGCGGCCCGCATTGGGCCAGCGGCCGGGTAACGACGATGGTCCGTCCGGCGAGCGGCACGCCGTGGGTCATGCTCAGCGGCAGAGGCCGAGTTTATCCAGGATCGCCTCGACGCCGCGCGCGCGCAGGTCGGCAGCCAGTTGCAGGCCGAGCGCTTCGTCGTCGGCCGGGTTGCCGCGCACTTCGCCGGCGAGCATTTGCTGGCCGTCCGGGGTGGCGACGAAGCCGCGCAGCCACAGCTGGCCGTTGTCGATGATCGCGTAGCCGCCCAGCGGCACCTGGCAGGAGCCGCCCAGTGCCCGTGAGAAGGCGCGCTCGGCGCGCACGCAATGGGCAGTTTCAGGGTCGTTGAGCGGGGCGACGACGGCAGCCATCACCGCGTCACCGGCCACGATCTCGATCCCCAGCGCGCCCTGGCCGGGGGCCGGCAGCGATTGTTCCGGGGTCAGGATGGTCTTGATCCGGTCCTTGAGGCCCAAGCGGATCAGGCCGGCAGCGGCGAGGATGATCGCGTCGTACTCACCGGCGTCGAGCTTCTTCAGCCGGGTATCGAGGTTGCCACGCAGGCTCTTGATCACCAGTTGCGGGTACTTGGCACGCAGGATGGCCTCGCGGCGCAGGCTGGAAGTACCGACCACGGCCCCGGCCGGCAGTTCGTCGAGACCGCTGTACTTGTTGGAAACGAAGGCGTCGCGCGGGTTTTCGCGGGCCGAGATGGCTTCCAGTGCGAAGCCTTCGGGCATGGTCATCGGCACATCCTTCATCGAATGCACCGCGAGGTGGGCGCGGCCTTCCTGCATCGCCACTTCCAGTTCCTTGATGAAGAGGCCCTTGCCGCCGATTTCGGCGAGCGGGCGGTCGAGAATCTGGTCACCCTTGGTCGTCATGCCTAGAATGACGACCTCCGCCCCCGGATTGAGTTCGGCCAGGCGGCCCTGGACATGCACGGCCTGCCACATGGCGAGGCGGGATTCACGAGAGGCGATGACGATTTTGTTGAGAGCGGACATGATGCGACGGTGGTCAATGCGGTTGGGAGCGCTGATTCTAGCATGTGCCCCCTACGCCACTCTTGATGCATCCGAGCTTTTGCCGGCCCGCGACCTGGCCGCCGAAAGCCGCCAGGCAGCGGCTGCCGGCGGGCCGCTGATCGTGCTTTACAGCCGCGCCGACTGCCATTTCTGCCGGGCAATCGAGAAAAACCACCTGCGCGCGCTGCTGCGCGACAAAAACTACGGTCAACGCGTCGTGATCCGCGAAATCGGCCAGGACCGCGACACGCCGCTGCGCGATTTTTCCGGTCGCAACACCACCCACGCCCGCTTCGCCGCCGCCAGCGGCATCAAGCTGGTGCCGGTGGTCGCCTTTTACGGGCCGCAGGGACAGCCGCTGGCTGAACCCATCGTCGGCGCCCGCCTCCCCGATTTCTACCAAAGCTATCTGGAGGCGGCCGTCGAGCAGTCGCTACGCCAACTCAAATCCTCCCGCTAAACCAGGACCAGTCAAGCATGGAACAGCCCACCGCAGCGCCAGCCCCCGCCGAGAAAACCCCGGACCAGCGCCCGGAACACCCCGACTTCTGGTGCAAGCGCTTCGGCGCCGGCACCACCCCGTGGGACGCCGGCAAGGTGCCCGACGATTTCGCCGCCTTTGTCAGCGCCCAAACGTCGCCGCTGCGCACCCTGATTCCTGGCTGCGGCAGTGGCTGGGAAGCGGTGCTGCTGGCTGAACGCGGCTGGCGGGCCACGGCTCTCGATTTCTCGCCGGTCGCGGTCGAGCGCGCGCGCAGCGTGCTGGCGCCAGTCCTCGGGCCGACCTCTACGGTCGACCTGGTCTGCGCCGACTTTTTCCAGTGGCAGCCGGACACCCCGCTCGACCTGATCTACGAACGCGCCTTTCTCTGCGCGCTGCCGCGCAAGCTATGGGCCGACTGGGGCCAGCGTGTTGCCGACCTGCTGCCAGCCGGCGCCCGGCTGGCCGGCTATTTCTTCGTCTGCGACCAGCCCAAGGGGCCGCCCTTCGGCATCCTGCCGGAACAACTCGACGCACTGCTGGCGCCGCACTTCACCTGCCTGGAAGACCGCCCGGTCGCCGATTCGATCCCGGTCTTTGCCGGCCGCGAACGCTGGCAGGTCTGGCAACGCAAGGAGTAAAGCGTGGATTACGGGATTACCGACCTGTGGGCCTTCATCATCGGCACCATCGTCATCGTACTGCTGCCGGGGCCGAACTCGCTCTACGTGATGACCGTTGCCTCACGTGAGGGGATTGCCGCCGGCTATCGCGGTGCCTGCGGCATCTTCGTCGGCGACACCGTGCTGATGATCGCAGCGGCGACCGGCGTCGCCTCGCTGCTGCAAGCGACGCCGGCGCTGTTCATGCTGATCAAGTACAGCGGCGCGGCCTACCTGGCCTGGCTCGGCTTCAAGCTGCTGAAAGCCGGCATCACCCGCTGGCGGCAACCGGCGAGCGAGCACGACCCGGCGCCACGCCTCGACGCCAGCCGCCCCTTCCGCATCGCACTGCTGATCAGCCTGACCAACCCGAAGGCGATTCTCTTTTTCGTTTCCTTCTTCATCCAGTTCGTGTCGCCGGATTACCCGCACCCGGCGCTGTCCTTCGCCCTCCTCGGGGTCATCGTGCAAATCTGCAGCGCGCTCTACCTGACCCTGCTGATTTTCGGCGGCGTCCATCTCGCCCGCCAGGTCAGCCGGCGGCGCTGGCTGGCGGCTGGCGGCACTGGCGCGGTCGGAGCCCTGTTCATCGCTTTCGCCGGCAAGCTCGCCAGCGCCTCGCTCAACTGAAATGGCCATTCCTCCCCGTCGTCTGGGGCGCAGCCCCCGCAGCCCCGCCCCGGCCACTGCGCCGGCTCGCAACGAGCGCCTGGCCCCGCTGGCTGCCTACACGCAACGGATGAACCGGGTGCTCGACCATATCGACAAGCACCTCGACGAAAGCCTGGAAGTCGCCGCGCTGGCCGCCATCGCCCATTTTTCGCCCTTCCATTTCCACCGCGTGTTCACCGCCTGGATGGGCGAAACCCTCGGCGACTACCTGCGCCGACGCCGCCTCGAAGTTGCCGCCGCACGCCTCGCCGGACAACGGCAAACGCCGGTGCTGCACATTGCGCTGAGTGTCGGTTTCGGTTCGGGCGAAGCCTTTGCCCGCGCCTTCAAAACACACTTCGGGCAAACCCCGAGCGCCTGGCGGGCGACCACCGAGCAACGCTGGGCAGAAGAACTGCTGCACCACAGGCGCAAGCACGATCAGGTCGAGCGCAAGCCGGATCAGGTGCCGCCGGCAAGCAAGCACGACAATTCCGAGGTCAGCCACCCGACCTTTACGGAGTTTTCCATGCCCGTCACCCTCGCCACCCTGCCGCCCACCCGCATTGCCTACCTGCGCCATATCGGCCCCTATGGCCCGAGCGTCGAGGCCTTCTGGCAGCAACAATTTTTACCCTGGCTGCACGCCAACGAACTGGCGGGCCGCGTCTGCTACGGCATCGGCCACGACGACCCCGGCATCACCGCGCCGGAAAACTGCCGCTACGATGCCGGCGTCGAAATCGCCGCCGACACCACCCCGCCTGGCCCGGCTGGCGTCGCCCTGCTTCCCGGCGGCCGCTACGCGCTGGCCGCCTATCGCGGCACTGGCGCCGGCATCGGCCGCACCTGGAGCGAATTCATGCGCGACTGGCTACCCAACAGCGGCCTGCAAATCGACAGCCGCCCATTTTTTGAGCGCTATCCGGTCAATCCGGATTACAACCCGGCGACCGGCGAATTCAGCTGCCAGTTGTGCATTCCGGTAAAGCCGCTGTAGGCGGCACTTGCAGGCAGCGGCTGCGAGCAACGGCCGCTTTGCCTTATCATCGGGCGCTCATTTTGCATTCAGGCCCGAGACCCGATGAAAACCGACACCGCCCCGACCATTTACCTCAAGGACTACACCCCGCCCGCCT
>ERZ1066115.150-NODE-150-length-24310-cov-14.656772_pt1 | contig 24310 bp, 23 predicted proteins | sample MGYA00382762_ERZ1066115 | MGnify/ENA primary metagenome ERZ1066115 (study PRJEB33369, sample SAMEA5778345) | biofilm metagenome | biome: Industrial cooling water; feature: Water cooling tower basin; material: Biofilm | place: United Arab Emirates | collected... | reverse complement strand
TCTCGTTGGCGTCTTCCTTGGCGAAGGCCACGGCGGTGGGGCCGGCGAGGGCCTCGCCGACGCCGGGGAACTGCATCTTCTCGAACGCGATGCGCGCGAAGTTGTTCTTGATGACGTGGTATTCGGCGTTCTTGGCGCGCAGCTGGGAGCGCAGGTTCGTGATCTGCTCGACGGTGAGGCCGCGGTAATCGGTGAAGATGAAGTCCGAGCTGGACTGGATCTTAGCCTCGATAGCCTGGATAGCCTCGGCCTTGCTGGGCTGTATCTTCTTAGCGCGAAGGGCCATAGCTTACCTCTCTGCCTTAGCGGTAGCCAGCTTGACGCTGGGGCTCATGGTGGAAGCCAGGTAGACGGACTGGACGAACTCGCCCTTGACGTCGGCGGGCTTCTTGCGGTTGACCTCCGCCAGGAGCGTGCTCACGTTTTCGGCGATCGCGGCGGCGTCCATGGATACCTTGCCCACGGCGATGTGGATGATGTTGGTCTTATCGGTGCGGAACTCGGTGCGGCCCTTCTTGAGCTCGGCGATGGCCGCCGCGACGTCGAAGGTGACGGTGCCGGTCTTGGGATTGGGCATGAGGCCCTTGCGGCCGAGCACCATACCGAGCTTACCGACGTCCTTCATCATGTCCGGGGTGGCGACGGCGATGTCGAAGTCCAGCCAGCCGCCCTTGATCTTCTCGATGAGCTCGTCGGCGCCCGCGAAGGCGGCGCCGGCGTCCAGGGCCTCCTTCTGCTTGTCGCCCTTGCAGAACACGAGGACCTTCTTCTCGCCGCGGAACTGGTGCGGGAGCACGACGGTGTCGCGGACGGACTGGCTCTTCTTCAGGTTCAGCCGGACGTGCAGCTCGACGGTCTCGTCGAACTTGGAGAACTTGAGCTCCTTAAGGAGGGCGCAGGCCTCGGGGAGCTCGTACGCCCTCTCGGCGTCGACCTTCTTCTGGGCCTCGAGGTATTTCTTACCGTGCTTCATGGCTTACCACTCCACTTCGACGCCCATGCTGCGGGCGGTACCGGCTATGATGCGCTCGGCGGCTTCGATGTCGTTGGCGGACAGGTCCTTCATCTTGAGCTTGGCGATCTCCGTCACCTTGGCGCGGGGCAGCTTGGCCACCTTCTGCTTGTGCGGGATGGGCGAGCCCTTGTCCAGGCCGGCGGCCTTCTTGATGAGGACCGACGCGGGCGGGGACTTGAGGATGAAGGTAAAGCTCTTGTCCTTGTACACCGTGATGATGGCGGGGATGATGAGCCCCGTCTCCATCGCCTTGGTGCGGTCGTTGAACTGCTGGCAGAACTGGGGCGCGCTCACGCCGTGGGGGCCGAGGGCCGGTCCTACGGGCGGAGCGGGCGTCGCCTTGCCCGCGGGGCACTGCAGCTTAATGACTGCCGTGACCACTTTCTTAGCCATAATGACTCCTTTCGTGGTATCTCCCGCCCCCTCGGGGGCCAGGAGACCTCGGTTCGGCGCCGCCGCGAACGGCGACGGCTCGAGAGCCGAGGCTAGCGCCGCGCGGCCTTAAAGGCCCGCGGCTCCCATCTTACGGAGCGGGACGCTACGCGCCCCTGCTTAGGTCCGAATATGGAAAGCGCCCCCGAACGGGGGACGCCGCCTTACTGCTTCTCTACCTGCAGCATGTCGACCTCGACGGGGGTAGCCCGCCCGAAGATGCCGACCATGACGCGCAGCTTGCTCTTTTCGTGATTGACCTCCTCGATCGTCCCGGTGAACGAATCGAAGGGGCCCTCTATGATCTTGACCTGCTCGCCGACGTTGAAATTCTGGCGCGACTTGGCGGGCCGGTCGCCGCGTATCTCGCCCGCCCGCTGGAGGATGGCCCGGGCCTCCTCGTTGGAGATGGGCGCCGGGCGATTATGCATGGTGGCGCCGACGAAGCCGGTCACGCCGGTGATCTTGCGAATCACCGAGCAGGTCGCCTTCCAGCTGGCCTCCGGCAGGTCCATCTCGACGAGGATGTAGCCGGGCAGCATCTTGCGCGAGCTCGTGCGCTTCTTGCCGTCCTTGACGTCTACGACGTCCTCGCTGGGCACCTTGATATCGGAGACCACGGCGGCGTCGAGCTCGCCGTTGGCGATGAGCATGCGTATGGTACGCTCGATCTTATTCTCGTAGCCCGAGTATACGTGCAGGACGTACCAGGATTTAGCCATGCCTCTACCGACTTAGAAGAAGAGGTCGATGCCGCGGACGAGCAAGAAATCGACGAGCCCGAGGAATACGGACACGAGTATCGTCGAGATAATCACCACCTTGGTGGAGGCCACGACGTTCTCGCGGGAGGGCCAGACGACCTTGCGAAGCTCGCCGTAGCTATCCTTGAAGAACTGAATTACCTTACCCATACTCTCTCCTTACGCCCAGGGAGGCGAGCGACGCGCCGGCCGCGGAATACGCGAGCCGCGCCCCTAAGGACGCGGCCGGCGGCTTAAACGGGCGACCAATTTCGATCCAGGCCAGGAAGGACTCGAACCCTCAACATCCGGTTTTGGAGACCGGCGCTCTACCATTAGAGCTACTGGCCTAAGCGTTCGCCCGGACGACTGCGCGCAGGCAGACGGCCGGGCGAACGCCGCGACGCCGGGGCGTCGCGGGCGGACTTACTTAACCTTGGTTTCCTTATGCAGGGTATGCTTGCGGTCCCACTTGCAGTACTTCATGAGCTCAAGCTTTTCCTGCATGGTCTTGCGGTTCTTCTTGGTCGTATAATTGCGGCGCTTGCACTCGCTGCACGCCATGGCGATAATCTCTACAACCTGCTTCTTGCTAGCCATACGTCGATCCTCTCGAACGAGATTGGCGCCCGGCTCGCGCCGTCCGGCCCCTTGAAAAAAAATGGGACCGCCGCGTCAGGCGCAGCGCGCCACGCCCAGCCCCACGCGCCCCTACCGGAACGCGGTAGAAAGAGAGCCCCCGAACGGAATCGAACCGTTGACCTCATCCTTACCATGGATGTGCTCTGCCAACTGAGCTACAAGGGCTTGCGAAGCGCGGGTACAATAGCAATCGAAGTTCTTTTTGTCAAGGCCGGATGAGAAAAACGACGGGCGCCCATGAACCGAAAAAACGCCGCGCGATCCCTAGCCGCGCCGGCCGCGGCGCACGAACGAGCCGACGAGCCCGGCGGCGACCGTATCGCGGCTTAGGGCGAGGCAGGCCGCGCCGACGGCGCCGAAGACGAGGGCAGAAAGCGCCAAGGGCAGGCCGTGCGCGACCAAGCGCGAGCCGGAGGCCCCGAACGCGGCGCGCAGGGGGGCGCGGAGCGCCAGGACCGCGGCCGTCGCGGCGATCGAGAAGGCGCCGAGCTTGAACGCATAAAATAATGAAGAGATCAACGCCTTCTTAACCCCGGGCAGGCGGCTCCGCGTCAGGAGCGCGACGAGGATGGCCGCATGCGCGGCGCTCGCCGCCGAGAGCGCCAGCGCGATGCCGCCCCCGCCCATGAAGGCCGAGAGCGCCACGGCCAAGGCCATGTTCACGACCACCGCCGCGACGCCGGCCGACGCCGGCCGCCTCGTATCCCCGCGGGCGTAGAAGGCCGGCGCCAAGATACGATGCAGGCCGATGAAGGGCAGGCCCCACGAATGGTAGAAGAACGCCTCCGCGGTGCGCGCCACCGAATCGTCGCCGAAGGCGCCCGACTTAAAGAGCACGGCGACGATATCTACCCGGGCCGCGATCGAGAAGGCGGCCATGGGCACGGTAATGAGGAGGACCACGTCGACGGCGCCGAAGAGCCGGCGGACGAAGGCCTCGCCCTCGCGCTTGGCGTAAAGCCCCGAAAGCGCGGGCAGGAGCACGGTACCGATGGAGACGACGAAGACCCCCAGGATGAGCTCCTGCAGGCGCAACGAGAACGAGATGCTCGTCGCGGCGCCCGAGGCGTTGGCCAAGGCGGTCGAGACGAGCCCGTTCAGCTCGTAGGCCGCCATGCCCACGATGGTCGGGGCGATGAGGGCCATGACGCGCCGCATGCCCGGATTGGACCAGGCGCGGCGGGGCGAGACGAGTTTAAACCGGACGCCGAGCCGGACGACCGCCGGCAGCTGGCAGACGGCCTGCAGGAAGCCGCCGAAGACCACGGCTATCGCCATGGCGCGGGCGGGATTAAGCGCCCAAGGCCCGATGAGGTAGGGCAATAAGATGAACGAGAGGTTGAACAGTATGGGCGCGAAGCCGGAGGGCCCGAAGCGGTCGTGCGCGTTCAAGATGCCCTGCAGGAAGGCCGCGACGGAGACCAGGGCCAGGAAGGGGAACATGATGCGCATGAGCGCCGCGGTCTCGGCGGCGTCGACCGCGGTCCCCTCGCGGGCCACGGCGGCGAAGCCGGCGGCTATCGGCCCGGCCATGGCGACGCCGGCGGCCACGACCAAGGCCACGGCGTAGACGAAGGCGCTGAAGGTGGCGGAGAGGAATTCCTCGGTCTCGCGATCGTCGCCGGCGGCGAAATAGCCGCGCATGGTCGGGATCAGGGCGGTGGCCATGGAGCCTTCGGCGAAGAGCCTGCGTAGGAAGTTCGGCGTGGTAAAGGCGACGGTAAAGGCTTCGGCCAAGGTGCCGGTGCCCATGAGCGCGGCCCGCGTCATCTCGCGGATCAGGCCCAGGACGCGCGAGGCCATGGTCAGGCCCGATAGCTTGCCGCTCTCGCGCATCATCCTGCCGTTCGACGCGGCCTCGGCCGCCGCCGCCTCGTCCGCCGGCCCCGTCGCTCTTCGTTCCATGGCCCGAGCCTAGCCCGAAGCGCGCCGGCCGCGCAAGGCTCGGCTCATGCCGCGGCCGGGCGAAGCGACCCGCGCCGCGGCCGGGCGCCGCGGCCGACGGCCTACGGGAGTTTTTTTACCGCCGCCCCGTCGTTCATGCTATACTCAGGACATCGCCGTCCGGGCGCAAAAAAGAAAGCGTATCGTGGAAAGGAGCCGCCATGGCCCAGGAAATGAAGGAAGCCGGAAAGAGGCACTGTTATGCTTGCATACAATGGGACGGCGTCAGGTCTTACTATGCGGAAAAAAAGCTGATAAAAGTCGACGTCCAGAGCGAGGGGACCTGCCGCGTAACCCGCCACAAGATTAAAGGCTCGGGACACTGCGATCAATTCTTCCCGCTACGTTAAGATCGACGCCTCCGCCGGCCTCCGGAACCGAAGGCCGGCCCATCCCCGCCTTATCCCCGCCCGCGTTCATGCCGAGAATAGATCGAAAGGGTTTGCCATGACCGTACTCCCGCGCAGCCGCCTATTGCTCGTCGCCTCGGCGTTGTACTTCGCATTTTTCGCGTCTCCCGCCTTCGCCGACCTGGAATTCCTCACGCCCGACATAGCCCCCGACGGCACCATCCTGTACGCGGCCCGCGTCGACGTACCGGGGGCCGAAGGCTATGATACGCTCTTCGCGGCCCGGGCCGACTCGGGCGAGACGGTCCAGCTGACCTTCTACCCGGAGGCGGTCAGCCTCCTAGACGACGGGAGGCGCCTGCAGATACGCAACCGCTACGGCGTCTTCATGACCGAACGCGGCTTCACGGACCTTAAGCCGCTACCGGGCTTCCCGTCCTTCGCGCGCGGCTCCCCGGTGCCCCAAGGCAAGCTCGTCGACTCCCGTCCGTCGCCCGACGGCGGCTACATGCTCTACCTGTCGCCCACGAGCCCGGCGCGGGGCGACCTCCTGCTCTTCGACGTCTCGCGCTCGACGCAGACCGTCGTGGCCCGCGGCGTAGAGTTCTCGGTCGGATCCTTCCCCGCCGCCTGGTCGCCGGATTCCAGGCACTTCGCCTACGCCCGCTCGGGCGAGCTCTTCTACTACTCGATCGATCAGCACCGGGCCGGCCGCGTGCCGGAGGAGAGCTGGCGACGAGTCGGGCCCGGACGCATCAACCAGGCGCGCTGGAGCGCCAACGGCAGCCTCTACGTGCTCCGCGAGCGCTCGCTATACCGCATCATGCCCGAGGAGTTCTTTACCCAAGCCATCTACGCCGGCATCGTGGCGCCGGGCAGCCTGGTCGGCAAGGCGCCCTTCCCCTTCGACCCCAACTTCGACTCGTTCTGGATATCGCCCGACGGCGCCAAGGTGCTGCTGTGCAAGGACGGCCGGAACATCTTCCTCTACCGCCTGGATCCGGACGATTTCGGGCAGGAGAACGCGGTCAGCGCCCTGCCCTACCTGTTCCTCCAAGGCGACACCGTCATCAGCCACGTGATCTGGCCGCGGAACGACGAAGTCACCATAGTCACCGGGAGCCTAAAGGACGCCGCCCGCGGCTCGGGCGTCTACCGCATCGTCCTGCCGGCCAAGGGCCAGGAAGGGCTCTCGGCCTCCTTTCAGGAGCTGGATTCGGGCGGGGCCCTGAGCTTCGCCCTGTCGCCCGACGAAACCCGCATAGCCCTTTCGGGCCCCGCGGGCGTCAGCGTCCGGCGCTACGGCAACTGGGCCGAAGAACGCCGCTTCGCCGCCGACGGCGCGATCTCGGCCCTCTGGGTGGGGAACGATCGCCTGATCATCGCCGGCTCCCGGCTCATAGAGCTCGCCTCCCTGGCCGACGGATCGCGCAACGTGCTGGCCCTCTCGCAGGCGGGTACCTACGCCTGGGCCGAGGGCGAGCCGGGAAAAGTCGCGGTCAAGGCCGGCGACCGGGCCTTCGTAAGCCCGGCCAAGGCGCCGAGCTGGACGGGCTCGGCGAGCTACGCGCCGCGCCCGGCCGCCGCCGCCAATCTACAATACCGCGTCTACCTGGACAGCCTCGCGGCGGGCTCGTATAAGAACCTCGTCATGGTCCGCTCGGCGGCGACGCTCGGCACGGCCAGCCTCATGCCCAAGCCCGGCAAGGGGTACGCCCCCTTCCCCGACCGCGACGACCCTAGGACGCCCGGCGTCTTCAACCACGGCTCGCGCATACGCCGGCGGGAGGTCGCCCTGGTCGTCAACGCCCACGGCGGCGCGGAGGGCCTCGTGGCCGTCCTGAACGCGCTCAGGGCCTACGGCGTGCGGGCGACCTTCTTCGTCAACGGCGACTTCATACGCCGCAATCCCGGCGCCACTAGGCTCATAGCCCAGAGCGGCCACGAGACGGGCAACCTCTTCTTCAGCGTCTTCGACGCCACGGACGCCCGCTACCGCATCGACGCCGAGTTCGTCAAGCGCGGCCTGGCGCGCACCGAGGACGAGTACTTCAGGACCACCGGCAAGGAGCTCAGCCTCCTCTGGCATCCGCCCTTCTACGCCCTGAACGGCGTCCTCTTGGAGGCCGGCGCGGCCATGAACTATACCTACGTAGGCCGGGATATAGACCCCTTGGACTGGGTCGGCCGCTCGCAAGGCAGCCTGAGCCAAGCCCTCTACGCCGGCGCCCACGACATCGTCGAACGCGCGACGGCGGCCGCCAAGCCCGGATCGATAATCCCCATCCAGCTCGGCGTACCCGAGGGCGGGCGCGGCGACTACCTCTTTAACGAGCTCCCCCTGCTCTTGAACGCCCTGCTAGCCGAAGGCTACGAGATCGTACCGGTCTCCCGCCTGATGGACCATGCCGAATAACGGAGGAACGATGCCCGCCGACCCGCTGAAGCTGCGCTACGAGGATATAGACTACGCCGTATCGGCGGATGAAGTCCGCCGGCTGGACGGCGGCGATTGGGGCTCGGCCCCGACCGGCCAGGCCAGGGCGCTCGAAGCCCTCGACTTGGGCAAGGCCATCTGGGCCAAGGGCTATAACATCTTCGTCACCGGCGCCCCCGGTACGGGCCGGCGCACCGCGGTCATGAAGAGCCTGGCGGATTATAAGCCGGAGCGCCTGGCCCTCTACGACTACGCGTACGTCTATAATTTCCGCTCCCCGCTCACGCCCAAGGCCGTCCGGCTTCCCGCGGGGCAGGCCCCGGCCTTCAAGCGCGAGCTCCACGCCTTCATAGAGGCCGTGAAGAAGCTCGTGGCCATGCAGGCCGAGAGCGGCGACTTTAAGAAGCGCAAGGAGGAGCTGGTCGGAGCCTGGGAGGCCGAGGAGAACGAGCGCCTCTCCGCGTTCGAGGCCGAGCTGGCCGCCGACGGCTTTAAGATCGTGCAGATGCAATCGGAGGACGGCCAAACCGCCACCGATATCATGCCCCTGCGCGACGGCGAGCCCGTTTCCTTCGACGAGCTACAGGCCAAGGCCCTGGGCGGCGAGCTGACCGAGGCCGATTTCGCGGCTATGCGCGAGCGATACTTCGGCTATATGGACCGCATGCGTCTCCTCTTCATGGAGCTGCGCCGCGGCCGCGGGAACCTGGAGCGTCGCCTGGAGGCCCTGCGGCGCGACATCCTTGCGCCGTTAGTCAAGGCCGAGCTCGAGCACCTGGAGCGCCGTTACGACCTCGGGCCGGTCCTGGACTGGCTTAAGGAGCTGGAGCGCGACGTCATGGGCCACCTGTTCCTCTTCCAGGCCGAGGGCGACCGCGGCCGGCGGCGCGGCAGGCGCCCGCCCCTGGCTCGCTACGGCGTCAACGTGCTCTCGAGCGCCGCCCAAGAGGGGGCGCCGCCCATCGTCATGGAGGCCAATCCGAGCTACGCCAACCTCTTCGGCACCATCGAGCAGAACCCCGGCGCCCCGGGCGCGGAGCGCCTGGCCTACCTAAAGATCCGCGCCGGCTCCATCCTAAAGGCGGCCGGCGGCTTCCTCGTCATCCAGGCGGAGGACCTCCTGGCGGACGACGAGTGCTGGCACGCCATCAAGCGCGTCCTGCGCTCGGGGAGCCTGGAGATCCAGGCCCAGCCCGGCCCCTTCGGGGGCCCCGGCGCCCTGAAGCCCGAGCCCATAGCCTTGGACTTTAAACTAGTGCTCATAGGGGGCGAGCAGCTGTACGACGCCCTCTACCAGGCCGACCCCGACTTCCAGAAGCTCTTCAAGGTCAGCGCGGAGTTCGACGATTCGATGCCGCGCGACGAAGACAGCCTGCGCGAGTACGTCGCGTTCTGCCGTAAGGTAAGCCGCGAGGAAGGGCTCCGCGAGCTCAGCCCCGAGGGCATAGCCGCCGCCTGCGAGTACGGCGTCCGCCTCTCCGAATACCGCGACCGGCTCTCCGCGCGCTTCTCCAAGATCGCCGACCTCCTACGCGAGGCGAATTACCGGGCCGCCAAGCTCGGTAGCGCGGTCATCGGCGCCGGCGAGATCAACGAGGCCGCCAGGATGCGCGCCTGGCTCGCCGACCTGCCCGAGGAGAAGCTGGCCGACATGATAGTCTCCGGCCAGATCATCCTGAGGGCCGAGGGATCCTGCGTAGGCCGGGTGAACGGCCTGGCGGTGCACGACCGCGGCTACTACGCCTTCGGCCTGCCCGCGGTCATCTCCGCCCAGGTCTCGCCGGGAGAGAGCGGCGTCATCAATATAGAAGGCGAGTCGGGGCTATCGGGCGAGATCTATGACAAGGCCGTGCTCATCGTAGAAGGATTCCTACGCAGCCGCTACGCGCGCGACCTGCCCCTGGCCGTCAGCGCGTCGATCTGCTTCGAGCAGTCGTACACGGCCGTGGAGGGCGATTCGGCCTCGTCCACCGCGGTCTACGCCCTGCTGTCGGCCTTGGCCGGCGTCCCCCTGCGCCAGGAGATCGCCGTTACGGGCTCCGTCAACCAAATGGGACAGATTCAGCCCGTCGGCGGCGTAACCGAGAAGATCGAAGGTTTTTATCGTATCTGTAAGATGACGGGGCTCTCGGGTAGCCAGGGCGTCATGATCCCTAGGCAGAACGTGGCGAACCTGACCTTGTCGCGCGAGCTGATGGACGCGCTACGCGCCGGGTCGTTCTCCATCTACGCCGTATCGACCATCGACGAGGGAATAGGGATTTTGACCGGGATGGACGCGGGCTCCGCCGACGAGCGCGGTATATTCAAGCCCGGCAGCTTCAACGCCAAGGTCGCCGAGAGCCTGCGGCGCATGGCCGAGACCGTCAAGGAATACCTCAACTAAATAACGAAGGCCGCCCGCGACGGGGCGGCCGCTAGGAGATCGACCATGCTCACCTTCGCTCCCGAAGCGCGACTATGTATCCGCGGCCGCGCCGCCGGAAAACCGGCGGCCGCCCTGAGAGTCGCGGCCGCCTTGGCGATCGCGGCCGCGCTCTCGCTAGGCTCCTGCGGCGACGACGGCGCGGAACCCGCGGCCTCCCGAGCGGCCTCGGCGAACGGAGCCCAGTCCAGCGCCCAGTCGGGCGCGCCGACCGACGCGCCGACCGGCGACGCGTCGGGTAACGCGGCGGCCCCGGACCAGGCCCCCGCGGCGCCGCAAGCCCTCGCGCTCCCGGGGGCCCCCGCATCGCCGGAAGCCGGCGTCCAGGCGGCCGGCGCTCAGGCAGCGGGGACCGGATCGGCCGGCCAGGCCGGCCAAGCCGCCACGACGATTTCCGCGTCAGGAGGCGACTTCCCCTCGGACGCTCCGGCGGCGGCGGCCGGCGATTCCCGCGCGGGCGGAGCGGCGGGCGGAGCGACAGGCGCAGCGGCGGGCGTCGCCGAGCGAGCGCCCGCGGGCGCCCAGGCTCCCCAGGCCGCCGCCCCGGCGCGTCGCCTAGGCGAGCTCGTCTATACCGAGGGGACGGTCACCGTGCACCGCTCAGGCGGCGTCAAGGAGCGCGTCGATATCGGGGATACCGTCAGGCAGTACGAGGTCATAGCCACCGGCCCCGGAAGCCGCGCCACCATAGACCTGGCCGCGGGCTACCCGGGAGGCGCCGAGCTCAAGCTGGCGGAGAACACCGCCTTCTATTTCGACGTGAAGGCGCCCGAAGGCGAGGAGCGTCGCAGCGTCATCCAGCTCCTGGCCGGCGCGCTGGCCATCAAGGTGGACAAGCTGGCAGGCGGCTCCTTTAACGTGGCGGCCGACGGCGCGGTCCTGGGCGTACGCGGCACGGTCTTCATCGTCGACACCGTACCCGACGGTTCGCTTCTAGTCACGACCAACGAGGGCGCCGTCGAGGTACGCAGCCTAGACGGCCGCCGGGCTACGTCGCGCGCCGACGCCGCCGTGGCGGTGCCGGCCGGCGGCTCGACCAGGCTCCTCCCGGTGGAGCCGGCTAAGGCGGCCGATTTCAGGGTCGGCTGGCGGAACGAGGCCGTCGCGGCCTTCGCCCCCCGGGCCTTGGAGACCGCCGCTACCTACGCCAAGGCCATCGACGACCATCGCGCGGCCTTCAACGCCGCCTTGCGCGGGCTTGGTGCCCACGACGCCACCCTCAAGCTTTGGCGCGACGCCCGCGCGGCCGACCGCGTCCCGCGCTTTACCGACTGGATCGACGAGAAAAAGGCCCTCGCCGGCCCGCTCTTCGACTGCCTCAAGGCCCTCTTCATGATCGAGCGGCCGTATTACCGGCTCCTCGAGCTCAAGTCCTATCACGACGAGCGGGGCATAGGCGTCGGCGAGCTCCGCGACGGCCGCTCGAGCGCCGCCTTCTACGCCGGCTTCGAGGCGGCCAACGCGGCCCTGGCGGCCGACATGGCCCGCGTCCGCGAGGCCCTGGACCTCTTCGGCTACGCGGCCGCCGGCAGCCCCTTGGGCGAGCTCTTCGGCTCCAAGGCCGCGGGCCTCGGTAGCGGCGCGGCGCTCCTAGGCGACGACTGGTAGGCTATCCCGCCGCGCGCTACGCAGCCGCCGCGGCGGGGTTCGGCGGATCCTCGCCGCGCGTTGCGCGATCGCCGCGGCCCTTTTTATCATCGAACCTGTCGCCCTCGACGCGTCATAAGCCGAGGCTTATACGCATAGCCTCCAGGCTCGCCGCCACGGTAGCGCGCGTTTCGGGAGCGTCGAGGCGGGTATCGAAGGAGTGACCGGCCCCGGGCACCCGAATGACGCGGACGCCGCAACCGGCGGAGCGAAGGCGCTCGGCGTAGGACGCGAGCGTCTTCATCTCGCCGATATTGTCCTTCTCGGGGATTATCACCTCTACGGGGACGGCTTTGGCCGGCGTCGGGGTCATGACGCCGACATAGGTGTAGTAAAGGCTGAGGCCGGCGAGCTCCTTCTCGAGCGGTCCGCCTTCGGCGACGAGCCGGGCGGCGCTACTCCAATTGCTCGAGCAGGCCCATAGGTAGACCTTGCCCATGTCGATAAAAAGCGCGTCGGCACGTTTCTTTAGCCAAAGAGCCAGTAGCTCCAAATCCTTGGCGGGCTCCACCACCGTCATGATCGCGGCGGCGGCTCCTTGGCACGCGGCCGCGGCGCACCAGGACACATACGCGGCCAGGTCGGGAGCCGATGAGCCGACGTCTCGGTTTACCTTAGAATCCGCGATGGACACGACGAACAGGACCAGCGGCACGCGCCGATCGAAGCCGAAATCGGGCGGCCAGTAGAGATCCACGCGTTTACCCTCGTCGTAGGAGAAGGTCGCGACCCGGGCCGAGGCGGACTCGGCCGGAGCGCCGATTAAAGATCCCACGATCCGGTTAGCGGCCGCGAGTCGCTCCCCCGCGGCCGCCGTCTCGGGAGGCGGCGCGGGGCGCGCGCAAGACCATACGGATAACAGAAGGGCGAGGAAAGAAGCGGCGGCGCAGCTTACTTTTTTCTTCATACACGGCTCCTACATCGATCATGATGAGGCTCTCGTGGTATTGCATGATGCTTCCTCGATGAGATATACGCGACGCGGACGATTACGTATAAGCCCATAGCACACATATGTCAATGAATAATTAATTATTACTAACTATATGAGGAATACCCCGGGCTTTCGTTAGTCGGCGAGCGAGCGGCCTGCGAGCGGCCGGCGAGCAGGCGACCTGCGAGCGACCGGCGAGCGGCCGGACCGCCTATCCGCTGTCGCCCATCCGCCGCCGACCTCGCCCATACCGCCCATCCGTCCCCGCCCGCCTATCCGCCGCCGACCTCGCCCGGCCGCACGGCGCCGCTAGGCGCCGATCGAAAGCCCATGCGCGTCCCTGCGGCGCCGCCCCGCCGACCGGATGACTTCTGCCGATAGTAACTTGACCGATCGCGCGAGCCCGTGATAGTTTCGAGGAATGAAACGCTCGGCGCGGAGCCCGGCATGCGCATAAGCCTCGTCCAGTACGCCCCGGTCTGGGAGGACCGGGCGGCCAGCCGCGCCAAGCTCGCCGAGCTCTTGCGGCGCGATTCGTCCGCCGATTGGATCGTGCTCCCCGAGATGGCCCTCTCGGGCTTTACCATGGATCGCGCCGCGGCGAGCTGGGACCGCGCCGACTTCGACTTCTTCTCGGAGCTGGCCCGCGAGCGGGCCGCCTGGGTAAGCGTCGGCGGCGTCGAAGGCGCGTATAACACCGCCTTCGCCTTCGATCCCGACGGCGCCGTCGCCTGCCGCTACCGCAAGCGCCATCTGTTCAGCTACGCCGCCGAGCAGGGCGCCTACGAGCCCGGCGAACCGCGAGCGACGAACCCTGGGCGCTACGACCTGGGCGGCCTCCGCGTCGCCCAGGCCGTCTGCTACGACCTGCGCTTCTCCTACGAGTTCTGGGACGCGGCCCCCTCGACCGAGGCCTACTGCGTCATAGCCGCCTGGGGCGCGGCCCGGGCCGAGCAATGGTCCGCCCTCCTCAAGGCGCGCGCCATAGAGAACCAAGCGTTCGTGATAGGCGTCAACCGCGTCGGCGACGAGCCGCGGGCTAGCTATTCAGGCGGCTCGGCGATCTACGGCCCCCGCGGCGAAGCCGTACTGGAATGCGGCGCGGCCGAAGGCGTCTTTTCGGCCGATATCGACCCGCGGGAGGTCGCCGCCTGGCGCGCGGCCTTCCCCGCCCTCAAGGATAGGCGGCCGTGACCCGCCTCCGCCGCGCCGCCCGCCTCCTAAATCTCGTCTCCCTCATTATCGTCCTCCTCCTTCGTCTTAGCTCCTTCGGCGTCCGGCCGGTCGAAGCGAGCGCGGTCTAGACCCTTAAGGCCGGGTAGCGCGGCGTTCAGCCGCGCCAGGCCTTAAGGCGCCTTCCGGCGCCGCGCCGCGGGCGTCATGACCGACGTCCGCCGGGCGATTCGCCCGACGCACACACGAAGGAGTCACATCATGGATTCGACCTATATATGGATGGACGGCGAGCTCGTCCCGAGCGCCCAGGCGAGTATCCCCTTCCTCTCCCCCGCCCTGCATTACGGCGCGGCCGTCTTCGAGGGCATACGCTGCTACGACGGCGAAGCCGGCCCCGCCATCTTCAGGGCGCGCGAGCACGCAGAGCGCCTCTTGGCCTCGGCCCGGATCTTCGGTTTCCGCGAGCTGCCCTGGGACGCGGACGAGCTGGTCGACGCCTTCCGCGAAGTCGTAGCCGCCAACGGCTTTAGGGAATGCTATATCCGCCCCCTCTTATATCTATCAGGCGGCGGTTGGAACCTGAACATAGACGGGGGAAAGCCCTCCTTGGGCATAGCCGCCTGGGAGTGGAAGGCCTACCTAGGTCCCGAGGCCTTGGAGCGCGGCATCAGGGCGGGGGTGTCGAGCTTTACCCGGCACCACCCCAACGCGACCATGACCAAGGCCAAGATCTCGGGCAATTACGTGAACTCGTTCTTAGCCAAGACCGAATCGGTACGCTTAGGCTTCGAAGAAGCCATCATGCTGGACCCGCAGGGCTACCTGGCCGAATGCACGGGCGAGAACCTCTTCTTGGTACGCGGCGGGACGATCTATACGACGCCGAGCGCCGCCATACTAGAGGGCATCACCCGCGACGCCGTCATGACCCTGGCCACGGGACTGGGCTTCGAGCTGCGGGAAAACCCCCTGTCGCGCGACCAACTCTACGCGGCCGACGAGGTCTTCGTCTGCGGCACCGCGGCGGAGCTCGTCGCCCTTCGGGAGATCGACCACAGGACCATAGGCGACGGAAAGTCCGGGCCGGTGTGCCGCGCCCTGCAGCGCGCCTACCATGACGCCGTCCGCGGGCGCCACGAACTGTCCGACGGCTGGCTTACGCCGGTAGCGCCGCGGGTCGCCTCGGCGCCGAGCCCATTCGGCTAAGCCGTAGCGCGGGACGGCCACGCTCCCGGGCCGCGCTCACGGGCTAGGCTCGGGCCACGCTCCCGCGCTCCCGGGCGATACCCGGGCGAGGCTCGGGCTTGCCGAGCCGCCGACTATCCGCTACTATCCATAGCATGGACGCGATAGACCAGCGCGCCGCCCGCGGGCCGCGCCGCCGATCCGGAGCCTTCTCCCCCCATCCCGAGCCCAAGGGCCGCTGGTCCTGGCGCTAGGCGGGTTCGCGCGCGCCCCTTCCCCTCGCCCGTCGGGCGGGGAGGAGCGGCGCGACGGGGCCGTACGGGACCCCGCGAGGCGACCCGCCTGAAAAACCACCCCCGATAGATAACGCGGCCGATCGAGCGCGCGAGCGCCGACGCCCGCCCTCCGCGACCCCAAAGCCTATACTTCGGAGAACCGACTATGGAACGCAAACGCATACTCACCGGCGACCGCCCCACCGGCAAGCTTCACCTGGGCCACTACGTAGGCTCCCTGGCCAACCGCGTCAGGCTGCAGGACGAATACGAGTGCTTCTTCATCATCGCCGACCTGCACACCCTGACCACCAAGCCGGAGAAGGAGCATATCGAGGGCCTGGCCGACAACGTCCGCTCCGCGGTCCTGGACTACCTGGCCTGCGGCATCGACCCGGCCCGCTCGGTCATCTACCTGCAGTCCGCCGTGCCCGAGGTCGTCGAGCTCTCGCTCTTCTTCCAGAACCTGGTCACCGTCCCGCGCCTGTCGCGCATCCCTAGCCTTAAGGAAATGGCCCAAGGCGCCGGCATCGAGGAGATGCCCTTGGGGCTCCTGGCCTACCCCGTCCTGCAGGCCGCCGACATCCTCCTGCCGCGCGCCCACCTCGTGCCCGTGGGCAAGGACAACGTGGCCCACGTAGAGATCACCCGCGAGCTGGCCCGCCGCTTTAACTACCTCTACGGCGAGACCCTGCCCGTGCCCGAGGTCATGGTCTCGGACTTCGGCTCCCTGGTAGGCACCGACGGCAACGCCAAGATGTCCAAGAGCCTTAACAACGCCATCTTCCTGTCCGACGACGAGAAGACCGTGCAGAAGCGCGTCATGTCCATGTACACCGACCCCAAGCGCGTCAGCGCCGACGTCCCGGGCACCGTGGAGGGCAACCCCGTCTTCCAGTACCACGACGCCTTCAACCCGGACAAGGCGGAGGTAGAGGATTTAAAGGCCCGCTACCGCGCCGGCAAGGTCGGCGACGTCGAAGTAAAGGAAAAATTAGCCCGCGCCCTGAACGCCTTCTTAGACCCCATACGCGAGCGCCGCGCCAAGTACGAGGCCCAGCCTGGCTTGGCCGACGAGGTGGTCTACGACGGCACCCTGCGCATGCGCGAGGAGGCCCGCGCCACCCTCTCCGCGGTCAAGAAGGCCATGGGCATGGCTAGCCTTTGGAACCGCATCGCCCGCAAGGCCGAGGACGTAAAGAAGAAGCGCGACAAGGCCGGCTCGTAAGCTAGCTAAGCCGCTCTATCCTTAGGGCGCGTCCCGCCCGTCGCCGGGCGGGACCGGGCTATCGCTGCAATCCCGCTGGCGCGCGGGCGGGGAACCCGCGCGGGTCTCCTAAAGAGCCCCGCGCCGAGATGCGAACCGGCGCCCGCGGGTATTTCCGCTTAATAAAAGCAGTTAAAACTCAGACGAGTTTTAACTGCTTCCATAACGACGCAGATTTCACAGCCTTTCTAGCGGTGCTAGAAAGGCGAGAAACTGCGAGCCGAGGGCGAAGCTAATCGAGCTTCGCCCTCGGCGCTATCCCTCGCGCTATGTTAATATTTTATCCAAGCCGGCGCTATCCCTCGCGCAAGGCTACCGGGCGCCGCAAAGGGCGAGACGAAAACTCGCCTTAAGCCGAACGGCAGCCGGAGGAACATTGCAATAAGCACTAGTCGGAGCTCGACCATTCCGCAACGTATTGCCGTACGGTCTTGACTATTCCGCAATGGACTATATGATGGTCAGTATGCATCGGCAACAAACGCAGGCTATCCTACGGGATCTCCGTAAGAAGATGGTATTCATCTCAGGCCCGCGTCAGGCGGGTAAAACCTGGTTAGCCAAGGAGCTCATGCGCTCGTTTACGAGCGCGCTGTACTTGAATTGGGACAATCCGCAGGACCGCGAACTCATGGCCCGCCAGGCCTGGGATCGGAGCGCCGAACTCTTGGTGTTCGATGAAATCCATAAGATGCCCCAGTGGAAAAATTACCTCAAAGGCTTGTGGGATACCCGCGAAGAAGGACGCCGTATCCTCGTCACCGGCAGCGCGCGGCTAGAAACCTTCCGCCAATCGGGCGACAGCCTGGCCGGACGCTACTATCACCATCGCCTCTTCCCCTTCACCCCGGCCGAGTTAAGCGCCCAAGGAACCTCGTATCCGCTCGAACGCTACTTGGCCCGCGGAGGCTTCCCCGAGCCCCTCCTCGCCGAAGACGAGATAGAAGCCCAGCGTTGGCGCAGGCAGTACCTCGATGGGCTCATACGCGAAGACATCCTGCAATACGAGAACATCTATCAACTCAAGGCCATGAACTTACTCGTCGAGCTCCTCCGCCGGCGCGTCGCCTTGCCCTTGAGCTACCAGGGCCTATCGGAAGATATCGACGTCGCGCCGAACACCGTCAAGCACTATATAGAGATTCTCGAAGCGCTCTACATCGTGTTCAGGATATATCCCTACCAAGACTCCATCGCTCGATCGCTTAAGCAGCAGCCTAAGCTATACTTTTTCGACCCCGCGCTCGTCGAGGGCGAAGGACAGCGGCTCGAGAACCTCGTGGCCTTGAACCTCTATCGCCAATGCTGCCTCCTCGAGGACGCGGACGGCCTGCGCCGTCGGCTGGCCTACCTACGGACGAAAGAAGGCCGCGAGGTAGACTTCATCCCCGTTAAAGAAGGAAAACCGGGTATAATGGTGGAGGTAAAGCGCTCGGATCGAGAGCTAGATCCGAACCTGCGGTACTTCTATGAGCGCTACGGCCTTGAAGGCGTCCAGGCGGTGGCCGATCTACGTTTAGAAAGCGCCGCGGGCCCCCTGCAAGTCAGGCGACTCTTAGATTTCCTGCAGCGAGGCGGCGGCGTAGTATAAAGGGCCTCGCAGGCCTGACGCGAAAACTCGCCTTAAGCCGAACGGTAGCCGGCCGATGCTCATACTAGGAGCCCCCATGATCCGCATGATAGCGCGCACGACCGAAGCGCTCGCCCTGGCCTTCGCCCTGGTCCCTGCCTACGCCCACCCCGCCGCGCCCCTGGCGGCGACTACCGCCATCCAGGCGGCGCTCAGCCAGGAGAGCCCCGACCCGAGGACCGAGCCGCCCCTGGCCTTCGACGAAGTCTGGGCCTACCTCATGAGCGGCGAGGAGCGCTTCCTGCCGGAGGCCGCGCCCATCACCGACCTGGCCTACTTCTCGGCGCGCATCTCCAGCACCGGCGAGCTCTACGGCGCGCCGGAGGTCAAGCGCTTGGCCGGCCAGCCGGCGCGCAAGCACCTCGTCGTCGCCGAGGTCACGAACCAGGCCCTGCTCCACTTCGTCCTCAACCCCGCCTACCCCCTGCGCGACAAGCTCGTACGCGATATAGCCGCGGCCGCCGCGCCCTACGACGGCGTCAACATAGACTTCGAGCTCCTACGCCCCGGCGACGGCCCGGCCTTCCTAGAGTTCTTAAGCCTCCTCAAGAAAGCCATAGGCAAGAAAACCCTGTCCGTCTGCGTGCCGGCGCGCACCCGCAAGATGGACGACGCCTACGACTACGCCAAGATCGCCGCCATAGCCGACCGCGTCTTCGTCATGAGCTACGACGAGCACTGGAGCGGCGGCGCCGCCGGCCCCGTCTCCGGCATCGGCTGGGCCGGCCGCGTGGCCGCCTGGGCCGCCCAAGCCGTCGGCGCGCCCAAGCTGATCATGGGCATGCCCTTCTACGGCCGCGCCTGGGGCGACAAGAGCCCCGCCGGCGCCTACCGCCATTCGAGCCTGAGCCTTAAGAAGGAGGAGCACGCCGCCGTCCCCGGGCGCAACCCCGAAGGCATCCCCTACTTCCGCTTCAGCGAGACCGTCAACCTGGTCCTGTACTACGACGACGCCCTCTCCACCCGCCTGCGCGCCCAGGCCTACGCCGCGGCGGGCGTCGACAAGATCGGCTTTTGGCGCCTAGGCCAGGAGGATCCAGAAATCTGGCGGGTCATTAGCGCGGGTATGCCCTAGCGTTCTGGGGCCCCCGGCCGCGAGGCGGCCGGGTCGGGCTCTCGCTGCAAGTCCTCGCCGGGCGGGCAGCGCCCGCCCGGCTCCGGTCTTTCCGCTCGATCCCTGGCCCGATCGGGTATCGATGCGACGGAATTACTCCGACCTGGCGCCGTCCCTACGCATGCGCCAACGGCGCGCCTAGGCCTAAGGCCCGAGCGCAGAGGTTCATGGCCCGGTCATAGCTAAAGACCTGCACGCCGCCGGGCCTTTCCGCCTCCGCCTCCGCCAGGGCCAGGGCCGTAGCTAGGTGCAGGGCGTCTAGGGTCTTCACGACCACCGGGAAAGAGCCCATGGCCCGGCGTTTAACGCTGCCGTCGAGCTCGATCAGGTCTACCATCTCGAGCGTCCGGTCGAGCCGATCTAAGGCCAGAACCAAAGCGGCGTCGTCTAGCTCGTTATGAAGCCGGCATCGGCCTATGGCGCGGCGGCATTCGATTTCTAGGAGCTCGCTTGAAGCCATGCGCGGGAAGCCCATGGCGTGCCGCATGCCGAGATCCCCTAGCAATATATAGCGAAGGAGGGCCGAGCTATCGATATAGGCTACCATGCGTCGGCGCGCTCCGCCGCGAGCGCGTCTAAGGGGTCGGCGTTCATCAAGGGCTCGTAGGGGAGCCAGGATGGAGCTCGCCTTGCTTTACGGATCGCCGTAAGGCCATCGGGAACCGGTACGATGCGGGCCACCGGCCGACGATGCTCTAGGACCAAGATGCTTTCACCGGCCTTTACCTTCTTCAGTTCGGCGCTCAAGTGGGCCTTCAGCTCCGCTATCGCTACGCTCGTCATATGACTAGTATATGACTAGTTACCAGTCACGTAAAGCCTACCGTACAGGGGCACGCCGGCGCCGGCCCCCGTTGACCGGCCGAGCGGGGCGGCATTATAGTCGGCGCGAGGCGATGGAGTTCGCCGCGGCCCTCGGCGGCCGAAACCGTCCATCCTACGACAGGGACCGATGACTCCTACGGCTCGGACGCCGGCGCCGCGTCCGCTGATACGAAGCCCTAGGAGTCCCGTATGGCCCTCAGCCTTGCCGAAATCGTTATCCTCTGCCTCATTGCCGATTGGGTTTTCAAGGCCTTAAAGTTGCCCGGCCTGATCGGCATGCTCTTCGTCGGCGCCGCGCTCGGGCCGGCCGCGCTCGGGCTCATCGACCCGGCGCTCCTAAGCATAGGCGCGGACCTGCGCGGTATCGCCCTCATCGTAATACTCCTACGCGCCGGCTTGGAGCTATCGCGGGTTACCCTGAACCGCGTGGGCGCGCGCGCGCTGCTCCTGGCCTTCCTGCCGGCGGCCTTCGAGGCGGCCGCGGTAACGGCCCTCGGCCCCGCCTTCTTGGGCCTGAGCTACCTCGAGTCGGCCATACTCGGCTGCGTGCTCGGCGCCGTCTCGCCGGCCGTGGTGGTGCCCATGATGGTCAAGATGAACCAGGAGCGACGCGGCGTCGCCAAGGGCATCCCGACCCTGGTGCTCGCCGGCGCCAGCGTCGACGACGTTACGGTCATCGTCGCCTTCAGCGTTATCCTGGGGGTCTACACCGGGGACACGGTTAATATCGCCTGGAAGCTTGCCGGCATCCCGCTGTCGATCGCGAGCGGCGTCGCGGCGGGCCTGGCGATCGGCGCCCTGCTCTGGCGCCTCTTCGAACGCCTGAATCCGCGGGCTACCAAGCGGGCGCTGGCGATCCTGGCGGTCTCCATAGCCCTGGTACAGGCCGAGCATTGGCTCGGGGCCCGTAACCTGCCCTTCGCCGCGCTCCTGGCGGTCATGGCCATAGGCTTTATCATCCTGGAGAGGCGCGAGCCTATGGCCCACGAGCTCTCGGCCAAATTCGGTAAGATATGGGTCTTCGCCGAGATCGTACTCTTCTCCATGGTCGGGGCCCAGGTGAACTTCAAGGCCGCCGCCGACGCGGGCCTCCGCGGCATAGCCCTCATCCTCATAGCCCTCGCCGTCCGCTCCGTGGGCACCTGGCTCAGCGTCCTCGGCTCGGGCTTGAACGCCAAGGAGCGGCTCTTCGTCGTCATCAGCTACCTGCCCAAGGCCACCGTCCAGGCGGCCATCGGCTCGGCGCCCCTGGCGGCCATGGCCGCCGCCGGCATGGCTACGGGCCCGGGCGAGACCATCCTAGCCGTGGCCGTCATGAGCATACTCCTGACCGCGCCGGCCGGAGCCCTGGCCATAGCCTGGGCCGGTCGGCGCCTGCTCACCGTCGACGCCGACCCGGCGGGTGCCCAAGCGCGCGCGGCCGCCCGGGAGAGCGACGCCCTGGTCGACGACGAGGACCGCTAGGGATCCCGGAGCGCCGCTACGTTTAGGCCTTGCGCGCCTTCACGAAGAGCACGTCGTCGCTCGTAAAGCCGTTGCCCGCCACGAGCCCCGTCTTGATCTCCTCGAGCTCGAAGCCCGCGCCGGCCAGGACCGCCCGGATCGCGGGCTCGTCGTAGTAGGTATCCCAGGTGATATATTCTTTATAACCGGGGACGTCCTCTTCAATGATCACGCTACGGCTGCCCCAGGCCCGGGCCGCGGGGAAGCGGCGCTCCTCGGAGATCTCGATATGGGGCTTGGGGCTCCAAAAGCCGCCGCCGGCCTCGGCGCTCCACGAGCGGCCCTCGCGCCTACGGGCGCAGAGCCCGGGGCCGAAGACGTCGAAGAAGAGAAGGCCGCCGTCGGCCAAGGCGTCGCGCGTCCGGGCCAGGAAGGCGTCGCGCTCGGCCGGCGTCAGGGCGCCGACGTCGCAGTAGATGCAAGCGGCCAGGTCGTAAGGCCCGCCCAGGGGATCGCGTAGATAGTCCGCCACCCGGTACTCGATGGCCTGGCCCGCGGCGGCCGCGGCCTCTACGGCGTAGGCGATGGAGCCGGCCGAGATATCGACGCCGCTCACCGCGTAGCCCGCGTCGTAGAAGCGGCGCGCGTAGACGCCCGGGCCGCAGCCCAGGTCCAGGAGCCGCCCGCGGCCCCCGGAGGCCTCGCGTATCCAGGCGACGGTCGCGTCTACGGACGCCGGCCCCCTGGTAGCCGCGTCGTGCGACTCGTTCAGATGGGCCGCGAGCATGCCCTTAGCCAGGTGGGGATCGGTCCAGATGTTGTTTTCGCTACGGGCGTAGAGTTCTAGGTCGTTCTCAATCATGTCGCATCCTTAATAAGCGTCCGTTCGGCGTCCGTTCGGCGGGTTTCTTGCGCCGATCGTAGCAAGGCGCGCGCGACCGCAGGGAGTGTACAAAAAGCTTAGAACGAAACTAGCCCCCGGCCCGCGGGCCGGCGGAGTTCCATAGAGGATGGTAGCGCGCCTTGAGCGCGCCGGGGAGTGGACGGAAGCGATAAACTGCTTTGACTCTATGTATTCTTTGAAAGAGCCTCCGTAAGGCTCATTTCCTGAAAACTCAGGTATTCGGCATTATAATTGTATTTGAACCTTTACATGATATATTTGAACCAGGAGGCGAACCATGTCATCTATCACCATACACGATCTTGACTCGGCGCTTGATGAGCGCTTGACGCTCGGCGCAAAACGGGCCAGGACCAGCAAGAATCGCCTCGTGAAAGAGCTCTTAGCCCGAGGACTGGGTATGCCGGACGCGGGCGACGACGACTACCGCGAATTCATAGGCCTGTGGTCAAAGGAGGAGGAGCTAGCCTTCTTGGCCGGACAGGGCGATAACGAGCTGGTAGACCCCGCGGACTGGACGAAGTGATGCGCGTCCTTATCGATACGAACGCCTATGTAGCCCTGCTCGCCGGAGACGAGGAGATAGCCGCCCAGCTATCCGGCGCGGACGCGGTACTCGTCTCTCCGGTGGTGATCGGCGAGCTCCTCGACGGATTCTTAGGCGGCTCGCGGGAACGAGAGAACCGGGCCGTCTTGAGGCGTTTCCTCGCTAAGCCCCGGACGGTCATCGCGCCTATCTCGGCGGACAGCGCCGAATGGTTCGCGCTCATCAAGCGTCAACTCCGCGCCAAAGGGAAGCCCATACCCATGAACGACGTGTGGATCGCGGCGAGCGCGATGGAGCACGGCGCCAGGCTCCTGAGCAAAGACGCGCATTTCGACGCGATCGAGGGGCTGGTGCGCTAGGAGCCTCCCGGGGGAGCCCGAGACCCCGGAGCCCGACGCCAGGCGGGCGAGGAGGCTCGGGCGGGGGGGCGCGTCTGGGCCGGGGCTTAGATCGGCGACGCTTGGCGCCCCCCGAGAAGGCCCTAGGCTCGGTCCTCGTCTAAGGCGGGGCTCGGGAGGTACTCGGGCTTGACGCGGGACATGGACTCGAAGATGCGGCGCTTGACCGCGCCGGAGCCGCCGGTTAAGGCCGCGATGTCGGCGCGTATGGAGCGGCGCTTGGAGGCCAGGCCGAAGGGGCAGGTGCAGACGGCGGAGCGGAAGCCCTTATAGTCGGCGAAGTCCTCTATCTGGCGCTCCTCGCAGAGGGCCAGGGGCCGGATAATGGACACGGGATATTTCTCGTAGCGCAGGACCGGCACCATGGTGGACAGCTCGCCCTTGCCCATCATGTTCATGAACAGGGTCTCTATGATGTCGTCCAGGTGGTGGCCCAGGGCGATCTTGTTGAAGCCCTCGCGCTGGGCGTAGCGCAACAGCTCGGTGCGGCGCTGGGTGGAGCACCAGTAGCAGTTCATGCTACGCCCGGGCTTGAGCCGGCCTATGATCGGCACGCGGACCGACTCGTAGGGCACGCCCCATTCGGCCAGGAGGGAGACGAGGGAGGTCTTCTCGCAGCAGGCGCAGAAGTCGCTGGCGATGTGGACGGCGCGGATCTCGAAGCGCGCCGGCCACCAGGCGCGCTTCTTGGCCAGGTCGCAGGCTAAGGCGGTGGAGTCCTTGCCGCCCGAGACGGCGATGAGGACGCGGTCGCCCTCCTGTATCATGTCGTAGCGCCGCATGGCGACTTCGACGAGCTTGGCTACGGTGCTTTCTGGGTTCTTCATGGTCCTCGGGCCGGGTATCGGAGTCGGGCGTATAGGAATCGAGCCCGGGTATCATGCCAGAGGGCGGCGGCGGCTGTCCAGGGAGCGGGGGCGGCCGCGACGCCCGGCTAGGACGGGACGCCCGGCTCGGCCGCGACGCCCGGCTCGGAC
>ERZ1066115.149-NODE-149-length-24357-cov-18.268003_pt1 | contig 24357 bp, 25 predicted proteins | sample MGYA00382762_ERZ1066115 | MGnify/ENA primary metagenome ERZ1066115 (study PRJEB33369, sample SAMEA5778345) | biofilm metagenome | biome: Industrial cooling water; feature: Water cooling tower basin; material: Biofilm | place: United Arab Emirates | collected... | reverse complement strand
ATGATCCGCTCGATGATGGTTAAGACCTTGCCCTGCAACAGCATCAGCCCGACACCGACACCAATGCTGCTGACCCCGAGCACCTGCAGCAACGACGACACGGCCGCCGGCGACAGGCCCAGCGCAGCACCGAACTGGTGCACCAGACCGCCGATCAGGTGGGCGAGAATCAGGTAAGCAACGGCTGCGTTGAATTTGCTGCGTAGCGAAATCCGGCTCCACAGCGAGGCCTGCGGCAGGCTGGCCTGGCCTTGCTGCAACTGGCGATAGAGGCCTTCGGCCTCGCTGATCTGCTGTCGCGTCGGCTCGGTGCGGACCGACATGTAGCCTATCGTTTCGTTATTCTTGCGCACCGGCACGACCAGCGCGTCGACCCAGTAGAAATCACCGTTCTTGCAGCGATTCTTGACCACGCCGCGCCAGGGCCGCCCCTGCTTGACGGTATTCCACAAGTCCTTGAATGCCGCCGGCGGCATGTCCGGGTGGCGTACCAGGTTGTGGTTGAAACCGATCAACTCATCGCGGGTGAAGCCCGACAACTCGACGAAGATATCGTTCGCGTAGGTAATCGCGCCCTTCAGGTCGGTTTTGGAAACAACATACTTTCCTTTTGGGAAAGGCTGCTCATTCTGGGTAATTGGCAGATTTTGTTTCATGGTACGCAGATCGAAAAAAGTTCCACGAGTTTAGCAATAGCCATGCCATGAAAATTGGATACAAATAAAAAGGGCAGCCGCAGCTGCCCTTTTTTGTTGCGAAAACGCAAATCAGATGCGTTTACATGCGCTCGAAGACGCAGGCAATCCCTTGCCCGCCGCCGATACACATGGTCACCAGTGCGTAGCGGCCATTGGTGCGCTGCAGTTCGTACAGTGCCTTGGTGGCGATGAAGGCACCGGAACAGCCAACCGGGTGGCCGAGGGCGATCGCGCCGCCGTTCGGGTTGGTCTTCGCCGGGTCCAGACCGAGGCCCTTGGAAACGGCAATGGCCTGAGCGGCAAAGGCTTCGTTGGACTCGATCACGTCCATCTGGTCCAGGCTCAAACCAGCCTTCTCGAGCGCCAGCTTGGACGCCGGGATCGGGCCTTCGCCCATGACATCGTTGGGCACGCCGGCGACCGCGTAGGAGACCAGGCGAGCCAGCGGCTTCTGGCCGGCGGCGGCAGCCACGTCGGCGGCAGCGAGGACGAAGAAGGCGGCGCCGTCGTTGATCCCGGAGGCGTTACCGGCGGTGACGCTGCCGTCCTTCTTGAAGGCCGGCTTCATCTTGCCCAGCGACTCCATCGTGGTGCCCGGCTTGAGGTGCTCGTCGGTGTCGAAGACCACTTCGCCCTTGCGCGTCTGCTTGACGATGGGGACGATCTGCGACTTGAAGTAACCGGCCTCCTGGGCGGCAGCGGCACGGCGCTGCGACTCGACGGCAAAAGCGTCCTGCTCTTCGCGGGAGATGCCCCACTTGGTCGCGAGGTTCTCGGCGGTGATGCCCATGTGGCCGACACCGAACGGGTCGGTCAGCACCGAAACCATCATGTCGATCGCCTTGCTGTCACCCATGCGGGCACCGGAACGCAGCGCCGGCAGCATGTAGCTGCCGCGCGACATCACTTCGACACCGCCGCCGATGCCGTAATCGCAATCGCCGAGCATGATCTGCTGGGCGGTGGTGACGATGGCCTGGAGACCGGAGGAGCACAGGCGGTTCACCTGCATCGCCACCGAATCCATCGGCAGACCGGCCTGGATCGACGCAACACGCGGCACATAGGCATAGCGGGAGTCGGTCGGGATGCAGTTGCCAACCGTCACATAATTGATCTTCTGCGCATCGACGCCGGAACGGGCGATGGCTTCCTTCATCACGGTACCGGCCAGCTCGGCCGGCTCGATATCGGCCAGGGAACCCCCAAAAGCACCGATGGCGGAACGGACTGCGCTCAGAACGACGACTTCTCTGCTCATGTAAACCTCCTGTGAGTAAGCTCTGGTACCTGCCCGGGAAGACAGGCCCTTTCAAGATTGGAACAGCACGATGTTACGCGTTGAGGAATCAAGCGCGCGGGTCTACGGGTGTTGGACCATCCTGCGACCGGCGGATACCGGGAACGGACAATGACTTGGCCGCGCCCCGACGCCCCGCCAGCGGGACGAAAGTTCCTGCAGCCGGTGAGCCGGCTTTTTTATTACGGTTTGCGACAATAGCACAAGCTCAGTCCGCATGCAGCCCGAGACGCGATGTCAGCGAACGGATCATTCCGGCGGTGGCCCCCCAGATGAAGTAGTCCTGCCAGGGCATCGCATAAAAATGCCGCAACGCCCCCCGGAGATGCACCGAATGCCGCTGATGGTTGCCGGGATCGAGGAGGAAGGACAAGGGCACCTCGAACACTTCGGCGACCTCGAATGGATCAGGGCTCAGCGCAAACGGCGGGGTCACCAGCGCGACCACCGGAATCACCGAAAACCCGGTGCCGGTTCGGTACTCCGGCAGATAGCCGAGGACCTCGACATGCTGCCGGGCGAGACCGATTTCCTCCTCGGTTTCGCGCAAGGCGGTGGCCAGCGGTGACGCATCTTCAGCCTCGACCCGCCCGCCGGGAAAACTGATCTGCCCCGCATGCTGGTTGAGATGCGCTGTCCGCTGGGTGAGCAGCACGGTCCGCCCCTCCGGGCGGTCGACGACCGGGAACAGCACCGCCGCCGGCTTCAATCCGGTGCTGGGCGCACCATCTTCGATCACTACCTGCGTTTGCGGTGGCAGCGGAAGCAGCGCCGCCCTCAGCTGCGCAACATCAATGTTCATGCGGCGGGCGAATCTTCCTCGATTTCGGCATGCACGGCACTCAAGGCATCCTGCAGGGTTTCTTCGGACAAGGCGTTGATCGAGGTTGCCACCAGGTCGGCCGATTCGACGGCACCAACCGGCAGGCGCTTGCTTTCCAGCGACGCGATCAACACGGCGGCCGACCCCACGACCCGCAACAAAGCCTGGCGCTCGGCCATCAGCATTTCGATTTCTTCGCGCAAGAGCGCGATTTCCTGCTCACGTTGGGGCATCTTCAATCTTTCCTAGTAGCGCTTTTTAAGCGTCATGGTCGGGCCGTCGCGCAACATTTCCATGCGGTTCAGGAAGCTCATTCCGAGCAGCGCGATCGGCAAGTCATTCTGGTGGATCGTTGCCTCGACGCCGTGCAGCGTCACATCGCCGATCCGTACAGTGTCCAGTTTGACGCGACTGACCTGCACTTGTCCATTCGCAGTTTGCGAAATCCCGCGTTGCCCGCTGTTGAAGTCGAGTCCGATCCGCCGGGCGTCGGAGGCGCCGAGGGAAATCATCGTCGCCCCGGTATCGACCAGGAAGCGCACCGAAGTGCCGTTGATCGTTCCGATGGCCTCGAAATGCCCGCGCGAATCAGCGGTCAGAACAATCTTGCCGCCGCCCTCTCCCGGGCTCCCCACGGCATGCTGGCCGACGCGCAAGGCGCGCTTGCGACCGCCGATCTCGACGATCACCTGCTCGTCCTGCACGGCGAGCAGACGCACGCCGTCGAGGGTCTGGCCGACCGTTGCCGCGCGTGGCGAGCTACCGTTGATGATCAGCATCGCCTTGCTGCCGAGGATGCCGGCCAGGCCGACTTCCTGCGCACCGAGCGAGGCAGCAGCCAATGCCAGCAGGGCAAAGGCCGTACAATGGCCGGCTGTCTTTCCAAATGCGGGGAATCTGATGCTGCCTGTCGCCATTTTTCGCCATGCTCCTACCGAAGGTCCGGGCTATTTTGCCACATTCCTTGATGCCCACGGGATTCCCTGGGAACTGATCGCGGTCGATGCCGGCGCCCCGCTGCCGACCGATACGGCAGCGTTTTCCGGTCTCTGCCTGATGGGCGGACCGATGAGCGTCAACGATCCGCTGCCGTGGATCACGCAGGTTTGCGGACTGATCCGCGAAGCTGACCAGCGCCAGTTGCCGCTGCTCGGGCATTGCCTGGGCGGGCAGCTGATCGCCAAGGCGCTCGGGGCCCGGGTCGAAAAAAACCCGGTCAAGGAAATCGGCTGGGGCGCGATTCTCGGCGAACAGCACGCCACCGCCCGGCGCTGGCTCGGCGAATTCGCCGGCCGCCCGGTCAGCGTCTTTCACTGGCACGGCGAAAGCTTTTCGCTGCCGACGGGTGCCGAACGACTCGCCGGCAATGCCCACTGCGCCAACCAGATGTTCGCGCTCGGCCCACACCTGGGCCTGCAATGCCACGTCGAGATGACCCCGGAGATGATTGCCGCGTGGTGCGAACAGTGGGCAGAGGAGACTGCAGGGGTTGGCGAAGGCATCGGCGAGCGCGCCGCCATCCAGACGCCGGCAGCGATGCAGGCTGCAACCAGCGAGCACCTGGGGGCGATGCGCCGTCTGGCCGACCAGTTGTACTCGACCTGGATACTCTGCCTGCCGCGCTGAGGCGCGAACGCGCTGCCGGCCTCAGCCGGGCAAACGCCCGGCGCGGACCAGCGCGGCGCGCAAGCGGGCCACGGTTTCCTCGACCGGCGCGTCGCGCCTGACCTCCAGCCCGAACTCGCGGGCCAGCGCATTGACCCGTGCCGGGTTGAGCGGAATCCCGCCACGCTCGACCGCCAGCACCAGCCGGCGGGCCCGTTCGAATTCATCGAGCGCCGCTGGCGACTTGCCGCAACGCGCCTGCAACCATTGCCAGAACCCCATGCACCGCTCCCGGGACGACAGTTTCAACTCGGTTTTTGCCGGCTTTCACGGTCGACCGTGAATACCGGCAAAAACGCGATCAGTCGCGGAAATTTCCGGCCTTGATCGGGAAGTCGGCAATCGACTTGCGGATCAGCGCGATGCATTCCTGCAGATCGTCGCGCTTGGCCCCCTGGACACGTACGGCATCGCCCTGGATCGAGGCCTGGACCTTGAGCTTGGCGTCCTTGATCATTTTGACGATCTTCTTGGCCAGCTCGGTTTCGATACCGAGCTTGATTTTCAATTCCTGCTTGACCTTGTTGCCGGAGACTTTCTGCAGCGGCTGCTCGTCGAGGCGCTTGGTGCTCTCGGCCTCCTTCTTTTCCATCGCCGGGAACAGGATGTCCTTGATCTGGTTGAGCTGGAAATCGGAATCGCCGTGCAGGGTGATCAGCTTGTCCTTCTCGTTCAGCTCGACCTTGGCCGAGGTGCCCTTGAAGTCATAGCGGTTTTCGATCTGGCGCGCCGCGACGTCAATCGCGTTCTTCAGCGCGACCATGTCGGCTTCTGAGGTGAAATCAAAAGAAGGCATTACTAGCTCCTGAAAAACGAAAAACCCGGCACGCAGCCGGGCTCTGACCGGACTGGCCGGAAATGATCAACCGAAGTGGCAAACGTAGTGGTAGGACTCGCCATCGGCCACCGAAATTTCGAAGGACGAATTACCCGGCACGTTGAAGGACTGGCCTTCGCCGTAGGCGGTCCATTCGCTTTCGCCGGCCAGCTTGACGCGGCAGGCCCCGCCGACGCCTTCCATGATTTCGGGCGCGCCGGTGTTGAAGGTCAGGGTGGACGGCAGGATCACGCCGACCGTCTTCTTGGTGCCGTCGGCGAGGACGACGGTGTGGCTGACGCACTTGCCGTCGAAATAGACATTGGCCTTCTTGACCACCGAAACGTTATCGAATTGAGACATCAGATTCCCCAGATTTTTTGGATGACGGATTTGGCAATGAAACCGACCATGCCGAAGGCCAGCACGAAGAACAGGACAAAGGTCCCGGTCTTGCCCGCCTTCGATTTCCAGGCGATTTCGCCGATGATGAAGAGCATGAAGACGATGAAAGCTCCGACCCCCCAGGTCGAAAAGAAATCGGAGATCTGTTCCTCGGTCAGGCCGAAAAGCGTCGAAGGTTCCATCTGTTTAGCAGCTAGCTCTTGAAAATTGGCAATCGGTAAAGTCAGGGGGCGCTGGCCGCGCCCCGAGGAATTGGCTCGCTTCCCGAGCCTGATTCCTCGCCCCTGTCCTTAGCCCTTGCGTGCCTTCAGGTTGGCGGCGATGCGCATGCGCAGCGCGTTGAGCTTGATGAAGCCGCCGGCATCGCGCTGGTCGTAGGCGCCGGCATCATCCTCGAAGGTGGCGATGGTCGGGTCGAACAGCGAGTCGGTCTTGGAGTCGCGGCCGACGACGATGACGTTGCCCTTGTACAGCTTGACGCGAACGTTGCCGTTCACGGTCTGCTGGGTGTGGTCGATCAGGGTCTGCAGCGCCACGCGCTCCGGGCTCCACCAGTAACCGTTGTACACCAGGCTGGCGTAACGCGGCATCAGGTCGTCCTTGAGGTGGGCGACTTCGCGGTCGAGGGTGACCGATTCGATGGCGCGGTGAGCCTTGAGGATGATGGTGCCGCCCGGGGTTTCGTAGCAGCCGCGCGACTTCATGCCGACGTAGCGGTTTTCGACCAGGTCAAGACGGCCAATGCCGTGCTTGCCACCGAGCTCGTTGAGCTTGGTCAGCACCTGGGCCGGGCTCATGCGTACACCATTGAGGGCGACGATGTCACCCTTTTCAAAGTCGATGTCCAGGTATTCGGCGGCATCCGGTGCCTGTTCCGGCGACACGGTCCACCGCCACATCGACTCTTCGGCCTCGGCCGACGGATCTTCGAGGTGACGGCCTTCGAAGGAGATGTGCAGCAGGTTGGCGTCCATCGAGTACGGCGAACCGCCGTTGCGGTGCTTCATGTCGATGGGGATGCCGTGGGTCTCGGCGTAGTTGAGCAGCTTTTCGCGCGAGAGCAGATCCCACTCACGCCACGGGGCGATCACCTTGACGCCCGGCTTGAGCGCGTAGGCGCCGAGTTCGAAGCGGACCTGGTCGTTGCCCTTGCCGGTCGCGCCATGCGAAATGGCGTCGGCACCGGTCATGTTGGCGATCTCGATCAGGCGCTTGGCGATCAGCGGGCGGGCAATCGAGGTGCCGAGCAGGTATTCGCCTTCATAGACGGTGTTGCAGCGGAACATCGGGAAGACGAAGTCGCGCACGAACTCTTCGCGCAGGTCGTCGATGAAGATGTTTTCCGGCTTGATGCCGAACTGCAGCGCCTTGGCGCGTGCCGGTTCCAGTTCCTCGCCCTGGCCGAGGTCGGCGGTGAAGGTCACCACCTCGCACTGGTAGGTATCCTGCAGCCACTTCAGGATCACGGAAGTGTCGAGACCGCCGGAATAGGCCAGCACCACTTTCTTGATATCGCTCATCGTCGTTTCCTTACTTCGTTTCAACCCTGCCCAAATGCAGGTATTCCATCAAAGCCTTCTGCACATGCAGCCGGTTTTCAGCTTCGTCCCAGACCACGGATTGCGCGCCATCGATCACTTCGGCGGTCACTTCCTCGCCGCGATGCGCCGGCAGGCAGTGCATGAAGACTGCTTGCGGATTGGCCACCGCCATCATTTCGCTATCAACGCACCAGTCGGCAAAAGCCTTCATCCGCGCTTCGTTCTCGGCCTCGAAGCCCATCGAGGTCCACACGTCGGTGGTCACCAGATCGGCGCCGCGACAGGCTTCCATCGGGTCGGCAAAGACCTGGTAATGCGCCGGATTGACGCCCTTGATCAGCTCGGGGTTCAGTTCATAGCCCGGCGGGGTCGACACATTGACCTTGAAGTCGAGGACTTCGGCCGCCTGCAGCCAGGTGTTGCACATATTGTTGGCATCGCCGACCCAGGCCACGGTCTTGCCCTGGATGCAGCCGCGATGCTCGATGAAGGTGAAGATGTCGGCCAGTATCTGGCACGGATGGTATTCGTTGGTCAGGCCGTTGATCACCGGCACGCGCGAATGCTTGGCAAAGCGCTCGATGATGTCCTGCTCGTAGGTACGGATCATCACCAGATCGCTCATCCGGGAGATCACCTGCGCTGCGTCCTCGACCGGCTCACCGCGCCCGAGCTGCGAGTCGCGGGTGTTCAGGTAGATCGCGGCGCCACCCAACTGGTGCATGCCGGCCTCGAAAGAGAGGCGGGTCCGGGTGCTCGCCTTCTCGAAGATCATCACCAGGGTGCGGTCTTCCAGCGGCCAATACTTGTTGAAGGACTTGAATTCCTTCTTGATCCAGGCTGCCCGCTCGAACACATAGGTGTGCTCTTCGCGCGTGAAATCACTGAATTGCAGAAAGTGCTTGATTGCCATGCTCTTTATCCTGCGAGAAATGCCTTGATCAGCGGTGCGACACGGTCGACCAGCTCGCGGGCATCATTTTCGGTAAAGGTCAGCGGCGGCAGGAAGCGCACCACCGTATCGGCCGTGACGTTGATCAACAGCCCTGCGGCCAGCGCCTGGCCGACCAGTTCGCCACACGGACGCGCCAGCTCGATGCCGATCATCAGCCCGTGACCGCGAATCTCGACCACACCCTTGACCCCGGCCAGTGCTTCGGCAAAACCTTGACGGATCAGCGTACCGACCCGGGCGGCGTTGTCGAGCAGACCTTCCTCCTCGATTACCGCAATCGTGGTCAGCGCGGCAGTCGCCACCAGCGGATTGCCGCCAAAGGTCGAGCCGTGGTTGCCAGGACCGAACAGGCCGGCTGCCCGGCCGCTAGCCAGACAGGCGCCAATCGGCACCCCGGAGCCCAGGCCCTTGGCCAGGGTCGCCACATCCGGCTGGACACCGGCGGTCTGGAAACCGAACCACTTGCCGGTCCGCCCCATGCCGCACTGGACTTCGTCGCAGATCATCAGCCACTCGTGCCGGTCGCAAATCTCGCGGACACCGCGATAGAAGGCCGGATCGACGAGATGAATACCGCCCTCGCCCTGAATGATTTCAAACATCACCGCAACGATGTTCTTGTTGTGTTCGGCAACGGCGCGGATCGCCTCCAGATCGCCGTAGGGCACCCGGACGAAGCCACTGACCAACGGCTCAAAACCGGCCTGCGCCTTGCGGTTGGCAGTCGCCGACAGGGTTGCCATGGTCCGGCCGTGGAAAGCCTTCTCCATGACGATCACCGTCGGCAGTTCAACGCCCTTTTTGTGCCCGTAGAAACGCGCCAGCTTGATCGCTGCCTCGTTGGCCTCGGCCCCGGAATTGCTGAAGAAGACTTCCTGCATCGCAGCCAGGGAGCAGAGCTTGTCGGCCAGTTGCTCCTGCTCGGCAATCCGGTACAGGTTGGAGACATGCAGCATGCGGCCGGCCTGGGCGGAGATTGCGGCAACCAGTTTCGGATGGGCGTGGCCCAGGGTCGAAACGGCGATCCCGGACAAGGCGTCGAGATATTCCTTGCCATCGACATCGAACAGGCGACTCCCGCGACCGTGGCTGAAGGTCACCGGCAGGCGGGCATAGGTATTCATCACATGCGACATGAGGGAACCCCAGAAAACGAAAACGGCGGCCAGTGCCGCCGAGACCAGAGCAACTTGCGCAGGCGCAGACAAAAAAAGAGTGCCTGCAAGAGCTGCAGAAACCTGAATACTAAGTGAAAAATAGCGCCTTGTATAGAACGCCCGACTGCATGCGCATCGCCCTTTCCAGGCCAGAGGAGCGCATCAAAAACCAGGACAACACTCGATCATCAAGCCTCCACTGGTCGCATGCAGCGCCCCCGGCACCCTTCGAGCACAAAGCCCCGCACACCGCCTTGCTACCTTCCCGCCTCCCCGACAACATCGGCACCAGTGACCAGCCCCCTTTGACCAAGCCACCACCCACAGCGCAGACACCAAGGTAGGCAACAGCCGGTGCCGCCGCCTGAGTTCGCCCAAGCCAACGGGCTTCTGCTAGAATGCTCCACCGCAAGGTCGCATCGCCCGCAAACGCAGAGTAGAACAATGACAACTCCAGAAACGACCACCTTCATCATTGTCGGCCTGACCACCGAAGGCAAGAAATTTCGCCCCAGCGATTGGGCCGAACGCCTGTGCGGCGTAATGTCCGCCTTTGGCGCCGAGCGCAAGATGAAATACTCCCCTTACGTCGGCCCCGGCGACTATAACGGCGAAAAAGCCGTGTTTGTCGATGGCCGTCTGGGTGAAATCGAGCCGATGGCCTACCGCTTCATGCTCAACTTCGCACAGGACAACGACCTGCAAATCGTCGACGGCGTCTGCTCGCTGGACGACCGCAAGTAAGCCCCCCCCGGGAAGTCGGCACTTCCCATCACACCACCGAAATCAGCTGCACCGGCATCCACCCGGCAAAAAACAAGACAATAAAAAAGGCGCCCGCAGGCGCCATTTTTATTTGCTCGTCGCAGTCGCTCAGGCAGCAGCCAGCGCCTTGATCTGGGCAGACAGGCGGCTCTTGGTGCGGGAAGCCTTGTTCTTGTGGACGATCTTCTTGTCGGCGATGCGATCCAGAACAGCTACGGACTGCTGGAAAACGCTCTGGGCGGCAGCCTTGTCGCCGGCTTCGATTGCCTGACGAACACGTTTGATTGCAGTACGCAGAGTGGAACGCAGGCTGGCGTTGTGGGCGCGCTGCTTGTCAGCTTGACGTGCGCGCTTGCGGGCTTGTGCGCTGTTGGCCATGAATGTATCCAGTAAAAGTGAATAATCTAAACCGTAGATTCTAACAAAGAATCAACCAGTCTTGCAAGACATCAGTCCTGCAAGAGTTCTTTTGGCAGCGGAAAAGAGACACCTTCCTCTTCTCCCTCCAATTGCCCGACCGTCGCGCCGGTCAGCGCAACGATACGGTCAACCACCTGGCGGACCAGGATTTCCGGTGCCGAGGCCCCGGCGGTAATCCCCGCCCGCTGCTTGCCGACGAGCCAATCGGCGTCGATTTCGTCCGCCGCATCGATCAGGTAGGCCGAAATCCCGCGCGCCGAAGCCACTTCCTTCAGCCGGCGCGAATTCGAGCTATTCGGGCTACCGACCACCAGCACCAGGTCGCAACGCTCGGCCAGGGCCTTGACGGCATCCTGGCGGTTCTGCGTGGCGTAACAGATATCATCCTTCTTCGGCCCTTCGATTGCCGGGAATTTGTCGCGCAGCGCGTCGATCACCACCAGCGCATCGTCAACCGACAAGGTCGTCTGGGTCACGAAGGACAAGCGTTCCGGTTCGGCAACCTGCAGCCTGGCGACATCGGCAACAGTATCGACCAGATACATGCCGCCCTCGCTCTGCCCCATCGTACCCTCGACCTCGGGATGCCCTTTATGGCCGATCATCACGATCTCGCGCTCGTTCTTGCGGTTGCGCGCCACCTCGAGGTGCACCTTGGTCACCAGCGGGCAGGTCGCATCAAAGACCTTGAGCCCACGGCTTTCCGCCTCCACCCGGACCGCCTTCGAAACGCCGTGGGCGCTGAAGATGACCGTGCTGCCAGCCGGCACCTCGGCCAGCTCCTCGACGAAAATCGCCCCCTTGGCCCGCAGGTCGTCGCAAACGAATTTGTTATGCACGACCTCGTGGCGGACATAGATCGGCGCGCCGAACTTCTCCAGCGCTTTCTCGACGATGGCTATCGCCCGCTCGACGCCGGCGCAAAAACCGCGCGGATTGGCAAGAGTGACCTGCATTACATGATTCCGATGATTTCCACCTCGAAGCGGACCGTTTTGCCCGCCAGAGGATGATTGAAGTCGAACAGCCCGTGCGTGGCATCAAGCTCGCGCAGAAAGCCGGCAAAGGTCGAGCCATTCGGCGCGCTGAATTCGACGACCGAGTTTTCCTTGAGTTCCATCCCCGGCGGCAGCGCGCTCAGCGCGATCCGCTCGACCAGGCGCGGGCTGTATTCGCCAAAGCCCTGGGCCGGCGCCAATTCGAAGACAAAACGTTCCTTGGCGGTCAGGCCGACGAGCAGCGCCTCGAGGTTTTCCGCCAGCTGGCCGCTGCCCATCTGCAGGGTCGCCGGACTCATCTCGAAGGTGGACAGGAATTCCTCGCCATCGAGGGTGGACAGACGGTAATGCAGCGTCAGATAGCTGTCGGGACGAACGGTTGCGCTCATGCTTGATCCTTGTTTCCCGGTTCCCCGGTCTTGGCCACGGTCGACGCGCCGAACTGGGCAAAAACCAGCAGGGCGGCACCGAGGGTGATCGCCGAATCGGCGACATTGAAGGCCGGCCAGTAATAACCGCCGGCGTGCCATTGAATGAAATCGACGACGGCGCCAAAGCGCACCCGGTCGATTGCGTTACCCAGCGCCCCCCCCATGACCAGCGCAAACGCGAGCGCCGCCCGGCGCTCGCCGGGGTGCCGCCGGATTTCGAGGGCCATCCAGCCGGAAACCACAAGCGCCAACAGGGTGAAGAACCAGCGCTGCCAGCCCGGCTGGTCGGCGAGGAAACTGAAGGCCGCCCCCGGGTTGAAGGTCAGCACCCAGTTCCAGAACGGCGCGACATGAATCACCTCGCCAAAGGCGATCTGCTGCAACACCAGCCACTTGCTCAACTGGTCGAGGACGATCACGACCCCGGCCAGCCCGTACCACCCTGCTGCCGTCTTAGGCACAGACGCGAGCCTCGCCGTCGCCGTGCAGGTTGCTGACACAACGACCGCACAGCCCCGGATGCGCGGGATCGGCACCGACGTCGGCGCGGACGTGCCAGCAGCGTTCGCATTTGGCGTGATCGAGCGGGGTGGCAAGCACCGCCTCGCTTGCATCCTCGATGACCACGGTCGACGAGCAGATGAAGACAAATTTGAGATCGTCGCCAAGCGCACTCAGGGCCGCAAATTTGTCGCCGCTGCAGCGGATTTCGACCGCCGCCTGCAATGCAGCCCCAATCTTGCCGGCCTCGCGCTGCGCTTCGAGCGCCTTGGTCACGTCATTGCGCACTTCGCGGATCAGCGCCCACTTGGCCGCCAGCGCCGCCTCGTCGGCCAGCACCGGGAGTACGTGCCACTGGTGGAACATCACCGAATCATCAGCCTCGCCGTTGAGTACCGCCCAGACTTCTTCAGCGGTGAAGGCAGTAATCGGCGCCAGCAGGCGAACAAAGGCCTGGGTGATGTGCCACAACGCCGACTGCGCCGAACGGCGGGCAACCGACTTGGGTGCGGTGGTGTACAAACGGTCCTTGAGGATGTCGAGGTAGAAGCCGCCGAGATCTTCCGAACAGAAGGTCTGCAGCGCCTGGACCACGCGATGGAACTCGTAGCGGTCGTATTCGGCACGACAGGCATCTTGCAACTGACGGGTCAGCGCCAGCGCGTAGCGGTCGATTTCCAGCCACTCTGCGACCGGCAGCATGTCGGCATTCGCATCGAAGTCGGAGACGTTGGCGAGCAGGAAACGCAGGGTGTTGCGGATACGACGATAGCCTTCGACCACGCGCTTCAGGATTTCGTCGGAGATCGACAGCTCGCCGGAGTAATCGGTCGAGGCCGTCCACAGGCGCAGGATGTCAGCGCCCATCTTGTCCGACACCTGCTGCGGCGCGACCACATTGCCCTTGGACTTGGACATCTTGTGGCCCTTGCCGTCGACCACGAAACCGTGCGTCAGCAACGCCTGGTACGGGGCGCGGCCGTCGATCGCGGCACCGGTCAGCAGCGAAGAGTGGAACCAGCCGCGATGCTGGTCCGAACCTTCGAGGTAAAGATCGGCCGGCCAGCCCAGTTCGCTGCCATGCGAGCCGCGCATCACGCTCATGTGCGTGGTGCCGGAATCAAACCAGACATCGAGAATGTCGGTGGTCTTGACGTAATCCGCAGCATCGGCCCCCAGCAATTCGGCAGCATCCAGCTGCGTCCAGGCCTCGATCCCGCCCTGCTCGACGCGCTTGGCGACGGCTTCCATCAGTTCCAGCGTATTCGGATGCAGTTCGCCGGTCGCCTTGTGGGTGAAGAAAGGCAACGGCACGCCCCAATTGCGCTGGCGCGAGATGCACCAGTCGGGACGATTGGCGATCATCGCGTGCAGGCGATTCTTGCCCCAGGCCGGGTAGAAGGCGGTGTCCTCGACCCCCTGCAGCGCAGCTTCGCGCAGCGTGTGGCCGGCCGGTTCGGTGGCGGCAACGCCCTGGCTGTCAACGTCCGGCGCATCCATGCGCACGAACCACTGGCTGGTGGCGCGGTAGATCAGCGGCGTCTTGTGGCGCCAGCAATGCATGTAGCTGTGCTCGATGGTCGCATGCTTCAACAGTGCGCCAACTTCGGCCAGCTTGTCGACGATCACCGGATTGGCCTTCCAGACGTTCATGCCGCCAAAGAACGGCAGATCGGCGGCATAGGTACCATCGCCCTGCACCGGGGTCAGGATTTGCTCGTTGTGCATGCCGTACTGCTTGCACGACTGGAAATCCTCGATCCCGTAAGCCGGCGCCGAGTGCACGATGCCGGTACCGGCGTCCATGGTCACGTAGTCGCCGAGGAAAACCGGTGACAGGCGATCATAGAAAGGATGGCGGAAGGCAATTCGCTCCAGGGCCGCACCCTGACAGCTGGCCACGGTCGTGCCAGCCAGGCCGTAACGGGCGAGACAGGCTTCCTGCAGTTCGGCAGCAAGGATCAGGCAGCCCTTGTCGGTCTGCACCAGGTTGTAGGTAATTTCCGGATGGGCGTTGAGCGCCTGGTTACCGGGAATGGTCCACGGCGTCGTGGTCCAGATCACCGCGTAGGCTTCGCCAGCCGGCAGTTCCTTGAGGCCGAAGGCGGCGGCCAGCTTGTCACGCTCGGCCGCAGCAAAAGCGACGTCGATGGCGGGCGACTTCTTGTCCTGGTATTCGACCTCGGCTTCGGCCAGCGCCGAACCACAATCGAAACACCAGTTCACCGGCTTCAGGCCGCGATAGACGAAGCCACGCTTGACCATCTGAGCGAGCGCCCGGATTTCGTCGGCTTCGGTCTTGAAGTTCATCGTCTTGTACGGATTATCCCAATCGCCGAGCACGCCCAGACGAATGAAATCCTTCTTCTGACGCTCAATTTGCTCGCCGGCGTAGGCACGGGCCAGCTTCTGTACTTCGGCACGCGGGATGTTCTTGCCGTGCGTCTTCTCGATCTGGATTTCGATCGGCATGCCATGGCAATCCCAGCCCGGAATGTAGGGCGCATCGAAACCGGACAGGGTTTTCGAGCGGACGATGATGTCCTTGAGCACCTTGTTGACCGCATGGCCGATGTGGATGTCGCCATTGGCGTACGGCGGACCATCGTGCAGGATGAATTTTGGACGCCCGGCACTGATCTCGCGAATGCGCTGATACAGCTTTTTCTCCTGCCATTGCGCCACCCATTGCGGCTCGCGCTTGGGCAGGTCGCCGCGCATCGGAAACGGGGTATCGGGAAGATTCAGGGAGTCCTTGTAATCAGCCATTTTTTTACGCCATCGAGAGTGGAGAGTCGTGAGTCAACAAAAACGCTCTTTCACAGCCGGAAAAAATCCCTCGCCGCAGCGGCATCGGCCGCGATCTGCGCCTTGAGGGCATCGAAATTGGGAAAACGCTGCTCGTCGCGCAGCTTGTGGATGAAGCGGACGGCGATGTGGGCGCCGTAAATGTCGCGGTTGAAGTCAAACAAATGGACTTCGAGCAGGGGACGAATCCCACCCACCGTCGGCCGGATGCCGAGATTGGCGACACCCGGCCAGGGCCGCTCGCCCAGGCCGTCAACCTCGACCGCAAAAACACCGGTCATGGGCAGCGGATTGTGCTTGATGCGCAGGTTGGCCGTGGCAAAACCGAGTTGCCGCCCGATCTTGTCGCCGTGCTTGACCTGCCCGTCGATCACATAGGGCCGCCCGAGCAGGCGTGCCGCATGCTCCATGTCGCCAGCCGCCAGCGCCTTGCGCACGCCCGAACTCGACACCCGCTCGCCGGCCAGGGTCACACTGCCCAGCGCTTCGGCGGTAAAACCCAGCGTCTGGCCGGCCGCCTGCAACATCGCCAGATCGCCGTGGCGACCGCGACCGAAACGGAAGTCGTCGCCGACGATGACATGGCGAACCTGCAGCGCACCGACCAGCACCCGCTCGATGAACTCATCCGCGCTCAACGCGGCAAAGGCGGCATTGAACGGACAGATCATCGCCTGCGCCACGCCCGCCGCAGCCAGCAACTCGAGCTTTTCGCGCAGCGTGGTCAGGCGCGCCGGCGCCGACTGCGGGGCAAAAAATTCGCGCGGATGCGGCTCGAAGCTGAGCACGGTCGGCGCCACCCCCTGCGCTGCGGAAACTTCGCCCAGCCGCCGCAACAAGGCGGCATGGCCAAGATGCACGCCATCGAAATTACCGATGGCGAGAGCAACGGGAGCGGAAACAGGACGCGAATGGCCGCGAAAGACGCGCATGGAAGAAAGCCGGAACAAAACGTCGCATTATAGCGGCCCGCACCGCGCAAGGAAAAACCATTTCCTGAAAAAACAGGCAGCTAGAGCACCCGGCACCGAACATCGCGACCTTCTGTCGCTACTGCAAGGCTGGGTTGGCAGCAGAATTGCGACAGGCCAATGACGGGAAAACCCCAAAAATGCAAATCCCGGTCCTGCCAATTGATACTTTCGTTATAATCGATAACATCTTCTGGACCCATGCCGCCCGTTCGGCACCGTCTTCATGCACGACCTGATCAGTCATGTGGTCAACATCTCGGCCCGGCGCGACCGGACCGAAATCAATTCGGCAATGACCTCAGCCCTGCGCGAACTGTTCGCGCCCCAGCAGTCGACCATTTACCGTTGCTACGCCAACAGCAGCGACGACGTGCTGTTGTTCGCCTGCGCCGGCTTCACCCCGTCTGGCGAGTTCGTCCGCAACGCCTATCTGCCTGACCGGCGTTACTGCCGCCCCTTGCAACGCGAACCGATGCTGCAGGCCAGCTACCTGCAGCAGCAGCCCCTGCTCGCCTCGCTCCCCGATGGCCGGCGGCGGATCGTGCTGCCGATCCACAGCAGCCAGCTACTGACCCCGGACTACCTGATCGACCTGATCCTGCCGTTTGACCTGAGCAACGACGAGGAGAGTTCGCTGCGCGGCCTGGCCGAATATTTCAGCAACCACATCGCACTGCTCGATTACGGCGAAACCGACACCCTGACCCGCCTGTCGAGCCGCAAGACCTTCGAGAAACATCTCTTCGAAATGCTCGGCCAGGCCCTGCCCGACACTGCTGCGCAGCCCGCCGAAATGCCGCACCGGCGCCACGGGAGTTCGCCCGACTGCCACCACTGGCTGGCGGTCTGCGACATCGACCACTTCAAGAAAATCAATGACACGCATGGCCACCTGATCGGTGACGAAGTGCTGATCATGCTCGCCGATACGATGCGACAGAGCTTTCGCATTGAAGACCAGTTGTTCCGCTTCGGCGGCGAAGAGTTCATCGCCCTGCTGCAACCGGCCACCGCACCGGACGCGCTGGCGACCCTGGAGCGCTTCCGCCAGCGGGTTGCCAGCCAGGTTTTCAGCCGGGTTGGCCACGTCACGCTGAGCATCGGCTTCAGCCAACTGCTCAACAATGACACCCCCAACGACGTCATCGACCGGGCCGATGAAGCGCTGTATTACGCCAAGCAGAACGGCCGCAACCGGGTCGAATCCTACGAACAGCTGGTCGCCTGCGGCGCCCTGTCGGCACGCGAAAGCATCAGCGGCGAAATCGAACTGTTTTGAGCAAAAAAGGGCATTCACCACGGTCGACCGTGGTCCATGCCCTTTTTTGCTGCCAGCCGACTCAGCCGAGCACGGCCATCTTGGCCTTCGGCCCCGGCGGATGCTTGATGAAATACTGCCGGATGCCGCGAATGATCGCCTCGGCCAGCTTGTCCTGATAGGCATCGTCGGTCAGCCGGCGCTCTTCCTCAGGATTGGAGATGAAGGCCGTCTCGATCAGCGCCGACGGAATATCCGGGGCCTTGAGCACGGCAAATCCTGCCTGCTCGACGTGATTCTTGTGCAGGGTGTTAATCGAGCCCAGTTCGCCCAGCAGATACTTGCCCAGCTTGAGGCTGTCGTTGATGGTGGCGGTTTGCGACAGGTCGAGCAGGGTCTTGGCGAGGAAGGCGTCCTTGGTCGCGATATTGACCCCACCGATCAGATCGGCCTGGTTTTCGCGCTGCGCCATCATCCGCGCCAGCGTACTCGAAGCCCCGCCCTCCGAAAGAACGAATACCGACGAACCACGAGCCTCGGGCTTGATCCAGGCATCGGCATGAATCGACAGGAACAGGTCGGACTGCACCCGCCGTGCCTTTTGCACGCGCATCTGCAGGGGCACGAAGAAATCGGCGTCGCGGGTCAGCACCGCGCGCATGTTCGGCTCGGCGTCGATGCGGGCTTTGAGACGACGGGCGACTTCGAGGGTGACGTTCTTTTCCTGGGTTCCCCGCGCCCCGATCGCCCCCGGATCTTCGCCGCCGTGACCGGGATCAAGGGTAATCGTCACCAGCCGATCAACCACCGGCTTGCCCGACTTGCGACTGGTCTGGATTTCCGGCGCTTCCACGGTCGACTCGGCTTTTTTGCCATTTTCCGGGGCGCCCCGCCCGAGATTGTCGAGCGTCCCCGGCTCGAGCGCCTCCTTGCGCCCCTCGAGCAAGGCCATCAAGGGATCAACCGGCACCTGCGGATAGACATCGAGAACCAAGCGGTGCCCGTATTCGCCGACCGGCTTGAGTTCAAATACCTGCGCACTGACCTTGGTCTTGAGGTCCATCACCAGGCGGACGACGCCCGGCTTGTAGCGCCCGGCACGCAACTGGCGGATATAGGGATCGCCGTCGGACACCTTGCCGGCGAGCGAGCCGAGGACACCGTTGAATTCGACGCCCTCCAGGTCGACGACCAGGCGATCCGGGTTTTCGACCGTAAAGTGAGTGAATTTCAGCGGCGCGTCGAGTTCGAGCGTAACCCGGGTGTAATCGGCGGCCGGCCAGATGCGGACGGCAACAATCGCCGGCTGGCGGGCAACCGCACCGGCCAGCGGCGAGACAGAAAAAATCAGCGCGGCGCCGGCGCCACGCAACAGGCGGCGACGCCCCCGGCTGAGATCGTGGCGTTCAGACATGCTTGACCCCGTTCGGTATCGGCGACGGCTTCGAGCACCCGGCCGCCATCGGCAGTGTGATGCAGGTAAAGGCGCAGGTCGGGCGGCGGCAAACAGCCCGCAGCCCGCTCCGGCCATTCAACCAGACAAACCGCCGTCTCGTTGAAATACTCGCCAAAGCCCGCATCGAGAAACTCTTCAGGAGACTCGAAACGATAAAAATCAAAGTGATATAAGTATAAGCTCGAAATTACGTAAACTTCAACCAAGGCGTAGGTCGGACTTTTGACCGGCCCGCTGTGGCCCAGGGCGCGAATCAAGGCGCGCGACAGCGTGGTCTTGCCGGCACCGAGATCGCCACCAAGAAAAATTTTCAGCCCCGGCTCGATGCCGCGCGCCAACGCCGCCCCCAGCACCTGCGTCGCCGCCTCGTCGGGCAGTTTCCAGCATTTCGTGTGTTCCATCTCGATATCTCCGTCGCCAGCAATGCGCGCTGCAAATTTTGCTCCGGGCATCGCTGCATGCCCGATTCGAGCTAAGATTCGCCGCTTTCCCGCCCCGTTTTTGCCGATGTCCGCCTCTGTTCCCCCGGCCTCGCCGCCCGTCTGCGACGCACAACAAGCCACCGCATTGAAGGTAGCCATTCGCTCCGCCGGGCTGGCGCTGGGTTTTGCCAGCATCGGCTTCACCCGCGCCGAACCATCCGCCGCAGCCGTCGCCCGGATGCGCGAATGGCTGGCCGCCGGCCGCCACGGGGAGATGGATTATATGGCCCGCCATGCCGATCTGCGCGCCCGGCCGGCCGATTTGCACCCTGGCACGCTGACCGTGATCAGCACCGCCACCGACTACCTGCCGCACCACAAGCAAGACGATGACACGGCACAAGCGGCAATTTCGCGCTACGCCCAGGGCCGCGACTACCACAAGCCGATCCGCGCCCGCCTGCAGAAACTGGCCAACGCCATCGGTGAATTGATCGGCCCCTACGGTTACCGGGTTTTTTCCGACTCGGCGCCGGTCATGGAAGTCGAATTCGCCCAGCAAGCCGGCCTCGGCTGGCGGGGCAAACATACGCTACTGTTGTCGCGCCACGGCTCGTGGCGCTTTCTCGGCGAAATTTACTGCGACCTGACGCTACCGCCGGACCCGCCGGTCGAGGCGCATTGCGGCTCATGCACCGCCTGCATCGACGCCTGCCCGACACAGGCCATCGTCGCCCCCTACCAGGTCGACGCCCGCCGCTGCATCTCCTACCTGACCATCGAACTCCCCGGCGCCATTCCGGAAGAACTGCGCCCGCTGCTCGGCAACCGGATCTACGGCTGTGACGACTGCCAGACCTGCTGCCCGTGGAATCGCTTCGCACAACTCGGCGACCCCGAGTTTGCCCCGCGCCACGGCCTGGACAGCGCCAGCCTGTGCGAGCTGTTCGCCTGGAGCGAAGCGGAATTCGAAGAGCGCCTGGCCGGTAACCCGATCCGCCGCATCGGCCACGAACGCTGGCTGCGCAACATCGCCGTCGCCCTCGGCAACGGTCAGGCCAACCCGGCCGCGTTGCAGGCCCTGCACAGTCGCCGCGAACACCCGTCGGTACTGGTCCGCGAACACGTGGCCTGGGCACTGCAGCAGCTGGCGACACGCGGCTAAGCCAGGCGCTACAACCACTCCAGCAATTTTCGGAAGAGGACTGCCGGCTCGATCGGCTTAGAAATGAAGTCGTTCATGCCGGCATCGAGACAGCGTCGCTGCTCTTCGATGAAGACGTTGGCCGACAAGGCCAGGATCGGCGTCTTTCGGCACAGGCCGGCCCGGCGGATTTCCCGCGTCGCCTCCAGCCCATCCATCACCGGCATCTGCATGTCCATCAGGATCAGGTCGAAAAGCCGGTTTTCGGTATGTTGCAAGGCCTCGCGGCCGTTGCCGGCAACCGTGACCTGCAGCCCCAGATCCTGCAGGATGGTGGCGCTGATTTCCTGATTGATCGGCTCATCCTCGACCAGCAGGATGCGCTTGCCGGCATGCTGCTGCCGCAGGCGCTGCTCGGGCCCATCGACCTCGCTCCCGGACCGGACAGCCTCGACCGGAAGCGTGGCCTGACCGCGCTTGAGGCAGACAGTGAACCAGAAGCGGCTGCCCTTCCCCAATTCGGTCTCGACACCGGCCTCCCCGCCCATCAAAATTGCCAGCTGGCGGGTAATCGCCAGCCCTAGCCCGGTTCCGCCAAACACCCGGGTGGTCGAGGAATCGGCCTGCTCGAAGGCGGCAAACAGGCGCGACACGACATCGGGCGCAATCCCCGGGCCGGTATCCTCGACCTCAAGCCGGACATGGACGCTGTCGGCAGACTGCTCAAGCAGCCGGCAGCGCAGGCAAATCTCTCCGCGTTCGGTAAACTTCACTGCATTCGATGCAAAGTTGAGCAGTCCCTGGGTAATTCGCGTTGCATCGCCCTCCAGCCCATCCGGCAGCGAATCGAGTTCAGCGTGTACCTGCAGTTGCTTGAGATCGGCAAGCTCACCGATGATCGAGCGGACATTGGCAAAAATCTGCGGCAGATTGACCGGTTGGCATTCGACACTCAGCTTGCCGGCGTCAATTTTCGAGAGATCGAGAATATCGTTGATGATGGTCAGCAAATGCCGGGCCGAATGTTCGATCTTGTCCAGATAGGCCAGCTGCCGAGTACTGGGCTGCTCCCGCCGCAATAGATGAAGCATGCCGATGATTCCGTTCATCGGCGTCCTGATTTCGTGACTCATGTTGGACAAAAATGCCGACTTGGCACGGCCGGCAGCCAGCGCATTCTCCCTGGCCTCCTCCAGCTCACTGGTACGCTGCCGGACCATTTCCTCCAGCTCGCTGTGATAACTGGCCAATGCCCGCTCAGCCACCATCTGCTCCGAGATGTCGTGGGCAACCGCAATCAGGCACTCCTTGCCATCCAGCCACACGACTTCCACCGACATCAGAATCGGAACCGGATCGCCGTTACGGCGGCAGCACTGGGTACGGAAATTAGTCAGCCGCGAGGCGTTCCCGAGCGCCGCCAGCAAAGCTTCGCGGGCAGCTGAATCCGGCCAGAAGCCAACGTCGATCACGGTCCGCCCGAGCACCTCGCCACGGGCAAAACCCAGCACGCGGGAAAAGGCCTCGTTGACCTCGATAAAGCGCCCGCTCAGTCGCTCGGTGATCACAATGGGGTCAGGAGACGCCCGGAAGATGCTGCCCAGCTTGTCGCCCACCTGCAGCAACTCACGATTGCGCCGGGCAATCGCATCAGCCATGCTATCCAGGGCACCCGCCAACTGCCCCAGTTCGTCGTCGCTGTGCCAATGACTGCGGGCGGCATAGTCACCATCCTCGATCCGCCGCGCCAGCTGTTCCAGGCGCAGAACCTTGGCGATCACCAGACGGTTGATGACCAGCCACAGTATCCCGAGCAGCAACAAATATCCGGCCAGCCGTACCAGCAGCCGCGAACGCCAGGTTTCAACTGCCCGCTGGGTCAGTCCGGCAACCGGCAAGTGCACGCTCATCACCCCGCGCAACTCCCCTGTGCGATAACCAAATGCAGTATCGTAAGTCTTGGCCACCGCATCCGGCGCCTTGTCTCGTTCGCCATGGCATTGCAGGCAATAGCTTTCGACCCAGATTGGTGTTGCATAGAGGTAATAATCGCCCTGTGCCGGATTTTGGACCAAGGTGGTGTATTCAGTGGCTTGCGGGTTGTTCCGGAACCATGCCATTGCCACCAGTTCGTCGGAATCTGCCTGGTTCTGGGGATTGCGCGGGCGATCGGAAACATTGTTGAAGCGCATCCCGGTCGCCGACCAGTTTGGGAATTCGCTCGCAATCCGCGACATCGCATGAGCGGGGAGAAAACCGAGGGTCTTGTCGGTCAGCGGCAAGCCGCTTTCGATGAACTGATGATGATAGACCCGCCGAACCGACATCAGCAGACTACGTACTTCGCGGGCATCGCGCAGCATTTCGCTGCGGACATCCTGCTCGATCACCCGATAGCCGGCCCAGCCCTCGAACAGCAGAACCAGTGCCAGCACCGCCAGGCAAGCCAGACCGATCTTGAATTTCAGGTTCATCGTCGGGCCCCTGGCATCCTGCTGGTCAATTATTTGCCAGCAAGCGGATCAGTTCCTGATCGTAGTCCAGCTCGACAGCGTAGGCCCCCTCGAGCGAACTGGCCAGAACCGAATCGAACTGGCGGGCATGCCCCCCCATCCAGGCCTGTGCAATATGCTGCAAATGCAAGGCCGATTGTCGCGGATTGTCGCGATCCAGATTGGCGGTCAATTCGCTGAGCAAACGGGAGATTTCTCCGTGCGCCTGCTGATGCGCTGAAACATGCCGACGACACAACTCGGTATCAGGCAGGAAACGCATCAGCTTTTCCTCATAGGAAAAATGCTCGATCATGAAGCCGAGCAGATCGGCGATCAGGTCGGCCAGGCGATTATTGCAGGCAGGAAATGAAGCCTCAGGGCAAGACAGACAATCCGGAGCCCCCGTCTGATGATTCGCACAAACCTGCTCCAGACGCGCAATGATGCCATCCAGACGTTCGTGCTGGCGATCAATTTCAGGATGTCCGGTCAGGGCGGTCATGGCACTTGCTGCTCCCAAGCTGTCGTTCTAAATGTAACCCATTTATTTGAAATGATGCTATGACGAATAGACCAGCACCCACCCATGCAAACCAATTCGGCCTCATACCCTGCTCTCCCGCTTCCAGCCATGAAAAATGCCGTCCGGTGCTGTACCGGACGGCATCGATCAGGGCAAATATCGCCGGAATCAGGCGTCGAGCAGGATGCGCAGCATGCGGCGCAGCGGCTCGGCTGCGCCCCACAGCAGCTGGTCGCCGCAGGTGAAAGCAGCCAGGTATTCCGGCCCCATCGCCATCTTGTGCAGACGGCCGACCGGCACGGTCAGCGTACCGGTGACGGCAGCCGGGGTCAGTTCGCGCTCGGAGATTTCGCGATCATTCGGCACGACCTTGGCCCACGGGTTGGCCTTGGCCAGCATGTCGCTGATTTCATCCAGCGGCACGTCCTTCTTCAGCTTGATGGTCAGCGCCTGGCTGTGGCAACGCATCGCGCCGATGCGCACGCACAGGCCGTCGATGGGAATCGAACCGGCAGTGCGGAAAGCCGGCTTGCCGAGGATCTTGTTGCATTCGGCGCCGCCCTTCCACTCTTCCTTGGACTGACCGTTTTCGTAGGGCACGTCGATCCACGGAATCAGAGAACCGGCAAGCGGGGTGTTGCGGAAGTTCTTCTTCGGGAAGGACTCCGAACGAATGGTCTCGGCGACCTTACGGTCGATGTCGAGAATGGCGGAAGCCGGATCGGCGAGCAGATCCTTGACCGAATCGTGAATGACGCCCATCTGCGAGATCAGTTCGCGCATGTTCTGCGCACCGGCACC
>ERZ1066115.148-NODE-148-length-24360-cov-18.692944_pt1 | contig 24360 bp, 31 predicted proteins | sample MGYA00382762_ERZ1066115 | MGnify/ENA primary metagenome ERZ1066115 (study PRJEB33369, sample SAMEA5778345) | biofilm metagenome | biome: Industrial cooling water; feature: Water cooling tower basin; material: Biofilm | place: United Arab Emirates | collected... | reverse complement strand
TCAAGGATCAAGGATCAAGGATCAAGGATCAAGGATCAAGGATCAAGGATCAAGGATCAAGGATCAAGGTTGCGCTTGATCCTGGTGGCTGAGTCCTTGATCCTATTTGTATTCCCGCCATTCTGGCGGGGTGTCGTCGTGGTCGCCGTGGGGGTGGTGTTCCCAGGCCTTGACGTAGGCGTGCTGCGAGGAGCGCTTGAGGCGTTTTTCCGGGGCGTCGAGGTTGTGCAGCTGGGTGTCCTCGACATAGTGGATCAGCGCCCGCGTCAGCTTGCTCATCAGCGTGTTGTCGAGGTGGTAGCCCTTGTCCTCCAGGTGCTCTTCGAGTTCGCGCAGGGTGTGTTGCTGCAGATCGTAGCCGACGCCCAGGGAGCGCCTTTCGTAGCGGGCCTCGACTGCCACCTGCTCCAGGTGGCTGAGGTCGTCGGCGGCTTCCGGCACCTGGCCGGGAGGGAACTTGGCGAAGAGGATTTCCCGCTGTTTCTTCAGGTCTGCGCTGTTCATCCTACCCTCCCTTGGGTGGCGATTTACTGTGGCTTATTCTCCACGATCTGTCCGCCCTTGAGAAGGGTCAGTGCCTGCTGGAACTGGTAGTCGCTCGGGCTGGCGTATTCAAGGCGCGGCGGCAGTTCGTCCTCGCTCTCGGGCTTGTCCTTCTTGTCGCCGTTGCCGTTCTTGGTCGCCGCTTTGCTGGTCTTTGCTGCTTCCTTGGCGGCAGCCTTGGCCTCTTCCTTTTCCTTGTCGTTCATCAGGTGGCGGTCGAGATCGGCTTCGCGCAGGCGTTGCCCATTGCTGCCGTTCGGCGTTTCCTCGACGACGATGTCGGGGGTGATGCCCTTGGCCTGGATCGAGCGGCCGTCGGGTGTGTAGTAGCGGGCGGTGGTGAGCTTGATCGCGGTGTTGCCCGGCAGTGGCAGGACCGATTGCACCGAGCCCTTGCCGAAGGTCTGGGTGCCGACGATGCGGGCGCGCTTGTAATCCTGCAACGCGCCAGCGACGATTTCCGAGGCCGAGGCCGAGCCGCCGTTGACCAGCACCACCATCTGCACCTTCTTGACATCGGTCGGCAGCGTTTTCAGCGGGTCTTCCTTGGTGCCGCGCAGGTAGTCGCGCGGGCGGGCGAGGAACTCCTGGCGGGCATCGTCGGTGCGCCCATCGGTCGAGACCACCTTGACGTCGGCCGGCAGGAAGGCAGCAGAAACCCCGATTGCGCTGTTGAGCAGGCCGCCCGGGTCGTTGCGCAGGTCGAGCACGAGGCCGCGCAGGTTGCCGTCCTTGTACAGGGTGTTGAGGTGGCGGGCCAGTTCTGCCGTGGTGTTTTCCTGGAACTGGGTGATCCGCACCCAGCCGTAGCCCGGCTCGATCAGCTTGGACTTGACGCTCTGCACCTTGATGATTTCGCGAACCAGGGTGATTTCGAGCGGCTTGGCTTCGCCCTTGCGCAGGATCGAGATCTTGAGCGGGGTCTTCGGCTTGCCGCGCATTTTCTTGACGGCTTCCGACAGTGTCAGGCCCTTGACCGGGGTATCGTCGAGCTTGAAGATCAGGTCGCCCGACTTGACCCCGGCACGGTAAGCCGGCGTGTCCTCGATCGGGGAAATCACCTTGACCAGGCCGTCTTCCATGCCGACTTCGATGCCGAGGCCGCCGAATTCGCCCTGGGCGCCGATCTGCAGATCCTTGAAGGCGTCGGCATCGAGATAGGCCGAATGCGGGTCGAGGTTGGAGAGCATGCCGGAGATGGCATTGGTGATCATCTTCTTGTCTTCAACCGGCTCGACGTAGCCCTGCTTGATCGCGCTGTAGACCTCGGCGAAGGTGCGCAACTCGTCGATTGGCAGACCGGCCTTGCTCTCCTTCTCGGCAAGCGCCGGCAGATGGAGGCTGATCAAGGCGCCGGCGACGAAACCGCCGAGGACGAGGCTGAAGGTTTTGGCTTTGCTCATTTCAAACTGGCCCATTTCATCGGGTCTACGGGTTGCCCCTGGTGGCGAATTTCAAAGTATAAACCGGATTCCGGGTTGCCCCCGCTGTTGCCGACGCTGGCGATGTTTTCCCCGCCGCGCACGCTCTGCCCGACCTGCTTGAGCAAGGCTTCGTTGTTGCCGTAGATCGACAGATAACCGTCGCCGTGGTCGACGATGAGCAGGTTGCCGAAACCGCGCATCCAGTCGGCAAAGACGACGCGACCGTTGGCCACCGCCTTGACCTCGCTGCCGTTGGCGGCGCGGATGAACAGGCCGCGCCAGGTGCCGCCGCCTTCGCGCGGCGCACCGAAGCGGCCGGCAACGCTGCCGCGTGCGGGGAGTCGGAGAGAGCCTTTCTGGCGCGCAAAACTGCCATCGTTGGGAGCGGGTTCGTAACGGTTCTCGGCTTCGACCGGTTTGCTGCGTGGAGGTTCGTTGCTCGCCCGGGGGGCGGGCTCGTCGCCACGCTTTTTCTGGCGGGCGGCGTCCTCGCTGGCGCGACGGGCTGCTTCAGCGGCCTTTGCCGCTTCAGCAGCGCGGGCCGCAGCCTGCGCAGCGAGGATTTTCGACAGGCGATCAATCAGTTGTGTGAGCCGCTTTTCGTTTTGTTGCAGGCTGCCGATTTCCTTGCGTTGGGCATTCACTTTTTCGGCCAGTTGGGCGTACAGGGCCTTGCGCTGTTCGCGCTGCTTCTGCAGTTCGCTGTGGCGCTTCTGCTGTTCGGCCTCGATTTCGGCGAGTTCGCCGGCACGGGCCTTGGTTTCGCCGGCCAGCGCCTTTTTGCGGGCGAGGTTGTCCTTCAGTTCGCCCATCAGTTCGCTGCGGGCCTGGGCAATGGCCGAGAAGTAATAGAGGTCGCGGGCCAGCTGGTTGGGATCTTCGCCGTTGAGCAGCGACTGCAGGGGGTCCGGGGTGCCGCGCAAGTACTGCCGGTAAAGCAGTCGTTCCAGCCGGTTCTGCTGCTGGGCCAGGGTCTGCCCCAGTTCAGCCGATTGCAGTTCGAGATTTTTCAGCTTTTTCTGGAGTTGACCGCGTTGTTCGCCGAGTTCGTGCACTTCGCGTTCCAGGCGCGAAATCTGCCGCTCCGACTCGCGCAACCGGTCGGCGGCGCCGGCCTTGCTCTCTTCACTGGCCGACAGTTCCTTGCGCAGGCTTTCGATGCGCCCCCTCAGTTCGCCCAGGTCGGCCTGTTTTTCGGCGATTTCGGGGGCTGCCCCCTTGCCTGGCGGGGCTTTCGCCGGGGTGGCGGCGCTGGCGGGTAGCTCGGCCAGTAGCAGCAGGCACGCGGTGCCGGCCAGTATCCGGCAGGCAGTGAATAAAGGCGGAGACGAACGGCTGAGCGGCGGCGGCACGCGCACGCGGATTCCTCAAGGTGATATGGATTAAGGTCTGCGAAACCGAATCCCTTATTTTATAATGATCCATTCACCAAACTGAGGTTTTATCTTGGAAGCACCTTCGTTCAATCTGATCGACAAGCAGGAGCATATCGAGCTCGCCGCACGGGCGCTGAAGGCAATTGCGCATCCCTTGCGGTTGAAGATTCTCTGCGTGTTGGGCGATCAGGAAGCCTGCGTGCAGGAGATCGTCGATGCCGTCGGGACTTCGCAAAGCAATATTTCGCAGCACCTGGCAATCCTGCGCGAAAAAGGGGTGTTGCTGACCCGCAAGGACGCCAACCGGGTTTTTTATCGCGTCGGCGATCAACGGACTTTGCAACTCGTCGGTATGATGCGCGAAGTCTTTTGTGGCGTGGAGGAGTAAGCAGTGCCGATGGAGTTTGTTTATCAGAATATCCTGCTGATCTCGATTGTCGTCATCAGCAGCCTGGGCCTGATCTGGCCGGCCCTGGTCCGGCGGGCCGGAACGGCAGTCAACCCGGGGGCGGCAACCTTGCTGATCAATCGCGAAAACGCGGTGGTGCTCGATGTGCGCGAGGCCGACGAATTCGCCCAGGGGCATTTGCCGGATGCGATCAACCTGCCGGCCGGCAAGCTGGGTGAGCGTCTGGCTGAAATCGAGAAGTACAAGGACAGGCCGGTGATTGTCTGCTGTGCCGCCGGCATGCGTTCCAACCGCGCCTGCCGCGACCTTGGCAAGCACGGCTTCAGCAAGCTCTACAACCTCGATGGCGGTGTTGATGCCTGGGTGGGCGCCGGTTATCCGATCAAGAAAGGCAGTCGCAACAAATGAGTGCGCCCGTGCTGATGTATACCACGGCAGTCTGTCCGTACTGCATCCGTGCCAAGCAGTTGCTGGCCGCCCGGGGCGTTGGCGAGATCGAGGAGGTACGGATCGACCTCGACCCGGCGTGCCGTGACGAGATGATGCAACGGACCGGGCGACGGACCGTGCCGCAGATTTACATCGGTGCGACCCATGTCGGCGGTTGCGATGACCTGATTGCCCTCGACCGGGCTGGCGGCTTGTTGCCGCTGCTTGCAGGCGAGGCCTGAGGCAGCGCCTGCGCGTTGCCGTTTAATTCACAGTCTGGAAAGAACATCATGGAACAGAATCAGCCGGTTTTCGGCATTGAGAAGCTTTACGTCAAGGATCTGTCGATCGAGGTGCCGAATGCGCCGGAGATCTTCCTCGAGCAGGAGGCGCCGCAGGTAGAGATTCAGCTGAATACCGGTGGCCGTGGTCTGGGTGACGGCGTTTTCGAAGTGGTCCTGACGGTCACCGTCACCGCGACCGTCGGCGAAAAGACCGTGTTTCTGGTCGAGGTCGGCCAGGCCGGCATCTTCCGCATCATGAACGTTGCCGACGAGCAACTCGAGCCGCTGATCGCCGTGGCCTGCCCGAACCTGCTCTTTCCGTATGCCCGCGAAGTGGTTTCCGATGCCGTGACCCGTGCCGGTTTCTCGCCGATCGTGCTGCAGCCAGTGAATTTCGAGGCGATGTACATGCAGCGCCTGGAAGAGCAGGCCGCCGCTGCCGCCCCGTCCGACGTTCCGGTGCAGTAAGCGCATGTTGCGCTGGCGTTTCCTGTGCTTTGCGCTGCTTGCCGGCATCGCCGGCGGCGCGCAGGCCGTCGATTACCGCTCGGTCGAGCCGGGAGCCGCCGTGCTCTACGATTCGCCGTCGCAAAAGGGCAAGAAACTCTACCTGATCAAGGCCTTGACGCCGGTCGAGGTGGTGGTTCGCCTGGAGGGCTGGAGCAAGGTCCGCGATGCCGAGGGGACGCTGGCGTGGATCGAAAGCAAATATCTCGCGGAGAAGCGCACCTTGCTGGTCACCGCTGCGCGCGGTGAAATCCGCCAGGCCGACCGTCCGGAGGCACCGCTGGTGCTTGAAGTCGACAAATGGGTGGCCTTGGAGTATCTCGACAAGGCTGGCGTCGGCTGGGTCAAGGTTCGTCATCGTGATGGCGTGACCGGCTTCATCCGCAGTACGCAGGTGTGGGGGCTATGAAGATTACCGTTCTGGGCGCCGGTGCCTGGGGGACCGCACTGGCCATTGCCTTTGCCGGCAAGCATGCGGTGACGCTGTGGACCCGTGAGGCCGAGGTGGCTGAAGATTTACGGTCGACCCGCGAAAACCGGCGTTTTTTCCCAGGTTACCGCTTGCCGGAAAGCGTCGAGGTGGCGACTGATTTCGCCTCTGCCGTGGCGCCCGCCGAACTGCTGTTGATCGCCACGCCGACGGCTGGCCTGCGTCCGACGCTGGAAGCCTTGCGCGACCTTGGCGTGGTTCGGCCGCTGGTCTGGGTGTGCAAGGGGTTCGAGGCCGGCACCGGGCGTCTGCCGCATCAGGTGGTGGCCGAGGTGCTGGGCAAGGGGATTTTGTCCGGGGTGTTGTCGGGTCCGAGTTTTGCCGAGGAGGTGGCGGCAGGGCAGCCGACGGCGGTGGCTCTGGCTGCCAATTCGGTGGACTTTTCCCGCCTGGCGGCCCGCGAACTGCATACCCCGCGTCTGCGCATCTATGCCAATGATGACCTGGTCGGGGTCGAGGTCGGGGGTGCGGTCAAGAATGTGCTGGCGATTGCCGCCGGTGTCTGCGATGGCCTGGGGCTCGGCTACAACGCGCGGGCCGCACTGCTGACCCGGGGGCTTGCCGAAATCGCCCGACTGGGCGAGGCGCTGGGCGCCGAGCGCGAGACTTTCATGGGCTTGGCCGGGATGGGCGACCTGATCCTGACTTGCACCGGTGATTTGTCGCGTAACCGACGGGTTGGCCTGGCGCTGGCCGAGGGCAAGTCCCTGCCGCAGATTCTCGAAGAACTCGGGCACGTGGCCGAAGGGGTGTATACCGCCCGCGAAGTGGCGCGGCTGGCGGCCGAGCTGGATGTCGACATGCCGATCTCCCTGGCGGTGGCGGCGGTCCTCGATGGTCGGTGTACGGCGAGCGAGGCGGTCGAGTTGCTGATGGCCCGTGACCCCCGCGTCGAAGCCTTCTGAGTTTGCCGGTAAAGTCAGGCACCGGGCCGCCTGCGGGCGGCCTTTTGCTTGTCTGGAGGGGGCTGCTGGCGCACACTGGAAGAGGCGGCAGCTGCCATCGTCAGTCGGGAGAAAACACATGATCATGAGCGCAAGCGAACTCAAGCAACGGGTTGACGCCGGTTGGCCCTTTTTTGGTGTCGGCCCGCAGGGTGATGTCCTGGCGCGCTACCTGCCATTTGGTCCGGTCTTCATCTGGCGGCGCAACCGGATGGTGCCCTTGCCGCTGCAGGGGGCTGACCTCTGCTGGCTGTTGCAGGCGGCCGACGAAGAGGCGCGCGGGCTCGGCGAATCCGGCGAAAACCCGAACTAGCCGGCGGCGTTCCAGGCCTGGTTACGGGGGCGGCTGCAGGCTGCCGGCAAAGTCGTTCTGGCGCCAGGCCTCAAATAGCGTCACCGCTGCGGCATTCGACAGATTCAGGCTGCGCTGCTCGGGCAGCATCGGCAGGCGCAGACGTTGTTCGGGCGGAAACTGTTCACGGATTTCGGGCGGCAGGCCGGCGCTTTCGCGGCCAAAGACAAAGACGTCGCCTGGCTGCAAGCGTGTTTCGTAAGGCGAGGCGCAGCCCTTGGTGGTCATCGCGAACAGCCGACGGCCGCTCAGTGCCGTACAGCAAGCGGCCCAGTCAGGGTGACGTTGGACGCTGGCGTATTCGTGGTAGTCGAGGCCGGCGCGCCGCATGTGCTTGTCGTCGAGGCTGAAACCCAGCGGTTCGACCAGGTGCAATTCGGTGCCGGTATTGGCGCAGAGGCGGATGATGTTGCCGGTATTGGGGGGGATTTCGGGCTGGAAGAGGACAATTGCGAACATGGTGCGGGCCGAGGTCAGGAATCGCGCGGATTAAACCATGGAACCCGTCCCCAGCAGAATCCTCCGGTCGTCGCGCTGGGCGCGCGCCACCACCGCCAGCCCGACTTCGGCAGCGCCATGCAGGCGCAGCACGCGTGCCGCTTCGCGCAGCGTGGCCCCGGTGGTCATCACATCGTCGACCAGTAGCAGGCGCTGCGCACGGAAGTCGCGCTGGCAGGCGAAGGCGCCGCGCACATTGGCCTGGCGGCGACGATAGGCGAGTGCTGCTTGCGGCGGGGTTGGCCGGATGCGCACCAGACTGTCACGGTCGACCGGTCGTTGCAGGCATTTTGCCAGTGCTTCGGCAATCAGCTGAGACTGGTTGAAACCGCGCTCAGCCAGGCGTTCCGGGTGTAGCGGCAGGGGTACGATCCAGTCGTAGTCAGCGAGGTGCATGCGGCTTGCCAGCTGGCGCCCGAACCAGTCGGCGAGGGCCAGGCGATGCTGGTATTTCAGGGCCTGGACCAAGCGGTCGGCGGGAAAGGCGTAACGCCAGGCGGCAACGGTGGTGGCGAAGGGGGGCGGCCGCCGCAGGCAGCGGCCGCAAATCTCACCACCGCTGCCGCCTTCGCCGCAGCACGGGCAACTGGCGGTGGCCGCCATCGATGGCAGTTCGTTGGCGCAGGCCGTGCAGACCGGGTCACGCTCGGTGGCTGCGCCGCAGAGCAGGCATTGCGAGGCGAGCAGGCTGCCCAGGTGCTCGCCCAGGCGACCAGGCAAGCGGCCGGTGGCTTGCAGTATCCGGCGCCACCACGCGGCGGCCGGGAACGAATCGCGGGCAGGATCATCCAAGCTGCGCCTCCAGGCTGGGGTAAAATTGACAGTGATCGGTACGTCCGGGATAATTCATAATTACAGACGCGCTTCGTCGCTGATTTTCAACGATTTTTTTGCAAGGCCAGTCATGCTCGCTTGTTCTACCGCCACCGCTTCCGCTCCGCAGGCATCTTCGGAGTCCCGTCATCGCTGGACGGTCGAGGAAGTCCTCGCTCTTTATGACCTGCCGCTAATGGATCTGATCTGGCGTGCCCAGGCGGTGCACCGCGAACACTTCGATGCCAATGCCATTCAACGCTCGACGCTGCTTTCGGTCAAGACCGGTGGCTGTTCCGAGGATTGCGGCTATTGTTCGCAGTCGGCACGCTACCAGACCGACACCGAGCGCGAACGGCTGATGCCGATTGACGAGGTGGTTGCCGCAGCCCAGGCCGCCAAGGCCAAGGGGGCTTCCCGTTTCTGCATGGGCGCCGCCTGGCGCGGTCCCAAGGACGGCGATCTCGACAAGGTGCTGGAGATGGTGCGCGAGGTCAAGGCGCTGGGGATGCAGACTTGCGTCACCCTGGGCATGCTCAAGGACGGCCAGGCCGGCAAGCTGAAGGAAGCCGGCCTCGACTACTACAACCATAACCTGGATACCGACAAGGAATTCTACGGCCAGGTGATCAAGAGCCATACCCACGACGACCGTATCGACACCCTGGAGCAGGTGCGCGATGCCGGGATCAACGTCTGTTCCGGCGGCATCATCGGCATGGGCGAGTCACGCAAGAACCGCGCCGCCCTGATCGTCCAGCTGGCCAACCTGCCCAAGGCGCCGGAGTCGGTGCCGATCAACAACCTGGTGCCGATTCCGGGGACGCCGATGGCCAATAACCCGCGTCTCGACCCCTTTGAATTCGTGCGCACCATCGCTGCCGCACGGATTGCAATGCCGGGTTCCTGGGTTCGCCTTTCCGCCGGTCGCCAGGAAATGAGCGACGAGTTGCAGGCGCTGTGCTTCCTGGCCGGCGCCAATTCGATGTTCTATGGCGAAAATTTGCTGACGACCAGCAATCCGGCGATGGAGCGCGATGATGCCTTGTTCGCCCGTCTCGGCCTGAAGGCAGTTTGAGCGCCCAGCCTGCCACTGCCGGCCTGCCCGCCGGCAGCTTCGTCGAGCACGCTCAGGTCGGCCGCCGCTTCGGTCGGGCGGCGGCGGCGTATCGCGAACACGATTTTCTGGTCCGCGAGATCGACCGGCGCATGCACGAGCGGCTCGACTATGTGCGGATCGAGCCGAAACGCATTCTCGACCTTGGCTGCAGCGTCGGCGGCAGCCTGGCGGCGCTGGCCGGGCGTTACCCGCAGGCGCAGTGGCTGGGGCTGGATCTGGCGCTGCCGATGCTGGCGCAAATCGACGACCGGCGCAGCGGCTGGCAGCGTTTGCTGGGGCTGGGGAAAAGTCGGCAGCCGCTGAAGCTGGCGGCCGATGCGACGCAATTGCCGCTGGCGGCCCGCTCGGTCGATCTGGTCTGGTCCAACCTGCTGCTGCACTGGCTCGACAATCCGCTGCCAGCGCTGGCCGAAGCGCAGCGGGTGCTCGACGTCGGCGGCCTGCTGATGTTCTCGACGCTGGGCCCCGATACCTTGCACGAACTGCGCTCGGCTTTTGCCGATGGGTATGCGCATACCCAGCGCTTTGCCGACATGCATGACCTCGGCGACATGCTGGTCGCCTGCGGCTTTGCCGACCCGGTGATGGACATGGAAGTGATCCGGCTGACCTACGACGATTTCGACCGCATGCTGGCCGAACTGCGCGATGCCGGCTCTGCCTGCGCCCTGAAAATGCGCCGCCACGGCCTCACCGGGCGCGGGCGCTGGCAGGCGGTGCGTGCGGCGTACGAGCGTCTGCGCGAAGACGGCAAGCTGCCAGCGACCTTCGAGGTGGTTTATGGCCACGCCTGGAAGGTTGCACCCAAGCAATCTGCGGATGGGCGGGCCGTGGTCAATCTTGACGGCCTGAAGCGGAAAATCGGCTGAAACTGGCGTTGACCGTGAAGTTCACGGTCAACCGGTACTTCCCGGCAAAACCGTCCGGATAAAAAGCCTCGGGGCAAGACATGTCGCTCCCGGGCTTGCTGTTGCCTGAAGTCCGGGAGTGGCCCCGGTTTTTCCTGAACCGTCCCGGTTTTCAATAACAGAGCTCAGTGTTTTGCCCGCGCCTGGCAGGAAAATGCCCGCGACAGCCCGGTCGGTCGGGCGATCCGCAACGCCACGGTGGTCTCCCTCGACACCGCTTGATCCGGTTCAGTCCGGGCGGTGGCGATGAAAATGGATTGGCTGAACTTGCGCCCGAGGCGGCGGTGCGGCAACCCTGGCCTTGCGCTGCCAGGCCAGAATCCGCCAGCCGAGCAGGAGTCCGACGGCGAGGCTGTAGAGCAGCGGCCAGACCAGTGCGCTGGCTTTGACCAGCCAGAAATAATGCACGCAGGCGAGGAGCGCAATCGGATAAATGGTGCGATGCAGCTCTTGCCAGCGGCGCCCGCCCAGCCAGCGGATGGCCCGGTTGGACGAGGTGGCGGCGAGTGGCAGCAGGAGGACGAAGGCGGCAAAGCCGACGCTGACGAAAGGACGCTTGAGAATGTCGCGGGCGATGGCGTCGACTTCAAAGCTGTGGTCGAAGCCGATATAGGCGAGGAAGTGCAGGCTGGCGTAGAAAAAGCAGAACAGGCCGAGCATCCGGCGCAGCCGGATCAGCCAGGGGCGGCCGGTGAGTGCGCGCAGCGGCGAGATGCAGAGGGTCAGCAGCAGCAGGTTGAAGGCCCAGGTGCCGGTCCAGCGTTGGACGAACTCAACCGGGTTGGCGCCAAAATCGTCGGTCCAGGCTGCCCACAGCAGACGTCCAAACGGCAGCAGGCAGAGGGCGAAAAGGAGGGCCTTGAGGGCGCCCAGCTGGCTCGGTGTCGGGGTGTGGGCGGTGGTCGGTTGAGACGGGGTGGGCGGAACTTGCGGGGTGGGCATCAGAAATTGGCCTTCAGGTCCATGCCGCTATAGAGCCCGGCCACTTCTTCGGCGTAGCCATTGAAGGGCAGGGTCTTGCGTTTGAAGAATTCGCCGAGGCGGCGCTCGTGACTCTGGCTCCAGCGCTTGTGCGGCACTTCCGGGTTGACGTTGGAGTAAAAGCCGTATTCGTCGGGGGCGGCCTTGGTCCAGACCGTGGCCGGCTGTTTTTCGACCAGGCGGATGCGGACAATCGACTTGGCCCCCTTGAAGCCGTATTTCCAGGGCACGATCAGGCGTAGTGGCGCGCCATTCTGCTTGGGCATCACTTCGCCGTACATGCCCAGTGCGAGCAGGGTCAGCGGGTGCCGGGCCTCGTCGAGGCGCAGGGCCTCGATGTAGGGCCAATCGAGGAAAGGGGTGCGTACGTAAGGCATCTGCTCGGGGTCGGCGAGGCTCCAGAATTCGACGAAACGCGCGTTGCCGGTTGGTTCGACGCGCTTCAGCAATTCGCCGAAGGGCAGGCCGATCCATGGTACGACGGCGCTCCAGCCTTCGACGCAGCGAAAGCGATAAATGCGTTCTTCGAGTCCGCCCCAGGCGAGGATGTCTTCGATGGCGAAGGTCTTTTTTTGCTTGACCTCGCCGTCGACCGTGATCGTCCAGGGGCGCAGTTGCAAGCGGTGCGCATGCTTGGCCGGGCTGTCCTTGTCCGGGCCGAATTCGTAGAAGTTGCCGTAGCTGGTCATCGTGGCTTGCGGTGTCGGCTTGTCGGCGAGTGCAAAGCGCGGGTTGCGGCTGGCCGCGAGGGGCGTGCCGGTGGCAGCAACAGCCGTGCCGCCAGTGCCCAGCAGGCTGGCAGCGCCGGCCAGCAGCAGGCGGCGACGCTGGGAAAAAAGCTCGGGCGGGGTGATTTCGCTGCCGGGGATGTTGCAGATCTGAGAGGGCATGGCGTTTGCTCAACGGTCAGGGACAGGTTTCCGACCGCCGCAGAATCGGCAAGTTCAGGCAGCGGCGAGGGCCGTCCGCAGGTCGGAGAAGTGCTCTTCTGCGTCGTTGAGGATGGCCTGGTAGCGCTCGCGATCAAGCTGACGCAGTTCGCGCTCGGCGGGAGGAAGATCGGGGGCTGCTTCGCTGACCACCGGGTCGGCGAGTAGGTTGGCGAAGTACAGGATATCGCGAATCGAAGAGGGGGCTTCGATGTGCTGCAGATGCTCGTGTTCGCGAACGGCACTGATGATTCGTCCGGGCAGGGCCAGGGCCTGCAGCAGCTGTTCGCCAATGGTTTCGTGGTGCCGGGTGAGTAGGTCGTCGAGCAGGGCCGGGTCCTGGTGGTAGGAGTCGTCTTCCGCAGCGCGGTAGAGCAGGTAGAAGATGCCGATATCGTGCACTAGTCCGGCCAGCATCGCTTCGTCCGGATTGATCCGGCCGAGGGTGCGCGCCAGGGTGCGGGCGATGGCCGCGACCTGCAGCGAGTGTTCGAGCGTGCTGGCGGCAATGATCGAGAAATGTGGCGGCTGCTGCGGTGCATTCATCTGGGCAATGGCAATTGCAAGCGAAATGCTGCGTACCGCTTCGAAGCCAATCCGGCTGATTGCCGAGCCTAGGTCGGTAATCGGTTTGCCAGCCGGGTTGTAGGTGCTGGCGTTGGCCAGGCGCAGGATGCGGGCGGCAATCAGCGGCGAGCTGGCCACTGTGTTGCTCAGCATTTCCAGTGTCACCTGTTCCTGCTGCAAGGTGTTGCGGACCGTGACTGCCGCATCCAGACAGGTGGGAAAATTGGCCTGGCCGGTGAAATCACCGGCGATGCGATCAAGAAGATTCTGGTGGCGGCAGTCGATGTCGGGCATGAATTAACTACTGATGTAGCGCGCGAGCTCGTCGATGATGAACTGTTGCGAACTGATGGTTTCCTTGACCAGGTCGCCGATCGAGACGATGCCGGCAACGCTGCCGTCGGTGTTGAGCACCGGCAGGTGGCGGAAACGTTTTTCGGTCATCAGCGCCATGCACTGATCCAGGGTCTGGTCGGGGGTGACGTAGATCACGCGCTCGCTCATGATGTCGCGTACCGGGGTGTCTTTCGAGGCTTTGCCCTGAAGAATCACCTTGCGGGCGTAGTCGCGTTCGGAAAAGATGCCGACCAGCGCCTCGCCGTCGAGTACCAGCAAGGCGCCAACTTCGTGCTGTGCCATCACGCCGAGGGCGTGAAAAACGGTATCGGCGGGAGAAACGACCGCCAGCGGATGCTGTTTTTCGGCGAGCAGTTGCTTGAGCGTTTTCATTGTGCTTCTCCTCTATCGGGGTTGGGTGCTGCGGCTTCAGTCTAGTCCCGCTGTCGCCGACGAACAAGCTTGTTGCTCAAGCCATTGGCAATTTTCTTGGAGCGGTCGGAGCGTGAACAACAAAAAAGGCAGCCAGGAGGGCTGCCTTTTTGTGCGTGCGATATGTTCAGCGGAGGCCGGCAGCGTATTCCGAAACCGCCTTGATTTCGACGTCGGAAAGCTTGGCGGCAATCGTGCGCATCATCTTTTCAGGGTCGTTGCCACGTTCTTCGACGCGGAAGGCCTTGAGCTGGGCTTCGGTGTATTCGGCGAACTGGCCGGACAGGCGCGGGTACTGGGCAGGCATGCCGGCACCGGCCGGGCCGTGGCAGCCGGCGCAGGCCGGGATGCCCTTCTTGAAATCGCCCTGGCGCCACAGTTTCTGGCCGAGGGCCAGCTTGGACTCATCCTTGGCCGTAGCCGGCTTCAGCTTCTGGCTGGCAAACCAGGCGGCGACGTTTTTCATGTCGTCTTCGGAAAGCGCTGCGACCATACCGCCCATGATTGCGTTGTTACGGGCGGCGGGCTTGCCGTCGGCAGCCTTGAAGTTCTTCAATTGCTTGAACAGGTACTCCTCGATCTGCCCGGCCAGGTGCGGGTTGGCCGAGGCGGCGCTGTTGCCGTCGGCGCCGTGGCAGGCTACGCAAACGGTTTCGGCGATGGCCTTGCCCTTGGCAGGGTCGGCCTTGGCCTTGGCTTCATCGGAAGCATGGGTAACGAAACTGGTGGCGAGGAGGATTGCCATTGCCGCGGTACGAATCATTTTTCGGACTCCTAGTGCGCGTTTGTGGGCGCTTTGACCGGAACGGAAGTTACAAACCTGCTATTCTATATCACTTCGCCCTTAGCAAGGCGGGTCTTGCGAGTTTTTTATGCCTTTGTTCCAGAAAGCTGTTTTTCACACCACGGTGGCGCATCTGCGCGACCTGCCGACCGATGCCCGCTGCGAGGTGGCTTTTGCCGGCCGCTCGAATGCCGGCAAATCCTCGGCAATCAATACCCTGGCGGGCCGGGTGCGGCTGGCCTTCGTCAGCAAGACGCCGGGGCGGACCCAGCACTTGAATTATTTCACGCTGGCCGAGGGCAAGTATTTTGTCGACCTGCCCGGCTATGGTTTTGCCAAGGCGCCCGAGGAAATCCGGGCCCAGTGGGAGGGCTTGATCGGGCCTTATCTGACCCGGCGCGGGCCGCTGGTCGGCCTGGTGCTGATCATGGACATCCGCCGTCCCTTTACCGATCTCGACCGCCGCATGATCGACTGGTTCCGGCCGACCGGGCGGCCTCTGCACATTCTGCTCTCGAAGGCCGACAAGTTGAGCCGTCAGGATCAGACCAAGGTGTTGCGTGAGGTGCGTGCGGAAATCGCCAGTTGGGGCGAGGCTGGCGGCAGTGGTCGTTATTCGGCTCAGTTGTTTTCGAGTCTGAAAAAAACCGGGATCGAGGAGGCTGAGCAGGTGCTCGCCGGCTGGCTCGACATGCCCTTGCCCGAGGCCAAGCCGTCAGTGCCGAAGAATGTTGCGATGCCAGTCGCCGGGAAACAAAAAGCCCCCGGATAAGGGGGGTCCGGGGGCGAAAATGCCCTGACGAGATCAGGGCACCCGCTCAGGGAGGTAAAGCGGGAGACAGCGCGTGCCATCTGTTGGCTCTGACCCGGGTCAAAGTCGAAAAGTTCCGGTGCGCGCATCATCTTTTTTTGGCTTGTTTAGCTGGAGGTTGTTCATGGCTGTGACCGGCGTTTTTTCTGCAACCCGCATGCGGCGCATGCGGCGCGACGACTTTTCCCGCCGTTTGATGCGTGAGTCGGTACTCACGGTCGACGATTTCATTTACCCGGTTTTCGTGCTTGAGGGTGCCGGCCGGGTCGAGCAGGTCGGCTCGATGCCTGGTGTCGAGCGTCAGTCGCTGGATGTGTTGTTGCGGACCGCCGAGCGTGCGGCGAAGCTGGGGGTTCCTGCCTTGGCCTTGTTTCCGGTGGTTGATGCGTCGCTCAAGTCGCTTTCTGCCGAGGAGGCCTACAATCCCGACGGCCTGGTGCCGCGAGTGGTGCAGGCGCTGAAGCGTGAATTTCCCGAACTGGGAGTGATCACTGACGTTGCGCTGGATCCTTACACCAGCCATGGTCAGGATGGTCTGATCGACGCCAGTGGTTACGTACTCAACGACGAAACCCTGGAAGTGCTGGTCAAGCAGGCGCTGTGTCATGCCCAGGCCGGGGCTGACGTGGTCGCCCCGTCGGACATGATGGATGGCCGGATCGGCCGCATCCGTCAGGCGCTGGAAAGTCAGGGGCAGATTTACACGCGCATTCTTGCCTATTCGGCCAAGTATGCTTCGGCCTTCTACGGCCCCTTCCGCGATGCGGTGGGGTCGGCGGCGAACCTCGGTAAAGGCAACAAATACACCTACCAGATGGACCCGGCCAATACCGACGAAGCCTTGCGCGAAGTCGCTCTCGATATCGAGGAGGGGGCCGACATGGTGATGGTCAAGCCGGGGATGCCGTATCTCGACATCGTGCGCCGGGTCAAGGACGAGTTCAAGGTGCCGACCTACGCCTACCAGGTCAGCGGCGAGTACGCGATGCTCAAGGCGGCGGCTCAGAATGGCTGGCTTAACGAGGAGGCTTGCGTACTGGAAAGTCTGCTCGCCTTCAAGCGGGCCGGGGCTGACGGCATCCTCACCTACTTTGCCCTCGATGCTGCGGAGTATCTTGCCAAGCGTTAGCGGCTAGTGGCTGCTCAAGTTTCGGGGGCGCTGCGGCGCCCCCGATTTTTTCTGCACGCTGGTTGCTAACCTTTAGCGGCTGGCCTGCGACAGGCAGGTGCAGTAGAGCATCGGCCATTGCTGTGACCACTGGGCCAGCGGTTCGCGGCTGAAGCCGCTGCGTGCGTATTGTTCCCAGCGGCCGACGGCGTAGCAGCGCAGCAGGTTGGCGAGCGCAGCGAAGTCGGCGTGCTCGGCCAGCGTTCCCTGGGTGGCGGCAACGCGCAGGGCTTGCTTGAGCGCTGCCTCGACCTTGTCGAGCAGGGCGTTGATCCGCTGCTGCAGGCGGTCGTTTTCGTGCACCAGCGCGTCGCCGATCAGTACCCGCGTCATGCCCCGGTTTTTTTGCGCAAAATTGAGCAGCAGGCCAAGCATGGCCTCGACCTGGCGGAGGCCGTCCGGCTCTTCGCTGGCGATTCGGTTGATTACTCCGAACAGGCTTTGTTCGATGAATTCGATCAATCCGTCATACATCTGGGCTTTGCTGGCAAAGTGTCGGTAGAGTGCGGCTTCGGAACATGCGAGGCGGGCGGCGAGGGCGGCGGTGGTGATTTTTTCGCCGTGCGGGCTTTCGAGCATGCCGGCGAGGGTTTGCAGGATCTGCAGGCGGCGTTCTCCGGGTTTGCTGGCCATGGTTTGCTTGCGCTGGATGAGGTAGGCGCAAGGATGCCGGAAAATGCCAAAAAATTATAGTCGACCGTAGTGGAGGGGTAATTCGCGGACCGAGCGCAGCTTGAGGTCGACCCAGGGCGACTGGCGCATTCCGCTATTGATCCAGACTGTCCGCATTCCCAGTTTTTTTGCGGTGACCAGGTTTTCCAGGCTGTCTTCGACCAGCACGCAACGGTCGGGTGTCAGGCGTTCCTGGCGGAGCAGGATGCGGAAGCCGGCCGGGCTCGGCTTGGGCTGGAAGCGCAGGCGCTCGACGCTATAGACGCTGGCGAAATGCCGGCGCAGACCGGTCAGTTCAAGGACGGCATGGGCATAGTCGGCGGGGCCGTTGGTGAACAGGATCTTGCGCCCGGGCAGGCGCTTGAGCGCATGCAGCAAGGGCTTCTCGAAGACGATCATTCGTTCCAGGTCGGGGAAGCGGTGGGTTTCGTCGAGGAAGTGTTGCGGATCGGTGGCGTGGTGGCGGATCAGGCCGAGCAGGGTTGCCCCGTAGCGCCGCCAGTAATCGGCGCGCAGGCGGTCGGCGGCGTGACGGTCGAGGCCGAGATGGCGTTCGATGTATTCACGCATGGCCCTGTTGATGTGCGGAAAGATCCGCGCCGAAGCGTTGTGCAGCGTGTTGTCGAGGTCGAAAAGCCAGGTTGGAGGCGACATGCTGAAAGGCAAGAAACCCGCCGGTGGGCGGGTTTCGAAGCGATTGGGCGGGATCTTCAGTGCGACTTGATCATCGTGCCGACGCCATGGTCGGTCAGGATTTCCAGCAGCAATGCGTGTTCGACGCGACCGTCGATGATGTGCACGCCCTTGACGCCGTTGCGGGCGGCATCGAGCGCCGAGCTGATCTTGGGCAGCATGCCGCCGGACAGCGTGCCGTCCTCGACCATGCCGTCGATTTCCTTGGGCGTGATCCCGGTCAGCAGGTTGCCGGCCTTGTCGAGCACGCCCGGGGTGTTGGTCAGCAGGACCAATTTTTCCGCCTTGAGCACTTCGGCAATCTTGCCAGCGACCACGTCGGCGTTGATGTTGTAAGTTTCGCCCTCCTTGCCGACGCCGATCGGCGCGATCACCGGGATGAAGGCACCGGATTCGAGCAGGCCGATCAGCGACGGGTCGACCGAGGTGATTTCGCCGACCTGGCCGACGTCGATCAGGTCGCCCGGGTTGTCCTTGTTTTCCAGCATCAGCTTCTTGGCGCGGATGAAGTTGCCATCCTTGCCGGTCAGGCCGACGGCCTTGCCGCCGTGCTGGTTGATCAGGTTGACGATGTCCTTGTTGACCTGGCCGCCGAGTACCATCTCGACCACTTCCATGGTTTCGGTGTCGGTGACGCGCATGCCCTGGATGAATTCGCCCTTCTTGCCGACGCGGGCAAGCAGGGTTTCGATCTGCGGGCCGCCGCCGTGTACCACGACGATGTTGAAGCCGACCAGTTTGAGCAATACCACGTCGCGCGCGAAGCAGTTTTTCAGGTGTTCTTCGGTCATCGCATTGCCGCCGTATTTGACGACGATGGTGCGGCCGTGGAAGCGCTTGATGTAGGGCAGGGCTTCGGCCAGAACGGCGGCCTTGATGCCGGGGGCGAGGTTTTCGAGACTCATGGCGGGCTCCAAAGGAAATCGCGGCGGATTGTACAAAGAAAAGGCTGGCCGTGGGTTACAGCATGCACCTCAGCCGGAGGTGTGACTGCAGGTCGTGGCCAGCGCATTGATTGCGTCGCGGTTGCTCGCTGAAAAACAGCGGGCAGCCGCCTCCTGCCAGGGGAGCCAGCACCAGTCCCGGTGCTCGTCGGGGGCGATGCGGGGCGGCTGGGGTTTCTGCAGGCACAGGGAAAAGACGTGTTCGACGTTCTCGCTGACGCCGGGGGCGTAGCGGTGGCGCCACTGCGAGAAAATCTGGTAGCGGTTCTGCTGTTGCCAGTCGCGTAACGCATGTTGCCGGCAGTCGATGCCGGTTTCTTCGAGGACTTCGCGCCAGGCGGTATGTGCCAGGGCTTCGTCGCCTTCGCGGCTACCGGTGACGGATTGCCAGTAGCCGGGATGAGCTGCACGTTCGAGCAGCAGAATTTCCAGTGCCGGCGTGTGGATCACCACCAGGACCGAAACCGGTTGCTTGTAGCCACCGGCGTGGTCGGCGGGGGAGGTCATGCGCGGGGGCTGGGGAGCGGGTCGAGGTCGAGGCCGGGGGTGTCGAACAGCGCCCAGAGGCAGCGGCCCTGTTCGCGCCACTCGTCGGCAGCGGCCTGGAGGACGGCGATCAGGGTGTCGACCTCTTCTTCTGCAAGTGCGCCGAGGTCGTTGAGTTCGAGAACCAGGGTCGTCTGCGGCAGCAGCTCGCTGTCGCACAGCGCGTCGAACAGCGCATCGAAATTGGCGCCAAAATGCGGCGGAAAGTGCAGAGCCTGGCCCAGTGCTGCCAGCCAGGCGGTGGCGCCGCTGGCGCCGGCGGGGGCTATCTGCACCCGTGTATCGGCCAAAGCAGCCAGCTCTTCTGCCAGTGCGGCGCGGCGGGCCGGGGGCAGCCGGTAGGGGCCGGCAAGTTCGGGTCGGGTGAAAAACGGGCTGGCCACGCTAGGGCTCCTCGGGGCTTCGCTCAGTCCTGAATCCGGCGGAAGCTGTTGTAGTGATCGTCGGTGTAGTAAAAAACGCTCGGCGGTTCGCCGCCGCTGACGATGCGGCGGGCGCCCCGGCTACGTTCGCCGGGGGTTTTGACCGTGTATTCCCGGTAAAAACCGCGCGCTGCCTTGGGCAGGCGCTTTTCAAAATTGCGGAACTCGATCCCGTCGCGCTCGTACGGGAAGGGGCCGCCGCGCAGGATCAGCGCGTGGGTGTCGCGGGCTTCGCGCGGCAGTTCGGCGAGTGCCACGGTCGACCCGGAAAAAAGCGGATTTTTGCCTTTTTCGCTGTCGACCGTGTAGGCGCTGCCGCCGGCATGGTCGCGGGCGGCGACCGTGGTCGGTAGCCAGAGTGCCGCCAGCGACAGCCAGCAGGTGAGCAGCAGGCGGATGGCGGCACGCAGCATGGTTTAGCCCTGGTTGATTTCGACCTGGGTTTCGACCTTCTGGCGCAGGCGCACGTGCAGTTCGCGCAACTGCTTCTCGTCGACCGCCGACGGGGCGTCGGTGAGCAGGCACTGGGCGCGCTGGGTCTTGGGGAAGGCGATCACGTCGCGGATTGACTCGGCGCCGGTCATCATGGTGACGATGCGGTCGAGGCCGAAGGCCAGGCCGCCGTGCGGCGGAGCACCGTACTTGAGGGCGTCGAGCAGGAAGCCGAACTTGGCCTGTTGCTCCTCCGGGCCGATGTTCAGTGCGGCGAAGACCTTCTCCTGCACGTCGGCACGGTGGATACGGACCGAGCCGCCGCCGAGTTCCCAGCCGTTCAGTGCCAGGTCGTAGGCCTTGGCCAGGCACTTGCCCGGATCGGTCGCCAGGAATTCGAGATGCTCGTCCTTGGGGCTGGTGAACGGGTGGTGGCAGGCGGTCCACCGCTTGCTCTCGTCGTCGTATTCGAACATCGGGAAGTCGATCACCCACAGCGGTGCCCACTTGGCGCCGGTGACGAAACCCTTTTCGTGGCCGATCTTGATGCGCAGGGCGCCGAGGGCGTCACTGACGATCTTGGCCTTGTCGGCGCCGAAGAAGATCAGGTCGCCGGATTGTGCGCCGGTGCGCTCGATGACGGTACGCAGCGAGGCTTCGGAGAGGTTCTTGACGATCGGCGACTGCAGGCCGGTTTCGTTGATCTGGGTGACGTCGTTGACCTTGATGTAAGCCAGGCCCTTGGCGCCGTAGATGCCGACGAACTTGGTGTATTCGTCGATCTCGCCACGGGTCAGGCTGGCGCCGCCAGGGATGCGCATCGCGGCGATGCGGCCGCCCTCGCTGTTGGCGATGTTGGCGAAGACCTTGAAGGCGACGTCCTTGAAGGCGTCGGCGACATCGACCAGTTCCAGGGTGACGCGCAGGTCCGGCTTGTCCGAACCGAAACGGCGCATGGCTTCGGCGTAGGTCATGCGCGGGAATTCCGGCAGTTCGACGTCGATCGCTTCCTTGAACACGCGGCGGATCAGTTGTTCCATCAGCGCGGTGATCTCGGCCTCGCTCATGAACGAGGTCTCGATATCGACCTGGGTGAATTCCGGCTGGCGGTCGGCGCGCAGATCTTCGTCGCGGAAGCACTTGGTGATCTGGTAGTAGCGGTCGAAGCCGGCGACCATCAAGAGCTGCTTGAACAGCTGCGGCGACTGCGGCAGCGCGAAGAACTGACCGGCATGAACGCGCGACGGGACCAGGTAGTCACGGGCACCTTCCGGGGTCGACTTGGTCAGCATCGGGGTTTCAATGTCGACGAAGCCGTTGTCGTCAAGGAAGCGGCGGAAGGCGCGGGCCGTCTTGTAGCGCAGCATCAGGTTGTTCTGCATCTGCGGGCGGCGCAGGTCGATGACGCGATGGGTCAGGCGGACGTTCTCGGAGAGGTTTTCCTCGTCCAGCTGGAACGGCGGCGTGACCGATGCATTCAGGACTTCGATTTCATGGCAGAGGATTTCGATCTCGCCGGAGGCCAGGTTGGCGTTGGTGGTGCCGGCCGGACGCGGGCGCACCTTGCCGGTGATTTTCAGGCAGAACTCGTTGCGGACCGATTCGGCGATCTTGAAGGTGTCGGCACGATCCGGGTCGCAAACGATCTGGGCCAGGCCTTCGCGGTCGCGCAGGTCGATGAAGATGACGCCGCCGTGGTCGCGGCGACGGTGGGCCCAGCCGCACAGGGTGACGATCTGGCCGTCGAGGGAAGCGTTGAGTTGTCCGCAGTAATGAGTACGCATGGAAAATCCGTGGGGTGCTTAATTGGAAATGTTGGGAATGTTGGTTTTTGGGGGGCGGGTGACGACATGCGGCCGCTTGGGCGGCGCAACGACCCCCATCGAAATGACGTACTTCAATGCCTCGTCCACGGTCATGTCGAGCTCGACGACATCGCTGGCCGGCATCATCAGGAAAAATCCGGAAGTCGGGTTGGGCGTGGTCGGAACATAGACGCTGACGTGATCGCCGTGCAGGTGGTTGACGATGTCGCCGCCCGGGGCGCCGGTCAGAAAGGCAATGGTCCAGCTGCCCTGGCGCGGGTACTGGACCAGCAGGGCTTTGCGGAAGGCGTTGCCGTTGGGGGCGAACAGCGTGTCGGAGACCTGCTTGACGCTCTTGTAAACCGAATTGACGACTGGAATCCGGGAGAGCAGCTTGTCCCACCAGCCGACCAGCTTCTGGCCGATGAAGTTGGCGGCCAGCAGACCGGTCAGGAAGATCATCGCCAGAGTCAGCAGGGCGCCGGCGCCGGGGATGCTGAAACCGACCAGATGCTGCGGGTGGATCGACTCCGGCAGCAGCCGCAAGGACTGGTCCAGGGTACTGACGATCACCGACAGTACCCAGGCAGTAATCACCAGTGGCACCCAGATCAGGAGCCCGGTGATGAAGTAACGCTTGATCAGTTGGCCACGCACGAGGAGCAGCTTCCTTCGCCAGTCTGGCATGGGGGCGGGGCCTTCGGCGCACTGCCGCCCTTGAAATCGGTGGCATACCAGCCGCTGCCCTTGAGCTGGAAGCCGGCGGCGGAGAGTTGCTTGCTGTAGCTTTCCTGGCCGCATTCCGGGCAGGTGGTCAGTTGCGGGTCGCTGAGCTTTTGCAGATGTTCCTTCTGGAAACCGCAGGCGTCGCAGCGATATTCGTAGATCGGCATGGGAATCCTCCAAAACCTTGAATTATATAACCGAGAGCGATGCTATGTCGGGGCAGATGCGCTAATTTCAATCCCCTGCTTTCGTGTCAGAGCAAGCCAAGATAGGTCCGGTTGATTTTTTCGCCCCAGAAAAGCGCGATGACGCCGGCGGCAGCGAGGTACGGCCCAAAGGGAATCGGGACATTGCGCCCGTGGCGGGCAAAGAGGATCAGGCCGATCCCGACGCAGGCGCCGACCAGCGAGGAAAGCAGGACGATGGTCGGCAGCATGCTCCAGCCTAGCCAGGCGCCGAGGGCAGCCAGCAACTTGAAGTCGCCGTAGCCCATGCCCTCCTTGCCGGTGGCCAGCTTGAACAGCCAAAAGACGCTCCACAAGGAGAGGTAGCCGGCGATTGCGCCGACCACCGCTGCCTCTAGGGATACGAAATGTCCGTGCAGGTTGATCAGCAGGCCAAGCCAGAGCAGGGGGAGGGTGATGCTGTCGGGCAGCAACTGGGTGTCCAGGTCGATCATCGTCAGGGCGATCAGTGCCCAGAGCAGGATCAGTGCCCCGGCTGTCTGCCAGGTTGAGCCAAAGTGCCAGGCGGCGGCGGCCGACAGCAGGCCGCTGAGCAATTCGACCAGCGGATAGCGCAGGGAAATCTGCTGGCCGCAAGCCGAGCAGCGGCCGCGCAGGAGCAGGTAACTGAGCAGCGGGATGTTCTCGTGGGCGCGGATGGCATGCCCGCAACCCGGGCAGCGGGAGCGTGGGTGGGCCAGCGACAGCTTTTCCACGGTCGACGACGGATTTTTGCAGTTTTCGCCGCAGAGCTCGGCGCACTGCTCGCGCCATTCCCGCTCCATCATCCTCGGCAGGCGATGGATCACTACATTCAAAAAACTGCCGACACATAGCCCCAGCAGCCCGGCAGCGGCAGCCAGGCCGCCCAAGGTTTCCGGCATCATCCGACAACTCCTCCAATTTTGAATAGTGGCATGTACATCGCAACCACCATGCCCCCGATCAGGGTGCCGAGAAAAACCATGATTATTGGCTCCATCAGGCTTGACAGTGCCTCGACTGCATCATCGACCTCAGCCTCGAAAAAATCGGCGACCTTGGACAGCATCGAGTCGAGCGCGCCAGATTCTTCGCCAATGGCGACCATCTGAGTGACCATGTTGGGGAAGAGGTTGACGTTCTGCATGGCTTGAGTCAGGTTGGTGCCGGTGGAGACTTCGGCTTGGATGTCGCGAGTTGCTATTTTGTAAATATAGTTTCCTGATGCTCCGCCGACTGAGTCTAGTGCTTCGACCAAGGGGACCCCTGCGGCAAACATGGTGGCCAGGGTCCTGGTCCAGCGAGCGATAACGGATTTTCTTATGACCTCGCCAAAGATGGGTAGTCTCAGCATGAGGCGATCCATCACGATCTGTAGCGCTTCTGAGCGTTTCCAGCTTTCAAGAAAACCATAAATGGCGGCGCCTGCTGCACCAAAAATCAGCCACCACCAAGCTACAAAGAAATCGGAAATGGCTATCACCACTAAGGTCGGGCCTGGTAGGTCGGCGCCGAAGCTGGTGAACACCTCCTTAAAGGCAGGGATTACGAAGATCATGATGACCGCAGTAATGATGATGGCCACGGCAATGACTGCAACCGGATAAAACAGTGCAGATTTGATCTTGCCTTTGATCGCCTGAATTTTTTCCTTGTAGGTCGCCAGGCGGTCGAGCAGGCTGTCGAGAATCCCGGCGGCTTCGCCGGCTGCAATCAGGTTGCAGAACAGGTTGTCGAAATACAGCGGGTATTTCCGAAAAGCCTGCGACAGCGAGCTGCCCGTCTCGACATCGGCCTTGATGTCGAGCA